>ENA-UPAD01000440-UPAD01000440.1-bioreactor-metagenome-genome-assembly--contig:-NODE-440-length-58661-cov-6.421783_pt1 | contig 58661 bp, 48 predicted proteins | sample MGYA00238179_ERZ772710 | MGnify/ENA primary metagenome ERZ772710 (study PRJEB29004, sample SAMN07631245) | bioreactor metagenome | isolation source: Switchgrass digestor | place: USA: Dartmouth...
ACATTTACATACGATGGAAGTGGAGTACGTATCGCGATTATAGACACTGGTGTTTCCTGTAAATATATTGATGACTCACATGTTGTTGATGGGAAAAACTATGTGTTCTCTGATGCCGATGTGAATGACCTCATCGGTCATGGCACAGCAGTGGCCGGGATAATTCTTGGATCTGAAGTTCTTGGCATAGAAGGTGTTGCACCAGATGCGGAAATTGTGCCGCTGGTCTTCTACAGCCGATATGCATCCGGTGTGCCGGTAAATGGCGGAATTGAGGCAATTTGCCAGGCAATCTATGATGCTATCGATCTTTATGGATGCCGAATTATCAACATTAGTGCAGGAATAACAGCCGACAATGATAAACTGAGAGAAGCTATAGCTTATGCAGAGGAAAAAAATGTTATAGTAGTATCTGCTGTCGGTAACTCCAACCGCAGTTCACCCAATGCTATTTATTATCCTGCGGCATACGAAACAGTTATTGGAGTTGGGGCAGCAAATGAAAAATATGAAGTAGCATACTTTTCCCAACGTAATTCATCAGTGAATCTACTGGCTCCCGGTACGAATATTCTCACGGCACCAATTGGCAACAGTTCAAAACCGGTGAAAGTGAATGGGAGCTCCTATGCTACTGCATTTGTTGCAGGTACTGCAGCTCTGCTTCTTGAAGAAAACCCTGAGCTTACTGCAGCTCAGCTTAGGGAACTCCTATACAATACAGCCAAAGATCTGGGGCCTGAGGGATATGATATAGAAAGCGGCTGGGGTATGCTTGACATTTCAAAAGCTCTGTCAGAGCTGAAAAACATTACTAGGCAGTAAGTGGATATAGTTCACTTCTAAAAGAAGAGGGAGAAGCGGTTCACATTTCAAGTGTCGAGTTATCAAATGCCTTTTTAACATTGCAGATAATGGAAAGCTTCTTCTGCATGTGCTGTGGTTGCTGTAGTATTCGAATTTTTGTATAAGAGTGAAAAAACGAGATTAAGATGAAATAAAATGAGATTAAGATGAAATAAATGAGCCCGGATGTTACTTAAAAAGTGGCAAAGTATCCGGGCTTTTTATTCTTACAATAAATAGCAGCGGGAAATTTATTTTTTGATTAAACAGTAGACAGTTCATTTTTTATTAAACAGTAGACATAATATACATATTGTGGTATTGTATTATTAGTATTCATTACCAATATGTAACTGTTATCCTATAAACTATAAATAAACGTAGCAACATACAGCGTTATTAGGTTCTTGAACAATAAAATAGTTGCGGTGTCGTTTCAAACATCAACGCCACGAGCATTATCACGCAAGATGCGAGAAGTAAGGCCTAGTTTTTGATGTATAAATGAAAGACTCGCACTAGGCTACTTTCTACCTGTCTTTGTGTGATAATTTCCGCTCCTGTTATCAAGAAGAATAAGAATGATTGCCTCAACTGCTCAACATCAAATAGGTTCTGCGGATTCAAAGGTGAATCCCGCATTTGCATTAGTATACATTTAGCATTTGCGCAAGTATACGTACTAATTTCCCAGATAGGGAGAGGATCTTTGAGATGAAAGAATCAAAGCATACGAAAACGTATTTAGTTTTGGGATTAATTTTTATGATACTGTTTACCCATCTTCCGGTTGCTTATACAGCGTTTTATCATAACCTTACAGGTGCTCCAACAGCTGTTGACGGAAGAATAGATTTAAAGAAGCTTTCCCCTGACCGGACAATCATTCTTGACGGAAACTGGGAATTCTATTGGAAGCGCTTGATTGCCACTGAACCACAGAAGGATAATAAACCGGATTTCTTCATCAGAGTACCGGGTTATTGGTCGAAATACAAAATTGATGGAGAATGGCTGACAGCTGAAGGATTCGCCAGCTATAGGCTCATCTTGCAGGAACTGAAATACTCAAAGCCTGTAACAGTCTACTTACCGGATTTCGGCTGTGCTTACCGTGTATTTATTGATGGGGTCATGACTGCTGAGAGTGGCATTGTATCAAAGGATATCGAAAAAATACATACAGTTCCCAAAGCAAAGCTTTACCCTGTGACATTGTCTCCAGGAGAAACCCACGAATTAGTAATTGAGGTGGCCAGCAAGCGGTTTTCCGGGCTTTATATGGCTCCTGTTTTAAGGGATTATGAACGTACCATACAGGAAAACAGCGATAGAACCAATGTACGCTTTATTCTGTTCGGTACAGTGCTGTTTTCATTCTTTATTATGATTGTCATTTACATGTTGTATTCACGCAGAGGAGTACAATATGCCTGGCTTCCGTTTATAGCTTTCTTTGTGCTTATGCGTCTCATGATGACTACTGAATTCTATAGTTTCTGGCAGAATAAGGTATTTTTTAATCTTTCCTATGAAGATGCCAATAAGTTGATGTTCCTTGCTACCTTTATCCTTAAGTTTCTAATGATTTTTTTGGTACAGAAACAATTCGGGGTTCCTTTTTCAAGGAAAGAGAAATATGCATTCTTCCTTTACTATACTGTTGTATACCTGGTATACCTTTTTACTCCTCAAGAGATTTATAACCGTCATCTGACAATTATTCTGCCTGTCTCGACTTTTACACTGGAGCTTCATTCCTTTTTTAAAGTATATAACGGAAGGCATCAGATGAAAAGGTTTGGTATTCAGATTTATTGTGGAACTATACTTGCTATTTCTGGATTAATTATTGACTGTTATTACATAAATGGCAATATCTACTTCAACATGTCACTGGCACTTATAGTTACGCTTTCGGTGCACATGATGATACTTAGCATTGTTTACGCATTGCGCATTGCAGAGGTGTACAATGAGTATGCAATATCTTGTCTTGAGCTTTCACAGGCGAAGCAACAAATTGCAGTACAGAAGGAATATTATGATGCTTTAAGCGGACAGATGAATGAGATTCTTGAAATTAAGCATGATATTCGCCATTTTATCGGTGTAATCAAAGGATTGGTTGATAATGAGCGTTATGATGAGTTAAAACAATTCTTAAACGAATATGGGGAGGTTACTGAAACTGAACCGCTTCCAATATTCTGCGAGAATGCTGTAGCTAATTCTATTTTGGGCTATTATTCTTTATTGGCAAAGGAGGCCGGTATTCAGTTTTATTGTACCTGCAGTATTCAAAAGGAGCTGTCTGTTAGTGATACTGACCTTTGCATTGTTTTGGGAAATGCAGTGGTGAATGCTATTGAGGCGTGTAAAAAGCTCGATAAACCGGCAGCAAGGTTTGTATCAGTGGAGGCAAGAATCAAAAACAGCCAGCTTCTTATTAAGGTTGAAAACTCTTATAATGGCTGCCTGAATATTCAAAATGGAGAATATATTTCAACAAAAGGTGAAAAACTCCATGGGTTAGGCATGAAAAATATGAAGAGAGTGGTAGAATCCTACGGAGGATTTATAAAAACTGAGTACAACGGGAGGACTTTTACCCTTATGGCCGCTTTTCCATGCATAATAAAGTGGAATACAGAGGAATGCAGGGTTATATAGGATAATACAGGAAAGCGTCGGAGCACACACGACTCTTCTGTCTGATTTGTCAGACAACAGAACAGGCTTCCTATCTATGAACAGCGGAACAGCAGAACAGGCCTACTATCTATGAGCGGGGAAACAACAGAACTAACCACCATCTTTGAAAGGGTCCCATGTATTTGCTGGAGATGGTTCGAAACTGCCGAAAACAACTGGTGGGATGCTGATGAAAGGGGAAAAGTATCATGCATACTGTTGAAGAAAAACTTGCAAAATCCTTGACGGCTGAATCAGTAGAGCTGATTCCGTACCTGCCATATTTATTGCAGGATTTATGGGAGTTGGGTTCATCACCGGAGGATATATTGAACATGATTACAAAGCATGTTCATGTATCAGTGGAAACCAAGATACTTGATTTAGCGTGCGGCAAAGGAGCGGTAAGTGTTAAATTGGCCAGGGAACTTGGTTGCAGGGTAAAAGGAATTGATATTATTCCAGAGTTTATTGATTTTGCAACAAATAAAGCAAAAGAATTCGGTATAGAGAAATTGTGTAAGTTTAAAGTGGGAGATATTAATGAGTCAGTAAAGACTGAAAAGGATTATGATATTGTAATTTATGGAGTTGTTGGAGATGTCTTGGGTAACTGGGAAGAAACAATAAGAAAAACTGCCACAAAAAGCTCATCTCTTTGACAGCTATATACGCAGCCAGCAGGTTGAATGCGATGAACTGGAAAAGGAAATATCGGGAGTAACCATGCTCTTGCGAAATTTAGCTGAAAGCCACTGACTTTAATCATGAGGAGTGTCAAAAGTTATCAATATATAATCATTTATCTTATTCTAGTTTTTCAAAAAATCTGTTGACTCTCACATAATGGTATACTCTAAACTGAAAATGAGCTCAAAAATACGCACGTGTGTGAGGTTTGTACTATGCTGAAGATCGGAGATTTTTCAAAGCTGTCAAGAATCAGTATTCGCATGCTGCGTCATTATGATGAAATCGGGCTGCTTGTTCCTGAAAGCATTGATGAATTCACAGGCTACAGGTATTACAGTGAAGCCCAGCTGCTTCTTGCGAATCGAATCAATGCCCTCAAGGATATGGGATTCAGCTTGTCTGTCATTTCCGAGATTCTGAAAGTTTACAATTATCCACAGTCTTTGAAGGAATATCTTTTGTTAAAACAGGCAGAGCTGAAGGAACTGGCTGAAAAAACCAGCAGGCAATTACGGGTTCTTGAAACAACTATTAATCGAATAGGAAAGGATGATAATGTTATGGAGTATAGCGTGGTTTTAAAGGAAATGCCGCAGCGATACGTGGCAAGTCTTAGAAAAACAATACCCTCTTATGATAGTGAAGGTGTGCTTTGGGAGCAGATGATGAAGGAGTTGGCTTCAATAAATGTGCAGTATGCCAACCCCTACAATTCCATCGCCATATATCATGACAAGGAATATAAAGAACATGACCTGGATGTGGAAATACAGATTTCAGTGCAGGGAAGCTGTCAAAACACTGAGAATGTAGTGTTTAAAACTGTTCCAGCTACACTCGTTGCTTCTGCAACATTTAAAGGGAGTTACGAACAGATTACTGTAATTAATCAAGCAGTTGCAAATTGGGTCAGAGATAACGACTACGACTTCAATGGCGCTATGTTCAATATTTACCATATTAGCCCGGTGCAAACGCAAAACCCGGATGAGTTTGTAACGGAGGTTTGTTTCCCTGTAAAAAAGAAATAAATGGTATCAATTGACAGGCATAAAAATTATTGACCAGGGTAAGTCCTGCTGATAGTATGAATTAGGAGCATATTATCAACAGGACTTTTTTATGTAAAGCTGTGCCTGATAGCTGTTTATAAATATTTTTGAATTTGAAGGAGTAAGTGTGGGTACGTGTTGAATTAATCTATATAAAGTTAATATTAATTTGTATAAAGCTAATATTAATTTTTATTCTTTTATTAATTTTGAAATGAATTCATGTTAATGAATTCCTATAACAATATTGGGGGAATATATGAAACTGGATTTTAACTACTTTATTGAGTTCATACCAAAAGATATGCTTTCGAGGACCAAGTCTTATATTTGTAAGTATTTAGCTATTTTTGAACCGGAAGAGTATGTCCTGGGAGAAGTAATGAGCGTTGATGATTATCACTTTCTGCTGTTCTTTTCAGAGGCCCCTGTAACTAAAATAAATAATTATGCTTATAAACCCCAGAAAGGGAGTTTATTGGTTGTTCAGCCCTGGGAGGAGGTATATGGCGTACCCAGTGATGGCAAAAAAAGCTATGGTAAATATATACACATAGCTGTAGAAAAGAATTTTTTCCAACGGATAGCTAAAGAAGCAGCAGGTGGAGGCGAATACAAATTTAAAAGAATTCAGAATGTATACAGCAAGCAACTGTTGGATTTGATAGGTAATTTTCAAAGGGAAATGATGGACTACGGGGAGTCTTTCCCCCTGATGCTTGAAGGTATATGCATACAGATTGTTTTTCAGCTGCTTCGGGATTTAAGTTCAGACCATGAAGAAAATAAAAGCAAACCTGGCAAGGATAACAAGTATATCAGCAAAGCTATTCAGTTTATGCAGGAATACTACAGCGCCAATATAAGTATTAACGATATCTGCAAACTGATTTACCTAAGTCCCTGCCACTTTAAAAGAGTATTCAAGGATTATACAGGGCAAACACCTTATCACTATTTAATGATGATTCGCCTGGATAAGGCAAAAGAATTACTGAAGGAAAAAGAGAGTTCGATAGAAGAGGTTGCAAAGCTATGCGGTTTTGTTAACTCAGGGCATTTTTCCACAGTTTTTAAAAGAAACATGGGCATGTCACCGACTGAATACAGGAAACTGAATGTTTAAATTAAGAAAAGTGAGCATTTAAGAGACTGCCCGGTATAACCGTTCGAAATTATGTAACGAACGGTTTTTTTGTTTGTTGATAAATAAAGTCAGCACTTTTTGAAACTTAAATGAGATTTTTAAAAACTTTATTCCGGTGATTGTATGTTAGTATATAGAAAAAGAGTGAAAAGGAGTAGAGTATGATGATAAAAAGGATTGCTGCAATAGTACTGTTCTTGATAATGTTCATCTCATCTATGGCATATGCTGAATCTTCCACTGTGAAAACCGTTGAGGCTCCACAAAACCTGACTGTGGAAATAAAAGAAGAAGAGGACGGGTATCCGTATTTTCAGCTGGATATGCAGGTGCCGGAATCTGTGAAGGCGCTGCATGAAGCATCTCAGGAGGATGGTTCAAACTTGTTCTATGAAGCTGAATACAAGGTAGGGGATGGCGACTGGGAAATGACTGGCGGTGCCCATTTCACCACTGGATCTACAATGGAATTGTATCCATTGGATATGGGTTTGGGTGATGATATTGATATTAGGGCAAATGTTTACTATTTCCGTGTCAGATTTGGTTATTACACAATTGCAGGTTATGATGAATACGGAAATAGAATAGCTGCAGACCCTGTTTACTCTGCTTATTCAAATATTGCTTCTACAGCCATTGAGGCATACAAATATGAGGGAGCCAGCAAGTGGGCAGTTGAAGAACTTGACAGGGCTGCAGAGTACGGTCTTATAACAGATAAAATAAAAGACAAGATGAATGCACCAATTACCAGAGAAGAACTGTGTGAAGTTATAATGAAGATGTATGAGGAAATCATTGGTGAAGCGACGTATTCTGATGTCAGTGTGTTCAGTGATACTAAGAATCCTGAAATATACAAGGCATATGAGCTAGGCATAGTAAAGGGAGTCGGTGATGGCAAGTTTGCACCGAATGAATTGACAAACAGGGAACAGGTTGCAACAATGATGTACCGTGCGGTCAGGGCAATTAATCCAAATACCGATTTTAGTACTGAAGGGGCAGAAAAGTTCTTAGACGAGAAACTGATTTCCTCCTGGGCGCTGGAATCTGTAAAGTTCATGAGTAAAAACGGTCTAATCAAGGGTAGTAATGGATATATGGACCCTAAAGGAACCACTACCAGAGAGCAGGCTGTATTAATAGCTCTTAGAACCTATGAGAAATACAAATTGTATTAGAAACTACGAGAAATGCTAATGTTAAATAATCCTAATTTGACTTGTTGTACCAGTATTTCGATAGCAGGAGTTCCGGGCTTAAGAGCTAATAAAAAACAGCTCTAAAGCTCTCCGCAATGCTATCTCGTACTTAGCGCAACAAGTTAATTTTTAAATGGCCTGTGGTGTCCAAGTCACAGGCGTTTTTTATAACGATGCTAAAAAGGTGAGTTCTCATTCCGCTTCAGAAAGATTACGGATTCATAACTTATTGAGCATCAAACCGGAATTAAAGAATATGCATGGTATTTCTGTGTATGGCACAAGAAGGAATTTAAATGTTGATATTTAAATAACGTAATGATACTATGTAGTTATAGCTAATGCTAATATTTGTATTAGTTTAAATACATATAAAATGGCGCGCGAAGGTAACTGCCATGCTGTGTGGCAGCTACCATACCGTGTGAGAAATTTAAAGCAGTTTTCAAAACATGGAATGTTTACTGTTTTGGATTTGAAAAAAGCATTATTATTGAACGGGTAAAAGTTGGTAAGCATATTGTTCTGAAGAAACAATTTGCCGATATTTCAGAAAGGACAGGAATATTTGCCGTTGAAGCAGGATTTTCATATCTGTTTCTGGTATTCATATACATATATTTGGAGGGATAGGTATAAAATATGGGATTCTCGCCTTTTGACTGGTTTGGCAGCATGATGTTCAACATTGTACCTGTAATCGTTATTATGGGGTTTATATTTGTGTTTGGCACAATTATTGTACGTTCGGTACAAGGTGTAAAACAGTGGAAAAGAAATAATGAATCTCCCATTCTTACGGTTGATGCAACTGTGGTGACAAAACGTGCGGATACACATCACCATTATCACAATACAGGATCGAACAATATGCACCACATGACATCATCAACTACATATTATGTTACATTTGAAGTACCTAGCGGTGACCGTTTAGAATTTAGAGTCCGTGATACTGATTATGGAATGCTGGCTGAAAAAGACACTGGCAGGCTGACATTTCAAGGTACGCGCTATTTGGGATTTGAGCGGATAAAAAATTAATTTGTATGAATGCTGCACACCTGTGTAAAGATTTATCAAATATACACAGGTGTTGAGGGTTGCTATGAACAAAACATTATTTTCAATGTTTCCTGAAGATTTGTTTAAGCAATTTAAGCGGTCAGATGGTTTGATAGGGTTAATATTTTATTGCTTTTTTATTGTGTGGTCATATTGTTTTTTGTTGCTATCAAAAAACAACAGTATTCCGCTTCCCAGCAATGCAAATTTAGCAAAATTAATACTGAGTGCAATATTTCCAATTTCTGCTATCATTGAAATATTGTTTATAGTTTTTTTTAAAAACAGACAGCGGCTTCAATAGGTTTATCAAAGCAAGGTTTAATACCTTCTCTGGCCGTTGCTTCTGTATTTTTGATAATCTATATAGCAGTATATCTGGCAAAACACGGTTTTTCTTATGATTTAATATATTATTTGTAATATTATATCTTCTTTGTTGCTTTGCCGGAACAGAAATCGGTAGTGTTAACTGTCCGAATCTTCCTTGTGAGTACAGAAAAAATTAAGGACTTGAAAAGCCGGCAGGAAAGAGCGATGAGGAATTCATTTATGTTATCGATAAGACAGAAAACAAGATTAAAAAAATTGTAGGTACTCTTATTGAACGTTGATTAATATGCCGGCCTTTGATGATGATATGCCGGTTAGAGGTATAGAGCATTTAATCAGCTTGGAAAAAGCAACAAAGCAGGCGATGATGCAGTTATAGACGGCAATGAGATACAGCAAATGCCTGGGGCTGGAGAAAGTGTCCGGGACGTTATTCAACTGTCACATGCGGCAGTTAAATAACGTCCCTCTTGCGCTTTTAGGGATCATTCTTAATAAATTAGAGAAAAAATAAAAAATGTACATCAAGTCTGGAAATTTTAATAATAACAGCGCAATAACCGGAATTTTATCTGCAACACTTAAATGAACAGATGGAATGGCTTATAATATACTAATTATGTAAATAGTAATCAGTGTTTTAATGATAAATGAAAGTTTATTTAAAATAAAAGTATAAGTTTTTAATTTTAATAAAAGTTTATGTTTATAGTAACAAACGAAAAGGAAGCGAATGTTTTTATGATTTTACGAAACCATGATATGGATATGTGTAACGGGCCACTGTTTGGCAAAATAGTAATGTTCTCTCTGCCTATTATGGCAATGAACATTCTTCAGTTGCTGTTCAATGCGGCTGATATAATAGTCGTCGGGCGCTTTTCAGGCAGTGAAGCGCTGGCTGCGGTGGGTGCTACAGGCCCTCTTATTAATCTCATTGTTACGTCGTTTATGGGCCTATCTGCCGGTACAAGTGTTATTGTAGCACAGGATCACGGTGCAGGTCAGTTTAAGGATGTAAGCCGGTCTGTTCATACTTCCATTGCTATTAGCATTATCGGAGGATTGGTTGTTTCAGTAGTAGGATTTGCTTTTTGTAAGCCTTTGCTGGAGATTATGGGTACACCGGAAGACATTGTCGCTTTGTCGACGCTGTATATGAAAATATATTTTACAGGTGTGCCTGCCGTCATGGTTTACAACTTCGGTGCAGCCATTCTTCGGGCTATAGGTGATAGCCGCCGCCCGATGTATTATCTAATCGTCAGCGGCATTGTGAACGTGGTATTGAATTTATTCTTCGTAATAATACTGCACATGAGTGTGGAAGGTGTTGCATGGGCTACAGTCATTTCACAGTATCTTTCAACCCTGCTGATTGTAATATGTCTTTTGAGGAGTGAAGGAACCATACGCTTTATACCCAGGCAAATACGTATTGATAGAAAAAAACTGAAGAGCATTGTGAAGATCGGATTACCAGCGGGACTTCAGAGCGCGCTGTTTTCTATTTCCAATGTTTTGATCCAGTCAGCAGTCAATTCCTTCGGTTCTACCATGGTGGCAGCCAGTTCTGCGGCAGGAAATGTCGAAAACTTTGTGGGCACCACTATGAATGCCTATTACAATGCGGCAATAACATTTACCGGGCAGAACATGGGCGCGAAGAAGTATGAGAGGATTGACACTATTGCAAAGGTGTGTACGGTACTGATTTTTGCCACCTGGATAGTCATGGGTGGCATATCGTTGCTTTTTGGTAGGCAGCTGCTCGGGATATATACTTCAGATCAGCAGGTTATTGAACTTGGCATATTGCGCTTGAACATTATGATGGCAGCATACTTTACCTGTGGGACGATGAATGTGTTTCCGGGCTTGACTCGAGGCATGGGCTTTTCTATACTGCCTATGCTTTGCACACTGGTAGGTGCATGCCTGTTGCGAATTGTTTGGCTGGTTACGTTTTTTGCCTGGTATCCCACGGTCATAATGCTTTTTGCATGTTATCCGGTTACCTGGACATTGGCAGGGCTTGGCCAGGTGGCAAGCTTCTTCTATGCACGTCATCGGATCCGAAAAGACAATGTGTTGGAAAATAAATAAAACAAAATCTTAATAATTGACGTAATATATATAAAAGAATTAAAATAGAATTAAAATGATTAGGAATGCAAGGAATTCTGAAGAAATTTTACAAAATTATGTTTGAAACAATGGGGTTATTTCAAATAATTGGTTACTTTAAATTAGAATTAAAAAAATTCTGGAGGTTAATATGTTATGCTGATAATAGAAATATTAAAAGCAGTATTATTGGGAATAGTAGAGGGAATAACAGAATGGCTGCCCATAAGCAGCACCGGTCATATGATTTTGTTAGATGAATTTATACAGTTAAATGCTTCAGAAGCATTTAAAGAAATGTTTTTTGTGGTTATACAATTGGGGGCTATATTAGCTGTTGTTCTGTTATATTTTCATAAGTTAAACCCTTTTTCTCCCAGCAAGTCATTGCAAGAAAAGAAAGATACAATGTCAATTTGGTATAAAGTAATTGTGGGGGTTCTTCCGGCGGGCATATTAGGATTTTTATTTGATGATTGGCTGGACGAGCATTTATATAATTATCAGACTGTAGCATTTATGTTAATCCTGTACGGAATTCTTTTTATTGTTATTGAAAACCGAAATAAATATCGTGACAGAAAAATTAAGACAATTACTGATTTGAGTTACAAGACGGCATTTTTAATCGGAATGTTTCAAGTATTGGCTTTAATACCAGGAACTTCCCGTTCAGGTGCTACTATATTGGGTGCAATTTTGCTTGGTACATCACGCTATGTCGCTGCTGAATATTCATTTTTCCTGTCTATTCCGGTTATGTTTGGAGCAAGTGCATTAAAACTGGTAAAATTCGGCTTTAGCTTTACCGGAGTTGAAATAGCGATATTGCTTACAGGCATGGTTGTGGCCTTCGCTGTCTCTGTTTTAGCTATCAGATTCCTGTTGGGCTACATTAAAAACAACGACTTTAAAGCTTTCGGCTGGTATCGCATAGTTTTAGGCATTTTAGTTATTGGGTATTTTTTATTTAGAACGTATTTGGCATAGTACCTTGTATTCTTGGTTATTCCGAGGTATGTTACATATTTTATTTCGGGCATATTATGAACCATATTTTATGTTACATACTTTATTTCAAAGCATATAGTATACCTTGTTTTAAAGTATTTTTTACTTGTGCTAAAACAACAGGCCATTTCAGGTCAGGAAATTCTTAAGTTAACTTGTTGTGCTAGATAATGAGATAACATTGTGGAGAGATTTAGAGCTTATTAGCTCTTGAGCTCAGAACTCCTGCTATCGAAATACCAGCACAACAAGTTAGGTCAGCATTGGTACAGCCGGAATTGAACTTGAAATTATTTCATAATTGGTGTATAATATATTTGTTAAAAAATACACAAGCGACAAGCTGCGAGGTTTTCCTTTCAGTGAGGCGCTTTTGCGTGACAAAGTAATTGTACTGAGACACGAGGGTTCGTCCCCAGTGGGAAGGCAAGAGTATAATGACTGGTATTTCAAAATCCTGTATATACAGGTTTTGTCAGCTATTTTATCCTTGTGCCTTTAGTACAAGGATTTTTTATTATGCCGGGAGGTGGTTTTCATGGAAACAAGAATTGCTGCTGTAAGTATTATTATTGAGAATACAGATTCAGTTGAAAAGGTGAACAATGTCCTGCACGACTATAGAAAGTATATTATAGGACGCATGGGTTTGCCGTATCACAGACGCAACATTGCAATCATATGCATTGTGTTGGACGCTCCTAACGATGTTATCAGCGCACTGTCCGGAAAACTTGGCATGATTCCGGATGTGACAGCCAAATCCGTATACTCAAAGCTTTTTTCATCAGATGAAACGAAAGGAATGGATTAATGCGTAAATTAATTGATAAACTGCATAGCGAAAGAGTTCTAAGCAAGGATGAGTTTGTTACGCTGCTGGACGGCTTTGACGGGAAAGATGCCCAATACCTGTTTTCAAAATCCAGAGCTGTTGCAGATAAAATATTCGGAAAGAGAATATACATGCGCGGGTTAATTGAATTTACAAACTACTGTAAAAACGATTGCTATTATTGCGGAATCAGGAGAAGCAACCTGTGTGCTGAGCGGTATCGCCTTGGAAAAGATGATATTCTGTCCTGCTGTGCCATAGGGTATAAGCTGGGCTTTCGTACTTTCGTGCTGCAGGGCGGAGAGGATCCATGGTACTCAGATGAAAAGCTGATAGACATTATATCTGCAATAAGAAATACTTACCCTGATTGTGCAATTACGCTATCCATAGGTGAAAAGACCTATGAACAGTATCTGGAGTATTTCAAAGCAGGTGCCGACAGGTTTCTGTTACGTCATGAAACTGCCGATGCAGAGCATTACTCAAAGCTGCACCCGCAAGAGCTGAGCGTTGAAAAGAGAAAGCAGTGCCTGTTTGACTTGAAAAAAATAGGTTATCAGGTAGGCGCCGGATTCATGGTTGGATCACCTTATCAAACTACTGAAAATATTGCAGATGATTTGTTGTTTATTAAGGAACTGATGCCTCATATGGTTGGAATAGGCCCTTTTATTCCCCATAAAGATACTCCTTTTGCAGAGTTTCCGGCAGGGAAACTGGAGTTATGCCTCTTTTTGATCGGAATATTGCGGCTGATGATACCAAACGCTTTGATTCCTGCTACAACGGCATTGGGTACAATTCATCCCAAGGGACGGGAATTGGGAATACTGGCGGGAGCCAATGTGGTAATGCCGAACCTTTCTCCTGTTGGAGTAAGAAAAAAATATTCTCTTTATGACAATAAAATCTGTACTGGTGAGGAGGCAGCGGAATGCGCCGGTTGTCTGCAAAACCGAATGAAAAAAATAAGCTATGAGCTGGTAGTTGACCGGGGTGATTTTAAGCCCTTGGAATGAAAATAAACTGGAATGAACATACAAAAAGATAATAAAAAGATGACAAAGAGACAAACAACAAAAAGATAGGCAACAAAAAGATATGTAACAAAAAGCTAGACAATAAAATTCGATAAAAAGACAAAAACATATTCGCCAGGCTTAAAAAAATGGCTTGACCAAGTTACTTTGAAAGGGGTACTGAAATGTATAATATAAAATCTTTAGATGCAAATGAATTTATTGATGATGGAGAAATCTTAGATTCAATTAGTGAAGCGAAAAAGCTTTCCAAAAACAAAGCGGAAATTGACAGGATTCTGGAAAAGGCAAGGCAGTACAAAGGTCTTACCCACAGAGAAGCAGCAGTTTTGCTTGAGGTGGAAGATGATGAAACCTTGGAAAAAATGTACAAGGTGGCAAGAGAGGTCAAAGAGGAAATCTACGGCAAGAGAATTGTGTTGTTTGCACCTTTGTATCTGTCGAACTATTGTGTCAATAACTGCAAATACTGTGGCTACAAGTGTTCAAATAAGATAGGCAGGCATAAACTTACACAGGATGAACTGAGAGAGGAAGTACGGGCACTGGAAGCTATGGGCCATAAAAGGCTTCTTCTTGAGGCAGGCGAAGATGATGAAAATTGTCCAATAGAGTATGTGCTGGAATGTATAAACACTATATATAATGAAAAATTCGAAAATGGCGCAATTCGCAGGGTAAACGTGGATATTGCCGCAACAACGGTGGAGAACTATAAAAAATTAAAGGAAGCTAAGATCGGTACCTATATTTTGTTCCAGGAAACCTATCACAAACCTACTTACCTGGAGATGCATTCCGGTCCAAAGCGAAATTACGAATGGCATACAGAGGCAATGGACCGGGCAATGCTGGGCGGAGGCCTTGATGACGTAGGTATTGGACCTCTTTATGGACTGTATGATTACCATTATGAAACAGTTGCACTTTTGATGCACGCAGAGCACCTGGAAGCTGTCGCAGGTGTAGGACCACATACGATTTCCTTCCCCAGGCTTTTACCTGCTGAAGGTGTGGACTATTCCTCATTCCCGTATCTGGTAAATGACAGGGATTTTAAAAAGATAGTAGCAACCATTCGTATGGCTGTGCCATATACCGGCTTAATCCTGTCAACACGTGAAAGTGTTGAATTCCGCAATGAACTCCTGGAGATAGGTATATCCCAGATGAGTGCGGGTTCCTGTGTGGGTGTTGGCGGTTATGCAAAAAGAAAAAAAGCAGAAGAGGAAGGTGCAGAGGATAAACCACAATTTTATCTTGCCGACCACAGAAAACCCATTGATGTAGTAAAAGGCCTAGTGAGAGACGGATATATTCCTAGCTATTGTACGGCCTGCTACAGAGAAGGAAGAACCGGAGACCGCTTTATGCCGTTAGCTAAATCAGGGCAGATAAAAAATTGCTGTCTTCCCAATGCACTTTTGACATTTGAGGAATATCTTCAGGATTATGCAGACAGTGAATTGATGGAAATGGGCAGAAAAATGATAGACAGTGAAATTCGAAATGTTCCTAATGAAAGGCAAAGGGCAAGAGCCATTGAATATCTCGAACGCATTCGCAGCGGAGAGAGAGATTTAAGATTCTAAGGAGGTATGGACTTTCGTACTTTTTCCTTATATAATTTGAGTGGCAATAATTTCTGCGGATTATATTGGAGGAACCCTTATGTATAAAATAATGGTAATTGAGGATGATATCACAATCGCAAAAGCTATAAAAGACCATTTGGGCAAATGGGACTATAATGTCATCTATACTACCGACTTTAAAAACATTATTGAACAATTTATCCGATTTGATCCGCAGATTGTGCTGCTCGATATTATGCTGCCGTTTTATAATGGCTTTTATTGGTGCAGTGAAATACGTAAGATATCCAAAGTTCCTGTTATGTTTATATCTTCCGCCAGTGACAATATGAATATAGTAATGGCTATGAATATGGGCGGGGATGATTTTATTGTAAAGCCTTTTGATTTGAATGTCCTGACGGCAAAATTGGGCGCACTTATCAGGCGTACCTATTCATTGCGCGGGCAAATGAATATAATTGAGCATAATGGAGTTGTATTAAACTTAAGTGATACAACATTGACATATAAAGACCAAAAAATTGAACTGACAAAGAATGATTATAAAATATTGCAATTGCTTATGGAGAGCGCAGGCAAAGTGGTTTCCCGTGAGGAGATTATGTGCAGGCTCTGGGAGAACGACAACTTTATAGATGACAATACCCTGACTGTTAATATGACACGATTACGCAAAAAACTTTCAGAAATGGGTCTGGAAAATTTTATTACAACTAAAAAAGGCATTGGGTATATGGTGGAATAAAACGATACTTTTTGCAACGGCATTTGTATAAACAGCGGTAGATGAGGGATGGGAACTGGCAGTTGCAGGATGGGAATTAACTATGAAAGATTTTATAAGTATTGCAGGCTCGTATTTAAAACGTAATATTTTAAGAATTATTGCCATTATATTTTCATTCGGTATTTTTTTAATGGTTCTTTCACTGTATTCCCTGCCTCTGGAGGCAGTAGCCTATGCTTCTTTGTTAACAAGTACTTTTATTCTGGTAATTGGCATCATTGACTTTATAGTGTTTTATAGGAAGCATGCTGTCCTTGATAAATTAAAATCCACCATTGTCATCTCTGACTTTACACTTCCAAATTCATATGACCTGATTGAAAGGGACTATCAGGAACTAATTGATATTATAGACGCAGACCGCAGGAAGATTATAAATCAAAAGAATAAGGCGTTAACAGATATGGTGGACTATTATACTATATGGGCACATCAGATTAAGACGCCTATTGCCGCTATGAGATTAATATTGCAATCTGAGCAATCCAATACTAATAATGAGCTTTTAGAGCAGCTTTTCAGGATTGAACAGTATGTTGAAATGGTACTGCAATATTTGCGCCTGGAGAATATGAATTCCGATTTTGTGTTCAAAAGGTATTCCCTTGATGATATTGTAAAGCAGGCTGTCAGAAAATACTCAAAAATGTTTATACGAAAAAAAATCAAGCTTAATTATGAAAATCTTAATTGTAATGTACTGACCGACGAGAAATGGCTGGTTTTCGTAATAGAACAGATACTGTCGAACGCGCTTAAATACACAAATTCCGGTGAAATTTCAATTTATATGGAGGATGATTTGAGTCCTACATTGGTAATTGAAGATACAGGCATAGGTATTGCGCAGGAGGACTTGCCTCGTGTATTTGAAAAGGGCTTTACGGGTTATAATGGCCGTTTGGATAAAAAATCCACCGGGATAGGACTGTTTCTTTGCAAGAAAATTTTAAACAAGCTGTCTCATACAATTACAATCGAGTCGGAGGTTGGAAAGGGCACTAAAGTAAAAATCGGACTTGATACTGTCAATATAACTTTTGAGTGACCTAAACTTTATTTTAGTGAACTTAAGCTTTGAGTAAACTTAAACCTTATTTGAGTAACTTTAACTTTGAGCAAACTTAAACCTTACTAAAATGTAAGATTGAAAGAGAAAATGTAAGCCTGATCTAAGGCAATGCATTTTCTCTTTTTGTTATAATTAATTTGAAAATTCGCTTTCGAAAAACTGCAAAAAAGCAGTTAATAGCAAGAATTACAGCAGCATGAATTTTAACGTTAAACTAAATTGTTTCGCTAGTTAGTGAGATAGCATTGTGGAGAGCTTTAGAGCTGGATTCATTAGCTCTCAAGTTCGGATTTCCTGCTATTGAAATGCCGGCAAGACAAATTAAATTACTATTGCTCAGCTGACAGTGAAAAATAAACAACAATGAATCAGTACGAAGTTAAATTTGGAGGGAAAAATTATGACACTTTTAGAAGTTAATAACTTAAAAAAAGTATATACTACCAGATTCGGTGGAAATGCCGTTCAAGCGCTTTCCAATGTGACGTTCTCAATAGAGAAGGGTGAATTTGTTGCAATTATGGGTGAATCCGGATCAGGCAAAACAACACTGCTCAATATTGTGGCATCTCTTGACAAACCTACAAGCGGTGAAGTGCTGCTGAATGGAAAAGATATTGCAACAATCAGGGAAAAAGAGATTTCTGCTTTCAGGAGGGACAATCTGGGATTTGTATTTCAGGACTTTAACCTTCTTGACACGTTTTCAATACGGGATAACATATTTTTACCCCTCGTTCTGGCAGGAAAATCTTATAATGAAATGAATGAAAGGCTGAAACCTATCGCCAAAAGGCTTGAAATAGTTAATATTCTTGAAAAATACCCATATGAAGTTTCGGGTGGACAAAAGCAGCGGACTGCCGTTGCCCGTGCGCTTATCACAAAGCCACAACTGATTCTTGCAGATGAGCCTACAGGTGCACTTGATTCCCGGGCTTCCGACGGACTCTTAAAACTGTTTTCTGAGATAAATGAAGACGGCCAGACAATTCTTTTGGTTACTCATAGTATAAAAGCTGCAAGCCATGCCAAAAGAGTGCTGTTTATTAAAGACGGAGAGGTGTTCCACCAGCTTTACAAAGCTTCCATGTCAAACGAAGAAATGTATCAGAAAATTTCAGATACCCTTACAATGATAGCGACAGGTGGTGTGAGAAATGAATAGATTTTTTTATCCCAGGCTTGCTGCAAATAATCTGAAAAAGAACTCAAAAACATATATCCCATATATCCTGGCCTGTATTGGCACAATCATGATGTTTTACAATATGTCTTTTTTGGCAAGGGCAAAGGATATAGGAGCTCTTAGCGATCATCGAACCTTAAGGTCAATTTTATCTCTTGGCTCGGCAGTAATTGCCATTTTTTCAGTAATATTTTTATTCTATACCAACAGTTTTTTAATTAAGCGCCGCAAAAAAGAGTTTGGGCTTTTTAATATTCTTGGAATGGAAAAAAAACATATTGCAAAAATTATGTTTTTTGAAACTCTATTTGTGGCATTAATAAGCCTTGTGGCAGGTATTTTTATAGGAATACTTTTGAGTAAGCTTATGATTTTGCTGCTGTTTAAAATTATCTCCTTTGAAGTTTCCTTTGGATTTGAAATACCTGTGCCGTCTGTTTTGTCTACAATTGTTTTATTCAGCGGAATTTTCATACTAAATCTTATTTACAATATTTTTCAGGTACATCTGTCAAAACCTATTGAGTTATTGAAGGGCGGTAACGTAGGTGAAAAGGAGCCTAAAACCAAATGGATTTTGACAATTGTCGGTGCAGTATGTCTTGGAATCGGCTATTATATAGCATTAGCTACGGAATCCCCGCTGGCTGCCCTGACAATCTTTTTTGTTGCCGTTGTTTTAGTAATGATAGGAACTTATTGCCTATTCACAGCCGGCAGTATAGCATTATTGAAAATTCTTCGCAGAAATAAAAAGTACTATTATAAGGCGAAACACTTTATTTCCGTTTCAGGTATGATATACCGCATGAAGCAAAATGCTGTAGGACTTTCCAATATTTGCATTTTGTCAACTGCAGTAATTATTATGATTTCCACAACTGTTTCCCTGTATGCTGGAATGGAGGATGTTTTACGTACCCGGTACCCGAGAAATATTATTGTTTCAGCATCCGATGTTTCAGATGAGATGGCGGGTAAGCTGGATGCTGTTATCGCAGAATTAACTGCGAAAGACAATATTGATCAAGGAAATGTTATCCGATATCGTTCAATGCCTTTAATTACAATACAAAACGGCACAGATTTTACCGTCTCCCAGACAGTATCGTATACATCTGAGAATATAGCGTTGATAGAACTTATTCCTGTTGAGTATTACAACAAGATGGAAAATAAATCTGTATCATTATCAGGCGAAGAAGTACTTATATATGCTTTGAGAGGTGGTATTTCCGGCAGCACGATAAATTTTAACGGTTTTGAGCTTTCCATAAAAGAGAGCCTTGATTCCTTCAGCCTGGAAGGAGAAATGTCTGCTGTGTTGGCTAACAGCTACTATGTAGTGGTTGACAGTGTTGATACAATTAATAGGATATATCATTCACTTAATGGGAATGAAGCTGATATGGAAGAATTGTCATATTATTACGGCTTTGATGTTGAAAAGGGAAGTGATGTCCAGATAAATCTTGTAAGGACGTTAAACAATGAGCTGTCAAAACTCAGTGTAAAGGGTCACGCAGAAGGACCGGAAATTTCAAGAGATGATTTTCTCACTCTTTATGGTGGTTTATTCTTCCTGGGCATATTTTTAGGGCTTTTGTTTATAATGGCAACGGTTCTGATTATATACTATAAGCAGATTGCAGAGGGTTATGATGACAGAAAGCGTTTTGAAATTATGCAAAAGGTGGGAATGAGCCGCGCGGAAATTAAAAAGGCAATACAAAGCCAGGTGTTGACAGTGTTCTTTTTGCCCCTTGCCGCAGCTGTAATTCATATAGCTTTTGCTTTTAAGGTGATTACGAAATTACTTTCCGTGTTTAATCTTACTAATATACCGCTGTTTGCTTTGAGTACGGCTTTAACTATTTTAGTGTTCTCTGTTTTTTATGCAGCAGTATACGCACTGACTGCAAAAACATATTACAAGATTGTTAGTTAGTATATATCAAATTGATGGCATATGTTTAAAATAAATTATGTAAACTTGCCCAAGAACCTGCTGTTTTTGGGCAAGTTTTTTGGTTTTGCAAAAAATATTTCCCAAGCAAGGTTATTTATACATTTTACTGTATCACATATTGTTGGATATAATGTTGTTACTAAGCAAGTAAACAATAACGGAAAATTGTAGTTGACGAAAATATGGCAATAAATAATAATGAAGGCGAAGGTGCTTGATTTTGATACAGTATGATACGGGGGAATATGATTTGCATGAAGACGGACATTAGCCTAAACAATGCTCATCAGTTTGGTTTACAGATAAAACAAAAATTATATATTCCTGTTAAGGCCAAGTTTATAATTGGACATGCTTTCGCAATACTATGGACAGTATTTTCTGTTTATTTATCTATTCCATGGCTCAAGGATTTTTCAAAAGTTGTCACTTTTCCTGTAGCACTTACAGTTATTACAGGTATAGCATATTTACCAGGTTATTTTAATGCATTTTTAGTTGTTGGTTTGATAATTGACAGGCAGCCTCCATTTAAAAATGAATATGTGGAAAAAGATATTACTATTATTATTGCAGCAAGAAATGAGCAAGATATAATAGCCAATACTCTTAGATATATTGCCAGCCAGGACTATACAGGCAAAATAAAGGTACTTGTTATTGATAACAATTCCAGCGACGATACTGCTCTTAAGGCTAATCAGACAGCAGAGGAACTGGGTCTTGACTTATCAGTAATCAGAGAAGAGAAGCCAGGCAAATTTAATGCATTAAACGCCGGTCTTGAACATACTGACACCGATTTAGTAGTCACCCTGGATGCAGATACGCTTTTGCATAAATCAGCAGTAAGATACCTTGTTGCGCGTATTGAAAGTTCCCCAAGTTCTGTTTGCGCTGTTGCAGGTTCTGTACTTGTTAGAAACAGCCGGGATAATATATTGACAAGGATGCAGGAATGGGATTATTTTCTTGGGATAGCGTCTATCAAGAGGTTGCAGGGGCTGTATCAAGGAACACTGGTTGCGCAAGGCGCATACAGCATTTATAAAACCCAAAACCTGAGGGAAGTAGGGGGATGGCCTGATGCAATCGGGGAGGATATTGTATTGACATGGAACTTGTTAAAAAGAGGGTGGAAAACGTATTTTGAACCGATGGCCGTTGCATTTACTGACGTACCTGTTACTCTGAGTCATTTTGTAAGACAGCGTTCCAGATGGGCCAGGGGAATGATTGAAGCTTTGAAGCAGATAAAACCGTGGCAACAGCCTCAAGTATATACAAAATATCTTACAGGCATAAATTTCGTAATGCCCTATTTAGATTTTTCATACACGTTTTTCTGGATACCGGGATTGATCCTGGCGTATTTCGGTATATATTGGATAGTAGGTTCCATGACTTTATTTGTAATACCGTTAACAATTGCATGCTATTCGATACTTTTGGTGTATCAGAAGCATGTATTCAGATATCTGAACTTAACAGTCAGAAAGAATTTCTGGGGATTTTTGTTCTTTATACTGTTTTATCAGATAATTATGTCGCCCATTTCTGTGTGGGGATATATTCAGGAGTTTTTTAAGCTGAAAAGGAAATGGAAATAGGAGAAATGCTTATGAAGAGATCGTTTGGGTTGGATATAATCAGAGCTTTTGCAGTACTTTTTGTATTGTGTACTCACTTTTTTCTCAATACGGAATTCTATAAAGTGCCTTTTACCGGTGGCAGCATGTTAATACAAGCTTTTTTGAGATGGATGTTTATAATATGTGTACCTTTATTTATGATGTTAACCGGTTATTTGCAGGTAAAAAAAGAAGCAGGTTCAAACTATTATGAAAACTTAACTTCAGTTCTGGGTATTTATATATTGTATTCGGTACTGGCCATTTTAGTACGAGTATTATATTTTAAAGAGCAGGAAACCTTGATTGTATGGCTGTCAGATATAATTGGCTTCAGAGCTAACGGATATTCCTGGTATATTAACATGTATATTGGCTTATATTTACTTATACCCTTTTTAAATATTGTGTTTAACAACTTGAAAAATCAAAGGGAGCACAGAAGATTGTTATTTACCATGATTTTTATTACAGCGCTTCCCGGATTTTTTAATAACATACCGGGATATATAAACATTTTCCGGTTTCCAGACTGGTGGATGACATTATATCCAATAACATATTATTTTTTAGGAGCATATATTCGAGAATACAAGATAAAAATAAATAAAACAGTTGCGGGAATATTGCTTATTGCCACAATATTGGTTGAAACAATTATTTCAGCTTTTTTCTCAAGAGGAAGAAACTTTTATAATGCTGTCGGCGATTATGGTTCGATATTGATATTAATTCAAACAGCTTTATTTTTCCTGATTTTTTATGACATTGAGACAGATAAAAAACACATAAAAACTGTTTTTTCTGTGATTTCCATAATATCTTTAGACATATATCTCTGTTCATATATAAGCGACAGAGTTATTTATGACTATGTGATTAATAATATATATGTATCCCAGCAACAGATAGTGTACTACTTTATTCCAATTGTTATGGCTTCTTTTGTCATAGCCGGCATAGTCGGTCTAATAAGGTACAAGATAAACGACATTATATTTATTAAAGACAAAGCAAGAACAGCTAAATTCGATAATTCAATCAAATTATAGTATACGATGTAGTTTGGCATAAAATTCATAATAAAAAAGTCTGCCCTTTAAAACATATTGAATGAAGTTTCCATGCCTATAGTAATACTTAACAAAAGAAACCATACCAAATACAGTAACATAATAATGATTACAGAATAGTATAAAGTAGGTTGAACTTTGAGTAAATTCATCCTTTGGAATATGGAAAGGAGGATAGGCATGGAAGATAGGGGTGTTCTCGGCGGACTTTTCAAGGACGATTGCTCAATACTGTTTTTCATCATTGTGTTCCTGCTTCTGTTTGTAAGGCCATTTCCCAAAGTATACTAAGAATTGCCTTTGAACAAAATTTTTAGCATGAACTTATTAAGTAAGAATAATTATTTCTGACTTGTTTTATTTGACTGCATGGTAACTAAAAAGGGGGTGTACGACATCTCCTTTTTTTTGTTTTTATTAATTAAATAATATTAGAGCTATAGATTAAGTATTATTTAGGAATTATAGATTGAGTATTATTTAGGAACTATGGATTAAAAATTATTTGGAAAATATAGATTAAATATCATCAAGAACTATTGACAAAATGCGTTTTGTATAGTATCATATAAAACATATAGGATTACTTGGTTAATAGGAGGGTGTTATGAAAATCTCTACAAAAGGGAGATATGGTTTACGTTCAATGGTAGACCTTGCAGTAAATTCTTCCGGAGATCAGGTGCCTTTATGCAGTATAGCCGAGAGACAGAATATTTCTGAAAATTATCTGGAACAGGTTTTTTCAGCGCTTAGAAAGGCCGGACTGGTAAAGAGCATCAAAGGTGCGCAGGGAGGATATGTATTAGCTGACCACCCTTCAAATATTAAGGTTGGTACTATTTTAAGATGCCTTGAAGGAGATCTGCTAGTGGTTGATGAGGATTCGACAGATGATGTGCCATCTGACTATACTATACAAAAATGCATCAAGATCAATGTATGGGATAAGATAAATGAAAGTATTGAGAAAGTAGTTGATTCACTGACACTTGAGGATCTGGCAAATGATTACAAAAAGATGAATGACAAGTATTTTCCAATGTATTACATATAATTTTTTTAATGGAATACCAAGTAATAATATATGTTTAATAAGAATAAATAATTGGAGATTTTGACAGGGTTAAAAGCATGTACAGGATTAATGGATATTACAAGGTATTTGTTAGTTTAATTGTTGAGGTAAAGAGGAATAAATATAATATCTGTTAAAAAATGCATCATGAAATAAATAAAATAATTTAAAAAGGAGTGTATATATTATGAGCGAAAGAAAATGGAACTTTGACACACTACAGGTTCATGCCGGGCAGAAACCAGACCCTGCTACTGGTGCAAGAGCAGTTCCCATTTACCAGACGACATCCTATGTTTTTAATAATGTTGAGCATGCTGCGAATTTATTTGCATTAAAGGAACCCGGAAACATATATACAAGAATTATGAATCCAACCAATGATGTTTTTGAACAGAGAATGGCAGCTCTTGAGGGAGGAGTAGGCGCTCTCGCTGTTTCTTCAGGGTCTGCAGCAATTACCTATGCAATTCTTAATATTGCAGGAGCCGGTGATGAAATTGTATCTGCCAGCACCCTTTACGGAGGTACATATAACCTGTTTTCAACAACACTGCCCAAGTTAGGTATTACAACGAGATTTGTGGATCCCGATGATCCTGAGAACTTTAGAAAGGCGATAAATTCAAAGACAAAAGCTGTCTTTATTGAAACAATAGGCAATCCGGGAATTAATATTATTGATATTGAGGCTGTAGCCAACATAGCTCACGAAAATGGGCTGCCCCTGATTATTGACAACACTTTTGGAACACCTTATCTGATAAGACCTATTGAATTTGGAGCCGATATTGTGGTTCATTCCGCAACGAAATTTATTGGAGGGCATGGTACTTCTATTGGTGGTGTAATTGTTGACTCAGGTAAATTTGACTGGGCAGGAAGCGGAAGATTCCCAGGCCTTACAGAGCCTGATCCAAGTTATCATGGATTAAAATATGTTGAAGCTCTGGGGCCTCTGGCATACATTACCAAGGTAAGAGTACAGCTATTGAGAGATACAGGAGCAGCACTAAGTCCATTTAACGCTTTCCTATTTTTACAAGGGCTTGAAACACTCTCACTGAGAGTTGAAAAGCACGTTTCAAATACCAAAAAGATCGTCGAGTTTCTGCTGAATCACCCGCTGGTATCATGGGTAAACTACCCAAGTATAAAAGGAAACAAGTATTATGAGCTTGCCCAGAAGTATCTCCCGAAGGGAGCAGGTTCGATATTCACTTTTGGAATAAAGGGGGGAATTGATGCTGCGAAGAAGTTTATTAATAACCTTGAATTGTTCTCTCTTCTGGCAAATGTAGCTGATGCCAAATCCCTTGTGATTCATCCTGCAAGCACTACACACTCACAGCTTTCTGAGGAAGAACTGATAGCTGCAGGCGTTACACCTGACCAGATAAGACTTTCCATTGGAATTGAAGATGCTGAAGATCTTATATATGACCTGGATCAGGCACTGAAAAAGGTCAATTTATAAGAATAAAGATTAACTTGCTGTACTGGCATTCCTATAGCAGGAGTTCCGGGCTTAAGAGATAATAACCAACTTTAAAGCTTTTCACAATGCTGTCTTATTACCCGGCACAACAAGTAAGATTTAAAAACAATTTTAATAGAACTTGTAAGATTCTAAGTTTAAAAAATTATTCGGAGGCGATATAATGTCAAAGATTGCGAAGAATTTGACTGACCTCATAGGCAATACGCCATTGTTGGAGTTATCAAATTATAATAAAGTAAATAATTTAGAAGCAAAAATCATTGCAAAATTGGAATACTTTAACCCGGCATCAAGTGTAAAGGACAGAATAGGATATGCCATGATAAAAGATGCAGAGGAAAAAGGCCTGATAACAAAGGATACGGTTATCATTGAACCCACAAGTGGCAACACAGGTATAGCACTGGCGTTTGTTGCTGCTGCCAAGGGCTATAGATTGATATTGACAATGCCGGAAACAATGAGTATTGAAAGAAGAAACCTGTTGAAGGCTCTGGGAGCTGAACTGGTATTAACACCTGGTTCAGAAGGAATGCCAGGGGCTATAAGAAAAGCTGAAGAGCTGGCAAAAGAAACAGCTAATTCATTTATACCTCAGCAGTTCAATAATCCTGCAAATCCTGAGATACACCGCAAGACTACAGCTGAGGAAATCTGGAGAGACACCGACGGACAGGTGGACATATTTATAGCAGGCGTAGGAACGGGCGGTACTATTACAGGTGTAGGAGAAGTGCTCAAAGCAAGGAAACCGGATATAAAAATTATAGCTGTTGAACCAAACGATTCTCCGGTATTGTCTGGGGGCAAACCCGGACCGCACAGAATTCAGGGAATTGGTGCCGGATTTGTACCTAATGTTCTTAATAAGTCGATAATTGATGAGGTATATAAAGTAAAAAATGAAGAAGCTTTTGAAACATCGCGGAAGATTGCAAAGACAGAAGGACTGCTTGTAGGTATATCTTCAGGTGCTGCAGCTTATGCTGCTACACAGGTGGCAAAAAGGCCTGAAAATAAGGGTAAAACAATTGTTGTTATTCTGCCCGATACAGGTGAGAGATACCTGTCTACAGATTTGTTCCAATAGAAGGATATTCAAAGGAACCGGAACTAAACAGTTGTTATTACGCATGCTATTACTCAACAGATTCCCTGGGATGCCGGTGGGCTTTCCAGGGAATCTCTCTATTTGCAGGCAATTAATTTACTCTTTGGCATTGAATCTACTTTATTACACCATCGTTACAATTTAGTGACATTTTCATTATTACCCATTTTTTTTCGAATATGCCTTCGAATTTTATAACAGAGATTGGCAATTAAGCCTGTTAGAAAATCTCAGAATATTATTTCGAAAGGATGGGATCAAATGAAAAAGAGATTGAAGATGCTTTTATCAGTAGTTATTGTATTTATGCTGATAGTATCAAGCATCAGCGGTGTTTTTGCAGACGCTTCGAAAGGAAGTGGGCAAGCTCAAAAACAGCTAAAACAGTTAGAGAAGAGCATTAAAAATTATTTCAAGGATATCGATGATAACCATTGGGCTAGCCAGGCGATTTTGGAGCTGGTAGAGCGTGGAATTATCAACGGGTATCCGGACAAAACATTCAAACCGAATGAAAAAGTAACAAGATCTGAATTTGCAAAAATGATGACAAAAGCTCTGAATCTTAAGTCAACAAGTACTACACAAACATTTGTCGATGTTCCACCGACAAGTTGGGACTATGAAGTGGTGGAAGCTGCAAAGAACTATCTCACAGGATATAAAACTAATGACGGCAAAATGTATTTCTATGGTAGCCGCCCTTCAGTAAGGGAAGACATGGCAGTTGCTTTGGTAAAAGCCCTTAAACTTACCGTAGAAAAAGAAAATGGCCAATTAAAGAAAATATTCAAAGATTACGATGAAATATCTTCTAACCTGAGAGATTATATTTACACAGCATATAAACATGAAATTATGATTGGCGCCGACGGCAAATTTTTGCCTCAGAAAAACCTGACAAGGGCTGAAGCAGCTATGCTCATCCTGAGGACATTGTATAAAACTGAAAAAGTTGTAGTTGATGACGAAGAAGAAGATAAAGTGGTTGTCGATGATGAGGACAAGAGCACTGACGCTACATTGAAGAGTTTGGCAGTAAACGGGGTGGCAATAAACGGTTTTGATCCAAAGGTAGTTGCTTATAATGTAGTACTTCCCGCAGGCACAAAAAAGATACCTACAGTAACTGCGGTGGTAAATGATAGCAAGGCAACACTGAAGATTACACAAGCAAAAAGGTTGCCTGGGACTGCAACAGTAGTGGTAACTGCAGAAGACGGGAAAAGCAAAAATACGTACACTGTTAATTTTACTGTTGCATCTGTAGTCAAGAGCAATGATGCCACACTCAAAAGCCTGTCAGTTGGCGGGGGTGAAATTACCGGCTTTAATTCAGGAACATTTGTCTATAATGTAGTACTTCCCGCAGGTACGACAAAGGTACCTACAGTAACTGCAGTGGTAAATGATAGCAAGGCAACACTGAAGATTACACAAGCAAAAAGGTTGCCTGGGACTGCAACAGTAGTGGTAACTGCAGAAGACGGGAAAAGCAAAAATACGTACACTGTTAATTTTACTGTTGCACCTGCAGGCAAGAGCAATGATGCCACACTCAAAAGCCTGTCGATTGACGGGGTTGAATTAGCCGGTTTTAATGCAGGAACATTAGCCTACAATTTGGTGCTTCCGGCAGGCACGACAAAGGTACCTGCAGTAACCGCAGAGGTAAATGATACCGGCAAGGCAACATTGAAAATTACGCAAGCCACCAGCTTACCGGGAACTGCAACAGTAGTGGTAACTGCAGAGGATGGAAAAACTAGAAATACGTACACCGTTCATTTTACTGTTGCACCTGTAGTCAAGAGCAATGATGCCACACTCAAAAGCGTGTCAATTGACGGCGTTAACCTCACCGGTTTTAGTGCAGATATATTAGTATATAATGTGGTATTGCCGGCTGGTACAATACAAATTCCGGAAGTAACTGCAGTTGTAAACGATGAGGGAAAAGCTACTATGACCATTACGCAAGCCGCTAGCTTGCCGGGAACGGCTAAAATTGAAGTGACAGCAGAAGATGGACAGACAAAGCTGACCTATAATATAAACTTTATTGTCGGAGCATAAATAAAAATATCACTCACAGTTGATATAATGCATTAGCTTTGAAAATTGTATATAGTAATTGTATATAGTATATAGAATTGTATATAGTGTATATCTTTATTAATTGAATATAGTATTGCTTAAAAGGGGAGTAAAATGGAAAGAAAGAGTGGATGTTGTTGTCAACATCCACTCTAAAACTATTTTTCAAACTCTAAAACTATCTTGTGAAAAATACAGCATCTCCGAGTTTTACACCGCTTTTTTCGGCAACATAGTCACATTTGACTTTCAACATGAAGAATATTCTACCTTTTGCCATTTCCTCATGCTCAAGAGACTCAAAATTTGCCTGACCTTTTGATATTACAATTTCTGCATTCAGGAGAGTGTCAAGGAATTTGGCGGGAAGTTTGTCCATGCATGTGCCCAGATAATTAGTGCCATTTGTAATGACATTTGCCACTTTATCCATACCAACATAGACTGCGTCCTCCATAGTAGCATCATTTAATATTGGCCCGTCTTTAACCACATACGTAACATTTTTACCCATTGCTGCAATTTCTTCAACCAGAATCTTATCGAACACTATTTCTCCTGCATTGTCGCCTAAATACAGGACATTATTTGCAGCTTCAAGTTTACGAATAAACTTGTCGTAGTGGTCAATTTCAAAACCAAATTTAAGAATTTGTTTTAATTCCTTCTCAACGTCGAAATCCCTTTGAGGTCCAAGATCAATTATGTTTCCGGCGGCAGATATTTTTAAAGCCTCATGCAGCCTGTCATCTACGGTGTTTAAGTAATTCTTAAGCTGCGGATACAGTGAAAGTGCCAAATCGTTGGATTGCTTTTTAACTTCTCTGTACGGGTCGTCAACATTAATGAGCTCATAGGTTTTTAAAAGCACTTTTGTTGAATTAACAGCAGGCGTATCTTTTCTGTCATATTGCTTTACATCATCCATAAGCTTATAAAGAACCTCATGCTGGGTATCCTCATCAATTTTTGCCAGCGCCATGCATGTAACAGCCTGTTTTAAAAAACAGTAAACGCAATCTATTTTACAATTCATTTCTTTTCCTCCATACGAAATATTTTAATAATACTTGATAATTATACTTGGTAAATTGAGCATGGTAGCATCAATTTACGCTTCTATAAGCCATTTTACACCGTTCAAATAGTGATAAAATTAAAATTTAACCGTTACTTTACATTATACATTATATTATATATGTACAAAGGAATTATATCACGTTTACATAAACGAATACAACTAAATCACAAGATAAGAACTTAGTACAAAGCGGCCACAGGCAAATTTGAGTAAAAAAAGGGGGAAAACCCAAAATAGGAGATCATAATATAATTATTTTACCGTAAGGAAGATAACATTCAAGATTGTCGGAAAATTTTTGTAAAAGCTGTTAATTTAAAATGCTGCTAATTAAAGTAAAAAGCATATTTTTCCATGGCATCCATCAGAGCTTTGACATTTTCCAGAGGGGTACCGGGATAAAGTCCATAGATCATCATAAGGCCGCCCTCTTTTCGCCCGATTTTTTCTACCTCCTCACGGACAAGGGCATCTACCTGCTGTGGAGTGCCATTTACTGTGATTGATTGCCTGTCAATATCCAGTTCTACGCACACCTTGCCGGCAAATTTGCTGGCGACCCAATCTATGCCGTTTACAAGGTCTTGCAGATTTATTATCTCAACTCCTCCGTCAATGAGGTCATCAACCAGATCGCGAATGTACCCGTCAGAATGCATGTGCACAATAATACCTTTGTCACGGGCAGGTTTCATCAGACGTTGGTAGCTTGGCTTTATATAACGTCTGAAATGCTCCGGAGAAAGCATAGGCCCGTTTTGCATGCCCAGATCCTCCGGGTAGGTAAGGATATCCACACCTATAGCCAGATATTTGTTTACAATCGCCATATTGAACTCTTCAACCATACTAATCAGCTTCATCAGATTTGGCTCCTCATCGGCCATATCCAGAATAAGATTCTGGTAGCCGCGGATATCGCATAGCTGAAGAAAGGTATGACCATGCCTTAAGCCCCCATAGGTAATATCTCCCTTTTCTTTTTGCGCCGCAATTTCCTTTTCAACACTGTTCCAGTCAATTGGTCCTATTCCCATGCATGTGTTTGGGTCAGGAGCTTTATAATTTTCAAAGGCTGACCAATCTGCCAGAGGATGCCTGGTGACTGTTCCTGTAATGCCGTCTATTGTTGTCTCCCAGACACAGCCCCAGTCATCGGTAAAAGGAGCATCTTTTCGGGCGACTGCAGCGAAATTGGGAGTATATCTGCCTTCAGGCCTTATGTAATCAGGAAACAGGAATTTATGAGATTCAATCAGCTCAGACAGATCATCTTGCGGATAGTATTGCCAACAGGCGTCATTAATATGGAAAGTCATAGGTATGAAGTCAGGTCTTTCGAATCTTATTGCTTTTAGAATGTTTTTCCGCTTATCATTGGATTTAATGCTCATTTTCAGATCACCCTTCATGAATTGTTACAGGATTAATATATACTATTTTGAATATGGCTGTCTTTCAATTTTATAACATGATATAATCTTATACAGATTTATAGAGCATAACAATCCGGAGTGAATCTATAATGTCCAGTAACAGAGCTTTATTTAATAAAGAACGCTTAGAAATATACTTTCCCTCTCCTGAAGGCTATTTATTTAAACTTGGAAGGGTTAATTATTCCAAAGTACATCCTCCTCTTGATTTGTACATACACGAAGGAATGATGGAGATAGTATTCATTGTAAAAGGAAAGCAGATTTACACAGTTGAAGGAAATAATTATTTAGTAAACAGCGGGGACATATTTATTACTTTCCCGGATGAACCGCACAGTACGGCAGGATATCCGGAGGACAAGGCACTGTTATATTATCTTATAATCGATCTTGAAAAGCTTAAAGGAGGTTTTATCGGGTATGATGATAAAGAAGGCGGGTTTATTGTCCAATCTTTAAACAGAATAGGAAAAAGAGTATTTAAAGGTTCCGAATGCTTAAAACCAATGCTTGATAAAGTTGTCACTACATATTACAGTGACTGTCCCTTTAAAATCACTGTAATACGTAACCTGATCTCGGATTTGATAATTAATGTTATAGAATCTGAACGGATAGATGAGGCTATGGACAGTTCCTGCATGCAAAAAGTCCTTGACTACATTGAACAAAACATTTGTGAAGATATTCCGGTTTCCGTGCTGGCTGAAATTGCAGGATTGTCTGAAGCCAGATTTAAAATTAAATTTAGAAAACAAATTGGCATTCCTCCGCGTGAGTTTGTATTACGCCGAAAAATTGAAGCTGCGAAGAATATGCTGAAAAGTTCGGATATAACCATTACCGAGCTGGCACACAAGATGTCGTTTTCGTCAGGACAGTATTTTTCTACAGTGTTTAAGAGATTCACGCTGATGAGCCCAAAGGAATTCAGGGATAAGTAGCCGCTGCTATTCTTCACAATCATTATCTAAATGCAATACTGTAAGCTTATATTTATCCAAGGGCATCCCAAAGTATTTTTTAAAAGATGTGTAAAAGTAGTTGCATTTTTTTAAGGCCTACCATTTCAACTATTTTTGTCAGAGGATACTTGGTTGTTTAAGGTAATGGGCAACCTTTTCCATACGAAAATCAGAAATATATTTGGCTACAGATTTGCCTTCAGCAGATTTAAAAAGGATTCCGACATAAGTCGGAGAGAGTCCGATTTCTTCAGCTATTGTGTTCATACAAAGCTCTTTTTTGTAAAAATTATCTTCAATAATAGATATGACTTTTGAGGCAACTATACTTGCTGTTTGGGACATTTGGGTTTCTTTGTTCTGGGAGATTTTTTGCATATGGAGCTAATAAGCGTAATAAAAGCATTATTAATATCGCTGAGCACTTCATAATCTGACATGTTAATCATAAATGATTTAAACATGGTAGTTAAGTCTTCCTTAATTGGAGGATACTCTCGGCTTATTGAATTGTAAATAAAATATGATAAATGTATAACATAAGAAATAATTTCATAATAGTTATATTCGTGAAGACGTTCTGAAATATGATTTTAGATGAAATTAGACTTTGAAACGGGATACAAGCGATATCATCTAAACCAAATATAAAACCGGGGATAAGAGGCTGTTATGAAAGTTCTCTTATAACTTTTTATTATCTGTTAAAATCCAAAAGTAAATTGATACCATGTAAAATGGCTTTTCATTTACATATCAACTTATTTATGTTATAATATGCATGAAATTGCAAATTCTATTTATAATTCCGAATGTTAAAACATATTTTTGTTTTACCGATAGCGTGATTACACATTGCATGTAAATGATATGTACTTTACCATATTATTTTATTATTTTTTAGGGAGTGTTTTTAAAATGGCAGAAAGCAAAAAGAAAGCAGAAAGCAAGAAGAAAAAAGTAATAACGGACATTGATGTTAAGCGTAAAGCTACAAAGCTGGTTGTAGCACATCTTAAGAAAAAAGTATCAAGAGACTTTATCGGTTCTGATAATATCAATGAATGGATAACTGAGATGGAAGAACTTCTTGAAAAACCTGAGTTCGATATGGCTGAGTATTTTGCCATGAGAAAAAGACTGAATGAATTGATCGAGCGAGTTTTGGACGAGGAAATGCGGTTTAAACTGAGAGATTCGTGGTACAGTCTGGGAAAAGCACTTGATAAAAAAGTAAAAGTAAATTAAAAACCAGATAGGATAACATACAAACAGCCCGGCATAAGCTGGGTTGTTTGTATGTATTGATATGCTTGACTTATCCGCTTTTCAGAAAATGTTAAATTCGTTTTTCAAAAAAGTGTTATTTTTTCATATAGCCTTTTTGTATGGAATCTTCAACGATTTCCGTGACATACTCCCAAAGTGTGGGAGCATTTTTTTCAATGATGCTGTTTCTTTTTAAGACCTTTTCACTTGTAACCCCGGGCTTTTGCCAGGTATGTCCTTTTGTATTATAATTCAGAATCAGTGGCTGTAGCCTGTCCAGACATGCTGCAAAGCGTGATTCAGGAGTTTTTTGTTCTTCAAATTCGCGCCAGAGCTTCCAAATTTCCTGCGCCTGATCAGATGGCAGGATATTAAAAATTCTATCTGCCGCTTTCAGTTCCCGTTCTTCTTTATCTTCATATCCTTTTTCGTCATAACAAAAAGTGTCGCCTGCATCAATTTCGACAAGGTCATGTATTAGAGTCATTTTGATAACTTTCAAAATATCTAAATCCTTTTCATTAGCGTATTCTGAAAGCAATATAGCCATTATAGCCAAATGCCATGAGTGCTCCGCATCATTTTCGTTTCTTGTGGTTCCGATAACAACATTTTGCCTGAAAACCTGTTTTGCTTTATCAATCTCAACAATAAATTCAATTTGTTTTAGTAACCTTTCATTATCCAAATTAAACCCTCCATATTATAGCACCTTATTAAGGTACTTTATTGTAGCACTATATTATTGCACGGTATTATTGCACCTTATTTAAATTATTATATTCTTACCGAATTTTAAAATCAAACTTTGGCTTCATTAATTCGCTTCATTACACCAAATACATGATTATGTGGAAATATTATGCAAATAATGGGAAATGATATAGCATAATTATAGAAAATAATTATTATTCATAATGGAAAAGCAAAATTCCAAAGCATAATTATTAAACATAATTACAAAGTAAAATTATAAAGCAAAATTATAAAAAAATGATGTAGCAAAATAATAATGAGATAGCATTGTGGAGAGCTTTAGAGCTAGTTGAAATATCCTTTAACACAAGCGAATTGATTTGCCCCGTAACGAGCTTATTAGCTCTTGAGCTCGGAACTCCTGCTATCAAAATGTTGCACAACAAATTAAGTAGCATGATATTTTCAAAAAATTTACTTCCTAATTACCATAAGAAAGCTTATATATGAAGCACCAAGGGGTGGTAAAAATGTTGCTTCAAAGTCAGAATATTATTGACAATTCATATGATGGAGTTACAGAAAAAATAAAAAATGATCTGATTATAAAATTAAAGGAAAAGGGAATTTGTGTATCTGACATATTGATAGATATGGATTCAGGTAATATGAACATGAGAGTATGTATATTCTCGCTGCTTAATCAGTGGAATTTACAACGTCCGACTGATTAAGCAGCTTACAGGTGTTTACTTGGAAATATGCTGATTTTCATTTATGAATTCATTAAGTGTTTTTCTGGCATTTTGTATAGAAGCACTGACACTGGGAATGGAAGGTCCTCCAGGTATATTTCTGCCTGACACGCATTTTTCCAGGCTAATCTGTTGATATATATCATCTCCGATTACTTCTGAAAATTGTTTAAACTCCTCCATTGAGAGGTCTTCTATAGCTTTTTTATTTTCTATGCAATAAAGTACCATTTTACCTACTATCTCATGTGCGTTTCTGAAAGGTACGCCTTTCTTGGCAAGGTAATCTGCCACATCGGTAGCATTAGTGAAACCACCCTTAGCAGCCTGATACATATTTTCCTTCTGTACTTTCATTGTAGAAAGCATGCCGGTGAAAACCGGGAGACACATTTTAACGGTGTCGATACAGTCAAATATTGCTTCCTTATCTTCCTGCATGTCCTTATTGTATGCGAGAGGTAAGGATTTCATGACAGTAAGCAACGACATCAGGTTGCCGTATACTCTGCCGGTTTTTCCACGCACAAGTTCTGCTACATCAGGGTTCTTCTTCTGAGGCATTATACTGCTTCCTGTGCTGTATGCATCGTCCAGCTCAATAAAGGAAAATTCATGGGAAGACCAAAGTATTATTTCCTCACTGAACCTGCTCAGATGCATCATAAGTATTGATAAGCACGAAGCAAGCTCAATTGCAAAATCCCTGTCACTTACGCCATCCAGGCTGTTTTCGGTGATGGAAGCAAAATTCAGTTCCCTTGCAACCATATACCTGTCAAGGGGATAGGTTGTACCGGCAAGTGCACCGGATCCAAGAGGCAATACATTTATCCTTTTGTAACAGTCAGACAGCCTTTCATAGTCTCTTTTGAGCATTTGAAAGTATGCCATAAGATGATGAGCAAGAGTAATCGGCTGCGCCCGCTGGAGATGGGTGTAGCCCGGCATTATCGTATCAAGGTGGTCTTCAGCCAGATTGACCAGGGTTTCCATTAATGCAAGGAGCATTGATTTAATCTCATTTACCTCATCCCTGAGATACATTCTGATATCCAGTGCCACCTGATCATTCCTGCTTCTGCCTGTGTGAAGCTTTTTCCCTGTATCACCTATCCTGGAGATAAGGATTTTTTCTATATTCATGTGTATGTCTTCGGCATCTATTTCAAATTCCACAGAACCCTTTTCTATGTCCGTCAAAATCTCTTTCAAAGTACTCTGAATGAGCTCTGATTCATGCTGAGGTATAATTCCGCAAGCTCCAAGCATTTTGGCGTGGGCGATACTTCCGGTTATATCCTGTTTGTACAGGCGACAGTCAAACTTGATAGATGAATTGAAATCATCTACATTTTTGTCAGTACTCTTCGTAAATCTGCCTCCCCAAAGTTTCACAGTATCACCTCAAACATTATTCTTGTCTTTATTACTGTTTTTTTCAAGCATAAGAGCCCTGACCTTTAAAGGAAGACCAAACAGGTTGATAAAGCCCTCTGCATCTTTCTGGTTGTAAACGGCATCCCGGCCGAATGTAGACAGTTCCTCACTATAGAGGGAGTAATCCGATTTAGCTCCGGCAGGCATGCAGTTGCCCTTGTAAAGTTTCATTCTTACAGTACCGGTTACTGTCTCCTGCGTGACATCAACAAACGCAGAGATAGCTTCACGCAGCGGAGTATACCACTGGCCATAGTAAACCAGCTCAGCAAACCTCTGGGCAACGATGTCCTTATAATGCAGTGTATCCCTGTCAAGACAGAGCAATTCAAGCTCTCTGTGGGCCGCATACAGTATTGTGCCACCTGGAGTCTCATAAACGCCGCGGGATTTCATGCCGACAAGCCTGTTCTCTACCATATCTGCTATACCTATACCATTTTCTCCACCTAATTTGTTAAGAACCTCTATGAGCTGAACAGGGTTGTATTCTACACCATTAACCTTCTTTGGAATACCTTTTTCAAAATATATCTCAACATATGTTGGTTTGTCCGGAGCTTTTTCAGGAGGAACCATAAGCTTCAAAATATTATCATACTTTGGCTCGTTCCAGGGATCTTCCAGGTCGGAACCTTCATGGCTCAGGTGCCAGAGGTTTCTGTCCATGCTGTAATTGTCTTTCTTAGTTACAGGGATGGGAATATTGCGCTGCTGAGCATAATCTATGGCATCTTCCCTTGATTTTATGTCCCATATTCTCCAGGGGGCAATTATTTTCAGGTGTGGCGCAAGAGCCTTTATTGTAAGCTCAAACCTTACCTGATCATTTCCCTTTCCTGTAGCTCCATGGGCTATTGCAACAGCGCCTTCCTTTTCAGCGATTTCCACCAGCCTTTTTGCTATAATAGGCCTTGCAAAGGAAGTTCCCAGCAGGTATTTTCCTTCATATACTGCACCTGCTTTAAGTGTCGGATAAATAAAGTCAGTTACGAATTCCTCTTTGAGGTCTTCAATATATATTTTGCTTGCGCCTGTTTTTATCGCTTTTTCCTTCAATGGATTAAGCTCATCGCCTTGTCCTACATCAGCGGCTACTGCTATAACTTCATAATCGTAATTCTCTTTTAACCAAGGTATTATTATGGATGTATCAAGACCACCCGAGTAGGCTAGAACAACTTTTTCCTTTTGACTCATATAAATACCTCCAATAATATGGTAATATAGTAAATAAGGCAGCGGATAATAAATAAAAATGCTTATGTAAAATGTTTTACATCCGCTTTCTGTGAATAATTATTTATTATTATACATTGTAATGTATATTTATGCAATACTAATATTCGTTTTATTATTAGATATTTTTTAGCTGATAAAAAATTTGTGCTTAGCTGATAAGATACTTGTTTACTAAAGTAGTGAGTTGGCAAATCTGCTGCTTCGCTTTAATGCTTTAATAAATTACAGACTGAGTGGAGGCAACGTGATGATTATTATGGGTATTGACCCGGGGTTTGCAATTACGGGTTATGGTGTAGTAAAATATGAAGGGAACAAATTTTCGGTATTAGATTATGGTGCCGTGACGACAAAGGCATCAATGTCTTTTCCCGACAGGCTGCTGTTATTGGACAGGCGTCTTGAAGAGCTTATAAAAATGTACAAGCCGTCTGTAGTATCAGTTGAAGAACTGTTCTTCAATAAAAACATAAAGACGGCAATTTATGCGGCGCATGGAAGGGGCATAGCCCTGGTATCTGCAGCAAGGTGCGGCATTGAAGTTGCTGAGTATACGCCGTTGCAAGTAAAGCAAGCTATTGTTGGATATGGACGGGCAGAAAAATCACAGGTGCAGCAGATGGTGAAGATGATACTTAACCTGCCTGAGATACCTAAGCCTGATGATGTTGCAGATGCACTTGCAGTTGCAATATGTCATGGACATTCATGCAAAATGGCTGCTATTGAGAGGAAATTTCGGTAACTGCTTACAGAGAGGTGTAATAACATGTTTGCATATATAAAAGGAAAGCTCACATACAAGTTTAATGATTATATTGTGGTAGAGACAGGCGGAGTTGGGTATATGGTTTTTGCACCGCTTTCAACAGTCCAAAGCATTGGGAATGTCGGGGATGAAGTTACAGTATTCACATATATGCATGTGAGGGAAGATGCAATGGTTCTTTATGGATTTGCTACTCCTGATGAACTAAGCATGTTTGAGCTTCTCATTTCAGTATCAGGTATTGGACCCAAAGCTGCAATCTCGTTGCTGTCATCCATATCACCATCCAAATTTGCACTTGCTGTAATTACGGATGATGTCAGGACATTGACTAATGTTCCCGGAATCGGCAAAAAAACAGCTCAAAGGATAATTCTTGAGCTGAAAGATAAAATTAAAAACGAAACATTTGTTGCAGTAGACACAGGAATTGAAAGAGAATCCGAAGTTAGCAGTCAGGACAACAAATGGTCGGAAGCGGTGAGTGCTCTTATGGTACTTGGATATACCGCATCAGAGGCAAACAAGGCAGTATCGGATGTGTATTCTGAAGATATGGATGTTGAAACCATAATTAAAAACTCATTAAAGAAAATAGCCGGAAGGTAATGGGGATGAAAAACAATGGATGATGAAAGAATTGTTGATTGTAAAATTAATATTGAAGACTATGATGAGAGTAGTCTTCGCCCGAGGAAGCTGGCGGAGTATATTGGTCAGACAAAAGTCAAGGAAAATCTGAAGGTCTTCATTGAGGCAGCCAAAAAAAGAAATGAAGCCCTGGATCATGTACTTTTATACGGCCCACCCGGACTTGGGAAGACAACCCTTGCAGGCATTATTGCGTCTGAGATGGGAGTAAATTTAAGAGTTACATCAGGTCCTGCAATTGAGAAGCCGGGTGATCTTGCAGCAATACTCACAAACCTTGGAAATTATGACGTTCTTTTTATAGATGAAATACACAGGCTGAACAGAAGTGTGGAGGAAATACTCTATCCTGCCATGGAAGATTATGCACTTGACATAATTATAGGAAAAGGTCCAAGTGCTCGTTCAATCAGACTTGACCTTCCGAAGTTTACTCTGGTGGGGGCAACTACAAGGGCGGGGCTTTTGACGTCACCCTTAAGAGACAGGTTTGGAGTTATAAACAGACTGGAACTGTATACTACAGAGGAACTTATGGCTATTGTCAAGCGTTCTGCGGCTATACTTAATATAGAAATAGATGATGACGCGGCATGTGAAATAGCTAAGCGCTCCAGGGGGACCCCGAGAGTTGCCAACAGGCTACTCAAAAGAGTAAGAGATTTTGCTCAGGTAAAAGCTGATGGTTTTATAGATATAAATGTGGCGAGGATGGCACTGGATGCATTGGAAGTGGATGAAATCGGGCTGGACGGTGTGGACAGGAATATGCTGATGAGCATAATTGACAAGTTTGCAGGTGGGCCTGTGGGGCTCGAGACCCTTGCTGCTTCTATAGGAGAGGAAGCAGATACTATTGAGGATGTATATGAGCCGTTCCTTTTGCAATTGGGATTCATAAGCAAGACACCGAGGGGAAGAGTCGCGACCAGGCTGGCATATGAGCATTTGGGACTCAGATACGAGTGAAAAAGGTATCAATCGAATACAGGACTTAGATATAAAAAAGGAATGCATAAATTGAAAAGAACATAAATGGAAAATTAAATGGGGACGTTTTCTTGAGGAAAAAGGGATACACCTTGTTCAGAAAGGAGTGTCCCATTTTCTTATTACACAACTATTACAAATAGGTTAAAATAAGATGAAATTATAGGAAGAATACGCCAATGTGTCGAAAACTATATTATAATATTTGTAGAATAAAACAAATTTTGCACCAACATAGAATTAATGTCAAATTTACAGAAGAAAAAGGGAGGCAGGATGTTAATGAGGAGGTACATATCAGTAATTGTATTTATTACAGCAATTTTATTTTTTTCAACAAGTTCTTTTGCCATGGCAGCGTCTCAACAAAGTGGAGCACGATCTGCCTATGTTGGGAAAATTACTGGTATAAAGCATAATGCTGCAGAAAACGGGGAACAAGTATCAGTTTTAGTTGATAATTACGCAGAATACAGGACTTTACGCCTGCCAAACCCTGATAGAATAGTTATTGATTTTATTGGAATAAAGGCGTCAGAGTCACAGCAAACAAAAAATATAAACAGCAAGTTGATAAAAAACATCAGATATGCCCAGTTTCAGGACGGTATTGCGAGGGTTGTCATAGATACCAAGCAATACCTGGATTACACAGTTGAAAACAAGGAAAACGGTGTAATAGTTCATCTTAAAGAAAAAAGAGGTTCAGATTCCTCAAGGCCGGATGAAGATCTTCTGAATCGTGGAGTTGTGAACAGAAAAAACTATTTCAAAATTGAAAATATGAACGTGAATTATTTTGGAAAGGGCAGTGTCGATGAAGTACATATAAAAATTGAAAAATATGATAATTACAAAGTTTACACCTTGTCAGATCCTGATAGGGTAGTGGTGGACATTTATATTGATGGAATATCTGATTCTAATAAAGACTATAAATTTGAAGTTGGCAGAGAACTTGTGAAGTCGGTAAGATATGCGCGGTTTGACAGTAATACCGTCAGAGTTGTGGTAGATGTTTCATCACCTGTAAAGTATAAAGTTGAAGAAGAAAAAGACAAATTGGTACTGAAAATCGACAATCCGAATTTTAAAAATATACTATATCATAATGATGGTGACAGGGTGTACTTTACGCTTGCAGGCGCGAAATTAACTGAAGGCACTGAAACGCTCAAAAAGTATTATACCGGTCAATTTGATGATTCGGGAACTAAATATACGTTGACGTTTCCAAGCAAACTGGCTGACTTGAACAGTGGTGTTATTCGTGTAAATGATGATTTGCTTGAAGATGTTGAAATAATAAAAAGCAACAATAGTTCAAATACAAGTATCATTTTTAATGCGAAGGATAAACTCCACTATGAAGTGTTTACCAGAAAAGAGACTAATGAAACTGCCATAACATTACTAAAGCCTGCATCTAAGGCTGAGAAGCTTGTTGTTATAGATCCCGGCCATGGTGGACATGATCCGGGCGCAGTATATAAATCAGTAAAAGAAAAGGACCTGAATCTTGACATAGCCCTAAGGCTTAACGAACTGCTAAAAGAAAAAAATATAAAAACTTATATGATGAGGGAAGATGACAGCTTCGTTTCTCTCTACGAAAGAGCTTATATTGCAAACAGCCTGAATGCATCCCTGTTTTTAAGCATCCACAACAACGCCATGGATAATACATCTTATGGTGGAACGATGACATTGTGTTATCCTGCACGTTCGGGCAGTAAAGGTTTTACCGGACAGGCATTTGCACAGATAGTACAGGAAAACCTTATAAAAACACTAGGCACTAAAGATAGAAAAGTTATTAACAGGCCAAACCTTGTTGTGCTGAAAGCAACCAAAATGCCTGCAGCGTTGGCAGAGGTAGCATTTATAACAAACGATGCCGACAGGAATAACCTGCAGAACGCAACATTCAGGCAAAAAGCCGCACAGGCTCTTTGCGATTCAATAATACAGGCGCTTGCGGAAGTTGATAAAGTTTCCAACTAAGGCTTTGTATTAATTATAAAAAATTAATAAAAGAAACTGTAAAATTATGTACATTCTACTGGTTTTTATTATTCAAGACCTGTGGTATTATATTTGGTAAATAATTATTTCATGTAGGGTAGAGATGACATAAGTGTCTGGGAAATAATAGATTTCTTCATATTTTGTCTATAATTATAGGTAAGCGTTTTTAGCTTGCTTTAAGGAGGATGAAATATGAAGAAAGTGATATGTTTTGTAATAGTGCTTTTTATTTTACTTTTACCGGGATGTTCACTTAATGAGAATGTACCTGATTCCGATACAGTCACAGAAGCTGACAAAACGGAAGATGTTACTGAAAATAGTGAAAATGGCAGCGATGTGAAAGGTGCAGAAACGGAAAAAAGTTATGAAGTTGTGGAAAGCAGCGATGAGGCCATAGATAAGCCCATAAAGGATAGTATAGCAATAACGATATATTATCAGGACAAGGATGGTTATATAGTACCCGTCACAAGGAAGGTTCCTAAACACGAAGGACTGGCCAGAACTGCTGTTACGGGGTTGATAGACAGTGCGGCCAACAGGGAGGAAATAAGTTATTACGGGCTTTATCCTGTTTTGCCTCAGGGCACTGAAATACTTGGCATTAATATAAAGGACAGAATAGCAATAATAGATTTCAATAACAAGTTGCTGGAATATGCAGACAGTAGCAATGAACGCAATATTATTACTTCGATAGTATATACATTGACAGAGTTTAAGACAATTGATGGTGTAAAAATACTATTTAATGGATATACTAAGGAAAAATTAAAATTTGGTACTGATGTATCAGGGGTACTGACGAGAGACAATATTTTGATAAATGAAAGTGAAAAAGGGGTAAATATAGAGAAGGATAATAGTAAAGTTGATGTTTATTTTTTTAAGAAGGCTAATGACAACTATATTTATCTTGTGCCTGTATCGGTTATAGGACCTGAGGTGCCTGATAATGAATTGCCCGGAGTTATTATAGAATATTTATGTACAAACAATAAAGGAGATTTAACCTCTGACTTACCTGAAGGTACCAGGATTATAGAAAGCAGCTTGAAGGGTAATTTGCTTACATTGAACTTCAACAGGGCATTGACTAAATACGGGGGAAATGCCAGAGAGGATGGATTACTGAAGCAGATACTCTATTCAATGAAGCAGATTGAAGGAGTGGAAAGAATCAGGATACTGATTGAAGGCAAAAGTGAAGAGCTTCCGGAAGGAACTGATATTTCAAGGGATATAGCAATTCCTACCGAGATAAACGATGTAATTGATAAAAGATATGCTGATTAAAACAATTTTTTTATAAGTAAGGAGCGCATGAATTGAGAATAGATGGAAGAAACAATTCTCAGTTGAGACCTGTAAAAATAACAAGAAACTATATAAAACATGCTGAAGGTTCAGTGCTTATAGAAATGGGAGATACAAAGGTGATATGCACTGCCTCGATAGATGATAAAGTACCTAATTTTAAGAAAGGTACAGGTGAGGGCTGGGTTACAGCTGAATATTCAATGCTTCCGAGAGCTACTCAGACAAGAAATCCGAGGGATATAAGCAAACTGAAGCTTAACGGCAGAAGCCAGGAAATTCAAAGGCTTATAGGCAGAGCATTAAGAGCCATTGTTAACTTTAATTTGCTTGGCGAAAGAGAAATAATTATCGATTGCGATGTAATACAGGCTGACGGTGGTACAAGGACGGCTTCTGTTACCGGTGGGTTTGTTGCACTTGTAGATGCATGTAACTTTCTTGTAAAGGAAGGCATAATAGAAAAAATACCTATAACCGATTTTGTTGCTGCTACAAGCGTTGGCATTATAGAAGGAGAGGAACTCCTTGACTTGCAATACCTGGAAGATTCCAATGCGGAAGTTGATATGAATGTGGTTATGACAGGAAAAGGAGAGTTTATAGAAATACAGTCTACAGGTGAAAAGTCATCTTTCAGAAGAGATCAGTTTGACCGTTTGTTAAATCTGGCTGAAACAGGAATAAGGGAATTGATACTTTTACAAAAAGAAGCACTGGGCGTGCTAGGGGATGAAGTGGGGCGAGTAACGAAGGATGAAAAGATTTATAGTAGCAACGAAGAATAAGGGGAAATTAGGGGAGATAAAAGAGATTCTCAGGGATTTTCCCTTTGAAGTAATATCAATGGAAGAGGCAGGTATTACAAAAGATATTGAAGAGAGTGGCACTACTTTTGAAGAAAACGCTATGATAAAGGCAGAAGAAATATTTCGAGCCACCGGTGAAATGGTAATGGCTGACGATTCAGGACTTGAAGTTGATTATTTAGGCGGAGCACCGGGTATATATTCATCAAGATTTGCTGGTGAAGGCGCAACAGACGAAGAAAAAAACATGAAATTACTGAAGCTGTTGGAAGGTGTTCCTTTCGAGAAACGTTCCGCACGGTTTGTATGCGTTATTGCTGTAATTTTTCCTGATGGGCAGCGCTTTACTGTAAAGGGAACCTGCGATGGTTATATTGGATTTGAACCCATTGGTGTTAATGGTTTTGGTTATGACCCTCTGTTTTATTTGCCTGAATATAACATGACTACTGCTCAGTTGGAACCTGAGCTAAAGAACAGGATCAGCCACAGGGGAAGAGCTTTAGCAAAGATGGTTGAAGAGCTGAGATTAAGACAGCAGGGTGTTTAATAGAAATTTAAGAAATAAGATAGTATGTTAATGTAATGATGTAATAATGTTGGAGAATGATGCAGTAAGCCTCTAATGCACCGGTATTGTTACGGTGCATATTTTACATAAGCATAAAAGTTGCAACACTAGTTATAAATGGCATTTGAAAACGGCATCAGTTAACGTAGATTTATATCATTTATCATTATATAAATTAACTAATTGATATGTTACGGGGGATTGACAAAATGAAGATAATTGTACTAAGTGATTCACATGGTGATATCGATAAAGCAGAAGAAGCAGTAAGGACTAACAGTGATGCAGGCCTTATAATACATCTGGGAGATTATTTCAGGGATGCGCAGAAACTAGCAAACAAGTTCCCTAATATACCTGTTGAATATATATACGGAAACAGTGATTTCCTGGTTGAAAATGTCCAGGCAGAAAGGTTGATTGAATGCTGCGGGAAAAAGATTTTTTTAACCCACGGACACAGGTATTCGGTGAAAATGGGATATGAAAAGTTGTATAAAAAAGCTGAGGAACTTGGTGTAGATATATTGCTGTTTGGACATACCCACGTTACAGAACTGGTGAAAAGGGGAAACTATTATATACTGAATCCCGGAAGTATAAGCGAGCCAAGAGATTATGCCTACGAGTCCTATGCGATCATCAAAATAGAAAATGATGTCCTTTATCCTGAAATCTGCTATATGAAAGACTAAAAAAAAATTGATGGTTGGTGTTGACAAAAAACTTTCGTGCTTGTATAATATAAAAGTCGGCCGCCGAAAGGCGCTAAAAACGGTGGCTGGCAAGCACGAATGTGCGGGTGTAGTTCAATGGTAGAACATCAGCCTTCCAAGCTGATTGCGTGGGTTCGATTCCCATCACCCGCTCCAATAAACTTCAATTAAATATGTGCCTGTGGCTCAGCTGGATAGAGCAACGGACTTCTAATCCGTCGGTCGGGGGTTCGAATCCCTCCAGGCACGCCAGAATTTATGCGAAAGCCCTGATGAAATCAGGGCTTTCGGCATTTTAGAAAACAAATTTTAGGAACATAATTGAACAATGAGGAGTAGTAAAGAAAAGAAAGAATTAAGGTGTGGTGTACGAATAAAGAAAATTTATGTAAATATTCGGTATAATAAATGAAATATACTAAAACTCAATAATGTTGTAAAATGAAAATAAAATACAAAAAAATAAAGAAAAAGGAGAGGTTAAAATGTTTAAATCAAAAAGATATGTTTTTGCAATATTTGCAATGCTGTTAATGTTAATAGTTATAGCGGTTATAATGGTCGGTTGTCGCCAAGCAGATAAAGTAAGCCGTAATTTATCCCTTGAAGCAGACAATTTTAATGTTGCCAGAAAGTTAACAGTAATCAATCAGAGAACCGATACAATTCTATTTCAAATGACGGGCAATTTCTCAATTCAAAAAGAGGAAGATGGCGACTTGGCCGTTATAGGTGAAAACGAAGACGGCACCTATTACAAGCATTTTATTTACTTATCCAGTGAAATTTCTTACATTGTTGAGGATTTAGGTAAAACAGGTGTAAATAAGCACAAGTATTCAATCAACTTTAACCCGAAGATGATTGTGCCAATTGAGCCTACTGTAATTGATTAAGTGAATGTAATGATTATGTTTATAAGAATTTGAAATGTGTGGATTCTACATATTGGAAGAATAAATTTCAAAAGACATACATTGTTATGACAGAGACATACATTATGACAGGATATAAGTGATAAGAACAGATAATTATGTGCACGAAAAATGACTAAATGGTATAGTACATAAACCAGGCATTAAATGACATTTAATATTAGGTATATGCATGTACAGAAGTATGGCACAGCCGCAAAAAATGCGGCTTTTTTTAAGAAAATATTAATTTATGTATTCTTTTTTTTATAGTAAAATATAAGTTAACAAAACTATGTTACATACATGTTTTTACATACATATAGAAACAAATGTATCACAATATTCTAATAACGATTTAATTAATAATGGGTAGAACTGATATGCAAGAATTATATACAGGAATAACATACATGACTGTTGTACGGGAATAATCTACAACGATGATGTACAGAAGAATTGTTTAAAAACAATGTACATACAAAAGATGGAGGTTGAAATGAAGAACAGCAAGCCGTTGGTATTCTGGCTGTTGCTTATTATTGGCGCTACAGGAGTTTCGAATACTTTGTCACTGCTATTTTATACCAGTGCTAATATAGGTACTCTTTTCCCTGGGGTCGTTGGCAGTATCTTGATGATTTATGCTGTTTTAAGATATCTAATCCTTAAGGGTTCTCCTGTAATCTCCAATACCCTGTTAAGGAGATTAATTGTTGCAGCAGTTGCAATATTTTTAACATCTTTTGTGGTTATTGAGGCTATAATAATTGTCAATGGTAACTCTGATGAAGAGATTGAAACAGATTACCTGATCATTCTCGGTGCGGGTCTTAGGGGAGAGAGTGTATCTCTGACTTTGATGGAAAGGTTGGAAAAGGGCATAGAGTTTTTGACACAATACCCTGATGCTAAGGTAGTAGTTTCGGGTGGACAGGGAAGAGGAGAGAGTATTACTGAAGCTGAGGCAATGAGAAGGTATCTTGTAAGAAAAGGGATTGATGAAGAGAGAATAATCAAAGAGGACAGAGCTACAAGCACTATGGAAAACATGAAATTTTCCAAGGAAATAATAGACATGCAAAGTGGTAGATACACACAGGATATCACTATAATTACCAGTGATTTTCATATGCTTAGGGCAAAGATGCTTGCAAGACGAAATGGTCTTAACCCACGTGGAATAACGTGTAATACGCCTGTACAGGTAAGGATCAACTGTTATATAAGAGAATATTTTGCTTTTGTTAAGTCGTTTTTATTGGATAAATAGTATTAACAAATAAGTTTAGGAGACAGATTCAATCAGGTGAAATTTGACAGATTTAAAAGAAAAGAAAACAAAGGATTTTAAATTAACTTGTTGTGCCAGGTAATGAAATAGCTTTGTGGAGAGCGCAAGAACAAATTATTACTAACTCTTAATCTCGGAACTTTTGCTATTGGAATGCTAATGTACAAGTTAATTTTGGTTTACATAGTTTAGCTGAAAGCCCTTGGCTTTAGTTACGGGGAGTGTCAAAAGGGGTATCAAATGAATTTTATTGATGTTATAGACGAAAAATATGGAATAAAATTGAATGAACAGCAGAAACAGGCAATTGCACATGTTAAAGGACCCGCTCTGGTCCTTTCGGGACCCGGTTCAGGTAAAACTACAGTTATCGCTGCAAGAACTGCGTATCTTGTTATGGAAATCGGTGTGAACCCTGAAAATATATTAACACTTACATTTAACCGGGCTGCCAGACATGAAATGGAGCACCGATTCACTAGAGTCTTCGGCAGGGATATCAATAAAAAGGCGTACTTTTCAACATTTCACAGTTTTTGTAACCTATTGGTAAGGCAATATGAAAAAAGGCAGGGGAGAAGGTTTAAAAGAATAGAAGGAAGCGAAGACCTGAACAGCAACAAGAGAGAAATACTGAGAAATATTTACCTGCAAATAAACGAAAGCAATATTAACGATGATCAGCTTGAAGACCTGATTAATGAGATAAGCCTTGTGAAAAACAAGATGCTGAAAGACCTGAACGGAATAAACTTTAAAACCAGAAATTTTGTACACATTTTCAATGCATATGAGGAGTATAAGAGGACGAATCTCTTCATGGACTTTGATGATATGCTTACATATGCATATGCAATACTGAATAAATGCCCGGACATACTAATGCATTACAAGAATAGATATAAATATATCCAGGTGGATGAAGGACAGGATTTATCAAAAATTCAATTTGAAATACTGAAAATGCTTGTTGATCCAAAAGACTGCAACCTGTTTATCGTAGCTGACGATGATCAAAGCATTTATGGATTTAGGGGAGCGGAACCCCAGTATATTCTGGAGGTTGAGCAGAAGTTTGAAGGGTGCCGCCTCTATCGGCTTGAAAAGAATTATCGGTCTACAAGAAACATTGTCGATGTCAGCAGTGAGTTTATAAGAAAAAATCAAAAGAGATACAATAAAAACCACAGAACGGATAATAACTTCAGGAGCGATCCATTTATCATAAGTGCAAAGGATGAAACAGATCAGCAGAATTTAATAATAAAAATTATTAAAGAAAAGCTTGAAGAAGATAAAAATACAGATATTGCAGTACTTTTCAGGAATAACCTTTCATCCGTTGCAATTATTGATGTGCTGGACAAAAACGGTATTAATTTCAATGTGAAGCAGAACAGATTGGATTTTTTTGATCACTGGCTTGTACAGGATATTCTTGCATTTATGAGGTTTTCATTGAATCAGGCGGATGTTGAAGCTTTTGAGAGAATTTATTATAAGATGAACAGGTTTATTTCAAAAGCCATGTTGGAGCATGCATTTGCTGCAGGATATAAAGAATCTGTTATTGACGGTATTTTGAAATTTGACAGCTTGCAACCTTATCAAAGAAAAACAATGATTGAGTTAAAAATAGAATTTAAGCGGCTTGCAGGGTGGAATCCTGTAAAGGTTCTGGATTACATAGAGAACAGTTTTAGATATTTTGATGGAATCAGGGAATATTGTGAAATAACAGGACTTTCAATTGACTATTTGTATGGTTTATTTGGGATAATGCTGACAATAGCACGTGGATGCGAAAGTGTGCCGTCATTTCTTGAACGTATGGAGGAACTTAAAAGAATTATTGAGAGTTCCGGTGAAGGCAAAAGCGGAGGAAATATTACTCTTACAACCCTTCATTCTTCTAAAGGCCTGGAATATGACTGTGTAATTATGGTTGATCTAAACAATATTGAGATACCCGGTCAATATGCTATGGGGAAGTTTAGGAAAGATAATGACGCTTCTATGATAGAAGAGGAGAGAAGGTTGTTTTATGTAGGTATGACCAGAGCAAGGAAATACCTTTACCTTTTGTGGCCACAGGTCAGGAATGGCCTGAAGGAGCCCAAATCGCTGTTCATAGACGAAGTAGAAGAATGTTTGAATAAAAAAGCGCAGGGGCAAGTAAAAGCCGGAATGACTGTTCAACACAGGAAATTTGGACAAGGCATTATTAATGCAATATATAGGCAGGATGACAAAAACATGTTAATAGAAATTGATTTTGGAGGAGTACTGCGCAAGCTGGATTTAAAAACATGTGTGGAGAACAGATTGCTGGAGTTTAACTAACGAAGTTAGAAGCAGAGCTATCCATGTACCTGTCAGGCCTCCAGTTGAAAACGGTTACAAACAAAAAGGCTGCCATTACATGGAATATCCATATACCCAAACAGGCAGCAACGCATAAAAATTAAGCTTTACTTGCACGTTAATTTGCCACGTTGCATCTTGCGGGAATGAATCCCGCAAGACCTACAACGGAAGGATCAATGAGAGCATTGCGATGGCAATTATTAATTACTTCAATTTAAATGCATCTTCGATTTCACTGATTTTGCTGTTATCAATCATTACAACTTCGCCAATACTTCTTGCTGATATAATGCCTTTTGCGCTGTATTCAGCAACTTCAAGCCTGTCAAATGCATTAATGAGACTTTCACCTGTTACAATTATGCAATCATTTGCAATAAGGGCAATTGGAACGCTTTTGCTGAATTCGAGCGCTGTCAATTCAGGCTGCATGAAGCTGCAACCGAAAGGCAGTTTTGGAATATTTCTAAGCATTATGTAGCTTTCAGGAATTATCTTTGAGTCGAAAGCTACATCGGTAACGGCAAATGCCATTATTCCCGGCGGATGGGCAATCAAAACAGAATTTATGTGAGGATGTTTTTCATAAATGTATTTGTGCAGCATTACAGAACGGCTGGGAGTCTTGCCGGCTTCCTTCTTATCACCGTCTATTCGGACAATGTCACTGACATCCATGTATTTTCTGTCAATACCATAAGGTGTTATCAGGAAAGAATCGCCTTCCAGCCTTTGAGAAAATGTCCCCTGTGTACTTGTGAAAAGTTTCTGGTTATAAGCACGGTGTATCAATTTGCACATTTCTTTTCGTGCTGCTTTTTCTAAACTGCTGTGACTTACAGGAGTAAAATCCTCCATTGCAACGTGTTGTTTTTTCTTTGAAATTTCAATATTTTTCGGAGACAGAGGCATAGGCTTTCCTATCCTGTTCGCATTTATTTCCAATCTTGCGCAAAAATCCAGTGTCTCAAAAGCCATAAAAGCTTTAAAGAGATTTTCTCCACCTACTACGATACCATGATTTTCAAGGAGTACTGTATTGTATCCCTCACCAAAAACTTTTGCGATATTCTCACCTAAATTTGAACTACCGGGAAGGGCGTATTCTGCCATGCCTACCTCTCCGCAAATATGATGTACATTTGGAATAAGGTGAGTATCAGGTATTTTACGCACGATACTAAATGATATAAGTGCCGGAGGATGGGCATGAAGAACAGCCTTTATATCAGGTCTTTTTTTATATATCATCTTATGAAAAGGTAATTCACTTGAAGGTTCGTGCTTACCAATTTTTGTTCCATCAGGTTTTATCCTTACTATATCATCCGGTGTCAGACTTCCTTTGTCCACACCTGCCGGAGTAATCCATATATCACCGTTTTCGTCCAGAACAGAGAGATTGCCTCCTGATGTAGTTGTCATTCCATACCCGTATATCCTCTGCATGATAATTACCAGCTGATCAGCGGGGTGTAGTAATTGAAAATTCATTTGTATTTACCTCCTATAAATAATTATCTCATTAAGGTTATAACTATAAAAACCAAAGTTTACAGCCCTTTTTCTATTTGCTTAATTTTTTATTGGCTTATTGCTATATATATAATATATATACTATTCTACATTTCTCCTTTATATATTTCAATTTTTTTTCAATAAGATGTAAATTGCCAGTATATCACAAAGTATAACTAAAAATATGATTTATAGTACATCTTGAAATATATTTTATTACACATTTTGAAATATGTTTAATTGAATATCCTAAAATGAATCTTTTAAATATAATTTGCGTCTATTATAATAGCAAGGTTTGTTTAACCGGCAAGATTAGTGACCAGCATGAAAAGCGCGTAAAATATGTATTTATTGGTTTCATTAGTTCTTTAATTCGTCAAAGACAGGATATCGCTATTTGAAAAGTTTGATATATAATAATAAAACAAATATAATAGTTACATATACAACAAATACATAAAAAACAAAACAGGTTTACGGGGAAAAAGGCGTTTTGAAGGAGATTGAAAATGTACGAAGTTATTTCAACGATACTAAAGTATGTTTTTACAATTGTAATATACATTTTTATTTATACAATTATTAGGCTTATTTATCTTGATATAAAATCAATGAATAAAAGAGCGGGTCTTTCTGATAAGAAATACCCCTATCTGAAACTTCTTAATAGAAGAGATGAACTGAGCTTTAGAGTTGATGAGAGTTATGTATTAAATAGCAGAAAGACAATAGGCCGTCTAAGTAAAAATGACTTTGTTATAAATGATCCGTTCCTGTCCGGAAATCATGCAGAATTCTTTTCAGAAGACGGAATTTATTATATGAGGGATCTGGGCAGCAAAAACGGAAGCTTTATAAATAATGTGAAAATTGAATATGACGCTGTACCTCTCAATAATGGAGATAAGATTCAGATAGGACAGCTGACTTTCATATTTGTACAGGATAATAGATAAAGGTGGTTAACAGTGAAAAATTATACGAGATTTGTTAAACCTGTATATATGGTTGTATTGATAAATTTAATAGGTTTTTTGCTTTTGTATATGTACAGTAAACCCAATAATAACATTAATAATAACATTACTATTTTTGCGGGTTTTTCCGTTATAGCGTTAATATGCCTGACATATGCTTTGATTTTGAAGCTTGAAATGGGCGACGAATATCTTTTTTTAATAGTTTCAATGCTTATGAGTATAGGCATTATTATGCTCTATAGGCTTGACAGGAATCTGGCTCAGAAGCAGATTATATGGCTGGCAGTTGGGATAATAATGTTTTTTGCATGCTATTTTGCATATTTGAAACTTAATATTTGGTATAAGGTTGCATATCTTTATCCGATTGTCTCTTATATTCTGTTTATAATTACAATAGTATTCGGAGGAGGAAAAAGGGGAGCAAACAATTGGATTGCAATAGGGCACATAAATGTTCAGTTATCTGAGATAATTAAGGTATTGTATATATTTTTTCTTGCGTCATATTATACAGACCCTGATAAGTTCAGAGATTGTACGATTGCCGTCAAACGGCTGAAAATAAAAATTAATATAAGCAAGCAGTGGATTTTTATCGCTTTAAACTACATTTTTATAGGTTTTCTGTTTTTACAGAGAGAACTTGGAACTGCATTTCTGTTTTTTGGTGTATTTATATTCTTTTTGTTTATATTTGGAAGCAAGATCAGCACACTGGTTTTCAATGCCATAATTGCATGCATTGGGCTTGTTTTTAGCTACTTTTACTTTTATCATATTAGGGTAAGATTTGATACATGGATAAATCCATGGAGTGATATTTCAAATAAGGGATACCAGATTACTCAATCCCTCTTTGCCATAGGATCGGGCGGCTTTTTTGGAACAGGTCTGGGACTGGGCAGGCCTGACTTTGTCCCTGAAGTTCACACAGATTTTATTTTTTCGGCAATTTGTGAAGAAATGGGAATATTCGGAGGTATAGCTGTTATATTTCTGTTTTTCATTTTCGCTTACAGAGGCTTTAAGATTTCGCTTATGGTTAAAGAGACTTTTGACAGAATTGTTGCCCTTGGTATAACTCTTATGTTTGCCCTGCAGACATTTATTATTCTAGGAGGCGTGATAAAGCTTATACCTCTTACAGGTATTACCCTGCCTTTTATCAGTTATGGGGGAAGTTCACTTGTTTCCGGTTTTATTTCTCTTGGGATTCTCCAGGCTATTTCCAAGAAAGCCTGAAGGTAGAATTGGTGGTGATTGATTTATGATTAATGATATGGACGGATATAAAAATATAGATAATGCCATAAATAGAGATACGGATAGAGGCAGAGATGCCGGTAAAGTCACAAATAACAGTGAAGACACAAATAATGAAGTGAAGGACAAGCAGGAAAAAGAAGCCATGAGCAACAGAACCGTAAACAGGATGATTTATGCGCTTGTTGCCGTGTGTATTTTATTCTTTTCGCTGGTGGCATACCTTACCTACTTCGAGCTTTTCAAAAAGAATAAAATAATTAATAATTCATATAACAGAAGGCAGTTTGAAATGGAAGAAAAGACTTTAAGGGGAAGCATATTGGACAGGAATGGGACTGTTCTTGCTGAAAGTGAGTTCTCAGATGAAAAGCAGGTAAGAAAATATCCTTATGGTGCAGTATACAGTCACGTTATTGGATATAGTTCGAGGAAATATGGCAGGTCTCTTATTGAGTCTAGATATAATGATTATTTGCTTGGGATAAATGAATCCAGCGCAGTGTTCAATCTCAGGGACAGACTTGCAGGAGAAGCAAAGGAAGGCAATAATATTTACCTTTCAATAGATCACAAACTCCAGGCACTGGCACATGAGCTTATGAAGAACATGCAGGGCGCTATTGTTGCTCTTAATCCGAAAACGGGAGAAGTCCTGGCAATGGTAAGCAAACCTGACTTTGACCCAAATGAGCAGAAACTTGAGGAGAACTGGAAGTCAATGGTGGAGAGCGAGACAGCTCCGTTTTTAAGCCGTGCCACCCAGGGACTCTATACACCAGGCTCAACTTTCAAGGTATTGACCCTTACTTCGGCGCTGGAAAACGGCATGGAGAATAATATATATAATGACAGCGGCTCTATTGTAATTGACGGAAAAGAGATAAGTAATTATGGCGGTAAAGCCTATGGTGAAATTGACCTTAAAACCGCACTGGCTGTATCAAGTAATACGGTATTTGCCAGTATTGGCGTGGAACTTGGAGAGGAAAACCTGCGCAATATAAGCGAAAGGGCAGGGATAGGTGAAAAAATACCTTTTGACATTCCAGTGGGCAAAAGTGTGTTTCAGTATAATGAAATGAGCAAAACAGATTTAGCTGCAGCAGGAATGGGCCAGGGAAAAATACTGATGACTCCTCTGCATATGGCCTTAATATCTTCAGCAATTGCAAATGACGGAATAATGATGAAACCGTCTTTAGTGAGCCGAATTGAGACTCATAACGGAAAAGTACTTAAGAAACACAAGCCTGAGGAGCTTTACCGTGTAATGGACCATGATACTGCTGCAAAAATTAATGAGATGATGCAGGAGGTTGTGAATAATGGTACAGGTAAAAATGCTTCAATAAAAGGAATAAAAGTTGCTGGTAAAACCGGAACTGCTGAAAACGAACTGTCTTCCAGGCAAAAGGGCAAGGAACACGCATGGTTCATTGGATTTGCACCTGCGGACGACCCTGAGATAGCAGTAGCAGTTATACTGGAGTACAGCGGTTCAACGGGAGGTTCAGCCGCTGCGCCTATTGCCAGGGAACTCATATCTGCCTGGCTGAAGGGTTGATATTAACATAAAAATGTACTATAATTTTCGAAGTGTTTTGTTGAAACCACTTAATGACTTTAGGTGGTTTCTTAATTTTATTTTTTTAGATATAATTTACATAATGTAATTTGTATTGTGATAGATAATGAGATAGCATTGTGGAGAGCTTTATAGCTAGTTAATATTAACTCTTAAGCTCGGAACTCCTGCTATCGAAATGCCAGCACAACAAGCTAAACTAAGCACATAATTCAAAGAGGTTTTTATGGAAAAAATCAGAGAGATACTAAAGAAATATATTTTCAGTGGAAAAGATTTTTATGTTAGGCTTATGACTTTGGCATTGCCCATAATTATTCAGAACTTCATTTCATCCTGCCTGAATATGGTGGATACAGTGATGATAGGGCAGGTTGGGGAAACTCAGATTGCAGCTGTTGGAATAGCCAATCAGTATTTTTTGCTGTTTAATCTTGTTATTATTGGTATTCACAGCGGGTGTGGGGTTTTTATATCACAATTTTGGGGTAAGGGAGACAGAGTCAGTATTCGAAAGGTAGTGGGAATAGGTCTTTACATATCTTCCATTGCTGCACTGATTTTCATGATAGTTGCTTTGCTTTTCCCGGAGGGCATTGTTTCCATTTTCAGCGAAAATGATCCTCTGGTAATTTCAGAGGGAGCTGCATATCTTCGAATAGTATGTATAAGTTATATATTCACTGCTTTGAGCTTTGGTTATGCTTTTGCCTCCCGCAGTATAGGAAATGCCTTTATGCCAATGGTGATAAGTGCACTTGCACTGGGCTGCAATACTATTCTAAATTATATATTGATTTTTGGGCATATGGGAGCTCCGGTACTTGGTGTAAGAGGTGCTGCCATTGCTACTTTGATAGCGAGAGTATTTGAGACATTGTTGATAATTGTATGGATATATACCTCCAGAAATGTATTGGCGGTAAGATTAAAGGATTTACTGGGAATCAGCAGTAAGTTTATTGCCGGTGTTGTAAAAACCATGATACCTGTTGTGTTGAACGAAAGCTGCTGGGGACTTGCTTATATAATATATTCAGTGGCATATGGAAGGATAGGCACCCAGGCCATTGCTGCAGTGCAGATATGCAATACAGTGGTTAACCTTTTCACAGTTGCAATATTTGGGGTTGCTGCTGCAGCCGGTGTAATGATAGGACATAAAATAGGAGAAAACAATGAAGATGAAGCATATACTTACGCATGGAGATTTACTATTCTGTCCGCTATTGGCGGAATATTGACAGGAATTATCCTTGCTGCCGGAACTCCTGCTATTTTATCACTTTTCGATGTTTCAGCTGAAGTGCATAACAGCGCAAGGCTGATACTTTATATAACATCACTGGTAATGGTAGTAAAATTCTTTAACATAATACAAATAGTAGGAATATTGCGCGGAGGTGGAGATGCAAGATATGCTTTCATAGCCGAGGGAATAACAATGTGGTTTATTGGAGTTCCACTGGCTTTTCTGGGTGCACTTGTATTCAAGCTACCTGTGCACTGGGTATCTGCCCTGGTGATGTTTGAGGAAGTTGCAAAAGCTATTGCTGTTATTGTTAGACTTGTATCAGGGAAGTGGATTAAGAATGTAGTAAATTCATTTTAATTTATTTTTAATTGTATTAAAAAAATATATTTGCTATTGTTATATCGAACATTTAATAGCAGTAATTCAAGGGGGCATTTAATTGGTATTTTCAAGTCTTTTCTTTTTGTGCGTTTTTTTACCGGCTACTCTTATACTGTATTTTGCAGTAAAAAATAGAAACACACGCAACTGGATTCTTATACTTGCTTCAGTTTTTTTCTACGCCTGGGGTGAACCTGTATGGGTGACAGTTCTGCTATTCAGTACATTCCTTGATTACTATTGCGCCCTGTTAGCAGAAAAAAAACGCAGTGACTGGCGTGGAAAGGCTGCAGCTGCTTTTGCTGTGGCAGCAAATCTTCTGATACTGGGATTTTTTAAATACTCAGGATTTGTTGCAGAAAACATAAACGCATTACTTGGGACAAGTATTCGGGTTTCAGGATTCAGTCTGCCTTTAGGGATATCTTTTTATACATTTCAATTAATATCCTATGTGGTTGACGTCTATAGGGGTGAATCAGAAGCCCAGAAGTCTCCTTTCAAGCTTTTACTTTATATTTCACTTTTTCCCCAGCTTGTTGCGGGACCAATTGTCAGATATCAGGACATTGCATGGGAGATTGATAACAGGACAATTACAGCAAAAGGGTTAAATGATGGTGTCAACCGTTTCATTATTGGTTTGGGAAAGAAGGTTATAATAGCCAATACTGCAGGAGAGATTGCAGGGAATTTTCTTAGTACGGATTATTCCAGACTGCCTGTGCTTGGAGCCTGGTTCGGAATTGCAATGTTTGCTCTCCAAATATATTTTGACTTTTCCGGTTATTCCGATATGGCTATAGGCTTAGGGAAGATGTTTGGCTTTACATATAAAGAGAACTTTAATTATCCATATATATCAAAATCCGCTACTGAGTTCTGGAGAAGATGGCACATATCCCTGGGAACTTTTTTCAGGGATTATGTATATATACCCCTTGGCGGGAACAGAAAGCATCAAACGAGAAACCTTCTGTTTGTGTGGTTTCTTACCGGCTTGTGGCACGGAGCAAGCTGGAATTTCATAATCTGGGGACTATACTATTTTGTCCTGATTTATATTGAGAAGAAGGCTCTGTTGAGTTTATTCGGCAAGCTTCCTGTAGTTTTTTCAAGAATATATTTGCTTTTGACGGTGCTTGTGGGGTGGGTTTTTTTCTATCACACAGACCTGGGACAGGCTTTCAG
>ENA-UPAD01000450-UPAD01000450.1-bioreactor-metagenome-genome-assembly--contig:-NODE-450-length-57935-cov-40.067985_pt1 | contig 57935 bp, 64 predicted proteins | sample MGYA00238179_ERZ772710 | MGnify/ENA primary metagenome ERZ772710 (study PRJEB29004, sample SAMN07631245) | bioreactor metagenome | isolation source: Switchgrass digestor | place: USA: Dartmouth...
TTCTGTCGTTTAACATTTGTTATCGTATCACTGATAGTGTATTTTGTAAACCTGGTTTTTATGCTGCGGGGCCGCAGGCGTCCAATGGGAACAGGCTTCCGGAATATCAGAAGGGGCTCGTCCGAAACGATCCCCTTCTGATGGAAAAAGATTATGCTTTATGTTCGTAACGCTGCGGCATCCTCATTACGGCAGCACATGCCTGCCGCCGGCAGGGCACTCTGTTAGCCCGGTGGCATCGTCTATTTTTGTAAACGGATGACCTTTGCAGGCAGGGACATGCCGGAGATAACCGTCGTCCACCAACTGCTGCACATCGGCGGGATAGGGCTTGCTCATCGTACCCCTTTCCATCCGCCATTCCTCCAAAGCCTTGTTAATCAGCCTCTGGTTTGAAAGGCATGCCGTTTCTTCGGCCCTTTCCCGCGAGGCATTGTATAGCGGGACAGCGATGCCGACGAGTATTCCCAGAATGAGGACCACGATCATGAGTTCCACCAGCGTGAAGCCCTCAGGGCTTCCCGTTGCGATGCACAACCCGCTCTTTTGGCGCAGCATTTTCACTCGTTTTTTCGCACCCATCATGTTTCTCTTAAAAAGCCAGCTTGGAAGCTGGCTTTATTATACTTTTCTCATTAAGGTGAAGTAGACGGAGCAGGAGTAGCAGTACCGCCACTATATGTACCGTGTTTAGAACATGTTGCCTGATCAGCATTGTCGGGTTCGGTGTTCGAGTAAGTACCACCGGCAGGGCATGTCGGTATTGTGCCTCCACGGAAGAAGTCATCTGGCCAGGTCAGTCCGGCAGATACCGCATACTGGGTTTTCGCTCCGTCAATGGTTCTCAGGTTGGCATGGCATGCATTCCGCTCTGCATTACCGGTAATGTTGTTATAAATGGGCACGGCGATGGCTACCAATATGCCCAGGATGACAACAACCACCATCAGCTCTACCAGGGTGAAGCCTTTGTTGTTTTTCTTGAATCTTTTGAGCATAAAATGACCCTCCTACTTTTTTTGTTTATTATCAGCTGACAAAGCCAGCCATACTAATCGATGGTTATCTGTACAATAATTTACCACACTATTGGCACTTATGACAAGAATAATTGCCGCAATATCCAGTCGGATAGGTATAATATACAAATATGTCAGTACGCCGTCAGCAAACCGCAAAAAACTGTTTGGTTTAATCCATAATTTCTGCTATAATACCATAAAAAACCATGGAAAGGACAGGATGGAACCACCGTGGAACGCAAATGCGACAATATCTTCACGCTCATCGATGAAACCCTGAAACTGAACGCTTCGGATTTGCATATTTCCGTGGGAATCCCTCCTACCTGCCGGGTCAACGGTCATCTGCGCCCCCTTCCCTATGCCAGGGTGGAACCCCGGGATACGGAAGCCTATGCCGTACAACTCCTCAATGAGAAGCAACTGCACTATCTGAATGAAATCGGGGAAATAGATATCTCTATTTCCTCCTATGAAAAATATCGCTGCCGTATCAACATCTTCCGGCAGAAATCCTGTTACAGCCTGGCCATCAGGATGCTGAATCCCATCATCAAGGATTTCAAGGCTCTTGGGTTGCCGCCAGTGCTGGAAGACCTGTGTTCCCTGAACAGAGGGCTTATCCTGATTACCGGTCCCACAGGGGCCGGCAAAACCACCACGCTGGCTGCCATGGTGGACTGGATCAACAGCAACAGGGACTGCCACATCGTCACGCTGGAGGATCCCATCGAATACGTCCATGAGCACAAGCGGAGCATAGTCAACCAAAGGGAGATCGGCTATGATTCATTGAGCTATGCCAATGCGCTCCGTGCCGTGCTCCGCCAGGATCCCGACGTGATCCTCATTGGCGAGATGCGCGACCTGGACAGCATTTCCATTGCGCTGACAGCGGCTGAAACCGGCCATCTCGTCCTGTCCACGCTCCACACAATCGGTGCCTCCAAGACCATTGACCGCATCATCGATGTCTTCCCCCCTTTCCAGCAGCAGCAGATACGCACCCAGCTATCGATGGTCCTGCAGGCGGTCATTTCCCAGCAGCTGATCCCGACGGTGGACGGCAGGGACAGGGCCCTGGCGACCGAGATCATGATCACCACTCCGGCCATCAAGAACCTGATCCGGGACAACAAAATCCATCAGATTTCCAATGTCATCCAGACCAGCGGCAAGCTCTTCATGAAATCCATGGATGCCTCCCTCCTGGATCTGGTCAGGGAGAACAGGATCAGTATCGAAAACGCCCTGGCTTACGCATCCGATCCGGAATATATGAAGCGGATTCTATCCTACTGATCCTATGGCTTTTTGTACTTGATCACCTTCCCGGAATCCGGATCCAGGTTGGCAATATTCTTCAGAAAAACCTCTGTGGACAGGTCGTAGGTATTGCCGTTGCGGATTCCGGTCATGCGGATGCCCAGGAAGTTCTTGTTGCCGCTGTCTTTTTTGAGCGTGAACAGGTCCTCATCCCGGATGATGGGAAGGGTGATGACTTTGGTACTCCCGTTATATTTATGGACAATCCGAGAGCCATCAAGGTATATGTAATGATAATCGGCTTCGTCCGTTGGCGCGTCAAGGATTTCCACCTCGACGGCATTTCTCAGTTCATCCAGCAGGAAATCCCCGGCGGAGCGCATTTCAGACTGCAGTTCGAAGCGTTCGCTCACTCTGGCAAAAGTGTTCTGGCCCAAAAAGAATAGTCTGTATCCAATTGCCAGCACCACCCCGAGCAAGGAGAGGAAAACAATCAGTTCGGCAAGCGTGAACCCTTTTTCCCTTTTCATCGCAAGAAGCACCCCATCCGTTTTACTTGTCCGGAATAAAGACCCTGATACGTGTCCTGTCGCCCTTGGTGCCAAAGGTTGCTTCCGTTTCAACGATGCGTCCTTTTACGGCAATCGTATCCCTGTTGAAGGTGATTCTGAGGGTGTCCGATGCCGGGCCTGGCGATTCGTTCGCCAGCTCGTTTTCCACGGCCTGTCGGACGGTATAGACCGCCTTCGTCCTTTCACCCGACTCGTTGAGCTGAATGAAGCCATATGTGATGGATGGCAAAACCATGATGACGATCAGACCGATGAGCATCAGGCATACCAGTATTTCTGCCACGCTGAATCCGCCGGTATTCTTCAAATGACATCACCCCCAGGGCTTCGCTTATTCCCAGTGGCCATAGGTATACACGGTTTTACCGGCCACATCCTTGAAATACTCCATTTCTTCTTCGCCTATCGGCTGATACTTGACCCTCGCGCCGCCTGACATGCTGAAAGAATCGCAAACCACAATGCCGGTGACCAGGGCACCTCCCCTGACCTCGATTTCGGCATTGGGCGCGTATACCACCTTCACGTCGGAGTTGGTACCGCCATCAAATTGCAGTTTGCTGCCTCCCGAAATGATATTGCCCACTACGCCGGTACCATTGGTAATATGAATCTTTGCTTCCTTGACGTGCAGCGTGGCTACCACCTTGACTGCGTTGGGGAACTTCAGGTAGTAGCTGTTGCCCGGATTCCTGATATCGTTGCCATCCTTGTCAATGGTTCCGGCATAATAGACCAGGACCTTTTTGGCCCAACCCTCCAGTTGGGCGGCAGAAGCGCTCCAACTGTGATTGATGGAACTGCTTCCGGCGATATGGAAAACATCATCTACAAAGATGTAAAGCTTTCCTGTGCCATTGTGGTTGACCTGAATATGCCCCTGGTTCAAAAGAAGCCTTCTGACCCTCAGGATGATATCTCCGTCACCCAGATCAAAGGTCAGCGTGGTGTTGGAAGACAGTTCCAGGTCTTCATCCACATAGATTTGCAGCGTCCGGTTACCGCTCCGGATATCCGACACCCTGCCCGAACCGGATACCCTGAGATACCTTGTCCGGATGATCCGATCCGTGTTCATGCGGACAATCTGCAGTTCACCATTGGTAACGGCAATACCGCCCCTGTAATAGACGTCACTCTCTATTCTCCGGGTACCGCTGTTCACGTTGAGGGTCGTGTTGTCGGAAGGAAGCCCTGCGGGATAAGGCGGAAAATCGGGGAATGGAAATGGGTCGTATTCAAAGATCTCTTCCAGGTTTGCAATCGTTGTGCTGATCCAGGATGGCCTACTGACGTAAGACGCGTCGGCATCCGGATGGATGAAAACAGTACCGTTAACGCTGCTTCCGCCCTCCAGGGTAATTCTCGACAAGCTGGCAATATCCCCTTCGACGGAAGCGCCTTCGGTGAGCGTGATGTTGCCCCTGGAATAAATCGCCTTGTTAAAGGGCTCTCCGCCGACAACGGTCTCCAGGATTTTCCGTGTGGCCGTCGCCTGTATGCCCTGGTAAGTTGCCGTTGAACGGATGGAAATGGTATCATCCAAACGGCTCATGTCGACGACGATGATCCCGCTGTCGGAAGAAGACAGGGTAAACGGATTGCTGGCACCGGCAGAGATCATGCGGTTCACCAGGTCCTTCAGGGCACTTTCGGATAAACCGTCCGGGTTTTCAACAATATAGGCAGCTACCGCATCTGCGCCTGAATAGGCATAATAGTAGGCCTGTGACTTGTTGCTGTCATGGGCTGACATCAGCGTATCGGTGGTGCTCATACCAAGAATCGCGGTACTGAACAACATCATGACGACCAGAACAACCATCACCAGAGGCAAGGCCATTCCCCTGTTCGATTTTAATAACCCAAACATCCTACCATCCTTTCTCAGGCAACTACATGACAACCCTGAGCAGCTCTTCCATGGATGTCAAGCCTTGTTTCACCTTCATCAGCCCATCCTGTCTGAGCGTTTCCATCCCCTCGCTGATGGCAACTTCCCGTATGGCATTGGCTGAAGCTTTTTCAAGAATCAGTTTCTGAATGGGTTCGGACACGGTCAGGAACTCAAAAACGCCGATTCTTCCCCTGTAACCGGTGTTGTTGCAGGCCATGCATCCTACTGGCTTATACAAGGTTACGGATTTTTCGTCCGGCCCGAGTGGAAAATCGGGAATGCTCCTTAAAATATCCTCCCTGGAAAATGTAAACCCTTTTTTGCAATCCGGGCAAAGGAGCCGGACCAGTCGTTGCGCCACAACGCCGATCAGGGATGAAGCTGTCAGGAACGGTTCAACGCCCATTTCACCAAGCCTTGTAACGGCACCGGGCGCATCGTTGGTATGCAGTGTGGAAAACACCAGATGGCCCGTTAGAGCTGATTCGACAGCGATTTTTGCGGTCTCCATGTCACGGATCTCGCCCACCATGATGATGTCCGGGTCACTTCGCAATATGGAGCGGAGTCCGGAGGCAAAGGTCATGCCGGCCCGGGCGTTCATTTGGATCTGATTGATGCCGTTCATGCGCCGCTCAATAGGGTCTTCCAGGGTGATGATGTTTTTGTCGGGCGAGTTGAGTTTTGCCAGTGTCGCATATAGGGTGGTGCTTTTTCCACTGCCCGTCGGCCCTGTGATGAGAATGAAACCATAGGGAAGCCTGATGGCTTTTTCATAACGTCTTAAATGCCTTTCCGGAAAGCCCAGCTCTTCCAGGGTGAAAATCTTGCTGCTCCGGTCAAGCAACCTCATGGTAACTTTCTCGCCGTAGGCGGAAGGCAGCGTGGCAACACGGATATCCACCGTTTTTTCCTCGATTCTGACCGTGATCCTTCCGTCCTGGGGAACCCTTCTCTCCGCAATGTCCATACCGCCCATGACCTTAATCCTTGACGTCATGCTGGGATGGAGCTTCAAGGGCGCCTGGGTGATTTCATGAAGCACGCCGTCAATCCTGAACCGGACGCGCGTGTACTTTTCCTGCGGCTCGATATGGACATCGCTGGCATTTGATTTCACGGCCTGGTGGAGGATCTGGTTTACCAGCTGGACGGCGGGTTTTTCATTGGCCTCGTCATCAATGGAGCTTACCTTTTCCTCTTCTTCCTCGTCCTCGATATTCCGGGTATCAATCCCCTTGCTGAGGTTCGTGAATTGCTCGAGGGCCAGGTTCAGTTCCCTGTCCATTACAATGACAGGCTGGACCTCATAGCCCGTCAGAAGCTCAATGTCGTCGATGGCGATGATGTCATTGGGATTGCTCATGGCGACAAGGAGCTTGCCGTCCTGGATGCGAATCGGCAGGAGCTTGTATTTTTGCGCAATCTCCGGCGTGATAAGGTTGGCCGCTGCCATATCGACCCCATGCTGGTTTAGGGATATGAATTCCAGGCCCCACTTTTTGGCCATTGCCCTGGCAATATCCTCTTCCTTGCAATAACCAAGCTGTGTAAGCGCCTGGCCAAGCATGATTCGGATCCCCTTGGCCTTGTTTTTGGCTTGAAGCTCAAGAGCCTCCTTCAGCTGCTCCTCATTGACGATGCCCATTTTGATAAGTTGTTCGCCCAGATAACCCACTTCAGATTTTATTGCCATAAATGCTTCATCCTAACTTTTGCCTACCGGTAGATTCGCTGTTATCTGTAAAAAGCCCGTGCTTTCATACTGATTTTCATGTTCTCCGGATCAACATTCGTGTTGTCGATACGGATTTCATCGATCCGAATAAGCCTCTCACCCCTGCCCATGTCCTTCAGCAGCGCGATCAAATGCGGAAAGCTTCCCCTGAAGGTTAATGAGAGAGGCATTTCATTGGGCTTATTATTATTATTTACCACCTTTTCACTGAATTCAACTGTCAGAAAACCCATTCCGCTGTTTTCGGACAGTCGATTCAGGTAGGCAATCAGCTGATCCGCATTGGCTTGCTCAGGAATCATCCAACTTATTCTGGCAAAAATCTGCCTGAGTTCATCTTCGATTGACGACAGCAGCTCCATTTTGGCCAGCTTGCTCTCATTGTCCCTGAGTGCTTGTTCCTCATCGCTGATTGCCGCCGATGTTTCCGTTATTTTGATGACCGATAAAACCGTCAGCGCGGCCAGCGCAAGAATCAATATGCCCAATAAAGCCAGCAGAAGGGTGAAATTTGCTCTTTTACCGTTCATCGTACTCATTGACCGCTTCCCCCCGTCAGATTGGTAATGGGGATGATGACAGTTATGGTGAGCTCAAACTGGATGCCGCCGTAAACATTGCGAGATCCGGTTTCGGCCGTGGAATACCTGCACGTGATTTCGCCCAGTGCACTGATATCGGCAAGGTTGCTCATCAGCCTGGATACCGTATCGTGATCAGGAGCAAAACCTGTCATGACGATTGCGCTTGCACCATTGGCATACCCTGCCTGGAGATCGGTCAGGAAAACATTCGGAGGCAGTGCATTACCCACCATGGGCAGGATTTCTCCCCAATCGGGGCATGTGCCCAGGGCCTCATCCATTTGTTTCGATAAAGCCTGGACCTGGCTCTGCAACGTTTCAACCGGTTTTAACGATTCTATGCGCTGAAAAACCATATCGTTGGCCGACCTGAGACTCGAAAGCTCCTGATTCAGGACGGAGTTGACTAAATTCAAGACGATTACGGCAACTGCCAGAACTGCAGCGATGATGCATTCAACCAACAACAGGCGCCTGTTTTTGCGAGCGGCTATAATCGTTTCCTGGTATTCCTGTGGAAGGAGTCTGACAGCATACATGGTTCATACCTCCAATCCCCTGATGGCCAGACTGATGGCAACCGAGTAATCATTGGTATTAAATTGGCCAATCCCGCTGTTTTTATAGGTTATGTCCTGGTAGGGCTGAGCGATTTTCGCTTCGTACCCGGCATCCCTGAACTTGCCGGCAATGGTGTTGATGTTCGGCAGCCCGATAAGGTAAACGCCTTCAATGGCATCCTCGCTTTGCATGCGGTAGTAACCGATGCATGAACGGAGTTCACTGATGAGGATATCGGCCATATCGCCGGAGTTGTCGGGCTGTTCGTCGCCGTTTTTCCATGCCAATGTTTGGGAAAACGGGACGGAGCGGGCCAGGGAAAGCACACCTTTATTGAAGATCATCAGGTTGGCGATATCATGATTGAATCCTGCCACGGCAAAGACGCTTTCATGGATGGAGGTGATGGCGGCACGACCGATGGCCATGGTGACCGAATCAATTTCCCTGACATTCAACCTGGCTCCGCTAAGAGCCTGGATAAAATCGTTGAGCATCTTTTGCCTGGCACCTACCAGGATAATGTTCAGAAAGTTGCCTTCTTCATTCTGTTTCTCCCCTGCAACGATATAATCCAGCTGCAGTTCTTCCAGTGGGACCGGTATGTATTCCTGGGCCTGGAACATCACCATATTCCGTATTTTGTCTTCCGGAACCTTGGGGAATGTCGCAAACCGGATGATCACGTCCTGATTGGCCACACCAAGCAAAACATCCCGCGATTTGAAACCGTTTTGGGTAATCAGCCTTTCCAGGTATGTAGACAAGGATTCCACATTGACAATCCGGCCGTCCCTGACTATGCCTTCGGGCAGGCTGATGCGGCCCCAGGCCGTTATAACCGGCTGCCTGACGTTTCCGGTGACTTCTACGGCACGTATTTCCTTTGAATCCAATTCCAGGCCAATGATCCTTTTAGGAAACAAACCCATTTTTCTTTCAACCCCTGTTCCCGTACGTTTATCTGAAATCGTCCGACTCTGCTATCTCGTGTTGGCTACAACGGTAAGCATCGGCAAATACAGCGAAACCAGCATACCCCCAATAAATATTCCGATGAAAATGAGCAATACCGGTTGTATGACAGCCTGAAGGCTCTTGGTTGCCACATCCACTTCCTCTTCATAAAACTCGGCCACCTTATCCAGCAGGTTCGGCAGGGTACCCGACTCCTCGCCTACTGCGATCATATGAGTAACCATGGGTGGGAATATCTCACTTTCTTCCAGTGTAGACGAGATGGTCTTTCCTTCCTCTATTCGCTTTGTTGCCAGTTTGACCGTTTCTGCCAGCACATCGCTTCCTGAAGTGGGGCCCGCACTCTCCAGGGCCTGAACAACCGGTATACCGCCGTCCAGCAGGGTGGACAGGGTCCTTGTAAACCGCGCGATAACCGACTTGAGCAGAATAGGCCCCAGGATGGGTATCTTCAGCTTGTACTGCTCCCAAAGATCATGTCCCGCCTTGCTTTTGAAGAAAAGCACCAGGCTGCCTATTATGACACCCGCAACAAGCACCCAGGCATACCATCTGGTCCGTAGGGAATCGGACAGATTGAAAATAAACTGGGTAATCGCGGGAATCTTGGCCGATGGCGGTAAGAATCCCTTGAATACCGGGACCATGAATATCAGCATGGCCAGGAAGATGACTACGGTAAAAATGGAAATCATCTTTGGATAGGACATGGCTGATTTAATATTGTCCTTGACCTGTTTCTCCTTATGAAGCTGGTCGGACAGGCGAAGAAGGGTTTTTTCCAGCGTACCTCCCACCTCGCCGGCCTTCAGCATGGACACGTAAATCTTCGGAAATATCTTTGGAAAGGCGCTGAAAGCATCGGTAAGGCTCATGCCCCCTTCGATATTCCGTGCGATGGTTTCGAGCGCATTTTTCAGGGTGGGGTTCTCACACTGTCTGCTCAGGGTGTGAATGGCCCTTGTGACAGGAACGCCTGCCCCCAGCATGGCAGCCAGCTGACGGCTGAACAGGGTTATATCCGAAATCTTAACCTTTGGTTCGTTGGAGAGGAAACCGCTCCGGACCTTCTCTTTATATTCGACCAGTTCAAGGACAGCGTAGCCGGAGGCCCGAAGCTTTTCAGCTGCAGACGATACCGTTTCCGCAGTGATTTCGCCGGTTATCAGTTCACCTTGTTTATTCATGCATTCATAGCTGAATACAGGCATTTTAGATCCTCCCGTCAAAATTGATCATAAAATGCGTTCTTCATAAGCCTCTCCACTTCAGCCCTGTCCACGCAATATTCCAAAACGGACTCCCTCGATATCCTTCCTGCCTTAAACAGCTTTATAAGCGCCTGATCCATGGTCTGCATGCCGTCTTTCTGCCCGGTTTGTATGGCAGAATAGAGCTGATGCTCCTTGCCTTCCCGGATCATGCTTCTGACGGCGGGCGTATCCACCATGTATTCCACCGCAACAACCCGTCCCTTCCCGTCGATGGTGGGAATCAGCTGCTGGGAAATGACGGCCCGGAGGGAGTTTGCCAATTGCTGTCTGATTTGAAGCCGCTTATCCTCACTGAAAGAATCAATGATACGCGTAATGGTCAAAGGAGCGGTCTGAGTATGCAGCGTCGACAATACCAGGTGACCCGTTTCAGCGGCTGTCAGTGCGATACTGATGCTCTCCTGGTCACGCATTTCGCCTATCATGATGATATCCGGGTCATGCCGCAGCACGTGGCGCAAGGCCGAAGCAAAAGAATGGGTATCCGTACCTATTTCCCGCTGTCTTACCGACGATTTCTTATGCTTATGCAAAAACTCAATGGGATCCTCTATGGTCACGATATTGCATGCCCGCGTGTTGTTAATCAGATCGATCATGGCCGCCAGGGTGGTGGACTTACCGCTGCCAGTGGGGCCGGTTACCAGGATAAGCCCTCTCGGCAGATCGCACAGACGCTTGATGTCCTGGGGCAATCCCAGCTTGTCAAAATCGGGGATAACAAAGGGAACCGCCCTGAACACCGCGGCAAGCGTTCCCCTCTGGAACATGACATTTCCCCTGAACCGGGCACAGCCGGGAACCGCATAGGAAAAATCCAGCTCCATATCCTGTTCCAACTTTTCCCGCTGGTAATCCTGGATGATGGAAAGGATCATATACTCCACATCCTGAGCCTTAAGAACAGGCGCATCGATGGGCACCAGTTCCCCATGGATGCGGATGCACGGCGGCATGCCCACAGCCAGATGGAGATCCGATCCCCTGCGCTCTACGGTCATCCTGAGCAAATCATCAATGGTAAACGCATAAGAGGAAGCAGTAACGCCAGAAAAACGCATGATCAATCACCACAGTCCTTAAAGAAATCGGATATCTCAAGTCGTTGCGTGCAAAAAGAGTAGCTTAGTATTCCGGCTCATATTCATTGTTCCTGGGATTATCCAGCTTATCGATCAAATCTTCAACCATTTTGATTTTCTCCGGTGTTTCTTCCAGGATGAGCACAAAATGAGGATTGTTATCCCTGGATACGTTTTTGGATATGGTGAAGCTCTCCTTTGGGATTCCGGTCAGGGCAACCAGCAGTTCAAGCCTTTGCTCCAGACGGTATGTTCCTGAAGCATCGTCCGAATAATCTATCGGAATCCTAATCTTGTCTGAAGTAACGTCAAGCTGGTTCAGATGGTCCATGACAAAGATCTTGTAATCCTCGGGGCATACCACCAGGATACTCTTCGAGAACTGCGGATAGCTGAACGTATAAGTCTTTATCTCGGGTATCTCCAGAAGGCTGAGCCTGTATTGTGCTTCAAGCGCGGTAATGTTTTTGAGTTTCTTGACAAAGAAGCGATTATTGTCAATATTCTGCTCGATGTCAATCATATCGATGATGGAAGATACCCGGTTTACAGCCGCTTCGTCGCCCTTGAGCCAGATAGTTCTTGCGCTTCTGTCAAAAGTGATCACATCCACACCAAGGCCCAGATCATAAACAATAGGTGCAATTTCCTTTGCTTTGACATAGGTCAGCTTTTTAATGGACACGACGAAATCCTTGCCTGTCTGGTTATCAGGAATATCCAGTTTGCTCTTCAGCTCCATGATCTGGGCAAGTTCGCTGTCATTGGCGTAGACATACAGTATTCTGGGATTGGATTCCAGGTAAAGGCCGGTCTGCAGGCCAACTTCCCTGAGAATATTATTCATCTGTTGGGCAGTGATGTAGGTGAGATTAATGGTTGTCAGTTTTGAATTGCCTTTTGGCCCCGACACATTTTCAGTCTTGTCCAGCATGGCAATTAGCTCTCTGACTTTACCCAGTTCTTTAGGCAGTCCCTGTACCCAGATGGAATAGGGATTGCTGTCCAATGTGATTTTTCGAACCGGCAGGCTCAGCCTGTCAATCTGGTCGGATATGGTTTTTGCATCCACATATTTCAGGGTGAAACGGGTCAGCACCATGCTGTCAAAGAACGCATTGTTCAATGTTTCTGCTGAACCGACTATCAGGGTATCGCCATCCTGGATATAATCCATTCCGACCGATTTCAGCAGCAATGACAGTGCTTCCATCGGCGGAAGGTTAGTTCCATCAAAGCGGTCAACAATAACCTTATTGCTTAGATAGACCGCATTATATCCCAGATTCAGGACAATGGCCGAGATTGCATCACGAACATCCGCATTGGCCAAATGAACGTTGATGGTTTCTGAATCCTGGGCTATGTACTCGGCACTTGTAATTCTGCCGGATGAATCGCCCGACAGGCTAAGAAGCTGGCTTTTTTCATCGGATTTCAGCATGACACTGGTTTCATAGATTTCAGAAACCATCCATGCGGTGTCCCCGATATGCTCATTCTTTTTGACAATGTAACTGGAACCGCCATATTCAATAATGGCAAGAGATTTTTCATCCGGATAAAGCAATATACCCGTCAGCTTCATGGGGGCTGTAAAGGGGTCTTTTTCCACTTCCTGGCTTAATGCTTCAATTAGCCTTTCGGTCCTGGGCAGAATCTCGGCTTGTGCTTGATCATTGATGTTGATTGCTCCCTCGGTCGTTGTTGCAGGAGTGACGTCGGATGATGCGGGCAAATCGCTGTTCCCCGAGTAGACGATAATCAGGACGACAATCAGGATGACGAGCAAGGGCAGCAGGAAAACCAACGATCTGTTCTGCTCAAAAAAATAACGAATAGCAGAATTCTTACCGGATTGTTTTCCAGGCATAATCCAAATCCCCTTTTTGTACAAATTTCATATATAAAGTAAAAAATGAATGATACATATCTATTATACATAAATAAACTTTAAATACCAGCCTTATATTAATATTTTACCATATGATCCATACAAAGAGGGGCTGATTTTTAGTTAAAATACCAGTTAATTATCGAATTTCCGAACAAAGCGGAAATAATTGTACCCACGACAATAAAGGGGCCGAAAGGAATTGCCGTTTTTCTTCCCACCACCCGGGAAATCAGAAGCACCAGTCCGGTAATACCGCCCAGCATGATGGACAGGAACAGGGATAAAAGTGCCAGTTTCCATCCAAGAAACATACCAATCGGAATGAAAAGTTTTACATCCCCCATTCCCATACCCCCGTCGTTTCCATAGACCAAAAGTCCGATAAGGGCCACGGCAAACAGGATGCCTGAGGCAGAAAACATTCCAATCAGAGGGGTATACCATTTGGAAGGCTGGTAAAGCGAAAAGGGTATAAACATATTATATATAGTTACCAGTGCGCCACCGGCCATACCCAGAAGGACCAGGCCGTTGGGTATGATCATATGCCTGAGATCGATGAACAGTACCACTATCAATATGGAAAAGAGAAAGATAAGTGCCAGGGTTTCAACTGAAAACCCGTATCTTATGTAAATGATCAGATAAATAAGACCTGTCAGCAATTCAACGATCGGATATTGGACAGAAATGCCTGCCTTGCAGTACCGGCATTTACCTCCCAGCAGGACATAACTGAAAACAGGGATGAGATCCGCGGCCGATAGCCGTGTATTACAATGAGGACAATGGGATGGTGGGAAAGCAACGGATTGCTTCATTGGGATGCGATAGATGCAAACATTCAGAAAAGACCCCATGCAAAGTCCCAGAACAAAAAGGCAAACGCCTGTCATCACCTGGAATCCAGCCGTCATATTGATCCCCATCATTTTCCCTCCATGAACAGTTTCCTCGCTTTATACAGTTCATCGGATTCGGGCGGATCGATCTTTATCCTTTCATTTCCTGCCGCAAGAATACACGCTTTTTCATGGGTAATATTGCCAATGACACAGGCCTGGACGCCCGATTCCCTGAGTTTTTCGACAAGTTCGTTACCATCCTTGCAGGTGATTAACATGCTTCCGCTTGAAATCAATCTCAGCGGGTCCAGCCCGAGGCATTCACAAATTGTTTTCGTCTCGCTCAATAAGGGGATTTTCTCTTTATGAACTATCGCGCCGCAACCGGAGGCATGGCACAACTCCCAAACAGCGCCAAGCACGCCGCCTTCAGTGATATCATGCATGCTGCTGGCCCCATTTTCGGAAGCGATAAGCCCTTCTTTCAGGACACTGATGGAACCTATCAATCGGCGGGCCCTGTCCACCGTTTCCCTGCCAAGTCTGGCTTCCAGGAAATCGCCGAGCAGGTTGGCCAGGATGGCCGTACCCTCCGCTGCCGCGTACTTGGTCATCACGATATCGTCTCCAGGCCTGGCACCGGATGTGGTCACCACACGGTTTTCCTTTGCCCTCCCCAGGGCGGTTATGCTGACCACCATGCGGGTTACCGCATCGGTTACTTCGGTATGGCCACCGATAATATCGGCGTTGACCAAATCCGCTTCTTTTTTGATCTGGTCCATAACCTCTGCAATTTGATCGATTCCGGAACCCGGAGGTACCAGCAGGGTAACCATCAAACCTACAGGTTCAGCCCCGCTGGATGCCAAATCATTGCAGGCGATATGGACCGCCAGTGTTCCGATATCGCTTTCCGCACCGGTTATGGGATCGGTTGTCACCACGCAGAGCTGCTCGCCGAAATCCAGGACAGCGCAGTCTTCGCCAACAACAGGTTTGGTGAGCACCTCGTTTCTACGCTTTCCGGAAAAACGGGCCAATATTTTCTCAAGCTGTTCATTGGGCAGTTTGCCAATTTTCAGCATTGTTTCGTGAACCTCCGATTACTTGGCATTCTGCCTGAGTTCCTGCACCCTGTCCTTTGTCGTTTCGATAAGCGTGCTGGGTATCTTTCCTTTGTTCTTGGGATCAGAATTCTCTTTAATCAGCCTGCTGAACCAATATAGACTATCATCAATCTTTCCCGTCCTGCAGCAAAGTTCACCGATGATGAACAGCAGCGTGAAAGGATCCAATTTGGATTGTGACAGATCTTCCTCCTCATAGGCCCTGATATAACTGTTCAGGGCATGGTTCAGATAGCATTTTTCCAGTTCGGCATCACCGGCATAGCGGTATAGCCAGGCAATCCTCATGCAAATCTTGCCGATTTCCGAGTGCGCAGCCCCCCGTACATTTAGGTTCAGGAGCACCAGCTTAAAGGCTTCCAGGGCTTTATCCCAGGTACGCTGTCCGCTAAAGCTTCTGGGCGTCCATTTCTTGGTGATTTGTTCCTGAATTCTCTTTTTTTCTATACGGTTCAACTCATCACTCAATTCCGTGATATGGGTGGCGAAACCGCAGTGTGTACAGACGATCGCCTCATAAAAAAGCGGGTTTATCCCTTCATAATATGGGCAGAAATCGGTGTCCTGTCTGACAAGCTTTACCGCGCGGCTCCTCACTTTGGTGATCTCAAATTCCTTTTCACACGCCGGGCATGTAACCTTGGTTTCGTATGTAGGACTCAGTTGGTTCAAAGGCTTCATCTCCCCAGTTTTTTTTTATTTTGGCCAAAGCTTTCGGATGACACGACTGGCCGCTTTATCTTATTTACCACCCTGGGGGTGAACCTAACATTCCGCCATTACCGTCCGGCTAGACAATGATTGTCTCCACCTGCTCCAGCGCTTTGGTTATCAACTGCTCCTCATCCAGCACAGACTCATAATCCAGGGTTTTTTCCAGCGACGGTCGCGTAGCCGGGTGCCTGGCAACAAAAAGTGTGCAGCAGTCTTCATAAGGCAGGATGGAAGTTTCATATGTGCCGATATGCCTGGCAATGTTGACCACTTCATTCTTGTCCATTCCGATTAGCGGTCTGTAGACCGGAAGGCTTACAGCCGAATTGGTCACCAGCAGGCTCTCCATGGTTTGGCTGGCCACCTGACCGATGGCCTCGCCTGTTATAAGCGCAAGTGAACCGTCGTTGCGGGCAATCCGTTCGGCTATCTTCATCATGTAACGCCGCATGATGATGGTCAGATATTCCTGGGGACATTTTTGATGAATGGCCATCTGGATCTCCGTGAAAGGCACCACGTAAAGTCTCATGCCCATGGTCCATTCCGAAAGGATCTCTGAAAGCCGGATGACCTTTTCACGGGCCCTATCACTGGTATATGGCGGGCTGTGGAAGTACACCGCATCCACCTCCACGCCCCGTTTGGCGATCATCCAGCCGGCAACCGGGCTGTCAATACCTCCGGAAAGGAGCAGGGTTGCCCGTCCTCCGGTACCAGTGGGTAATCCCTTGGCTGCCGGAATGATCTCGGAATAGAGATAGGTGGATTCACGCACTTCGATATAAAACACAAAATCCGGGTTATGCACATCCACCTTCAGGCGCGGGAAATTCCTGAGGATATGCGCGCCCAAATCTGCGGAGATCTGCGGGGAATTCATCGGGAACGACTTATCGGCCCGCTTGGATTCCACCTTAAAGGTCTTATAATTGTACCTGGACAGCAGATCGGCCACCATGCTCACCGCTGAGGTCTTGATGATTTCATAGTCGGTGGGCACCTTGTGAACGATACTTAACGAGGCTATGCCAAACACCTTTTTCAGCCGTTCTACCGCTTCCACCAGGTCAAAATCCTCGTCAGGAATTTCGATGTAAATCCTGCTTTGGGAGCAAGTGACCCTGATATTCCCCAAATTCTCCAGACGCTGCCTGATATTTTTGATGAGCCTGTTTTCAAACACATTCCTGTTGGATCTTTTCAGAAAGATCTCTTCATACCGAACAAGAATCACTTTCTCCATCATCATCATTACCTTCTTTACTTTGCTCTTTATTTTGTCAACGCGAAAGTATTCAGAATATCCTGGAGGGCCTGCGCGCAGACAACAGCTTCCTCTTCGGTGTTATCCCCGCAGAAACTGAAACGGATGGTGCCGTCCGACCATGGAGCGGGAATGTTGAGGGCCCTAATCACATGACTGATGCTGTTTTTTTTCGAACTGCAGGCCGAACCGCTGGATACGTAGATCTCATGTTGTTCCAGGGCATGGAGTATGACCTCGGATTTAATTGATCGGAACGAGATGCTCAGGATTCCCGGTAAACCATCTTCGGGTGAGTTGATGCGGATCTGATCGGGCATCCTGCTCTTCAGTTCGGAGATAAGCCTCTCCCTGACCTTCCGGATGTTGCTGTTATCCTGTTCCATCTGGCTGGTCTTCCTGACAGCCGCGCAGGCAAACCCTGCAATGCCCGGCACATTGACGGTCCCGGAACGATATTGCCTTTCCTGCCCGCCACCCGACAGGATGGGACGAATTTTTGTACCATGCCTGAGGTACATCATGCCCACTCCCCTTGGACCATGAATCTTATGGGCGCTGAAGGACATGATATCCGCTTTCAGGCTCCTCGTATCGATGGGCAGTTTCCCATAGGCCTGTACCGCGTCCACATGGAAAACCGTGCCGGGGTTGACGGATTTGATGATCTGCCCAGCCTCAGTTACAGGCTGTATGACACCTGTCTCATTGTTCACCATCATGATGTTGACCAGGATGGTATCCTTTCGGATCTTCCTTTTAAGCTCTTCGAGATCAACAAATCCTTTGCCGTCCACGCTAAGCATTTCCACTGAAAAGCCCATGTCTTCAAGGACCTTCAGGGATTCAAGGGCTGCTGGATGTTCTATGGGCGTTGAGAGAATATGTTTCCCTGAACGCTTCATCGCCTCCGCGGTGCCTTTGATGGCCATATTGATGGACTCTGTTCCCCCTGACGTAAACACAATTTCTTCCGGATCGGCTTTCAGTGTTTCCGCCAGCTGTTTTCTTGCCTGTTCCAATATCCTTTCCGCCCGCATGCCAAAAGCATGCAATGAGGCAGGATTGCCAAATTCCTCATAGGAGATTTTGGCAATCAGATCCACTACTTCTTTATAGGGTCTTGTTGTAGCGCTGTTATCAAAGTATATCATGGTACCTCCATAATGCGTGCTTCTGCCATTCCGTTTCCGATTTCAAGAAGAGCATAGGTTGAAGGACCGGCGTACCGTGGATAAGCCGCACTGCCCGGATTGACCAGCAGGCAGCCATCCGTTCTGTCGATCACTGGCACATGGGTGTGTCCGAACAAAACCACATCAAGCCTTTCCTGCAACGCCTTTGCTCTCAGTCTCTGAATTCCGCTTTTCACACTGTACCGGTTGCCATGGGTCAATAGGATCCGTAAACCCTCAATTTCCAGGCACAAATCGGCGGGAACGTTGGAGACCAGAAAGTCGCAATTTCCCGGCACCATATAGTATTCCTTTTCCGGGTACAATTGTTGCAACATCACGGCATCCTTATAATGATCTCCCAGGTGTATGATGGATGGAATATGGGGATACTGGCTGATAATCTTTTTCAGACTCCCAATATTCCCGTGGGAATCGCTTATAACCATAAACAGCTTCATTTATACGCTCCAACCTTCATGACCATTTTCTTGCGTAATTTCAATGCTCATAGTAATTGCTTCAAACGTTCCGCGACAGCCCGGAAGGCCTTTCCTCTATGGCTGATTCGGTTTTTGGTCTCCGAATCCATTTGGGCCAGGGTCATTCCGTACTCAGGCACCCAGAAGATCGGATCATAGCCGAAGCCATTGGCTCCGGCAGCCTGCCAGGCAATTTGTCCTTCCAGAACCCCCCTGACAGTCATCTCGAGATGCTCGGAGACAATAGCGGCTGAACAGACAAACCGTGCCTTACGGTAAGGATCAGGCACGCCATCCAAAAGCCTCAGCAGCCCGCGGCAGCGGTCTGCATCCGGGGCATGTTCCCCCAAAAAACGGGCGGTATAGATGCCGGGTGCCTGGTTGAGGAAATCAACCTCCAATCCGCTGTCATCGGCCAGAACGACACCGCCGGTAATTTTCCGAATGGCTTTTGCTTTAATGAGGGCGTTTTCTTCAAAGGTTGTGCCATCTTCAACGATATCCAGATCAATTCCCGCTTCACCCATGGATCGAATCTCCCATGGCGTCCCTTCAAGGAGTTCCTTGATCTCCCGTATTTTTCCCTTGTTCTTCGTTGCAATGATCAGCGTTTTCAAAATAACCCCCCACTATCACTTCGATAATAAAACCTGTTTTTGTATGGTGACAAGCTCATTGATCCCCTTTTCAGCCAGATCCAGCATGTTGTCCAGGACCTTGCGGTCAAAGGGGGCTTCCTCCCCCGTCGCCTGAACCTCAATGAGCTTGCCTGTGGATGTCATCACCACATTCATATCCACGGTGGCGCGGGAATCCTCATAATAGCACAGATCCAGGAGCTCCTTGTTGTCCACATAGCCTACGCTGATGGCCGCCACGAAATCCTTAATGGGTATCTCCGGAATGATATTGGCGTTGACCAGGTAGCTGCAGGCATCCATTAGCGCCACAAAGCCACCGGTTATGGCGGCGGAGCGCGTGCCGCCGTCCGCCTGGATTACGTCACAATCGATGATGATGGTTCTCTCGCCAAGCGTCTTGAAATCTACAACAGACCGGAGGGCTCTGCCAATCAGCCTTTGGATTTCATTAGCCCTCCCGTTTATCTTAAGGTTATTTCTGTCCCTGTTGTTCCTGGTAGCCGTAGAACGCGGGAGCATATCGTATTCGGCTGTTACCCAGCCCTCTCCGGTACCCTTTCTGAAGGTCGGTACCTTGTCATCCACTGAAGCGGTGCAAATGACCTTTGTTTCCCCGAGCTCGATTAAAACCGAACCCTCGGCATACTTCGTATAATCACGCGTTATGGTGACCTTTCTCATTTCATCGTTTCTTCGTCCGTCATATCTGCTGCTTTCCATACACATTCCATCCCCATCAAAATTTCTATTCATTAATGTTATCATATGTATGTCGGGTTATCCAGCATAATCGTTGGATGTCTTTAACAATGAAACGGCTGCAGAGCGCCAATTCTGAAACAAAAGGGCTTCCTTGCGGCATTTTATGAGCCGCATGGAAACCCTTTGTTCTTCTCCCTGTTTAGCAATGCAGTATTTTTTTATGTATCCTACACGGATATTTCTTTACAAGCGCAGGCTGCCGCATGGTTCGGCTACATCTGATTCAGTATCTGGATGATGCTGTCCGCAAGAACTTCTGCGGCTTTTTGCCTGAATGTTTCGTTCTTGAGCAGGTTTAAATCGTCGGGATGGGACATGCAGGCCACTTCCACGAGAACCGCGGGCATCTTGGTCTGCCTTAGAACCACGTAATTCGCGCTTCTGAGGTCATTGCTGCCCATAGCGCCCATATTCAGCTTATCATACATGTTATCAAGGATAATCTTGGCATACGACTTTCCCTTATAGCTTGTGGGATAGTAGAAAGCCATGGATCCCTTAATGCCCTCAGGCATGGAATTATTATGGATGCTTATGAACAGATCGGCTCCCCAACTGTTGGCCATCTCTGCCCGCTCTTCAAGTCCGACAAACACATCGCTGTTCCGGGTCATCATCACGTTAATCCCTTTTTGTTTCAGGATGGCCTCAACTCTTAACGTGATATCCAGGTTAAAGGTTTTTTCCAAGTATCCGTCAAATTCCGCACCCGGATCGCTTCCGCCATGACCGGCATCAAGGACCACCAACTTACTTCTGGCTGAACTGCCCGGATTCCTGATGCTTGTATTATCGGTTGAGCCCCGACTTACATTACCGGCGGGATTGCTGGCAGGTACTTTTGAAGGCGTCTCCGAAACGGATTTGGCCACTATCAGAAGCTCGTTGGCAGAGGACCCTTCAACGATGCTGAACTCCTTGGTTGCATCCTTTTTGTCGACCTTGAGGAAAGAACTGTTCGGCGTTGTCAACGTGGTTACCGTACTGACCAGGGCATTGTCGATATTGATGCTGCCCTGACCGAGATCGATGAGTGCTGCCGGGAACATGACGGCATAGGCGTTATTGTTCATATCATTCTCGGCAATTATCTTGTCGGCGTATTGCCTGTATTTTCCTACAATATTGGTACCGACAAGCTTTAAGGCAACATCGATACCGTCTCCCGCCTGGATGTTGGCCGTACCCGCAGTATTCTTACCGCTGTCTGACCGGCTGGTGTCATTTCCTGTCGAAGGAGCGGGCGTGGCAGTGGGCGCAGGAGAGGGCACCGTATTCGGCGTGGTTGCGCCCCCGCTGCCTCCCGTGCTTCCGGAGCTCGCTTTCTTGATTTTCAATATGGAACTTCCCCCGGAAACCTCATGGCTGTAAGTCACGGCATCGTCAAACACAATGCGGACGATGGTGCTGTTCAGTTCGTTGTTGTAGCTGACAAGAACACCGTATATCACACTGTTTCCAGGGATGAAGCCTTCTTTGAATCGACTGTCCTGCCCCGGCAATGTGACCTGCAGGATCTTTTCCTTTTCCCTGAGTTCCAGGGATGGGATTTTTCCGGTTGATCCAAAGGCGGCGTTAAGGTTGATGCCTTCAAACCTGACAATACCGGTATCTCCCTGCATGCTCACGGAAATGGGACCTATGCTGGCAACGCCGTATGATAAGGCGGCTGAGCCCTGGTTGTTAGAGGCAGGAGCAGGAGTGGCGGAGGAAGACGTGGACGAAGAAGTTGAAGGTGTTGCCGATGTCTTCGAGGAAACCGCAGTTTGGGAAGGCTGGCCGGAAACGCCGCCTTTGAGGGTAACGACAAGATACTTGCCGTCACCGGAAGGTTTTACGGTGTAATCCGGCTTTTTCGTGGTTTCTATGACAATGCTAGCCGCCTGCGGGTTTTGCTTATTGGCATAACGGATCTGGTAAACGGAACCCTGGTTAATGTCAAAGGCACCGTTTTGTTGAATGACGGCATCAGCGATTTCTATTCCAATTCTGTAGTTCTTGCAGTCTGAGTTCGGTTCAAGCACAAACTGCCTGAGAATGGTTGTATGCGTTGTGTAAATCCTGATTTCCTCTGTACCGCCGGACTGGCTGTAAGCCAGCTTGCTGACCGTGCCCGAGATCGTTTTTTCCATCCCGGCCGCCTGAACATGAAGCGTCAAACCGACGGCAAAAAAGAAGACAAGACCGGCAAATAAAAGTGATGTCAGGAATTTCTTCATTTTTCGCACCCCACAAAGCTTTTCTTTTGTACAGGTATAGTTTACCACCTATAACGCTGTCGAAATAGGTCAATAACGATACAGTTTTGTTACAGATTGTTTTCTGTAAAATATATCGGCTTTTTGGGGTGATCGGATTCGGCGTAAGAGTAGTAGCAGCCGCAATATTTTTGCATGTACCAGTGTTTTCCCCTTGCACGCTCCCGCCCTTTGCGGTACAGGGGACGGAAATCTTCGTAATGGAACCTGACGCCATGACGTGCGGCCGCCTTTTCAGCGATCTGTACGATCAGTTCATGATTCTGATACGGGCTAATAAGAAGGCTTGTCGTAAAGACATCATATCCGTTTGCCGAAGCATAACGGGCTGCTTCTTCCAGCCGGAGAGTATAACAGTAGGCACATCGTCCGGGTTTGTCGGCGGTCAGGTTGTTACGCCAATAGTCCAACTGGTTCAGATCATTGATGGCAATCGGCATCCCATAGTCCTCCGACATGGCGATAACCGATTCCTTCCTTTTTTCGAATTCCTCCCTGGGGTGAATGTTCGGGTTGAAATAGAGCCCGGTCAGTTCCAGGTCCTGTTTTGACTGAAATTTTTCAATAATAGCCACTGCGCAGGGCGCGCAACATATATGGAGCAACATTTTCATGGAACGGTCAACCTTTCGTATTAAAATCGGAAAACTTATACACGAAAAAGCCCGAAGCCTGTTGCAAAGGCGTACGGGTTATTTGCGGATTTCATCAGGCGATGTTTAGTTCTGTTCGGCGGCTTCCTTGATTGCGTCCGCTAAGGCCTGGTGTTCCGCGCAACCCAGGGTTTGTTCCGGATCAGGGCGAACAATACGGTTGTCCAATATGCCGTATTTTTCCTTTAGGCGAAGAATCCGGTATACGGATTCGTTAATCCTTTCTTCCGTTATAAGGCCATCCTTTACTGCCGATAAGATGGCATTGTAAGCCTTTTCTGTTGACTGTGGCATCAGGATCATGTCGACACCGGCCAATATGGACATGACCGCCGCCTCATCGTCGTCGTAATAGGCTGAAACTGCGCTCATTTCCATGGCATCGGTAATAACAACGCCGTCAAACTTCAGCTTTTCCCTCAGGATCCCGGTCACCACCTCTTTTGACAAAGTGGCAGGAACCGGATTATCCATCAGGTTTGGCAATAAGATGTGGGCTATCATCACCGCGTCGGCACCGGTGGCAATTCCTTCCTGGAAGGGCAGTAGTTCGAAGCTCGAAAGTCTGTCCATATCATGCATCACCAGGGCTGCGCCGGTGTGCGTATCCTCAAGGGTATCCCCATGGCCGGGGAAATGCTTCAACACCGGAATGACCTGTCCGTCTATAAAGCCTGTAACCGCCTCGCCGACCATGCGCGATACCAATTCTGGCTCGGTACCGTAGGCCCGCTTCCCTATGACCTTGTTTTCAGAATTTGAAAAGATATCGGCCACAGGGGCAAAGTCCATGTTGAAACCCAGGCTCAGGATTTCGGAAGCGATGGCCCGGGCCGCCGCATAGGCATACTCCGGTCTTTTGGTCAGCCCGATGGTGTAAGGTTCCGGCATGATGGTGGAATGGAGCTGTGCGGCCTTGTTCAGCCGGGAAACAATTCCACCCTCCTCATCCACCGAAATGAACATGGGGATCTTTGAACCAGCCTGCAATGCCCCGATCAGAGTTACCGTCTGCTCAATGCTTTCCAGGTTTTCGGCGAACAGGGCGAATCCGCCGGGCTTGTACTTTGACAGGATTTCCTTCAACGTTTCGTCCATTTCCAGAGCTTTTTCCCCGGCTGAATTCTTTCTGTAAGCCAAAAACAGCATCTGACCGACTTTTTCCTCAAGTGGCATATCCCCAATCATTTCTTTGAGCCGTTTATCCATGGGCTCTTCCGTACTGATCAGTCCGGTACCGCCATTTTCCGGTAAAACCGTCGCTTCCAAAGGAGTCTTCGGAGGTATCGTCGTTGTGGAAGGCTGGTTATGCATACCGCATGAGGCAGCCAGGCATGAGGTTACCAGGATAAGTGACAAAATAACGAAAAGATTATTGTTTTGATTATTCTTCTTCATGTGATGTCAAATTCATCCCTATCTTCAACCCATGCCCAAGACTGAATTGGTATGGGGTCATGCGTTTGTTGGATTCCGCCTGTATCTCAAAAATCCTGAGCGTTCCGTTTCCTGTTTGCACCGTCATGCATTCCTTATCCAACCCGATGATGGTTCCAGGAACTGTCTCAGTATCCGACTCGTGATTAAGGCTATCCTCCCCGACAGCCGAGCGCCATACCCTGATCTTTTTGCCTTCCAGATACGTATAGGCACCCGGCCAGGGAGTCGTGCCCCGTATCAGGTTATGGATGTTCCGTGCCGGGGCCGACCAGTCGATCCGTCCCAGGTCCTTGCTTATTCTCGGCGCAAGCGTGGCCTGACTGTGATCCTGCGGAACGGGAACGAGGGTTCCCTCCTCCAGCTTCTTAAGTGTCTTGATGAGGATTTCCGCACCTAGTAATGACATCTTGTCGTGTAGCTCTCCTGCCGTCATATCGTCAGGAATATCTATTTCGGCTTTCAGGAGCATATCCCCGGTATCCAGGCCGGAATCCGTCAGCATAGTGGTGATACCGGTTTTTGTCTCGCCATTAATAATCGCCCATTGGATGGGGGCGGCGCCACGGTACTTGGGCAGCAAGGAACCATGCACATTGATGGTCCCATGCTTGGGTATGGCCAACAGACTGTCCGGCAGGATCTGTCCGAAAGCGCAGGTCACTATCAAATCCGGATTCAGTTCCCTTATTCTCTCAATGGTTTCAGGTTCTTTGGAGAGCCTTTCGGGCTGAAGGACCATAATCCCCTGCGATAGGGCGTATTCCTTGACAGGCGGCGGTACAACCTTGTACCCTCTGCCCTTTGGCTTGTCTTTCTGGGTTACTACGCAGATAACATCGTAATGGTTTTCAACCAAAGCTTTCAGGCTCGGAACCGCAAAGTCCGGCGTTCCCATAAAGATGATTCTCATGTTACTTTTCCTCTTCTATGTCAACATATCGTATAACCTTATCGGTAAAAAGGATACCGTCCAGATGGTCGATCTCATGGCTCAGGCAACGCGCCAGAAGATCGGCACCTTCTATCCGGACCCTCTCACCGTTTAAATTGGTATATTCAACAATAATCCGGGCCGGCCGCTTCACCTCGCCATAAACTCCCGGAATGCTCAGGCATCCTTCAACTTCAATCTGCTCACCCTCCTGTTCCACGATGACAGGATTGATGATTTCTATAGGGCCGTCTCCCAGATCGATGACGATCATCCTCTTCAGGATACCTATCTGGGGAGCCGCAAGGCCGATCCCGTTACCACTGGCATACAAGGTTTCCTTCATATCCTCAAAGAGATCGCGTATCTTGTCGTTGATCTCCTTAACTTCCTTGCTTCGTTTTCTTAAAACATCATCGCCTTCTTTCACGATATTTCTGATAGCCATTCTTATCCTCCAATATCAAAAAATTCTCGCACATAATCTGATTATAGCATGTTTACGGGATCGATATCCACACTTACACGAGTATCCTTCAGCTTCATCCTGTCGGCCGTATCCGTCACATCTTTCATAATCTCCAGCAAATAGCCGGTTGATGGGTGCTTGAGGATTATCCGCCAACGCATCCTGTTGCGTATGACAAAAATGGGTGCCCTGAGCGGCCTGGAAACGGTCAGGTGTTTCTCCTGCCCGTACTTGCCCATGAGGAACTGGTAAAGCTTGTTGATCAGCTCCCAACCCTGACTGTTGCTGGTGCTGGAGACCATGACCATTCCGATATGGGCAAACGGCGGATAACCCAACTGCTGCCTGATTGGCATCTCCTTGCTGAAGAAGGCCTCGAAATCCTGTTCCATAGCGGCCTGAAGGGCATAATGATCGATGTTGTAGGCCTGAAGGATAACCTTTCCCGGCTTGTCGCCCCTTCCTGCCCGCCCGGCTGCCTGCGTGATCAACTGGAAGGTTCGTTCCGTTGACCTGAAGTCTTCGGAAAAAAGCATGGCGTCCGCCGCCAGAATGCCTACCAGCGTCACATTTGGGAAATCATGCCCCTTAGCCACCATCTGGGTGCCTATCAGGATATCCGCTTCCCCGTTTCGGAATGCTTCGAGGATGCGTTTATGCCCATATTTGCTTCCAGTGGTATCCAGGTCCATCCTCAGCACGCGAAAACCGGCCTCGTGCCGTAACAGTTCCTCTTCAATCCGCTGGGTTCCCGTTCCCATGGGTTTTAAGTGTTCGCTCCCGCAGCTCGGGCACCGTGACGGCACAGGAACCGTGTATCCGCAGTAATGGCAGGTGACATGCCTGTCATTCCGGTGATAGGTCATGGACACGCTGCAATTGGGACATCTCAGCACAAAACCGCAATCCCTGCACAGTATGAAAGAGGCATAGCCCCTCCTGTTGATAAACAGAATGGCCTGCTCGTTGTTTCTTTTTATCCGGAGCAGCTCTTCCTCAAGCGCCCTGCTGATCATACCAAGGTTTCCCTGCTGCAGCTCTGCGCGCATGTCTACCATCTGCACCTTGGGCAGCGGTCGGGTATTGGCCCGTGTTTTCATTTCACAAAGGGTTATTTTTCCCGCCATTGCCCGGGCATATGACTCGATGGACGGGGTCGCGGAGCCAAGAAGAAGCAACGCGCCGTTGATATTGCATCTGGCCCTGGCCACATGGCGCGCGTCATATTTCGGATTGTTCTCGGATTTATAGGTTGGTTCGTGCTCTTCATCCACAATAACGACTCCCAGGTTTTCCAGCGGGGCAAAGACGGCCGAACGCACACCGATGACCACATCCACTTCACCCCTGCGTATCTTTTGCCACTGGTCATAACGTTCCCCGAGAGAAAGCCGGCTGTGTTGTATGGCCACGCGTTTGCCAAACCTTTCTGTAAACCTGGATACGGTCTGTGGGGTTAGGGATATTTCGGGAACCAGGACAATGGCTGTCCTGCCAAGACGGATGGCTTCTTCAATGAGCCTTATATAAATCTCGGTTTTTCCACTTCCGGTTACGCCATGGAGCAAAGCCTCATGGAGTTTTCTTTCCTTCAGAAGGGGCAACAATGTTTCCAGCACGCGTCGTTGGTTTTCGGTGGGTTCAATCGTCCTTTCGGCGGTTACGGTTTCCTGGATTTCAAAGGGATCCCTCTCCACTTCCACCTCTTCGTATTCCAGCCATCCTTTTTTCTGCATGGTCCGTATGGTGGCATGAGAAACACCGGGGATGAGCAGCAAATCCTGAAGAAAACACATGCCTTCTTCAAAAAGGAATTCCATGACCCTGGCCTGATAAACGCTTTTGACCTGTCCTTCGTTGTAAAGTGCCATGAAATCGGCCTGATCAATGACCGGATATACGGCCTTTTGCTTTTTTTGGCTAACACGTTGCCGGAAGGACTCCCGAATTTCCACCAGCCCATTGGAAACCAGTTCCTTGAGCATAGCCTCCAAGCCATCCGGAAATTCTTTCTCCAGTTCCTGAAAGGGAATTCCCTGTTCTCCGGCCTCACAGAGGCGCTTCATGAGTGGCGTCATCTCATTGGACGATTTCCGGACGCGGGATACCACTATCCTTTGCCTGGTAAGGTTCACGCCGGCGGGAACCATGCAGCTGAGGGCTTCACCCCAGGTGCACAAATAACGGTTTTTCATCCATTCACTCAGCTTGAGCATTTCCTGATTCAGCAGGGGATATGCATCGACAAGACTGTGGATATGTTTGAGCTCCCTTGTGGCGACTTCATCCTGCCTGATACGGATAATCCAGCCGGAGCATAGCTTGTTCTTTGCGCCGAAGGGAACAAGTACGCGCATGCCCGGCAAAGCCGACAAATTTTCCGGTATGATATAGTCATATAACTTGTCAAAGCTTCTAAGCCCTGCCGACAGCACAACCGACGCGATATTCAACAAACATTCCCCCGTAATGCAAGGACAAATAAAAAGCCATGAAAAACCAGGCTGAAATTTCCTGTTCTAATGATTCAAATGTATCATAAACATAATAAAAGAAGTTATAAAATAACCTCTTTTATTATGGATTTAATCCGTATGGCTTTCATCCTGCAAAAACAATTATAAAGGGATTTACTTTGAAAGTAAATCCCATCTATTCGCTAGCAGGTGAACTCCTTTTGAACAAAATCAGGAATACCGCTGATATCTCCGCTCATACTAAAAACAAACTTAACACCGTATTTTTCTGATAAAACCTTGATCTTCTCAAAGAATTGAGCCGTTTCACCGGGATCCTGAACATGCCTGCCCAGGCCATCCATATAAATAGCTTTTACATCATAATTTTCGGCAATGATTCCGCAAATCAACGCAAAGATTTCATTGATACCTTTGATAGGAAAATCGGATGTGTTCACATATCTGATCTGGTGTTTGAGACTATGCATCAAAGAATCGTCATGATTGATGAAAACAACTTCCCCTAAGCAGTCATTTAACATATTGTTGGCATCCGCAATTAAATACTTGGTCTTTCCGATCCCCTTGCCACCGCAAACAACTTTTATCATGGGTATCAATCCCCCTTTTCTTTTTCTTCCCGCTTGTTGTTGTTTTCCTTCACAACCTCCATTTTGGAAACGGAAATCTCATAAGCCACCCGTTCTTCGACCTGATCCTCGGACAACTTTTTCTGATACACACGACTCTGTATTCTGCCCCAAATCTTAAGATTATCCCCCACCTCAAGGGTGCTGGCATATCTTGCATTTCTTCCCCAGGCGATACAGGGTATGTAATCGGATTTGTTGTACGCCCTGTTCACGGCCAGAAGAATGTCGGCAATTTCCCTTCCAAACGGCGTTGTGCGATAAATGGGTTTTCTGCAGACAAAACCGTTTAGATAAATCTGGTTCGGATTTTTATTCGTCACCTCCTCTTCATGAATTTCAAGTTCCCTGGCAAACACCATGAGCATCAGCTTGCGTCCGCCTTTATTGCTATAATTGTTGTAAGACCTGAATTGACCATCAACAGAGAGGTATAAGCCCACCTTTACCAACTCGGGATTAACCAGGCGCTCTGAAAAAATGACGGGCAGTTCATCGTTGGCCTCACTCAGCCGGGGAACCTGCACATAGGTTATGTAAAAACCTTCCCCATACACTTCATGGCTAAACTCCGGGCTTGCAATCACTTTGCCTGAGATACTAACACAGTTGTTTTCCAGTGCCGCGTTTGGCGTCATTTAATACCCCAACCCCTCTCATAGTCTTTGGTACTTTTGCACGCTGCTGCTATAATGCTATTCCACAACCCGTCCGTTTAGAATATGTAATCAGTTATATTATACAGAATTCGCCGGCTGATTTGAATCCTATATCATATATTCACCCAATATTGTTCGCCTTAAACAACATTTTGCGTTATCGAAGAGGTGATTATGCGTTATATAGTGGGTATTTTTCTTCTAAATACCAAGTTTTATTCCTGCTATCTATTTTTTTCTTCTTAACTGAACGATGGCTTCGCAGCGTAAACGTCCTTACGTTTCGGGCACCTGTCGACCATCATATCGTATTTTGAAAGGGCCTTTTATCAGAAGATCCGTAACTGTGACGAAATCAAACCCGCTCTCTGTCAGCGAATCCAGTATGTCAGGCAATACATCCTGCGTATAAAGCGTGTCATTATGGAACAGGATGACGGATCCCTTTCCCGTCCGTTTCACCACGCGATTGAAGATGTTCTCTTTGCCCATGTCTTTTTTCCAGTCCAATGAATCGCAATCCCACTGGATTGTCTGATACCCCAGTTTTTGGGCGGTTTTGACCACTTCGGCGTCATATTCCCCGTATGGTGGGCGGAAAAGCTTTACCTTCTGCCCGGTCAATTCTTCCAGTACTTGCGTGCACCGGGTGATTTCCTCCGCGATCTTTTCCTCCGGCAGTGAGGCCATATGCAGGTGACTGTATCCATGATTGGCTATTTCATGACCTCTCTCGTCGATAAGTTTCACCATATCCGGATATTTTTCCGCCCAAAGACCTACGATGAAAAAGGTCGCTTTGGCATGGTATTTGTCCAGGGTATCGAGAATGTTGGGAATATCGCTGGCTCCCCATGCGCAATCAAAGGTGATGGCGCATTTCTTCTCATCCGTTTCCACGGAATAAATGGGAATATCCTCCCTGAAGGAGCCCGAGACCTGGATAAGATTGTCACGGGCCAAAAGCGTATTCACCGCGATAAAAAACAGAGCCGCTGCAATGACAACAATGAACGTAAGGTTTTTTCTGCTGATCAAGATTACCTTCATGAAATACCGCCGTCAGTCATATGCATATTCTATTGCCATTCTATTTTGACAGAGGCCTGATTATTCACCGATCGGCAATTACCGTATATCTGCCTGCCAAATCCTTTCGAACAAGACCTTTTATCTCAAGCTGAAGCAGCGCCGCAAACAGCGTATGGTTCGGAACCCCTGTTCTTTCGGCTATCTGGTCGTGATACAGGTCTTCTGTCTTAAGGACTTGCAGGATGAGGTTTTCTTCATGGGTTAATGGCTCAGATCCGGATACAACGCTTTCCCCATGGGTGGGCAATGCGGAGAGGCTCCAGGGGATTTCCTCCAGGATATCTTCTGTGGAAAGCACCAGTTTGGCTCCTTCACGGATAAGCCTGTTGGTTCCTATACTGTTATGGTGATTGATATTGCCCGGTATGGCAAAAACATCCCTTCCCTGCTCCAGCGCGGCCTTTGCAGTAATGAGTGAACCGCTCTTCTGACCGGCTTCCACCACCAGGATGCCGATACAGATGCCGCTTATTACACGGTTTCTGACAGGAAAATGATAGGTTTGGGGCTCCACACCAGGAGGATACTCGGAAATGACTGCCCCGTTCCTGGCTATCCTTTCCATCAGACCCCGGTTTTCCGGGGGATAGGCCCGATCCGGGCCGCATCCAAGCACCGCTATGGTCTGCCCGCCGGCATGGAGGGCCCCGGTATGGGCAGCCGTGTCAATGCCTCGTGCCATGCCGCTTACAATGATTAAACCTTCCTCCGCCAATTCAGCAGCAAGGCGGAATGCCGTGTTCATGCCATACCCTGTCGCTTTTCTCGAGCCGACCACCCCAAAGCCCAGGCCTCTGGGAATAACCCCTTTCACATACAGCACAAGCGGCGGATCATGGATATATCGCAGAAGTTCGGGATATTCCTCGTCATCCAGCGGAATGATCCGGATCCCCTTTCTTCCAGCCAGTTTTATAATTTCCGCGCTCTCCCGGAGTTTGTCTTCGCAAAGCAGAGAATCGGCCTGTGCCGGTTTCAGCCCAAGGCCGACCCATTCCTTCCTGCTCATTTCAAACACGGCTTCAGGCGTTTTTACCATGCGCAAGAGTTCCAGTTTACGGGCTATGCCAAGACCTTCGGCAATATTCAAGCGAACCCATGCAAGCAGATGCTTATTCAATTTCTTCACCCCTGTTTACGGCATGCATCGGTCTGCACCTGCCATACCCATTGCTTCATATCCGGTGTTCAGAGGTTCTTCCAGGACATGACCGACCTGTCCAGCGACCTGTATTGTATCGCCTCGGCGATATGCGTTGACTTAATGATTGGACTTTCGTCCAGATCGGCGATGGTGCGTGCCACCTTCAGAATCCGGTCATGGGCGCGGGCGCTGAGCTTCAACTTATCGAAAGCCGCCCTTATCACGCTTTTCCCTTCCTCGTCCACCTTGCAGAACTCACGGACCATAGAGCCGGTGAGCATGGCGTTGCAAAAAATACTCAGACCGCTATACCTCTCCTTTTGAATAGCGCGCGCCCTGTTGACCCTCTTTCTGATTTCCGCCGAGGTCTCCTCGGTTGTCTGGGACTCCAGATCTCGGTATTGAAGGGTAGGAACATGTATCTGGATGTCAATGCGATCCATCAGGGGACCGCTTAAACGGCTCAGGTAGCGTTCGGCTTCCCTGGGTGAACAGGTACAGGGTTTGAACGGATCGCCATAATAGCCGCATTTGCAGGGATTGGCCGCGGCCACCAGCATGAAACGGCAAGGGAAAGTGATGGTGGAATTAATCCTTGCTATGCAGACAAAGCCGTCTTCCATGGGTTGGCGCAGGATATCCAGCGTGGATCTGCCGAACTCCGGAAGCTCGTCCAGGAAAAGCACACCATGATGGGAAAGGCTGACCTCGCCCGGTTTTGGAATTCTCCCTCCTCCGACGAGGCTTGCGGCGCTCATGGTGTGGTGCGGCGCGCGGAAAGGCCGTTCGGATATCAGAGAGGTGTGCGGCGGAAGCATACCGGCCACGCTGTATATCTTAGTAATCTCCAAAGCTTCTTCAAAGGAGAGATCCGGCAGGATTGTGGGAAGCCTTCTGGCCAGCATGGTTTTGCCGGATCCCGGGCTACCGATCATCAGCACGTTGTGACCGCCACTGGCCGCTACCTCAAGCGCCCTTTTGGCATGTCGCTGGCCGCGCACATCCGAATAATCCAACCCGGACGGGACCCCAATCTTTCCGGGCAATTCCACAAGCTCGGCCGGATGAATGGCTGCTTCGCCCGTAAAATGGTCAACCGCTTCTTTCAGGGAATGTACCGGATAGTAGGTGATGCCTTTGACCACCGAAACCTCAGGAAGGTTCTGGGCAGGAATCATCATCTTATCGAAGTGAAGTTCCTTGGCTGCAATCGCTTTGCAGAGCATACCCGGTACAGGCCTTACGCTCCCGTCAAGCGCCAGTTCTCCCGATATGAAATAGCCTTTTGCAGATTCTTCGGGGATGACTTTACCCGCAGCGAGTATCCCTATGGCGATGGGAAGATCAAAATCGGTTCCGTCTTTTCGGATATCTGCCGGTGCAAGATTTATCGTGATTCGCTGATCCGGAAATTTGAAGCCGGAGTTTTTAATGGCAGCTCTCACGCGTTCCCTGGCTTCCTTTACGGACGTTTCTGCCAGGCCGACAATATCAAATGCCGGAATACCGTTGGAGATATCGGTTTCCACTTCTATGAGATGGCCGTCAAGGCCTGTGAGACCGCAGGTCGAAACCCGGCTGAACATGAAGAATACCCCCGATATAATAGAAAAGTCCGGGGATATTTTAGCACTATTTGTAAATTTATTCAAGTTATGTATGTTCGGATTTCTGCTTTTGCGCCCACCCCCCCTCATCATTCCCGGAAATCATTCCTATCATCCGATTGATGATAAACATTTGTAACCATTCTGCAAATCACAGGCGTGCGTTATATTGGTATAATCCTTTCATGAGGATTGTCACACCCTCTTTATGCCATGGCATCAACACGAGTTGCGGGAAACAGGGGCTTTATGGAATCGGGTATTATCGGTGATGGACATGTTGAAAAGGACAATCCGAACATTTTCTCTTGTTTTTGTTCTGCTGATAATCATTGTTTCCGTAGCTCGTTCCGACCTGTCCGACAGATTCGGGAAAACCGGCAAATATGGAAGCCTCGAATACGTGCCTGCACAAAGCTTTCAATTAAAGAAAATTTAGAATGGCTTGCCGGTTCTGTTAAACGAATTGTTTGAATGAGAGGATAAAAGCCGGAATCCTGCCGATCCCGGCTTTTATCCTCCTCGGTCGATGAATGCATTTCAAACCACAGTTTCAATCAATGAGCTGTTTGTTCATTTTTCTCATCTCAAGGCCCTTCGCGTCGAGTATCTTCTGAATCCTTTCCTGCTCACGGGATCGTCTTATCTTCAGCGTGGTGGTCTTGATCAAATCCTGTTTTGAAAGTACAAAGTAACGGATGATCTTGTATTTGGGAAGGGTATTGTTGATCTTCCGGATTTCAGCGTCCAGCATCTCTCCGATGGTTTCAACGGAAGGATAACCGTTGTTTTTAAAGTACTCCTCATCTATCACCAGTTTGGCACATACCTGGATATCCCCGTCCTTGGCCCTGTAGCCCCAGGCAAAGGATTCCCTGACGCCGGGAATGCGGTTCAGCAGCATCTCGTATTCCTCGGGAAACGCCTTCTTGCCGTTGGTGAAAACGATCATGGATTTGACGCGGCCTGTGATGGTGAGAAGGCCTCTTTCATCCACAAATCCCAGGTCGCCGGTTCTGAACCATCCGTCCTGTGTCATTGCATTTTCCGTTTCTTCCGGTGCTTCATAATATCCCAGCATCACATTATCTCCCCGGACCAGGATCTCTCCCATGCCGTTTTCGTCCGGATTATCGATGGTCACTTCCACGTTCGTAATGGGAAACCCGATGGTTCCCGGAACATTGACAAACTCGGTGGATGTTGAAACCACCGGCGACGTTTCAGTTAACCCATAGCCCTGCAGGAATGTGATGCCCAAATCCTCATAGCCCCTGATGATTTCGCTAGGCATCGGCGCTGCTCCCGAAACAACCATGCGAAGCCTTGGGCCCAGTTTTTCAAGAATGGATCGGAAAAGGACCCGCCGCACATCAATGCCCATCTTTCTCAGAAGGCGGGATACCTTTGTCATGGCTTTGACCAGTCCTTCCTTACCCGCCTTCCTGATGCCATCCTGCACTCTGGCATAAATGGCTTCAAAAATGGCAGGAACAGCAACCAGTACGGACACGCCGAATTCTTTGATATTGTCGGCAATATGCTTGATCCCCTGGCAATAGGCGATGCAGACGCCCATATGCATCATGAACATCAAGCCGACGGTATTTTCAAAGGTATGGTGGAGCGGGAGCAAGGACAGGTGGACATCATCCGGAAACAGTTTGAATACGCCCGATATGGAGGTCACATTAGCCGCGATGTTGGCATGGGAAAGCATGACCCCCTTGGACATGCTGGTGGTTCCTGATGTGAAGAGCAGAACGGACATGGCGTGCCTGTCGATCTCGGCATCCACAAAAGACCGGTTGCCCTGAGCCAAAAGCAGCTGACCTTCTTCTAGCAGTTTGGGCAAGGTTGTAAACCGGGCATCGGTTTCATCAGAGAAGATATCATCCATGCAAATATACAGCTTTATCAGTTCATTGGTTGTCGCGATCGCACGCATCATGTCATTGTAACTCCGGCTGTAGAAGACGGCTTCCACCTTTCCGCGCTGAACCAGGTTTTCGATCTCTTCCTTGGGAAGGTATTTGTCCAGCGGCACGCCGATCCCTGTGCCATTGATGATGGCAAAGTAGCAGAGCGCCCATTCATAGCGATTTTCGCTGATGATAGCTATGCGTTTGCCTCTGAATCCTCTGGCAACCAGAGCGGTTCCCAGCCTGTCAATCTCCTGATCCAACTGGATATAGGTTTTTTCCACTATTTTTCCGTCTGGTATTTTGAACTTGAAACCAACCTTGTGCCCGTATTCTCTGGCACAGTTTTTAACCAGCTGCTTCAGGTCACTGAGCGGTTTGGGCTGGTAATGCCCCACGCCCTTGACGATTCGCCTGCCGTTTTGCTGATAGGTCATCACATAATTCTTCATAACGCTCCCCCGCTTTGCCGTCTCTTATTTATTACCATGCTTATATGATAAGATATTATTACTTGGTCATAATTATACGCAAAACTTGAAAAAAAGTAAAGCGCTGAACGCGATAAACACGTCAGCGCCATCCTTCCTTCCGGTTAGCCGGCAAGCTACCCGTCAAGCAGAAACTGGTTTTCCTTCAGCCAATTCCTTTGTTCCCGGTAGTCGGGCATAATGCTCTCCACCAGTTTCCAGAAATTCCTGGAATGGTTTTTATGGACCACATGGCAAAGCTCGTGGATAACCACGTAATCGATGGCTCTGGGAGCGGCACGGATCAAGCGCCAGGTGAAGTTCAGCGAATCCTTCGAACTACAGGATCCCCAACGTCTGCGCGCCGAGGTTATCCTGAATGCGCTGAAGCCTATGCCCGTCCTGGCGGAATAATGCTTTAGCCGCTCAAAAATATACTCCCGGGCCCTTGTCCTATACCATTGTTCCAGGCAGGTAATGGGTTCTTCCAAAAGTTGCCTAGGGAACAGCAGCATGTCTTCCTGCTGGCAAAAGCACTTTCCATCCCAGCTTTGAAGTTTAAGAGGCTTTCCCAGGAAATAGATGCATTCACCTTCCCGAAACTTCTCGGGGAGAGCGTTCTTTTTTCTCTCAAGAGCGCGTCGCCTGTGCTTCTCTATCCATTCCCTGTTATCCTCGACAAACTGGCGAATCCGTTTCATGGGCATCCTTATCGGAGCCCGAACAATGAGCCTGCCCTCGGGTGAAATGCTTAATTGAAGGGTTTTTCGTTCTGAACGAATAAGCTCATCGATGACTATTCGATCATCAGTGTTTTTCGGGTATGATTTCCAGCCAGTATCCATCCGGATCCTCGATGAAGTAGATTCCCATGGCTTCATTCTCATAGCAAATGCAGCCCATTTCCTGGTGCAGTGCATGGGCCTTATCAAAATCATCGGTGACAAACGCGATGTGGGATTCATTGTCTCCCAAATCATACGGTCCTTCCTTATCCCTGAGCCAGGTCAGTTCGATCTGGAAGGTATTCGTATCGTCGGCCAGAAAGACAAGGATGAAGCTGCCGTCTTCCGCTTCCTTCCGCCTCACCTCATGGAGCCCCAGCGCTTTTTGGTAGAACGCAACAGACCGGTTGATGTCCGTAACGTTGATGTTGGCGTGTACAATTTTGAATTTCATCGTTTACTCCTCCCACAGCTTCGATGTTATCTATAGCTTACTTCAGCTTTTCATGCAATTCAAGGCATTCGTCACAGGGTATAACGGTTATTGAATATCGGCAGGTGTTCAAATATAATTATTGTTGTCGAATTTCGGCACAGAGGACCACCAGCCGGGAACCAGCCCAATAACACGATTAGGAGATTGGCCATGGCAAAGCTCTATTTCAGATACGCGGTGATGAACGCCGGCAAATCCACCCAATTGCTTCAGATAGCCTACGATTATGAAAAAAACAACGGTAGGAGAATTCTATGCCTTAAACCCTGTATCGATACCAAGGAAGGCGATTACATCGTAAGCAGACTGGAAAATGGCGAGATAAAGAGAAAATGCGATTTCCTCATACTTCCCGATAAAGATTGGCTGTATAACCGCCTTGCCGCTGAGGCTGACAAAACTTCCCCGCTTAGCATCGTATTGATCGATGAAGCACAGTTTTTAAGCCGGGACAATGTATGGGATTTGGCACGCTTTGTAACCGATTTCAATATCCCGGTCATTTGCTTCGGGTTAAAGGTGGATGCTTTTGGCAACCCCTTTGAAGGCAGCACCCACCTCTTCGCTTTAGCACAGGATGTGGAGGAAGTGACCACACGAGCCATCTGCCGACTCAGCGAGAAGCCGAAAAAGGCTACCATGAACCTGCGCCTGGTCAACGGCGTTCCCGTGTTTCAAGGGGATCAGGTTGCCATAGAAAACGACCAGGACATCAGGTATCTGCCCGTTTGCCTGGATGTCTATATGAAGTTGAAATACGGCAAAATATCCATCAGGCAAAACGGGCAGCGCTATTCAATATCTGAGGAAGAACCATAATGCATGAGATCATCCAGCGCCTCGTTCCGCACGCCGTCCCGGTTCATTTCTGAAGCGTCAAGCACCTGTTCTTCAGAGGGTCTTCTTTTCATGGTCTGCTCCTTGGTACCGATGGTCTCCTCATCCTCTTTCCTGGCACAGTCGATGCAAAGCCGCGCCTGCGGAAGCAGTTCGAGCCGCCTTCTGTCAATCTCCTTGCCGCAATTCTCACATAATCCATAGGTTCCTTCTTCTATTTTTCTTTCAGCGTGCTCGATGTTTTTCACCTCTTCCATCTGAAGCTTTTTCAACGCCATATAATGCTCTATGTCAAAAAGCTCCGACGCTATTTCTGCCGGATGGTTGTCATAACCGGACAGTTCGTCCAGGTGAAAACTGTCATAATCTCCCATCCGCAATCCTTCCATATCGTCGATGATTTCCTCCCGGCTTTCCCTGTGCTGATCCAGCAGGTATTTGTAATGGCGTATCTTGTCCTTTTTCATCCGTTTCACCTATCTTCGTCAAAGTATTTTCATGAGTTCCGAACAACATTAATATTTCTCAAAAGAACAATGTTATGCCTGGAATTCAAAAAGCGCATCCGTCAAATGGATGCGCCTTTATCGCCTGTGCCGCTTTTTCGTTTGTCCTTTTAGCAAATCTGCCGCCGCGTTCCCGTATTGTTGCCGGTATAAAACGGATGCATTTTATCCTTTATGACAATAGAAAGGACTTCAGTTATTGTTGATTAACTGGAAAATATCCAGAACGTTCTACTCATAGTTTCATCAATTCCATCAATAATAAGTGGTGAGGAGGTGAAACAATGGCTACCAACAACAGCAGAAGCAGAACTCAGTTCCAGAACATGAAGTATGAGATCGCCAACCAGCTCGGCATTAACCTGAAACAGGGCTACAACGGCGATATCACTGCCCGCCAGGCTGGTACCATCGGTGGTAATATCGTTAAGAAGGTATTCCAGTCCTACACAGGCAACCAGTATCCACAGGTAGACGTTACCAACCAGAACCAGCAACAGTAAGTGAACAATAAGGTGTTAGCTAAACAGCAGGGCGTAACGTCCTGCTGTTTCTGATCTGTTTATTCAGTCAGGCACATTGGATTTTTTTGCCCATTATCCTTAGTTTTATACCGTCCATCAACTGATTCCCGGCCTGCTTTTTTACAGACTGACCATGTTATGCAGTTATGGCGTAAGGCTCAGGATTTATCAGACAGAACGGTCTTTGTCTCCGTTCTTTAGGCTCTCCAATATTTCTATCAGCTCGCGCCATTCATGGATATGCAAATGTCTGCAACCAGGGCGAAGTCCTTTTAATTTCTTTGTCCATGGGTTCTCAAGGGTCAGATCCTCATACCAGACAGGAAAGATACCCGCGCTGGACGCGCCCTCGATATCGGCAATGACGTTATCGCCACAGAACCACACTTCGGATGCGTCAATCCCGGCTTTGCGGAGCGCCAGTTGAAAGAGCAGAGGGTTTGGCTTTCTGAAGCCATAATCGCTGGATGCAATGATGAACTCAAAACGGTTATTGGGCAGAAGCCGATTGATCCGTTCGGTTAAGGCTTTACCGGAAAAGCTGATATTGCTGATGACCGCGCTGCGGATGCCCTGCGCGTTGATGTAATCTATCATGATATCGGCCTGAGGCATGACATCGCCATAGGATGTATGATCCCAGAAGATTCTTTCCGCTTCTTCCATGGATAGGGACAGCTCTATGCCAAGATATTCATAGAGCATTTTCCTCAATTGCCATTCCGAAAGTTCAAAACCCATATCCCGTGCCACACGGGCCTCCTCATACAATTTTGATGAAAACGCATGGATTTCTTCAGGAGAGAGGTTGTCCCTGTTTACTGAAATATACTTATACAGGGCCTCTTCGCCGCGTAAAGTGCTGAAACCCGGCTCGTAGAGCAGTGTATGCCCGTAATCAAACAATATCATTTTCGGAAAAACCATCTTGTACCACCCGCTTATCAACATGGTCTTCGTTGCCGACTTCCCACCTGTACCTCATCTTTACTCTGGCTTTTTCCGGGTAATAGGGATAGTACGGCGAGAATTCCGTAATCCTTTCGATACCTAAAAATTCTGTGCCCAATGCTTCAATGTTTTTCCTGGATGCCGCATTATCCGCATCACAGGTGATATAGACGGGATTCAGTCCCAGAAATCTCAATACAGGAATCAACAACCTGCAGCTCCGGCTGGAGTAATGGCTCCCGCGGTGTTTTTCATATACGATATACCCGATGTTACCCCTGTAACGGATGATGTTTTCCGTATAGCCGGCTTTAATGTTGATGCGACCCATTTCTTCCCCGGTACACGTATGTTTCATGGTAAAATGGTAGGCCACAACATTCGTGTCAGGCGGAGAAACCCTTTCTATTCCTGCGTATTCCAGTGATAAATCCTGGTCAACCAGCAAAAGATTATTAATAAACGCTTTTTTATTTTTTACTAATCGCATATGCTCTTCGTTTGACATAACCTTTCTGTTTTCCTCCGATTCATTCACAGCTATGGTATAGCTGGTTTTCAGAAAGCATTCCACAGGAAAACAAAGAGTACGACTATTCCCCATGCATTGCCGGTGAAGGCTTTCACCATAAGCATACCATAAACGAGGATAAAAATCGTAATGGCTTCTATGATACTTTCCGGTGTAACACCTATGGCGCCATGAATCAGAATGCACGCAGCGGCGCAAACTATCGCGCCCCAATTCAGCCACCGGTTTATACCCGGATACCGCGTGTTGATTTTATCATTGACAACCACATAATTGAATCCTTCGAAGAACCCCCATACAACAGCAATGATCAACATGCCGATCGCATTGACAGGAAAGCCGCCGGCTAAGACATCCCGCGTCATCCATACCGCCTGGAACGGCTGGTAGCCTCTAAATGCTCCCGTAAAAACAAGGAAAAGGATATGCGGGATACCCATCAACAGCGAAAAAACAATGGATTTGAGCGCACCTTTCCGCTTAAGCCCATAATCTCGAAAACTTTCTTTTCTTAAGAGCATAACGATTGTCATACCAAGACCGGCCACACCAAATTGCATGCAGGCCATGACGAGGGTACGGAGCAATACATGGACTTCCGGGTTCTTTGCAAAAGCGCTGATCTGATTCTGGAAAGCCATGTAGATCATCAGCACCGGAACCGTTATGGCAATAATGATATACAGATCGATATCCGCCTTTTTCTGCTCGATGGTCAGCGGTTTTCTTGCCATCTCGTGTTCTCCTTTCCATAACATCCTTTGTTAAGGAACACCCCACGTTATGAACAAGTTGTCTTTCGGAAAATAATACACACCAGGCTACAGTTTTCTTGCCTTGAGCATAATTGTCACGGGAAGCACCCTTGCTTTTTCCGCAAAAGCGCTGCCTGCTTGCGATTGTATGCATGCATCATCGGATTCTTCCAACATCCGCTCGATGATGAATCCCGTTTTGGCCAATGCATTGACATATGTTGAGAGCATACGATTGGACATCATGAACGTGCCTTCCTCCAACGATACCGAATACCAGGATTCATCGTAATAGCTTTTTTAGAAAACCAGCACACCGTTTTCTGAGGCAACACACTTATGGATGGGACCAGCTGAAAACAAAAATACCTTCCTTTTTGAGGTAGGAAGCAATCCGCCTGAAGGTGCCCTCCAGATCGGTGGTCCAGCCTATGGCATAGATGGAATAAACAATATCGAAATAATCCTTCGGAATGCCGCATTCTTCTTCCATGGGCGAACAGATGAACCTTGCCGACAGCCCGCATGCTTTCAGATGGCGCTCCGCTTTCTCTATCTGCCCCTTTGAAATGTCAAGAGCCCAAAATGCCGAGTATGCCTATCGCCACAACTAACACAACCGGAATCAACAAAAAGAATCGGATTTCAATAAATAAATCAAAAATAGAACCAACAATAAGGCTAATAAAATCAAAAGAGCCCTCCAAAACCTTTTTTTCTGTTTAGCTGCTTCTTCATTACTCAGATCAGCAATCCCGGCATCCTCAGCAATCTCGTCACTCTCACCTTTTTCAGTATTTTCAGTGTCCTCTGAATCCTCAGTATTCTCGGGTATGTTTTGGCCATTATCCGTATTTAAGTCAAAGTTGATCAGTTCTTTTGCAGCCTCAAGGGACGAAGCAGGCACATAAAGGTCGATACCCATGACGGTGTTTCCCATGATGATGTTCAGATACGCACCGCTTTCCCGGTATTTTCTCATGACGGGGATATGATGTTCCTTTAGGACGGCTTCCAAATAGTCAGCTTCTAATGAATCAGAGGCCGTCGTAAGATAGACTTCGTGATCAAAAGCCTCTTCTTCAATCTTCTCTTCAAGTTCAGAACCGCAGTCGGTACAAACCTTGTATCCTTCCTCATACTCCGTTCTGCATTTCGGACACCACGGCATTTTTATCCCTCCTCGCGTTTTCCCCTCTGCAGAGCATGACTCATGTCATTCTTCCACCGTCCTTTTTAAGTCATTACCTGGGCAAGCTTATCGCGGCTCGTAACACTAAACCTTTTGCACAATGATGTTCCACTTGGTATAGGGGAACGGATTGGTCTTATAAAACCCAGCTTCGGTTTCGATATAGGTGTTTACCTGTTCGGACAAAATCAGGAACCTCCACCCCGCAAACAGTTCCCTTATGCCTGCTTCGTCAAAGTAATGATGGGGCACGCCTGCTTCCAGACCGCTGTCATTGACAAAAGTGCCCGGTTCTATTTCAGTGCCTTTGCCGAAACTTCCGGATTTGGTTGACATCAAATTGACCAGAAAGAGCCCGTTTTTTCCAGCCGGTCATGAATGATGCCGACAGCCTTTTTGATATTGTCTATTGTGTTGTGATGCAGGGCATCCCAGGAAAAGATGCCATGAAACTTCATCTCACCGAAAGGATTTTGGGTCAAGTCTGCAACTTTCAACTGGGCTTCCAGGTGGTTTTCCGTAAGCTTTTTCCTGGTAATTGCGATGCCGTTTTCGGAAATATCGCTTCCGTAGACCTCATACCCAAGTGAAACCAGAAGCAGGACATGCCTTCCGGCTCCACAGCAAACATCCCAGAACCTGAGACTTTCGCCCGGAAAAATCCCCTCAACTTTCTTCGCAAATTTGTAGATCTCCGGCTGTGGCAAAACCGCTATGTTCTTCTCCTCCAAAAACAATTCATTCCATGTGGCCATGTTATACCCCCTTATGCATAGATCCTGCCGAATGATATATTTCCTTTAGCATAAACTCGGCAAAACCGAGCAGCTCATCATGATTCCATTTTGCAATGTTCAATTGATTCCTGTAGACGCCGACAGCGCTTTCCAATAAGGGTCGGTACTTTTCCGGCAACTGCTCAATCCCCCAAAGGCCGCCCTCCAGTTTTGACAGCACCCTGTTATGCTTCAGGTAGCATAAAACACGGCAAAGATTGAGCGTGTAATAAACGGGATTCTTACGAATTCCCTCCCCTGCGTCCCCGATATCACCGAGAATCGAATCGATATAGCATTCTCTTGGAATATCGGCAAAAACTTCGCTTATCTTTTTGCCATACAAACATATCCCGCGATGCCTGATGACGGTCATATGGGCAGCCAGATCCTTATCGGCATCGCCGCAGCAAATAAAGTCCTTATCACAAAGATAGCTCTCCCTGAACATTTCAGAAAAATGCAGTTCGTAAGGCGTGGGATATCTGAAATCCTGCGCGTACCGCAAAAGGATCACGCTCATCTCGATGCCCTTTTCGGGCAGTTCCCGAAGTTGCAGCAGTTCATCTGCAAGAGCCCGTCTGGTTTGATTATCCAGGGGATCTTTGACAACGACCAGGAAATCGATATCACTGCGTTCAGTATAGCAGCCCATGGCCAAAGAGCCATGTAAATAGATACCGACCAGATTATCCCTGAGCATATCGGTATAGCGCTTGATGATCGTATCCAGTACCCGATAGGGATTCATTTAGGCAACTCCAATCATTCACAAATCAAACCCGGAGAACCTTACTGATGATCAAGTGTGATCCAATATCTCTGTACAATTCTGTCCCCATTGGCGATTTCATTATCCAGCACACCGTCGTTTTTGATGATGGTCCTTGCCAATGAGACGTTATCCTTGTCACACGTGAGCAGATCCGCTATCGGACACCAGTCGTCTCATTCCAACGGTCTGGCCGTCAACGACGGCTGCAATCAGATAGGCTGAATGATTGATACCACGCTGCGCCTGATTGGGGTTCGATTTCTCTCCAGCCGGCGGATTTCCGCAGTTTATTATAGTCCTCAACGGAAATCGTATGCCTGTATTCAACCTTCATGTCTTTCGAACGCTCCGCTTTTTCCCTTTATTTTACCTCAACTGTTTCCGATACCGGATTTCATAAACACCAAACTTCTCAAGATATTTCCTGGTTCCATCAAAGGTATAACCCATTTTGCCGTAAAAGTTCCTGCCGATTGCGTTATCCTCCAAAACCCAAAGAACAACCTCTTTATACCCGGATTCCAGCGCCATTCCCTCGCAATACTGCATCAGCCTGGTGCCTATGCCTTGTCTGACCATAAACGGATCAACATAAAGGCCCCACAATTCAAAAGAAGAAGGCTTATCGGAATCCCTGCATGGGCCATTGATCATAAAAGCTTTTACAATCCGGTTTTCCTCAAAAACGTAGATATCACCCCGACGTTCCTCCATGGCCCTGGTAAACGCGTCAATCCTTTTGGGAACAAGCATTTCCTTAAAAAGAAATTCTTCCGATATAATGTTCCGATAAGCAAAACGCCAGCCCATAACGTGAATTTCAGCTATGCGGGGTACATCTTCAATTGAAGCCTTCCTTACCATCATTCACTCAACCTCTTTGCAGAAGTGATCAACGCCTTCATTTCTGAAGCTTTCATTCATTTCTCCCCTTGGTAGCAATAAAAATGGTTTTGTTATCCCATTGTTCATAAATACTTACCCTTTAAAAGCCTGCCTGTTCCAGCAAACGCCGTTCTGTCTCAGCAGTCATGGGCGTGTCGTAATGGAAAAAACCGCGATCTATTCCTTGTGCTTCCCTGATTCTTGCGTTCTCTGTCATATAGAACTTTTCCTCATCCGCGCTTAATACCGTATAATCACCATTGATGAACCTTCCTCCCGGTTTTAATGATTCATATACCCGTTGATACAGGCTCAGTTTCTCGTCATGGTCAAAATGGTGCAGAGAATATGTGGAGAGGGCCAAATCGTATCGGTTATTACCGAAATCAACATCAAAGTACGAACCGCAGATGACTTCCATATTTGAAACCTTGTCCCGGAACTTGCGCTTCAACTGCTCAAGCATTCCTTCGGACAGATCGATGGCCGTTACCCTGGCATCTTCGAACTGCCTGAACAATCTTTCGAGCTCCAGGCCGGTACCGCAACCCAAGTCCAAAACGCTTTCCACCCTATGACTCATGGCTATGCAGCGTTCGATCGCATCATAAAACTTTGACAATTGCAGTTCCTCAAGCATATGGCTGTCATAGATGTCGGCCCGTCTGTCAAAAAAGCTGCCCATTTCTTCAAGTCGACGCTCATTCATATTTCATGCCCCGCCTTAGTGTTTTTTTTGCTTTTTACACGGCATACATACCGATAAACATATTGGGCAAAATCCTTGACTTCCTGCCTGAGCCTTATATCCTTCCATCTCTTGATATTCTTTATGTATATAATAACAAGCAACACTTCGCATGCTGAAAGATAGATGTCTTTCAGATCAAAAGTGAAAAACCCCTTAAGATAAATATAATCCAGGCTGCCCGGCCAGAAAATTATATCAATCAAGGAGCAGAGCGCACCGGCCATAAATAAGATGAATATGGCATCAGCGCCCTTGCCGACCGCGTATCTGCTTTTGCTATATTTATAGATGAGAACTACCAACAGAAGGATTAAAACATTCAACATCAAATGCGGGATAAAGCCCATCCCCAGGTTGAGCCATGAGTTTACCCAGGACAGGTCAGTATTATATACGGGTGAAAAATGAAGCATATCGCCCAAAATACTGAAACTTACATGATAAAGCCATCGGGAAATCATGAATTTGACGGTTTGATCCATAAGGATCAAAAAGCATATTAATAAAACAGAAGCAAGACGGTTTTTTTCAAGTACCATTCACCTTTTTGCTCATTCATAATTGAATCCAATACCTTTGAATGATTTCCGGACCATCCACGCCTTCCGATGTCAGCACTCCGCCATGTTTTTTGATAATCTTTGCAGAAGGGATGTTATCTTTCTTGCAGGTTATCAGCACCTTTTCCATACCCATTTCCCTGCAGCGCTCCAGGGCCAGGGATAAGAGTTGGGTTCCATATCCCTTGCCTCTTTCGGAAGGCCTTACATAGTAGGAAATATGCCCTCCCCTGAATGCCAGAGCTTCGTTCAGCCTGTGCCTGATGTTGACCGTGCCGATAATCCTCCTGTTGTCCTCAATCAGCCAATAGGTGCTGGCAGGAACCCAGTTGTCCGGAAGCCCTTTTCCCAGACGAAAATTCGTCAATTCTTCAATGTCTGCTTCAACGGTTTCAGGAGCGGAAAGTGGAATCACAATGTCAAAGGACGTTGCAATAATGTCGTCACGACACTCCGCAATAAACGCCAAATATGCATCTTTGAATTCAATGCTTGCTAAAACCAAATCCAGGCAGCCCATCGTTTGACCTCGTTTCCCAATATGTATCGCGTATCTGCAGCGGTTCAGCCCCTTGTATAAACTTAGCTGCGTTTAGACCTTCTCAGTATTTATTCAGAATACGTCCCGCCTGTGTTCTCTTTATTGAGAGTACCCACCTTCTCAATAAGCAGTACCTTGACCAACTCACTGCATACAGGGCGGTGCCTCACGCCTTTGGGTATGATAATAACCGTTGGCTTCCGGATCGCATACTGCGACTCGATTTTTTCCCCACACCCACCCTCGCTTTTATTCGAAGACCAGCACGCGGTCGTAACATTAAACAATAATTTGTACGCATGTCACATTACTGAACGTGACTTGTAAGAAACGGCATGGTTCCGCATGCCACGAAAAGCTCTTTTCTGGAACTTGAGTTCAGTAATCGGTATGCTCGCTTCTTCCAATAAAAGCTACCAACTTCCAGCTATTCCATCAAATCAATGGTCCAGTTTTTCTCCTGGATTTTGGCGTCCAGTTCGCGGTATTCCTTGGACAGCTGATCAATGGTTTTTTGGATTTCCTTAATGTTGATCGTGCTGACAAACTTGACTTCCGATTTACTGTAACGCTCCTGCCTGATGGCAGCCGCTTCAAGAATACATTCCAGAGCATTCCGTTTGGCCGATATCGCATCACGCTCCGCAAGCGCATCCGCAATCGTCCTGCCGGGGCTGAACTCAACAGAGGCATTTGTCCTGTTAATGCTTCGAACAATTTTCGTTAGTTCCAAGAAAAGCTTGTCCAGTTCCTGAATCAGTTCGTTCGGATCCTCGGGAGGCTCTTCTCCTTCCTGTACCTTTGCTGATCGCATGATCCTGATTTTAAGCTGCTCTATTCTCTTCTGAATATCCGCCCGGATGATCAATGCTTCCGCCAGTTTCATTTCTACCCCTCACTTTATACATTTCTTATTGGCCTGACACCAAATTTCCTCAGCTACCTGAACCGGCCTTGTTTTCCCTGACAACGCCTACCTGAAAATCATCTTCATAAATAATGCTGCCTGGATTATCCGTTTGGGAAAGGATCAATTCCACATTGTATTTTCTCAAGATGTCAAAGTAAAAGCCCACTTCTTCAAGAAATTTTCTGGTTTTTTCATTATCCTTGAACCAGGTCACAGCGCCAATCTTATTGCCATCCGCATAAAAGGGCGGAATCGGCAATACCTCTTCCGTATACCGCCTCATCTTCCAATATTCGTCCACTTCTTCCTTTGTAAGGACATTGTTCTGAACCAAATGCCAGACCGCAACAAACAGGCCTACTGGTTCTTGAGTCTTTGGACTATTATAATCGACATGATACCTGAAATACAACATTTTTCCGCCTCCGTCATCGCTTATATGCATTGAATTGCTCTTTACGCATAACATCACGATGATAGGCCCTTACTATCCATCGTTGGGATGATGGACTTCAGTTTTCTTAAAACCATGGCCTCCCTCTGTACCCATCTGTTGACATCATAATTGCGCATCAAAACCTGCTCATTGATCTCAATGGCTTCATCAACCGTCACCCAACAGGTTTGAAAGTCCAACGCTTTTTCATAATCGTCCAGATCCTGCTTTCCCTGATCATCGGAAACATCGCAAAAATAGTAGTGGGAGACCATCTCAAACAGCGCGCCCGGTTCGAAGGCGTCCTTGATCCTTTCAATTGCAACGCCGGCTTTGCCATTTATCCTTTTAACCAAATAACCGGTTTCTTCCCGCACTTCCCTGATTAGGGCCTTTTCATGGTTTTCGTTGATTTTGCGGCCACCGCCCGGAAATTTCATGTCGCCTTTATTCGTTTTCAACATGAGTAATAACCCTTTTCTTATGATAACGGCGCGGAACGCTTCACGTTGATTTACTTTAACATTTTCAGCTTGCCTATCCGGTATTCCCAAAGAAATCTCAAAAAACATTTATCCGCGCCTCCCTTAGCTTTTGCTTATTCTGACATATTCCTTTTGCACACACGGCACCGTATATCCTATTCCGAATGCCTGGCGATAATCCATGCGGGATCAAATTGGTCCTCATGAGGATGTGTCTTAAGGCAAATCCGTACTTTGCCCAAAGGAATGCCATGTTGAACGGATGCGGCAAATATATCCGGTCCGAGGTCAATCAGCATATCTTTTTCCCGCCAGTCATCCGCGAAACTTTGCAGAAATCGCAGCTACAAAAAGGCAATGGTGACGACGGTGAGGCGCCTGTTCCCAGAAACCTGATTCTCATACCCGGATCCCTCCCCGCTACCCCAAACTAACTGCAGGCGAAGAAAGCCCGTTTTACGAGCAAAGTCCTGTGTGTTCAGCCAGGTGTTGCTGATATCCCTATATAATAAATCAAAATGTTCGCTCTCAATGACAGATCATATCTTGCACAAGCAAAACGGATGCCCGACAGGGTCAAACATGACTGTCCAATCCTTGGAGAATTGCTGCTCCGCAATCTTTGCACCGCATCGGATCGCATGTTCAACCGCCTTTTCCAAATCATTGACGGAAAAGTCCAAGTGAGCCATCTGCTGCTGTTCTCCGTGTTTTTCCGGCCAAACGGGCGGCTTATAATCCGGGTTGCGCTGAAACAATATGCAGGGGTATTCTTCTTTGTGTGTTCCCGGAGCATAAACGCAGGCAAAATCATCCCCGAACAGCTTGATTTCCCATTTTAACAGCTCAGCATAGAATTTGGCCAGTTCAAACGGATCCGGGCAATCCAATGTAAAAGCATGAATTTGAATGTTTAGCTGATTATCCATACGTCTTCACCTCACCGAATCGCATGTAGTTTTTACTAAGCCTTCCACAATATAGATTTTACTATAAACCATATTTACCCAATGTCTTGTTTATGAAACACACGGGTTATATTTCCTTTATCCTCCGGTGCAAAACCCCATAAGATATGCCTGGGCACCCATGCATTTAATCATCCGTAATGTCATATTTCCGATGAAAGCCTGGAATTACTTCAGCCATCTCTGTTCCGGTCCACGCTTGCCTTTATCGCTGATATGTCGAAGAGCCTCGCTTGAACAACCATAAGCAATTTTTCGTTTATGGCCGTTTGGAAGATAACCGTATTCATGTCCTTTTCCTGTGCCAACTTCTTATAGGTGTCTTGGCGCCCTGGAAGCGCTTCTTGAAATCTGCTCCCTTTTTTTCTCATAAATGCAGTCAGCGATACTTATCACCTGATTCTTCAGCCACAGATAGGTTGTGGTATCCCTGGAGTAATCCGCTTCTCCTAACATATCGATTCTTCCGTCGGCAATGAGCTGATTAACCTGTTTAAAAGCTTCCTGGTCCCCTTTGGGGTATACCGCAAAAGTTTTACCGCCGTTTGATTTTATCACTGAGAAAGCGGGGACATCGCTTGGCCCGTCAGCGATATATATCATGTTCTCAAAAGGCACCCTTCTGTTTTCGGGAGCAATTTTTGAGTTTACATCGATTTCTTCAAACAGGTTTGAGCCTTTGTTGATCTCAAAGATCGCTCGTGTTTTGGAGGTATTGTCAATGGCATAGGCAATCTGGGTAATGACGCTTTCGCAGATCGCTTCATCTTTTTCATACTCCCGTATTTCTAAAGCTGATTTTATGGGTTTCTCAATAAATTCACAGCCCCATATTCCCCTTACGTAATCATTTACGATGGAGCCTCTTATGACTTCTGCCAGTCCTGTGCTGACAATATAATGCTCCACAGCAATATTAAAAGGCTTGTATTTTTCATTTTTTGAAACGGCTTCTTCCAGCTCTTTAAAAATCTCGGGAACGCCTGGGTAAAAAGTCAACCTGCGCCCGAACTCGCGCAGCTTGGCATTATTCAGACCGGGGAAAATACCCTGCTGAACACAGGTGATGAAATGGTTCAGGTATATCGTGTCCCTATTAACCCGAATCCCTTGCTTACTGTATTCAGCTGGCAGGCTACTGACTTCTTGCCAAAACGCATCTTCATCAACATGGTATGCTTCAAAAATGGGCTTTTGCATATAACCATCAATCAGGGTTTTATCAAAATCCCATATAACCGCGATAACGTTCTGATCCATAACAGGCCTCCCCACTAGCCAGTGAAGCTGGTTAAACGTTAGTAAACTTATGCTATATTATACCACTCCTGTATCAGAATTCGATGTTATCCTGCTTAACACCGAGGCGTTGCATCAATCTGGAAATTCTGTATGTACAGTCCTTTTTCCTCGTCTCCTCAAGTCGCCAGGAATCGGATAACAGAAAATATACGCCATCCTTGGCTGCTGAACCCATATCCCACATGCCATCCGGTTCCCTGTTGCGGTTAAGCCAGTCCGCAGCATACTTCAACTTTGCTTTACACCTGGGATTGCTGTATTCCGAAAGAAGTTCGATCGCCCCGATAAACCTGCTTGCCTGCTTCGATTTGAAATTCTCCGGCGGATTCAGCAAGCAGCTTTCATAGATATAATAGATACCGACCTCATGATTGAGGATATAATCGAACATTGCTTCTTCAAGGCTGTCATACAGGAAGTTAGCAAGCAATGAAACGGTATAGAAGGAAACAAAGTCGACGAACCTTCCCCCTCTGGGCGCTTTATTGAACACCCGTTTATATGCCTTGACGTAACGGTCATGGTGATATGAACCATCCAATAACGCATGGCTTATGACCTCGGCCCACCGCTCCGCCGTATGGTTTGCCAAAGGATCGTCTGAATAGAACCGCCGAATCCATGTTGATAGCATCAGTGAAGTAAAGAGGTCCCAATCATGCAGTTTTTCCCTTCTGTCAGGTATTTGATTCTCGCCTACAAGGCAGCTGTGCATATAGGATACGGCTTTTTGGATGGGTTCGTCATCCATGGTATACCCCAGGATCTGAAGGCGTCTTAATGCCTGTTCGGTTGTTATTGGGCTCTTTTTGGTGGCAATGCCGAGGCCATGGAAAAAACCCCAGCTTCCATCATCTTTTTGTTGTGAGATGATATGCTCTGCCCATCTTGAATGTTTAAATTCTTTCATATGTACCATCCACCATTCGATATTTGCCTATTTGAATACTCAATCCGTCCTTTGGCACCTAAACCTATGGAAGGAGGTGTATAATCATAAACCAGTATACAATCCTCGCACTATCACTCATTCACCGCGTAAAGGATGGCCAGGCCGATATAGATTTTCATGGACAGTGATAATTCTTGATATTTTTTTCTATCGTTTCATCGCTCCAGACATGCGCCTCGATATAACGTTCAGGCCCGAACCTTCCGTCATCATTCCAATCCTGCGGCAATCCGTATTTGTCAATGATTTTCAATATCTCATCATAGGTATACAGTTTTCTGCGGTATTCCTTCCCGTCCATTGGATTTGGCCATGGACTGAACACAGGGTGTGAATCCCCATATGTAAAGGATATGGTTCTTGCATCGAATTCCTCTATGGGGATCCGGATAAAATCGCTGTTATCATGCCAGGTACTCAGCCATGGACTATGCTCGACCACCATGTAGTGCGGTGTTTTTCTTTTGATAATGCCGCCTTTTTTCATAAATTCCGTCCGAAGCACTTCTTCATAGTAATGCCTGTATGCCATGTATTGCGGATGTCTATTGGCACACTGGACATGCGGCTTTTTTAAAACAAAATTTGCTGTCATCGGGCGAAAACAACACATTGTAAAGAAAGTTTCTGCTTGGCCTTAAGCCTATATCCGTTATTTGCTCATTCTCCAAATCCAAGAGATAATACTCATATATTCTGTTTTTCCAATCCCCTATTTCTATCTCAACAACACACTTTGACAGATCATGACTGATGGCTTTAACAGAATGATTGATGCTTTTCATTTTGCTTCCGGTTTCAGAATTAAAAATCTCATGATCCATCATGTATTTGCTCATATCCAATGACAGGACTAAGTCATAGATGTAAGGTATATCCGGGAACCCCTCCCAAGTGTATAATTCATCGTCAAAGCCAAAGATCACCGGAGCTTTTACAACAAAATCCTTCCTAGCCTTAAGGTTATCCGGTTGTATGAGTCGCCAGTCAATAAACGGATGCGGCATATCATTGTCCATAACGCCAACAAGAAGATAAAGTTTGCCGTTGCACGCAATATCATATGATCCGGTAAACTGGTAATCTTCAGCGACTTCAGGGAGGGTGTCCGGTACCAGGAAAACTTCAGCTTCACTCTCGTTTTGAAGAGCGGTCTCGTCATCAGTCGGCTCAGCAGATTCAGACGATTCTGTCGTTTCTTCCAATGCTGCTGATTTCTCTTCAGTTTCCGTAAGTGTTTCGTTTTCATCTCCGGATGAAGACTGATACCCTTGTGGCATTTGAACTGTACATGCAGAAAATATCAGGATAAACGTGAATAACAGGGATAGTACAGCTTTTTTCAGTACCAATCGCTTTCCCATTGCCATCATCCCAATATCGCCTATTAATGATATTTAGATCATTTGTCGGACGTATAATTGCATCAAATTTTTGCTTTCTTAAAGTTCACTCTCGTATTTTTCCAGAACAACAAAAGGTATCTCTACCTCCATTTCGAAGTAACCTTCATATGCCATATATTTATAATAAGTAAAGCAAATTATCAATCATGGAATAGGCGGATAAACAACGTCATCCTTATTAACCCAGTAGACACATCCTCCGGCTCCTTCTATGTATACATATCCGTTTTGCTCTCTGGTAATTCTTCCGCTTATCTGCTCTTCGCATATTTTCCATTGCGAGGCGTCATTTGGTTCAGGCAAATCTGCTGATTCAGTGTACTTAGCACCAATTCGTATACTGACATCACCTAGCACAAGTTTTTGATTATCTTGATTATACGCCTCTGTATCCTGGCATTTTACCCATCCCTTATTGTTCATCGGTGTGTCGTAAACAGGTATCGAGACATAGTACCAGAGGGATTCGCTATCATCATAATTCCCTGTGTTGGACACTTTATCATATACATAGACCAAGTTATTTTCTTCTATGGAATTTATACTGGGAGCGTCATCAAAAGGCAGTGCCTTTAAATCCTTTTTATTTCTTACAAACCGAATCTTTTCTTTATCGGAGACTGATAGATATAAAAGGCCGCCAGCGCGCTCCATCCTCACGGGTTTCTCATTCAATATAGCTTCATACTCGGCCAGCTTCTCTTTCAGGTCTGCAATTTCCTGTTTTAATGCTTCATTATCCTTAATATATTGATTGAGCTGTTCCTGAAGTAACAACACCTGGTTGGAGGAATGTGTATTGTTTGCACACCCACTCAATACCACCGTAATAATCATTAGAAAAAGCAAATAAAGGACTCTTTTCATGTGAAAGCCTCCGATTGTCTCAACACCGCTCTTTTTGTGCTCAATACCGCCGTTGGTTTACAGATACGTTCTATTCTTTTAATTTGTATTCCTTAATGACTTTCACAGGATGGAACTCCACCAAGCCAATTCGATCCACTTCAACGCCTAACGGCTTGTGTGTGCTTAACACGGCATCAAAGGCTTCATGCAGCTTTTCTCGAGTCAGATTAAGAGCCAATGTGCAGTGAGGAATCCATAGGCCTGGTAAATAGAACGGCCATTGATCGTCCTTTGCATCATTGAAAAGATCGTGCAAGGCTTTATGGAAATGCAATAATTCCTCGGTAACAACCGGAGACAGGAACAAAACACCTTCCCCGGTAGGAAAAGTACCTATATTTACAAGAGGAATCTGAAATTTAGGCATTCTTGCTGAAAAATCATGCAATTTTTGATCCGCATCGGATACATCCAGTTTGTTAAAGACCGCCAAGGAAATGTGTGGCGTGTTACCGGAATCATGCATGGATGAGCTGATATCATTCTCTTTTAAAGTACGCCATATTTGCCTTATGTATGCGTCACTATTCTTATCAAAAAACATTTCTATTGCATAGGGCATATGCAAGGCCTCCTTATATTTCTGCCCCCTTATTTACCGGGATTATCATTCATAAGGATTCTTTTATAGTACCAGGCAGCATGAATTATGCTGCCTGGGTAATCAGTATCACTTATCACTTTTTATTTCATTAAAGTGCCTGTCCAACTTTTTGCGCTCCCCAGCAAAAGCATAGTAAGCCGGCTTCATGTCATAGAACAATTCCAGGCTAAAAGCAGCTTCCTTTATGATTTCATCAAACAACTCGGCGTTCATGCAGTAGTGGTTTTTCTCAGGGTTGTGCCAAAACAGATAGGTTCCGCAAATTGAGCAGAAGCCGCGTTCCACATCCTCGTCATGATAAATCGTTATTGCTTCTTTACCACGCTTGAATTCAATATTTTCTTTCGGTCCGGGATCAACAGCAAGAACAGGTCCGGCATTTAACCTGCGGCACGTGTCACAATGGCAGGTATAAACGAAGTTGCCGTATTCCTTGATCATGATTTCAACCGAACCGCAGACACAGCGGCCAGTAACATTATTCATACGCTGTCTCCTTATTGCTTTTATTAGAATAAATGTAACACCATCGCCCAATTTTTTCAACTATCACCATAAGCAATTTTCCAATAACCTATAAAACCCGCAACTAGCCAATCAATGATGTCAGCTCCAAGGCAATATGGAAACCTTTGATCTGATGGTCCATCTCTTCTTCATTTCCGAAAATCCTCCTGTCCCATTCCGGGCCATCGAGCAGATCGCCAGTGTTTCTATTCTATACCGTAATAGAGGTTTACACTAATATCGTGACAACCCCTATTCCACTGTAAATTATATCACTCTAGCTATTTTGGGTGAAATTTCTTAATTTAGGATAAAATATAGTTTAATCTTATCGGATTTCATACCTCCATCTGTATCTTTATCTAAATAATATAGAATCATTGCATATCCGGTGTTGGGTAGATCGTCTGATGATATCTTATTTACTTTTCCATTTCCATCTATTATATAGTTTTCTGCGTCCTTAATGTCATAACGACCAAACCCCTTATATACAAGCGCATATTCTTCATGTTGATCCTTTCCGATTAGACCTTCAGCACATATATCCGATATGCCTTGGAATAATTCATCTGCTGATATGTTATTTACAAATTCTTCCTGCATTTTACCTGATTCACGCTTGGACACCCGGTAGATTTGTGTTCGCCCATATCCATGCACTCTCTTTATCCACAGCTGCACGACGTGTCCGTACCTGTTTCCATCGTTTCCAGGTTACCATCCTGATTCGGTATGTCCATTCATCCAGGCTTTCCATGAGGTTTTTTATGTCTGCCAATTTGAAGTCGTTGATCCATCCTCTGATGATTTGATTGGAGTCTGATCTTCCTGTTTCGATACTCATCATATTGCTGAGTCCTGTCACTTCCCGGATTTCTCCCTTAAGCTTCAGATTTCACCTCGTGAATGGACACCCTTGTCTTAAGCTATACACTTCCCACTACCAGGGCGTGTTCGGGTCTTCCATCCGTTAGATTGCGCCCATGCTGGAAGCACAAGAAAAAAGCACTTGACCGATCGCCAAGTGCTTTACTACAAATCATTTACTGATTATTCAATGCATAAATAAATATCTTCTTTGGTTGTATCATTGCGCACTATTAAATAATTGGTTTTTCCTTTGTAGACCGGTATGATAATCTTTCCATCTACTGAGTATGAACCCGATTCACCAATCTTTATCTTGGTAAACTCCACTTCATCTGACAGTCTCTTTCTAAATGAGCCTTCAAACCCGTAATCACAATAGCCTATAATGAAATCTCCTTCAATGGATTTCGATCCGACAAAACTCGGGAAAATGGCTGATAAATACACATCGCCTTCTTCGCAGTCCAGAAGTTTTATGTCAGCGGTAACTTTGATATCGAGAATTCTGTATTCAAATCTGACATCCTCATCTACCTGCAAATCCATTTCTTCAAGTTCTTCACGAGTGATGGGTTTTGCATCATTAACCGTCAATGAAAAGGTATATTCATAGTTATAATAGGTATCATAAATCCCTGACCATGTAAATTTTCTTCCCATAGGAACAGGGTTTTCCTTCGTTCCCATTTCATTATCGGATGAGCTTTTTTTATCTTTATTCGATTCTGATTGAGATTCGGATTTGGAATCGGATTCTTTCTTATCTTCGGAAGCAGACTTCTGGTCATTTTTCTGATCATCCTGTTCCGAATCGGACTTCTCTTCTGTGTCGATGTTGTCAGTCGATTCTTCACGCAGATCCTGTTCCTGCTGTTTTGCTGTGTCAGCATCGGCAGAATGCCTGGCAACACTGCATCCAAACAGCATGGATGCACAAAGGAGCATTGCTAATACCAGCGTCAGCCTTCTTTTCATGATAATTGAACCACCCTTTCCTGATTATAAGCATGAGATCCGAATAGCATTAAGAAATATTTGATAATTCTGTTAAACGCAATGCAGACAAGCTTAAATTATACCGATATATCAGTAAAATAGCAATATTATACTTGAGCTAAAATTTTACTATTTTTTTATGTATATTTATGCAAACATATAAAAGAACGCTCGGACATGCATAAATCATCTTTTGATGAAATAACTTGATGATACTACCCTGTTTCAAAAAGGCATTAAAGAAATAGAAATAATAACAGCTAAATACAGACACTGTTTTATCGGTGGTTCAACAGACCGTCTCAGCGAACAACTTCTTCTTGCGCATTATCATTTCCTCAATCCGCTCGATATACTGAGCAACTTCCTTCACATTATCGGTACGCTCGATGCGGTTTTCCGACGGGATCACGATCTTGGTGATTGCGCCTGCGCCGAAAGCAAGGATGCTCTGCCGTTCCACCATGGTTTCCACGTTGTAGCGGCACCCTTTTCCGGGAACGGCATAGCCCGTGTTCTCCAGGTTAGCCAGCATGTTCTTCTGCCTGTAAAGGTAGTAAGGCTTCATACCCATTCGCCTTGCGGATTGACGGGCCTCCTCAATCATCTGGTCCACCACCTCATCCGGAGTGGAAGCATATTCATCAACGGTTTGATGCAGCCTGGATGCCCGCTTGATGGCCATGGTGTGAACCGTCAGGCTGTCGGGACGCAATTCCTCAATCCGGTTCAGGGTTTGCCTGAACATATCCAGGTCTTCACCCGGAAGGCCGGCAATGATATCCATGTTGATGTTGTCAAAGCCCATTTCCCGTGCAATATGGAACTTCTCTGTAATATCTTCCGGCGTGTGGTTCCTGCCAATCAGCCTTAAAGTCTCGCAGTTCATGGACTGAGGATTGATGCTGATGCGGGTTGCCCCGCCTCGCTTTATGAGGCAAAGCTTCTCTTTATTGATGGTATCCGGCCGTCCGGCTTCAACGGTAAATTCCCTCGCCTGCCCGAAATAATCCTGCACCATGGATAACAACCGTGCAAAGTCTTTTTCCGGAAGCGCGGTGGGGGTTCCGCCTCCGATGTACAGTGAATTGATTTTAAGATGATTCTCCCTGATCCACCGGGCGCCAAAGGCCATTTCTT
>ENA-UPAD01000451-UPAD01000451.1-bioreactor-metagenome-genome-assembly--contig:-NODE-451-length-57914-cov-7.220450_pt1 | contig 57914 bp, 60 predicted proteins | sample MGYA00238179_ERZ772710 | MGnify/ENA primary metagenome ERZ772710 (study PRJEB29004, sample SAMN07631245) | bioreactor metagenome | isolation source: Switchgrass digestor | place: USA: Dartmouth...
TGATACTTGGCTGGAGACGGCCCGGGAAAGTAGGTCTCTGCCAGAAATATATCAGGGCCCTGTGCGAACAGCACAGGGTTTTGTCGTATTCGGGGATTTATTTAGGTTCAATGTCAAATGTTGGGGTTGAACTAAGTAAAATGAAGTAGCTCATTAATTACTGGCAGATGATCATGTTTGGTTGTCTGCCAGTTTTATGTTCAACTTTATGCCATAACATGCAGTATTCTGTTTCTAAACCTTTCGAAATTTCTTACTCCATAAGCATTTCGTTTTATTACTTTAATCTTGTTATTGATCCCTTCTGTATAACCATTGGTATAAGGGACATCAAAGGAATTCAGTATTTCTTTTTGCCAGTTTGTAAAAGCTTTAAAACAGTCATAAAATTCTGGAAGATTATATCCACAGCATAACATATTCCATCTGGCCAAGTTCTTTTTTGCTTCATAACTGTTTTTAGAGTCCATCACCTTGTAAAATTCATTTTTTAGAACATAAGCCTGTCTTAATCGTTCAGAGATTATTAACATAGATTCCACTTGTTTAGCTTCATCTGGGGTTAACTTATCGGGATGTTTTAACAACAGTTTTCGGCTCCTTTTAAAATACTTTCTACGTTGCTCATGAAACCTTTTCTGCTCAGCCTTTCTGACGTTTTCAAATGCCCAGGCTACTTGTCTGACAACATGATACTTATCAGCAACAATCTGCGCCCTTGGAAATACAGTTTTGGCCAGACAGCGATATGGGCCACTCATATCAATAACTACATATTTGACGTTATGTCGGTCTTTAAATTTTAAAAAGTATCTGTACAAGTCCTCACTCTTCCTATTCGGCAGAATATCCAGAACCTTTTTGTTCTCTGGGTCGGTAAGAATACATTGGAATTTTTCTCCGCCTGCGTTGCCTCTGAATTCGTCAATAGAAATTGCATGTGGCAAGGTCTTACTTGAATATTTTATGTGGTCAAATATCCTTGTGGCCGTTGCTGTCGAAACATTAGCTGAACTAGAAATATTCTTAACAGAATTAACTTCTCTGAAAGAGTTAATAATGTAAGATTAGCCGGCGGGTAACCCGCTGGTATCGTGAAAGAAAAGGCGTTTCTTCGTAAAACCTTTTATTGCAAATAGAGCATACATAACGTCGCTTTTTCAGATACATTAAAGTATAGCTTCCAAATGAAGTTATGTCTTTAATTCGCTGAGTCCTATAATCGTGAATTTTGTTTGTAGCCTTACCACAGCGAGGACACTTGTGAACTTTCCGATTCATCAGCATATGTATATGTAAGCAATTTTCCTTTCTTTCTACAAAAGTAACAGTTACATCTTTAAATCCAATCAATTCTTGAATATAATTATTATAGAGCATGGTTGAATCTCCTTTCAAAATGGTGTGTGGTAACTTCATTTTACTTGAGATTTCAACTCCATGCTCTTATTTTTTACAAAAAAATGTTGGTGCACCGAATTTTTTTACTTTCGGCACCCCAATATTTATTATAGAACCTTTATTTACAGTATAGGTTTATTTACAGTATATTTGAGGATTTATTTAAAGTTTTGTTCTGAGTGTGAGAGTACCGGTAAATGGTTATGCTACTGTTTATGTACCCGGTATATGTAAACAGGCAGTTGATGTAAATGGAAAGCCGCTGAATACCGGTAGAAAGACCTGTATATGATGCGAATTGGATTTAGCCATAGAAAGAAATTAGCCATAGAAAGGAATCTAAATTAAAAGCTAGATTAAAAGAAATACTAAATTAAATGAGAAAATTTTAAATAAAATTAAGAAAATATTAAATAAGGAAATAATTAAAAAATATGTCCAAAAACTTTAATAAATTCATCAAAAATTTTTTAAATCTACTTGTAAAAAATTTTTCAATATAGTACAATAGTGAGTGCTGTGACGTGGCATACGATGATGCAGGAGATTGCTATCCTAAGAGATAGGGAACTTCTGCGGAGAATGTCCGATTCGAGAAACCGGGCGACAAGTCACTGTACATTCTGCGTGATACACGATAAGTGTACTAATTGGTTAGAATAGCCCAGGTTAAGTGTGACCAGTCTGGTCAATAAGAGAATACCTGGGCTTTAAAATAGTTAGTAATGAAACACCCGGCATAGTGTACAGATAAATTGCTTGTTGTACGTAACAACAAAAAATGGATTCCCTTAACGAAAAGGTATGCTGACTTTTCAAAAGGAGTTATCCTTACGTTAGAAGGAGGTTTATGTATGGCAAACAAACAAAAAATCAGAATCAGGTTGAAGGCGTTTGACTATCAGATACTTGATCAGTCGGCTGAAAAGATTGTTGATACGGCAAAAAGAACAGGTGCACAGGTATCAGGTCCAGTGCCGCTACCAACTGAAAAAGAAATCATTACTATACTCAGAGCGCCTCACAAATACAAGGATTCACGTGAGCAGTTCGAAATGCGCACACATAAAAGGTTGATTGATATACTGATGCCGACACCTAAAACAGTTGATGCCTTGATGAGGCTGGATTTACCTGCCGGTGTTGATATTGAAATCAAACTATAGGTAAATAGGAAGAGCGCATAGATTTATTAAAGGTCATGTTCATATACCGATAAATAATTGATTTAAAACGGTTGTGAACCAATAACCATAGGAGGGAAAGAGAAATGAACAAAGCCATACTCGGAAAAAAGATTGGCATGACTCAGATATTTGATGAAGAAGGTTTGGTTATACCTGTTACAGTTATAGAAGCAGGTCCATGCACTGTTGTGCAGAAAAAAACAATTGAAACTGACGGATATAATGCAGTAAAGTTAGGTTTTGAGGATGTTCCGGAAAGGAAACTTAACAAACCTGAAAGAGGATTATTTGCAAAAATTAATGTACCACACAAGAAACACCTGAAGGAATTCAAGTTTGTAGACTGCGATAAATATGAGGTAGGACAGGAAATCAAAGTAAACGATATGTTTGCTGTAGGTGACGTTGTTGATGTAAGTGGTACTTCAAAAGGAAAAGGCTACCAGGGTGCTATAAAGAGGCACGGTTTTTCAATCGGAAGAAAAACTCACGGTTCGAAATATCATAGAGGAGCTGGCTCTATGGGTTCTGCAACCACCCCTGGTCGTATATTTAAAGGCAAAAAGCTACCTGGTCATATGGGAGCTGAGAGGGTAACAATACAGAATCTTAACGTAGTTAGAGTGGACGCAGAAAGAAATTTACTTTTGGTTAAGGGTTCTGTCCCCGGCCCAAAAGGCGGCCTATTAATTATAAAGGATGCTGTTAAGTCCAGCAAGTAAAACGTGCGAAGGGAGGAAACGAGATGCCAAAGGTTGATTTATACAATATGGATGGTAAAGTGGTTGGAGATATAGAGCTAAGCGATAATATTTTCAACACTGAAGTAAATAAAGATGCTATTCATCTTGCGGTTGTAAATCAGTTAGCAAATAAAAGACAAGGCACACAATCCACCAAAACGAAAAGTGAAGTAAGAGGCGGCGGCATTAAGCCGTGGAGACAAAAGGGCACAGGTAGAGCAAGACAGGGTAGCATAAGGTCAGCACAGTGGATAAAAGGTGGTATCGTACTTGGGCCTAAACCAAGAAGCTATCGCTACACTATTCCGAAGAAAGTTAGGAGAATTGCTTTGAAGTCTGCTCTTACTTCAAAGGTTCAGGAAAATAACATAATCGTTTTGGAAGATTTGAATTTTGAAGAGATTAAGACAAAGAAGATGGTTAATGTACTAAATAATTTAAATATAACGACAAGTACATTGATTGTGCTTCCTGAAAAGAATGAAAAGGTAGAGAAATCTGCAAGAAACATACCGGGCGTAAAAACTGCGCTGGTAAACACAATCAATACCTACGATATTTTGAAATATGAAAAGTTTCTTATCACTAAGGACGCTGTAGCCAAGGTTGAGGAGGTGTACGCATAATGAGGAGTCCTGAAGAAATTATTATAAGACCCTATATCACAGAAAAGAGCAACATTGAAGGCGCAAATGGCAAGTACACTTTCATAGTAGATTCAAGAGCTACAAAGACAGAAATAAAAAATGCTGTTGAAAAGTTGTTCCAGGTTAAGGTTATACAGGTTAACACAGCAAACTACAAGGGAAAAGTAAAAAGATATGGTGTACACGTTGGTCCAAGGCCTGACTGGAAAAAAGCTGTTGTGAAGATAGACCTTGATCCGAAGCCTGAGACATATTACACAAAGGGTAATAAAGAGGTTGCAAATAATAAGAAATATAAGACCAGTATTGAAGAATTTGGAATTGTTCAATAGGCGTCGCATAAATTACATGGTTAATTGAAAAAGGAGTGAGAAGAGATGGCAATAAAAAAGTATAGTCCTACTTCTCCTGCCAGAAGGTTTATGACTGTTTCAACATTTGAAAATATAACAGATAAAGAGCCTGAAAGATCATTGATAGTGCCTTTGAAAAAGAAAGGCGGAAGAAATTCATATGGCAGGATTACAGTACGTCACCATGGTGGCGGAGTTAAAAGACATTACAGAATTATAGATTTCAAAAGGGATAAGGACGGGATACCGGCAAAGGTTGCTTCCATAGAATATGATCCAAATAGGACTGCAAATATTGCGCTTCTTCATTATGCAGATGGGGAAAAAAGATATATTCTTGCACCGTTGGAATTGAAGAAAGGTGATATAGTAGAGTCAGGAGATAATGCTGATATTAAGCCTGGAAACACTCTCAGACTCGCAAACATTCCTGTTGGTACCCTGATCCACAATATCGAATTAAAGCCTGGTAAAGGTGCACAGCTTGTCAGAGCAGCAGGGAGTTCTGCACAGCTTATGGCTAAGGAAGGCAATTATGCACAGGTAAGATTGCCATCCGGTGAAGTCAGGATGATTAGCATATTATGCAAAGCGACAATAGGCCAGCTGAGTAATATTGAGAATGAGAACATTCATATTGGTAAGGCCGGAAGAAAGAGATGGATGGGTATCAGGCCAACAGTTCGCGGTGTTGTTATGAACCCAGTTGACCATCCACACGGTGGTGGTGAAGGTAAGTCGCCTATAGGAAGACCTACTCCGGTTACCCCATGGGGCAAGCCAACGCTTGGATATAAGACTAGAAAGAAAAATAAGAAGTCTGATAAATTCATAGTTAAGAGAAGAAAGCAGAAATAGGCCAAGAAGGTAACGGAAGGAGGATCAGAGCATATATGAGCAGGTCGTTAAAAAAAGGACCATATGTAGAAGCCAGGCTTCTCAAGAGAATTGAGGAAATGAATAAGAATAACGAAAAGAAAGTTCTGAAGACATGGTCAAGAGCTTCAACCATATTCCCACAGATGGTTGGACATACCATCGCGGTTCACGATGGAAGAAAGCATGTTCCGGTTTATATAACAGAAGAAATGGTTGGCCACAAATTGGGTGAATTTGCTCCAACAAGAACCTTTAAAGGGCATGGACACCATACTGAAAGGTCAACGGCATTGAAGTAAAAATATGCACCTTCAAGCGTGGTACACGTTTTGGAGGTTTTGAAAGGAGGAATTCCAGTTGGAGAAAAAGGTAAAGTCAAAGGAAGAGCTATTAAAAGAAAAAGATGCACTGCTGGAGATTTACAGTTCTGTTCATAGAAAATCCAAAAAACCGGCACTTCTCACCAAGAAAGAGAAACAGGTACTTGGAATCGGTAAGGATGAGGGAAGAGCGGTTCTCAGATATGCGCGCATATCTTCAAGAAAAGTGAGGATAGTGCTTGATTTAATAAAGGGTAAAGGGTTGGACGAAGCATACGCCATATTGAAAAATGTTCCAAAGGCCGCCTCTGAGCTTCTTTATAAACTTCTAAATTCAGCTGAGGCAAACGCTGTAAATAATAATGGGCTGGACAGGGATATGCTTTATGTTGCAGAAGCATATGCAGATCAGGGGCCAACACTGAAGAGAATTATGCCTAGAGCCCAGGGAAGAGCTTATAGAATAAAAAAGAGAACCAGTCATATAACAGTGGTACTCAGGGAAAGGAAATAAAGGAAAAGGAGGTTGAAGAATGGGCCAGAAAGTAAATCCGCATGGATTAAGAATAGGAATAATTAAAGATTGGGACACCAAATGGTATGCAAACGACAAGAATTTCAGCGAATACCTTGTTGAAGACTTCAATATAAGAAAGTTTATTAAAAATAAACTTTATTTGGCAGGTATTGCAAGAATAGAGATTGAAAGAGCTGCCAACAAGATAAAAATAAATGTCCACACTGCTAAGCCCGGTCTTGTAATCGGAAAAGGTGGAACAGGCATTGAAGAGCTGAGAAAACAGCTTGTGAAAATGACGGGTAAGAACATTCTTATTAACATAACGGAAATTAAAGCACCTGAATTATCAGCTCAATTAGTTGCTGAAAATATAGCTTCACAGCTTGAAAAGAGAATTTCTTTCAGAAGGGCTATGAAGCAGGCAATGTCAAGGGCACTTAAGCTGGGAGCAAAAGGAATAAAAACTGCAGTTTCCGGACGTCTTGGCGGAGCTGAAATAGCCAGAACAGAGCATTATCATGAAGGAACAATTCCTCTCCAGACGCTGAGAGCTGATATTGATTATGGATTTGCAGAAGCCGATACAACTTATGGAAAAATAGGTGTAAAGGTATGGATATATAAAGGTGAAGTCCTTCCTGTCGTTAAGAAGGAAAGTAAGGCGGAAGGGGGAGATAAATAATGTTAATGCCTAAAAGAGTTAAACGTAGAAAAGTTCAAAGAGGTAGAATGAAAGGCATTGCAACCAGGGGAAACAGGATAACTAACGGTGAATACGGCCTCCAGGCTCTTGAACCCGCTTGGGTAACAAGTAATCAGATAGAGGCTGCCAGGGTTGCGATGACACGTTTTATAAAAAGAGGCGGTCAGGTCTGGATTAAGATTTTCCCAGACAAACCTGTCACTCAGAAACCGGCTGAAACCCGTATGGGTAGCGGAAAAGGATCTCCTGAGTATTGGGTAGCAGTAGTAAAACCGGGTAGAATATTATTTGAAATAGCGGGTATACCTGAGGAAACTGCAAGGGAGGCACTAAGGTTGGCAATGCATAAGCTTCCTCTTAAATGTAAGATAGTTACCCGCAGTGAAGAAATGGGTGGTGAAGCAAATGAAAGCCAGTGAAATTAGAGAAAAGACACAAGTAGAATTACAAAAGGAACTTAGCGAACTGAAGTCTGAGTTATTTAAGCTGAGGTTTCAACTTGCTACCAATCAACTTGAGAATCCGATGAAATTAAGAGAAGTTAAGAAATCAATTGCTCGCGTAAAAACCGTTATGAGGGAAAGAGAGCTTAAAGGTGAAAATAATTAATAATAACCAGAGTGCTTGACTTTCAATGTAGTGAAAGGAGGTATCCTAGAAGTGGCTGAAAGAGCTTTAAGGAAAACCAGAATTGGTAAAGTCGTAAGTAATAAGATGGATAAGACGATCGTAGTTGCTATTGAAAGAAGTGTAAAACATCCATTATATAAAAAGATTGTGAAAAGAACATACAAATTGAAAGCACACGACGAAAACAATGAATGCAATATTGGAGATAAAGTAAAAGTTATGGAAACACGTCCATTAAGTAAAGATAAGTGCTGGAGACTTGTAGAAATAGTTGAGAAGGCTCAGTAATAATAAAAATTAAAAGATAAGGATCCCTATTAATAGGCCTGGAAGGAGGTTTTAAGAATGATTCAAGTTCAAACTAGGCTAAAATCAGCAGACAACACAGGCGCAAAAGAACTTATGTGTATAAAGGTTCTTGGCGGTTCCATGAGAAAGTATGCAAATATTGGTGACATTATCGTTGCTTCGGTTAAAAATGCAACGCCTGGTGGTGTTGTAAAGAAGGGCGATGTTGTAAAATGCGTAATTGTTCGTTCGAAGAAAGGATTAAGAAGGCCGGATGGTTCATATATAAAGTTTGATGAAAATGCGGCAGTCATAATAAAAGATGACAACAATCCGAGGGGAACACGTATATTCGGTCCCGTTGCAAGAGAATTAAGGGACAAGAATTTTATGAAAATACTGTCCCTTGCTCCGGAAGTTCTATAAGGGAGGAGGCTGCATAAATTGGCAAATAAAGTTCATGTAAAAAAGGGAGACACTGTATTAGTTCTTTCTGGAAAAGATAAAGGCAAAAAGGGAAAGGTATTAGGTGTATTTCCTAAAGATGGAATGGTGCTGGTAGAAGGCGTAAATATGTCCACAAAGCATAAAAAGCCCAGAGGAAGATACCAGGAAGGCGGAATAATCCATCAGGAATCTCCCATAAACAGTTCAAAAGTAATGCTTATATGTGAAAGATGCAAGAGCCCTACTAAAATTGGCAAGAGTATTTTGGAAAATGGCCAGAAAGCAAGGGTATGTAAGAAGTGTAATGAGATAATCGATATCATAAAAGAAGCTAAGGCAGAGAAATAGAAGCTTGCAGTTGAAGGGAGGTAGGAGTCGTTGGACAGACTTAAAGAGAAATATTTAAAAGAAGTTGTGCCGGCTATGCAGGCTAAGTTTAAATATAAAAGCCCGATGGAAGTACCAAAGCTTGAAAAAGTTGTATTAAACATGGGTGTAGGCGATGTTAAAGATAATCCTAAAGCCATGGATAGTGCAGTTAAAGACTTAGAAATTATTTCAGGACAGAAGCCCATAATTACTAAAGCAAAGAAATCAATTGCTAATTTTAAGATAAGACAGGGCATGAATATAGGTTGTAAGGTAACTCTTCGTGGAGAGAGAATGTATAATTTTGTTGATAAGCTTTTTAATGTAGCACTTCCAAGGGTTAGAGATTTCAGAGGTGTATCCGCAAATTCATTTGACGGCAGAGGAAATTATTCGCTGGGATTGAAGGAACAGTTGATTTTCCCTGAGATTGAGTATGATAAAGTTGAGAAGATCAGGGGAATGGACGTTACTTTTGTTACCACGGCAAAAACGGATGAGGAAGCAAGAGAATTGCTTAGATTGCTCGGTATGCCATTTAGCCAGAGTTAAGGAGGGATTAGTAGGTGGCAAAAAAATCAATGATTTTGAAACAGCAGAGGAAGCAAAAGTTTAGAACAAGATCACATAACAGATGCAAGTTATGTGGAAGGCCTCATGCTTATATGAGAAAGTTCGGTATATGCCGTCTGTGTTTTAGAGAATTAGCATATAAGGGGCAGATCCCCGGGGTGAAAAAAGCAAGTTGGTAATGCAAACTTTGGAAGGAGGTTAGACATATGCAAATAACTGACTCAATCGCCGATATGTTGACGAGGATAAGAAATGCAAGTTCCGCAAAACATAAATCGGTTGACATTCCAGCCTCTAACATGAAGAAATCAATTGCTCAGATATTGCTAGATGAAGGATATGTTAAGGCTATAGATTTTATTGATGACGGAAAGCAAGGAATAATAAGAATTACTTTAAAATATGAAGCAAATAAGCAGCCTGTAATATCAGGTTTAAAGAGAATAAGCAAGCCAGGTTTAAGAGTATATGCTAGTAAAGATGAAATGCCCAAAGTGTTAGGTGGGCTTGGTACTGCGATAATCTCCACTTCAAAGGGCGTAATGACCGACAAAAAAGCCCGGGCTGAAGGTGTAGGAGGAGAAGTTCTCGCATTCATATGGTAAGTCGCAATGCGATAACCTGTACCGAAGACGTTTTCTGAAAAGAGTGTTAAACACTCATAATTTTAAGAATAGGAGGTGCAGTTAATGTCAAGAATCGGTAGAATGCCAATTGAGATACCAAAAGGTGTAGACGTTAAAATAGATGGAAATGTAGTTACTGTTAAAGGACAAAAGGGGACTTTGACAAAAGAGTTTCATAAGGATATGATAATAAAAGTTGAAGATGGTAAGGTGTTAGTGCAAAGACCATCTGAGCAAAAACTGCATAAATCTCTTCATGGATTGACAAGATCACTTATAAATAACATGATTGAAGGGGTTACAAACGGTTTTCAAAAGAATCTTGAAATAAATGGTGTTGGTTATAGAGCGCAGAAACAGGGTAACAAGATTGTTCTTACATTGGGTTACTCGCATCCCGTTGAGATGGAAGAACCGGCAGGAATAACTGTTGAAATTCCCGCACAAAACAAATTGGTTGTTAAAGGAATTGATAAACAGGCAGTAGGAGAGTTTGCCGCAAAGATAAGGGCTAAGAGACCGCCTGAAGTCTATGGAGGCAAGGGTATCAAGTATGATTACGAAGTAATAAGACGTAAGGAAGGAAAAGCCGGTGCTAAAGGCTAATAATAGTAAAGTACTATTGTAAATGCCATTTACGGGAAGGAGTTGAGAAGGATGATAAATAAAGTTAACAAGAATGCTGTAAGAGTGAGAAAACATATCAGGGTTCGCAATAAGATTAAGGGAACGCCAGAGCGTCCCAGACTGAATGTGTTCAGAAGCCTGAAGAATATATATGCACAGGTTATTGACGATACAACGGGTAATACAATTGTTTCAGCATCAACTCTTGATCAAGCTTTGAAAGGTACATTAAAATCAGGTGGAAACAAAGAGGCTGCAAAGGCTGTTGGTAAGTTAGTAGCTGAACGTGCTTTAGAAAAAGGAATTAAGAAGGTAGTATTTGATAGAGGCGGATATTTATACCATGGCAGAGTTAAAGAGCTTGCTGATGCTGCTAGAGAAGCAGGGCTGGATTTTTAATGCTGTTAAGACAGGCAATTTATTGATTTCGAAAAATGTTATGGTAAAATAGCAGGTAAGGAGGGAAACATATTGCAACGCATAGATGCTAGCACAATGGATCTTAAAGAAAAGGTCGTTAATATAGGGCGTGTAGCAAAAGTTGTAAAAGGTGGTAGAACATTTAGATTCAGTGCCCTGGTTGTAGTAGGTGACGAAAATGGCCATGTTGGCAGCGGTATCGGCAAAGCTGCTGAAATACCTGATGCCATTAGAAAGGGTATTGATAATGCTAAGAAAAATTTAATCAAGGTTCCTATAGTTAATACAACAATACCTCATGAAGTTATTGGAAAGTTTGGAGCAGGTCAGGTTTTGTTGAAACCTGCCGGAGAAGGTACAGGAGTTATTGCCGGTGGTCCTGTAAGAGCGGTTCTTGAATTGGCCGGTATACGTGATATAAGAACCAAGTCACTTGGATCTAACAATCCAATAAACATGGTATATGCAACCATCGAAGGACTTTCACAGTTGAAGACTGCTGAAGAAGTGGCAAAGCTGCGTGGTAAAACTGTGGAAGAAATATTGGGTTAGGAGGTTTTATTGTGGCAAGGTTAAAAATAACTTTAAAAAGAAGCATAAATAAGGCAAAAGAAGATCAAGTTGCAACTGTAAAAGCTCTTGGACTTAAAAAGATAGGAAGTTCTGTTGAGCAGAATGACAACCCTCAAATAAGAGGCATGATAAACAAGGTTTCTCACCTTGTGTCCGTTGAGGAGATATAAGGAGGTGTAGTCAGTGAAACTGTATGAATTGCAACCTGCTCCGGGTGCAAAGAAAGCTCCAAAAAGAAAAGGAAGAGGACATGCAACCGGAAACGGAAAGACAGCCGGAAGAGGACATAAAGGGCAGAATGCACGTTCAGGCGGCGGAGTAAGAATAGGCTTTGAAGGTGGTCAAATGCCTCTCTACAGGAGAATGCCTAAGAGAGGATTTAATAATAAAATATTTAGCAAAGTATATGCAGAAGTTAACGTATCAGACCTTAATGTATTTGATAATGGTACAGTCGTAACAGGTGAACTATTAAAGGAAAAGGGAATCATTAAGAAGATTTACGATGGAGTGGCAGTTCTGGGCAATGGAGAGGTAACTAAAAACCTTACTGTTCAGGCAGCCAGATTTACCAAAACTGCATCTCAGAAAATTGAAGCTGCAGGAGGAAAGGTCGAGGTGGTATAATTATGGGGGGCATGTTCCAGGTACTGAGAAATGCGTGGAAAATTCCTGATTTGCGCAGGAAACTGATTTTCACTGTGTTAATGCTCATAGTATATCGAATAGGTTCATTTATACCTGTTCCTTTGTTAGACCCGTCAGAATTCAGGGCTCTGATTGACCGAAGTGGCGGAGCAATTGGTGGATTTTTGGATATTGTCTCTGGTGGTGCGTTTAAAAATGTTACAGTGTTTGCAATGAGTATATTCCCATATGTAAACGCATCTATTATAATTCAGCTCCTTACAGTCGCAATACCCAGGCTGGAGAGGCTTGCTAAAGAAGGGGAAGAGGGCAGGAAGATACTTGCTCAGTATACAAGATATGCAACAGTATTATTTGCTTTTCTCCAGGCTACAGGACTGTATTTTGGAGTAATAAGACATGCAATGACGACACAACCAAGTTTCCTGAGTTTTATAGTAATTACGTTTACGTTCACTGCTGGAACTGCTTTCCTAATGTGGCTTGGTGAACAGATCACTGAACATGGTATTGGAAATGGTATTTCGATGATAATATTTGCAGGAATTGTTTCAAGAGGACCACAAGCTGCAAAGACAATTGCCGCATACTATGAGGCAGGAGTTTTCGGCCCAAAAGGTATTCTTGCCATACTGGCGGTTATTGGTGTACTGTTAGTATTCCTGGCAGTAATAGTTGCGGTTATCTGGGTGCAGGAAGCGGAGAGAAGGATTCCTATACAATATGCTAAGAGAGTTGTAGGACGGAAAATGTATGGTGGACAGAGCACCCACCTGCCAATAAAGGTTAATATGTCAGGTGTAATGCCAATAATCTTTGCTATGTCCATAATGTCTTTTCCTTCTACTATAGTGACATTTTTCAATATTGACTCTACAAGTAAGTTTGCAGTGTTTTTCAAGAACGCACAGGATTCTGTATGGTATGCATTAATATATGCTGCCTTGATTATATTCTTTACGTTCTTTTACACAGTTATCCAGTTCAATCCGGTAGAGGTTGCAAACAATATTAAGAAGAATGGTGGCTTTATACCTGGCTTAAGACCTGGAAAGCCTACATCGGATTATATTGCGAAAGTCTTGAACAGGATAACATGGTTTGGTGGATTCTTTCTGGCGTTCATTACGCTTTTCCCATCTGTTATGGGTTCACTGCTGAAAATCAGCGGCATTTGGTTTGGTGGAACTACAGTATTGATTCTTGTAGGTGTCGCATTAGAGACAGTGAAGCAGATAGAATCCCAGATGCTTATGAGACATTATAAAGGTTTTCTTGAATAAGAAGTAGGAGATGTGGAGGAAAAAAATGAGAATTGTTTTGTTGGGAGCGCCTGGAGCCGGAAAAGGAACACAAGCAGTATTACTTGTAGAAAAATTAAATGTTCCTCATATATCTACGGGAGACATTTTTAGGAGCAACATTGCAAATGGTACTGAACTCGGGAAAAAAGCAAAGGAATATATTGATAAAGGTGAACTGGTTCCCGATGAAGTAACCATTGGTATTGTAAAAGATAGACTGGAAAAGCCGGATTGCAAAAACGGTTTCATATTGGACGGCTTTCCCAGGACAATTCCTCAGGCGGAATGTCTGGATGAAATTCTTGAAAGTATGGGTATGTCTTTGGACTATGTTGTTGATATAGATGTTGATGATCAATATATAATAAAGAGGCTTTCGGGAAGAAGAGTCTGCCCCGGCTGTGGTGCCAGCTACCACATAACAAACAATCCGCCTGCAAAACCTGGTATATGTGATAGATGCGGTAAGGAAATTATCCAAAGAAAAGACGACGAGGAAGAGACTATATTAAATCGCCTCAAAACATATCACGCTCAAACTGAGCCTCTCATAGATTATTACAGAAAACAGGGTAAGCTGATTTCTGTTGATGGAAGGCAAAATATTGAAGACACTACCAGGAGTATTTTAAAGGCTGTAGGTGTGATTTAATGATATCAATAAAATCTAAAACTGAAATTGAATATATGAGAAGGTCAGGGGAAGTTGTTGCAATTGCTCTTGAAAAGTTAAAAGAATTGATAAAACCAGGTATTACAACCTTGGAATTGGATAAGATAGCAGAAGAGATTATAAGAAAGAGCGGAGCAATACCTTCCTTTAAGGGATATGAAGGTTTACCGGGAGCTGAAAGATTTCCGGGAAGTATATGTACCTCGATAAATAATGAAATAGTGCATGGCATACCGGGTTTAAGAATGTTAAAAGATGGAGATATTATAAGTATTGACATTGGTGCATGTTTGAACGGATATCATGCTGATGCTGCGAGGACTTTTCCTGTGGGAAATGTCTCTGAAAAAGCAAAGCGATTGATTGATGTTACGAGACAGAGCTTTTATGAAGGTATCAAACGCGCTGTCAAAGGTAACAGAATAATTGATATCTCTGGAGCAATACAAGATTATGTTGAGTCTAACGGATATTCCGTAATAAGGGAGTACGTTGGACATGGCATAGGTACACGGATGCATGAATCCCCTCAGATTCCGAATTACCGCACGAGGGAAAGAGGTCCAAGATTGGAACCCGGTATGACACTTGCAGTGGAACCCATGGTAAATGAAGGAGATTATCATGTTAAACTGCTTGATAATAAATGGACGGTAGTGACAATGGATGGCAGCTTGTCTGCCCATTATGAAAACACAATTGCTGTTACCGAGGGAGAGCCTATTATACTGACAAAACTTAATTGAAAATTGGCTTAAAAAGATTGCTGATAATGATTCGCTAATCAGAAGCGAGGTGAGGATGGTTGAATGTAACCCTGGGTCAGGTTGTGTACTCAAGGGCTGGGAGAGACAGTGGAAGATTGTTTTTAGTATCTGCTCTTGTTGATGAATCATATGTGCTGATAGTAGATGGAGATTTGAGAAGGATTGAAAAGCCTAAGAAGAAAAAAATCAAACATCTGAAATCAACCGGGTACATTTTAGAACCGTTAAAAGAAAAATTTGAAAGTGGTCTTAGAGTAAGTAATTCAGAGATAAGAAAAGCACTTGAAAATATCAGGCAAAAGATAGAAAGTGCGAAGAATATAGAAGATATAAATAGTCTTAGTTATAAGGAGGTTTAGGTTTTGTCAAAGGACGATGTAATTGAAGTTGAGGGTACAGTGATTGAGGCACTACCAAATGCGATGTTTCAGGTTGAAATTGATAATGGTCATAGGGTGCTCGCTCATATATCAGGCAAATTAAGAATGAATTTTATAAGAATTTTGCCTGGAGACAGAGTTACTTTAGAGCTCTCTCCATATGATCTTACCAGAGGAAGAATAACCTGGAGAGCAAAGTAATAATAGGAGGAGGGGTATTCATGAAAGTAAAACCATCTGTTAAAGTAATATGCGAAAAGTGCAAAATTATTAAGAGAAAAGGCAGAGTAATGGTTATATGCGAAAATCCCAAACATAAGCAAAAACAGGGATAATTTTGAAAATAAGTGCTCTGGAAGCGGCTGCATAACTGCTGTAAAAATCAGCAGTTATATTCAGAGCTTTATAGATAAATATAATTACAACTAATAAGTAATTAATGCGTTTACAGTGTATTGGTTGATGTATAACTGGAAGGTGTAGGCTGTCAACTGTTAGCTGTATATTCAACTGAATTTATGGAGGTGTTTAAAAACATGGCTCGTATTGCCGGAGTTGATTTACCTAGAGAAAAAAGGGTAGATATTGGGCTTACCTATATTTTTGGTATAGGAAGAACATTATCCAATAAAATCCTGAGCGAAACAGGCATAAATCCTGCAACAAGAATCAGAGATTTGACGGATGATGAAATCAGCAGATTAAGGGATAAAATAGAAAAGGAACATAAAGTCGAAGGAGATTTAAGAAGGGAAATTTCATTAAATATTAAGAGGCTGATTGAAATTGGCTGCTACAGAGGGAGAAGGCACAGACAAGGGCTTCCTGTCAGAGGACAGAGAACAAAGACTAATGCAAGAACAAGGAAGGGTCCGAAGAGAACTGTAGGAGTTCAAAGGAAAAAATAGTTAAAGGAGGTTAGCAATTCTAATGGCAACTAAAACTACTGGTACTAGAAGAGGTTCCAGAAAGCGTAGAGAACGTAAAAATGTTGAACGCGGTGCAGCGCACATTCGTTCTACTTTTAATAATACAATAGTAACAATAACTGATACTGCAGGAAATGCTTTATCGTGGTCAAGTTCGGGGGCTTTGGGTTTTAGAGGTTCAAAGAAGAGCACACCATTCGCATCTTCAATGGCTGCTGAAACAGCTGCAAAAGCTGCAATGGAGCACGGGCTCAAAAGCGTTGAGGTATACGTAAAAGGTCCAGGAGCGGGAAGAGAAGCTGCTATAAGAGCACTTCAGGCTGCAGGACTTGAAGTAAGCCTGATTAAGGACGTTACTCCTATACCGCACAACGGATGTAGACCACCAAAAAGAAGAAGAGTTTAAAATCGGAGGTGTTAAATAGATGGCAAGATATACTGATGCATCCTGCAGGTTATGCCGTAGGGAAGGCGAAAAGCTTTTTCTGAAAGGTGAGAGATGTTATACTAATAAATGTGCCGTTGGCAGAAGAGCATACGCTCCCGGCCAGCACGGACAGCAGAGGAAAAAACAGTCGGAATACGGACTGCAGCTTCGTGAAAAACAAAAGGCCAGAAGATTCTATGGAATTCTTGAAGGCCAGTTCAGAAAATATTTTGTAATGGCTACAAAGAGAAAAGGTGTTACTGGTGAAAATTTACTTCAGATACTTGAAAGCAGACTTGACAATGTTGTCTACAGATTGGGGCTTGCAACATCAAGACCTGAAGCAAGGCAGCTTGTAAGACATGGGCATTTTACTGTAAATGGTAAAAAAGTTAATATTCCGTCATATCTATTGGAGCCTGGCGATGTTGTAGCTGTTAAGGATAAGTTCAAGAGTTCGCCAAAATTGAAAGAAATATTAGATATTGCCGGAGGGAAAACGGTTCCTAAGTGGCTTGAATTTGATGCTGAAAACCTTGTAGGAAAGGTAATTACATTGCCTGCAAGAGAAGATATAGATCTTCCTGTCAGTGAACACTTAATTGTCGAATTGTATTCTAAGTAATATATGGGGTATTGTATTTGTTAGGTCATAGAACAGCAACTGAGCATTTGAAGTTAAAGTGATATGAACATTTGAGCCAGGAAAAACACTATTTACAAAGCCAGATTTTGAGTTTAGTAACTTGAATCAGTTGCCCTCAGAAAATAAATATGGAGTTAAGGGAGGGTTTTTATTGATTGAAATAGAGAAGCCAAGAATAGAATGTGTGGAAACTAGTCCTGATAATACGTACGGCAGATTTGTTGTAGAACCCCTTGAAAGGGGATATGGCATTACTCTTGGGAATTCGCTGAGAAGAATTCTTCTTTCTTCGCTTCCGGGAGCTGCAATAACTTCAATTAAAATAGACGGTGTACTCCATGAATTTTCCACGATACCAGGTGTTGTGGAAGATGTAACTGAAATAATACTCAATATTAAAGGTTTGGCTGCCAAACTCCACAGCGATGAGCCAAAGGTTATTTATATTGACGCTGAAGGTGAGGGTGAGGTTACAGCTGCTGATATCAAAACTGATGCTGATGTTGAGATTCTAAATCCGGATCTGCATATAGCAACCTTGAACGGTGACAGCAGATTTTACATGGAAATGGTTTTAAATAAAGGCAGAGGTTATGTTTCAGCTGAAAAGAACAAGCAGCCTGGGCAGCCAATAGGTATAATACCTGTTGACTCAATATACACACCGGTTAAAAAAGTTAATTATCATGTTGAGAATACACGTGTAGGACAAGATACCACATGGGATAAGCTGATTCTGGAAGTATGGACAAATGGTACCATCAAACCGGATGAGGCGATAAGCCTTGGTGCAAAGATTTTAAGTGAGCATTTGAATCTGTTTATAGACTTGTCTGATCAGGCAAAGAATGCGGAAATAATGGTAGAAAAGGAAGAGACAAAAAAGGAAAAGGTTCTGGAAATGACAATTGAGGAGCTTGATCTTTCCGTAAGATCTTACAATTGTCTTAAGAGGGCTGGAATTAATACTGTTGAGGATTTAACCAACAAAACCGAAGAAGATATGATGAAGGTCAGGAACCTTGGTAAAAAATCCCTTGAAGAAGTTCTGCAAAAGTTGAATGCATTGGGATTGTCTCTTGCTCCAAGCGAGGAATAAACTTTTAAGTAAGGGAGGTTTACACATGACGGTACAAAGAAAGCTGGGACGCACATCCGATCACAGAAAAGCAATGCTTAGGAATCTTGTGACAGCACTTTTTGAACATGGAAGAATACAGACTACTGAGGCGAAAGCCAAGGAAGTTAAGAATATAGCTGAAAAGCTTATCACTTTAGCTGTCAAAGAAGCTGATAATTTTACCTCCAAACAGGTAAAAGTCACTACAGCAAAGCTGGATAGCGGCGGAAGAAAAATAACTAAGACTGTCACATCAAAAAACGGCAATAAATACGAAGTAGTAGATAGAGAAACTAAGACTGAAATGGTCACTGTTGACAATCCATCAAGGTTACACGCCAGAAAGCAGATAATGAGCTGGGTTTATAGGGCAAAAGATTCAAAAGGTAACAATTTGAATCTCGCTGATAAGCTCTTTAATGAAATTGCTCCTAAGTACAAGGGCAAGAGTGGCGGATACACAAGAATCTATAAGCTCGGACCCAGAAGAGGAGATGCAGCAGAAATAGTTATACTTGAGCTCGTCTGATAAAATAGCTCAAATGAAATACTGAGACATTAGGGATTGGGTGAAATGCTTATTACCTTATCCCTAATTTTATACTTAAAGGAAATGGGTAATATGAGTGAAAGTATTATCAAAGTAAATGACGTAAGCTACATATATAGTTCCAATATTTCCGAAGGACGGGGAGTCAAAGCTCTTTCAGGAATAAATGCGGAATTTAAAAAAGGGCAATTCATTGTTGTTATAGGCAGAAACGGTTCAGGTAAATCTACTTTTGCTCGGTTGCTAAATGCTTTGTTGTTGCCTGTTGAAGGAGTAGTAACAGTAAACGGAATTGATACCCGGGATGAAGAAAAAGTATGGGAAATCAGACGTTCAGTTGGGATGGTTTTTCAAAATCCTGATAACCAGATAGTAGGGACTATTGTTGAGGAAGATGTAGCTTTCGGACCGGAAAATCTCGGGATTCCTACGGAAGAAATAAAAACACGAGTGGCAGACGCACTGGAGGCAGTAGGAATATCTGATTACAGTAAATTCGCGCCTCATCTGTTATCAGGCGGACAAAAGCAAAGAGTGGCTATAGCGGGTATATTGGCAATGAAACCTGAATGTATTGTGCTTGATGAGGCGACATCCATGCTTGATCCCGTTGGAAGGAAAGAAGTAATGAAGGTCCTTAAGAAGTTGAACAAGGAAGAAGGAATTACTGTTATACACATAACTCATCACATGGATGAGGCGAGCATGGCTGACAGAGTAATCATTGTGGATGAGGGTAAAATAGTGCTTGATGGGCCACCAAAAGAAGTTTTCAGCAATGTTGAAGTGGTTAAAGGGCTTGGACTAGATGTTCCGCAGGTTACAGAACTGTTTAATGAATTAAAAAAAGAAGGTTTTCAGCTACCTGATGGAGTTCTATCTGTTGATGAAGCATTTAACATACTGGCAGATATTATTGTTAGGAGACCATAGCTATACGTTGTTGGGGAGGTAAAAATGTCGATAGTAATTGAAAACCTTTCTCATATATATATGAAGGGGAGTCCATTTGAGAAGGTTGCTTTGAGTGACATAAACCTAAGAATTGATGAGGAAGAGTTTGTAGCAATAATTGGACCTACCGGCTCTGGCAAATCTACTCTTGTCCAGCATTTTAACGGTTTACTTAAGCCAACCCAGGGTAGAATTATTGTAAACGGTATAGAGGTATCCGGCAGTAATCTGAAGGAGCTTCGTAAACAGGTAGGGATCGTTTTTCAATATCCTGAGCATCAGTTGTTTGAGGAGACCGTATATAAAGATATTGCTTTTGGACTACATAAACAGGGATTGGACACTAAAGAAATAGATGAAAGAATAAGAAAGACAATCAAAATGGTAGGGCTTCATGAAGATGTTCTGGAAAAATCACCCTTTGAATTGTCCGGAGGGCAAAAACGCAGGGTTGCAATAGCAGGAGTTCTTGTAATGAATCCTAAAATACTGGTGTTGGATGAGCCTACAGCAGGATTGGACCCAAAGGGCAGGGACGAGATTTTCAACTTCATTCTTCAGTTATATAAAGACATGCATATGACAATTATCCTGGTATCTCACAGCATGGAGGATGTCGCAAGACTGGCTAGAAGGGTTATAGTTATGTATAAAGGCAAAATAGCGATGGATGGATATGCAGGTGAAGTGTTCAGTAAAGCAGAACAGCTTGAGAACATGGGACTTTCAGCGCCACAGATATCATATCTGATGCGAAAGTTAAAGAAAATTATACCTGAAATTAATGAAAATATCTTTACAATCGGTGAGGCTAAAAAGGAAATTATGAAATACCTGTAGGAGATGGAGCATGTTAAAGGATATTACGCTAGGACAGTACTTTCCTGGTGAATCTGTCATTCATAAAGCTGATCCCAGGGTTAAAATAATTCTTACATTCTTATTAATGATAGCAATATTTGTTATAGATACATATATGGGTTTTCTTATCATGGCACTGTTTACAGCAATAATTGTCACTGTTTCCGATGTACCTGTGAAATACACTCTGAAGGGCCTTAAACCGGTATTGTTTATTGCTCTCTTTGCAGCAGTAATAAATGTATTCTTTGTGAGGGAAGGAACTCCTTTAGTTGATTATGGATTCATACATATTACATATGAAGGTTTGGACAGGACGGTAAAGACAACAATAAGACTTACATTGCTGATAGTGGTTGCGTCAATTCTCACTCTCACTACAACACCAATTTTGCTTACAGATGGAATTGAAAAGCTTATGAAGCCATTAAGCATTTTTGGAGTGCCGGCTCATGAAATAGCAATGATGATGACCATTGCTCTCAGGTTTATTCCTACACTTCTTGAGGAGACAGACAAGATAATGAAAGCTCAGGCGGCCAGAGGTGCTGATTTTGATACCGGCAGCATTGTGCAGAGAGCAAAGAGCTTTATACCTGTACTGGTACCTCTTTTTGTAAGTGCATTCAGAAGGGCTGATGAACTGGCAACAGCAATGGAAGCAAGATGCTACAGAGGGGGAGAGGGGAGAACGCGCATGAGGCAGTTGAAGCTCACTGTCTCGGATTTATACCTTTGTGTAGCTGCTGTCCTTGTGATAGCTTTCATCGTTTATCTGCAATATTTTATATAGTTTAACTCATTGTATTAATACTTCGACAGCAATAGTTCCGAGCTAAAGAATTAATAAGCTCTAAAGCTCTCCATAATACTATCTCATTACATAGCATAACATATGGCATAACAAGTTAAAATACTTTTATTGCTTTAGGGCAGAAGATATAGTAATTTATAGATAAAAGAGGTTATGAAAAAGGATGTTTACATTCTTTTTATTCAATATATGGATATAATAAATTTTGCTATTAATGGAGGTAAGTTATGTATTACATAGGCATTGATCTTGGGGGAACAAATATTGCGGTTGGTCTTGTAGACGAAGAAGGACATATTATTCACAAGGATAATATGCCTACAGGGAAGCACAGGCCTTATCAGGATATCGTAAAGGATATGGCTATGCTTGTGCTTAAAGTGATAAAAGATGCAGGCAAAGATATAAAGGATGTAAAGAGCGTTGGGATAGGCAGCCCGGGTACCCCTGATAATGAGAAGGGCATACTTGTTTATGCAAATAATCTTACAAACTTTGTAAACGTGCCATTGAGAGCTGAAATGCAGAAATACATAGACCTTCCAATAATACTGGATAATGATGCAAATTGTGCTGCTCTGGCTGAAAGTGTGGCAGGAGCCGCAAAAGGCACTAACAGCTCTGTTACCATAACACTTGGAACCGGTGTAGGAAGTGGTGTTATATTGGACGGAAAAATTTATGGCGGCTTTAATTATTCAGCACCCGAGATGGGTCATATGATAATTGAGTTGGATGGAGAGCCGTGCACATGTGGAAGAAATGGTTGCTGGGAAGCATACGCATCAGCAACAGGACTTATTGAGCAGACGAAAAGAGCAGCAGAGAAGAATCCTGATTCACTCATTAATAAACTTGTAGATAATGACTTATCCAAAATTGACGCAAAGACAGCTTTTGATGCTGCAAAACAAGGCGATAAAACAGGCCAGGAAGTAGTTGATAAATATATATACTATCTTGCAGAGGGCATAATAAATGTAATAAATATTTTTGCCCCGGAGGTATTGGTAATAGGCGGAGGGGTTAGTAAGGAAGGCGAATACCTGCTTAAACCTCTAAGAGAGAGAGTATATAAATATGTATATTTTAAAGAAGAGCCTCAGACTAAAATAACAACAGCAAAGATGGGCAACGATGCAGGTATTGTCGGAGCTGCCATGCTGGGAAGATAGTTAATACAGGTGGTAAATTTGCGTAATATAAAGCTGATAATAGAATATGACGGCACATCGTACCATGGCTGGCAAAGCCAGAATAATGCTGTGGCAGTGCAGGATGTAATAGAAAAGGCTCTAGTGACACTAACCGGAGAAAAATCCAACCTTATCGGTTCAGGCAGAACTGATGCAGGTGTACATGCACTTGGACAGGTAGCAAACTTTGTTACAAATTCGAATATACCACCGGAAAAATTTTCCTATGCCTTAAATAACATATTGCCTGACGATGTAGTTATAAGGAGTTCTGAGGAAGTTCCTATGAGTTTTCATGCAAGATATAGTGCCATAGGAAAGAGGTACAGGTATGTTATATATAATTCCAGACAGCGCTCTGCGCTGCACAGAAACAGAGCGTATTTTGTGCCCTATCCTCTGGATTTTCACTCCATGGAGAAAGCAGCTGGGTATTTTGTAGGCACCCATGATTTTTCTGCCTTCAGAGCGTCGGACAGCAGTATTAAAACAAGTGTGCGTACAATTACCGGTACCTGGCTTAAAAAAGAAAATGAAATCATAACTTTTGAAATTGCAGGAAATGGTTTTCTGTATAACATGGTCAGGATTATTGCCGGTACGCTGGTAGAAGTAGGCATAGGCAAAATATCTGCTGATGACATTCCACATATAATTGAAAGCCGCGACAGAAGGATTGCGGGAAGGACAGCTCCTCCACACGGGCTTTATCTTATGGAAGTGTATTACCCGGAACAAAAAAATGAAATGACGGACGATTATGCAAGAGATTTAAGGATAATATAAGTAAAAGAAAGAGAAATACAGAGGTAAATTAAAATGAAAGCAAAATGTACTTGACACATGGCACATATCTATATTAGAATAAGTAAGTGTCAATTTTGAAAAATTTTTTGTAATTTCGCCAATTTGACTATATTGCGGAGTTATAAATATAAATGTATCAAAATAATGAAAATATTGATAAATGCACAATCGGAAGTTAAGGAGGTTAACTGTTAAATGAAGACTTTCATGGCAAAAGCCGAAGAAGTTAAAAGAAAATGGTATGTGGTTGATGCAGAAGGAAAACACTTAGGAAGGCTCGCAAGTGAAGTGGCTAAGATTTTAAGAGGAAAACACAAACCCGAATATACTCCTTATGTTGATACAGGTGACTATGTAATAGTACTTAATGCTGATAAGGTAGTACTTACAGGTAAAAAATTGGAGCAGAAATATCATAGGTATCATACAGGATGGCCGGGCGGATTGAAAGAAATAAAGTATAGACACTTTATGGAAAAGAGCCCTGAGAAAGCAGTTGAACTTGCCATTAAGGGAATGCTCCCAAAGAATAGCCTGGGTAGAGCAATGTTCAGGAAACTGAAGGTTTATAAGGGCGACAAGCACAATCACGAGGCTCAGAAACCTGAAAAACTGGAATTGAATATCTAATTATGAGGGGAGGATTTATTAGAATATGGCAAAGGTTCAATATTACGGAACTGGAAGAAGAAAAAAATCTGTTGCAAGAGTAAGACTTGTTCCCGGTGATGGGAAAATTATCATAAATGATAGAAGTATTGACAATTATTTTGGATTGGAAACTTTGAAGGTTATAGTCAGACAGCCGTTGGTACTTACCGGTACTGACAGCAAATTTGACGTATTGTGCAATGTAGTGGGCGGAGGATTTACCGGTCAGGCAGGAGCAATAAGACATGGTATATCAAGAGCCCTTGTAAAGGCTGATGAAGAATTAAGGCCTGTACTTAAAAAGGCCGGCTTCCTGACAAGAGACCCGAGAATGAAGGAAAGAAAGAAATACGGTCTCAAGAAAGCAAGAAGGGCACCACAATTCTCAAAGAGATAATTGGATACGGATTCAAGCAGAAGAGCTACAAAAATGTGGCTCTTTTTATTATGGATTTCAGGCTGTTGAGTAAAATTTTATATTGTTAGATAGAATTTGCTAATATACAACAAAAGTAGATATTTTTCATTGAAGGAAAAAAGTAAACCATTCTTGAATATTAAAAGCAAAACAAATTACTTAGAAGATATTTCTAGTATTTTGCTATAGTGCAATTTAAGTTTGTGGAAAATATATCTATGGAGTTGAAAAGCAATTGGGTAAATGGAAGAAGATAAAAATAAGGCTTTGGGCACTTTCTAATAAAGCTTTAATTTTCATCATATTAGCATGGATTGTTACCACTCTATTAACTGCTCATGCGTTTACAACAAGTCAATTTATTGAGCAGAGATTTAATGAAAATATGATTACCCAAAGGACAGTTTTTGATTATAAAACCAAAGAATTACCCAATGGGATTAATGGAGTTGAAGGAATTATATTTCCCAAGACACAAAATGTTATAGATATATATATTGAAACTACGGTAAATGCTGTTGAACCTGTCAATGTTAAGGGCAATTATTCAGTATTACTTAAAATAATAGCTGAAGGATTATGGGAACGTGCTGTGACCCTGGAAGATGAGAAATATTTTGATAATCAAGGAGAAACTGTCGAAGTAATAAATCAAAAGCTTTCAATAGATTTAGAGAAGATTCTTAGTGATATAGAAATAATATCCAATGAAGTAATTGGGTACAGCCCGAGCAAATTTTTATTAAATATTGTCCCGGTTATTGAAGGAGAGATCACTTACGAAAATAATAAAATAGATCTTGAATCAGCTATGGTTATGACATTTGAGCTTTCTCAGAATCAAGTGGTATTAACCGGAGAAAAGGAATATTTAAAGGAGACCCCCGTTGACGAGGTTAAAGTACTGGAACATAAGATAAATTTATTTGGTCTGATGATACCTGTTCCAGTTTATAGATATATCTCGCTTTTTATTTTTGTGATTTATTCCGCCTTTGCATTACTGGTATTAATATCAAAAAGACAAATAGGAATTGAACAAATGACTGAGGCCGGCCAGGTAGAAAGGAAATATAAGAATAGGCTGATACCTATACAACAACCTATAGATTATAAAAATAAAGTCCCTATTCCTCTGGAAAGTATAAAATCATTGGTTAGGATATCAGATGAGCAGGACAGAGGAATACTTAAATATCAATGTGATGCAGATGGAAAGGTATTTTACTATGTGATAGAAGATGATTATATATATACACATATAATTGATATAAATAACAGGGATATAAACAATAATGAGGAAAAGGAAAAAACATTGTAACTGCTTATAGAAATTTTAAAATTTGAACCCCTCCTCAATTATTAATCAATTATTTAAATATTACTCTAAAGTATACCTGGGGATTAGCCTGGAGTATAAGGCTGTTACTACGCTTCCTGAATACGAAGAGTAGTCTGCGGGTCAATGTATCCATGTCCAGGATAAGAGATAATTTACTTGTTAAATACGAATAAAAAATTTGGAGGGTGTTTATATGAAAAAAGGTAAAATTTTAGTCGTTCTGACATTTCTATTAGCAGCAGCTGTAATTGCTTCAATAGGAAGTGGAGCTATTGATGTATTTAAGGCAACGCGTTCATCCAGTATGGTAGTTGCCAGTGATGCAGAAGGTTTTATAGGAATTACATCTTCATCACCTTATACAAAGGTTAATAGAGATGGAACAATAACATTCGATTTTTCTACATTGGCTGCTAAAGGATTTAATGCAAAATCCAGAACAGAGGTTAACGATGTATTTACTGTTACTAATCAAAGTGCTAAACCAGTTTATGTATGGTTAGAAGCAGATGGTTGGACTTCCTGGCATAATGCAGGATTAGAATATAGAATCCAGAATACTAATGGAGATGTTACAAACGTAGACGATTGGTATGGAAATACCCAACCACAAGGGAAAAATTTACTTTCATCTACCGGTATGAATTTTAAAGATGGTGTAGGTAAAATGGCATATGTATATCTTGAGCCTGGTGAATATTTTACAGGAAAAATTCTTGTTAATACTGAGTTAGCTAATGGTTATGGAGATGCTGGTAAGGATTGGAGTCATAAAGTTATATTCAAAGCAAATGCAGAAGCTCCGAGAAGACCCTAATTATTAGGAAGTTTTAAGCCAATAAGCATCATAATGATGGAACTTTAGATAATATCTAAAGTTCCATTATGTATTTATGTGTTCCAGGCATGGCCGTAACTCGGCGGTGAAAGTCCGCTTTGAACTATTAATTGATATACCAATTGAATGGAGTTTTGAGATGGAAACATTGAAAAAAGTTATTAAAATGATTACATATATTATTGTTATCGCTTTAATAATAAATTTTGTGATTACCATCGTATATAAAGATAATGAATCCAAACCTATTAGCTTATGGTATGTATATTCAGAAAGCATGGAACCAACGATTAAGACAAATGACGGGTTTATCCTGATTCGCTCAAAAACATATGAAATAGGTGATATCATTACATTTAAGCCCAAAGTTTTGGAACAACCCTATGTAACCCACAGAATAATCGACATAACAAGTGGTGGAGAATACATAACAAAGGGTGACAACAATATCATGACAGACCAGCAAGGGGGCGAACCTCCTTTACAGCATGATCAAGTGATAGGAAAAGCACTTTGTATATCAGACAAACCTATAATTTTACCTAAGTTAGGTTTGGTGTCCCAAAGAATTCAAAAATTAAATATATTTACAATAATATCTGTAATAATTGTTATATATGCTTTAGGGTTTGTACTGGATATGTTATTTAATAGGAAGAACAAAAGGAAAAATAAAAAGAAAAAGATTTGTTTACTCGATATTGCACCCTTTTTTGATCCTGTGCTCTTCCTCATATGCATATTGGTTATCACTAACACTCTGATTATCGGACAAACCATCAGGAGTTGGAAAACGGAAGAGATATCCTACGTGGTAGTAAGCAGGAAGGGTCTACCTAATCCGGTACCAAGAGAAAAGTTTGAAAGAGCCAAGAGCCTGAAGAATTCAACAATTATTCCATACTATACGTTTTTAGAACCAATAGATAGTAATATGACTATAGAACCAAGGATTTTCCTGATGAATCCTAAAGAAAATATTGATTACCTGGTATCTATTACTGCACCTGAGGAATTGGGATACTATGTGCAGAAAATTGATATAAAAACATATCCAAAGCTAATTTCTCAAAAATTATTGGAGCAACTGTATTCAAAAAATCCATATATACCATTAATAATAATTTTTTCTCCCGGAATAATTCTTGTTATAGTGTTATGTATTATATGGGTAAGAAGATGGGAAAACAATAAGAAATTAGTTATGGATTGTTTAATACCACTTCGTATTAAATTGAAGAAGTTTGTATAAAAATGGGAAAATAAGATGATAAAAAATTTAAAGTAAGTTACATATATTTACAAAATATTCATAAAAATTATTATATACTTAAGTAGATGAATTTGGGGTACGATGAAGCATATATTGTATTTGGGCACCTGATATATGCTGAGTTAGTGGTGCAACCGACCAATGAGATAAAATTCTTATTGGTTTTATTTTTTGTGTTATTCCAGGTAATTATAATATTGTCAAAATATGTACATAATCTACGGCATAAAAGCACCATACAAATTATATGAGCTTATATGGAAAGAGGATTATACAGGATGAGAAGAAGAGAGAATAAAATACTGTTATCATTACATTATATAATAATTTTAATTATGCTAATGTTTGTATCGATTTCTACTTTTCAAAACAGCTTTGGAATGGATGTCATTCAGGCGCAAAGGGGAGTAAATGCCAAAGTTGTTTCCAACGACAAGGCTTTTGTTGGAATAATACATGACGAAGTCTATAAAGTTGTATATCCTAATGATAGCAACTATATTACCATGCATATTAAAAATAACTTGCCTTATAGAGTGGCATATGAATTAGATTTATCAGGCCTGCCAATTAAAGATTTTGCACCGGACAGTTTTATGCTGAGTCCCAATGAAAAACAACTGATTGAAATCCAAATGTTAGATTTTGACGAAGCTGTTGAAATGTTAGATTTAAATGAAGCTACTAAAAGAAATTATATTGTTCAGGGCAACATTTCAGCACAATCTGATTATGGAAGTATTAATGTAACATTCCAGTTTGAAGTAGATGTTGAGTTGTCAAAACCAGAATTAGTTGGAACTGAAATTTTACATGATGAAACACAGGTAGAGTTGGAAGGAGATGGTGGCGAAGAAGATATGAACAAAATTATAGTGAATGAAATTAATTCTATTAGCCTAAAAGATGACGAAGATGGTAAAAATCGAAATGAAAGACTAACGGAAGTAGAAGCGATAAATGTAGAAGAAACATATGTTTATAATGCTAACGACGAAATCAAGGAGTACGTACTACCAAAAGTAATTGATAGTGATGACAATAATTAGGCCATTTCTTTTAGGGAAATAAGATTAAAATTTTTATCTTTTTTTCATTGATAACAGATATCGAAATTGATAAAAAAATAACAAAAGTGATGCAAGTAATTTTTATCGGCAAGAGATATTTACAAGTTGTATGAATCAGAGCTGTTAAAATGATTTCTGGACAAGCATATATAAAATAAATACTTTTGGGAACTAAGAAGTATGTACTGTAACCTGGGCACCTGGTACATGCTGAGTTAGTGGTGCAACCGACCAATGAGATTAACTATCCTATTGGTTTTTAATTTTATATTGCAATACCTGGGAAGAGATGCTATGTTCGATGTGTTTGTTGATAAAATAGTAAGTAATAATTCAAGGGAAATTAAGGTCATATACTTGTATAGGTATCTTTCTTGGATTTTTACTTCTATATTTTATTTATTTGATAATCAGACTGAATATTTCTTTTTAAAAATAGGAGTAATCATCATTCTATTCATAACTTCTAAAATAGTGACAAATTTATATACCAGATATTCAAATAATTCAAAGGCAATCAAGAGCCTGGTTTTAACTGAAACTGCCGGGATTTCATTGCTGTTGATACCGACAGGGGGATTAGACAGTCCTTTTATCTGGTATGCAATGAATCCTGTATTGGTTTCTGCAAGCTTTTTGACCGGGTTGTTTTGTTGGTTTGATCTTATTTTCTACCTGGCTGTCTCAACCAGTATATCATATTTTGTTTTTAATACTGAGAATAATACAGCTATTAAAATCATATCTGCCAATTCACATCTGATCCTTATATTTATTTTGATGACTTTAGGATTACAATTATTATTAAAGCTGGCCCATGAGTTAAATAATGAGAGGAATAATCTAAGGGAGATAAATTATCAATTAGCAAAGGCAAATGAAAAGATTAAAGAATCTATGGAACATATTATGTCACTCTATCAGGCAGTTGAAATGTTTTCAGTACAAGACAGCAAGGAAAAACTAATGAATACAATTATTTATTACGCAAAGGAACTGACAAAATCAAAATCTTCATTTTTTAAGCAAATAGACTTAAATAATTCAAACAAAATCATTACATGTGGAGATATTTCTCCGGATATTCATTTGTTAATAGAGAATGAGTTAAGCAGTATTCCTGAAATGAAGGAAACTGATAAGAATATAGTACATATAAGAATTCAGAACAGGATGTTTGCTATAAGCATTGTACAATCAGCATCAAGACTATTCGGAATTCTGGGTGTTGAAATGGAAGAATCCCAGGAAAATGATTATTTATATAAAAAACTATTTAGCTTTTTGACAGAATTAAGTACTGTAATTCTTGAGAGATTATATTTGGAGGAAATTGCTCAAAAATTAGCCGTAACAGAGGAACAGAACCGTATAGCAAATGAAATGCATGACAGTGTTTCCCAAAGACTTTTCAGTATCTCATGTGCAATACACACTCTGGTGGCAAAGCATTCAAAGCTATCCGATATAGAACTGCGCGATCAGTTAATAAGGATCATGGAAACTTCAAATATGGCTATGAAGGAACTACGGTCTACTATATATAAACTAAGTTCAAAAAAACAAGGAAGAAGGGCTTTTCAATCAGATATTAAAGATTATCTGGATAGTATTGCAAAATTAAATAATATTGATGTCAGTTTTAAATGTTCCGGAGATGAAGATTTATTAACAGGAACATTAAAAAAGGCAATATATAGAATTATAGCAGAATCAACAGGTAATTCCGTAAGGCATGGTAAGTGCAGTGAAATTAATATTGAACTTAATATGAGAAATATCTGTACTGAACTAATTATAAAAGATAACGGAAAAGGCTTTATTGTTGAAGATGCAATTAAAAGAAACGGTCTTGGGATTGATAATATGAAAAGACTGGTGAATTCCTTCAATGGCAGTCTAGATATTGACAGCGAATTAGAAAAGGGTACATGCATTAGGATAAATATTCCAAATGAAAAAATACTCACTCTTGATGAAGGAGGTTTAGTAGTATGAGAATTGGCATAATTGATGACCACCCTCTGGTAAGGCAGGGGCTTATCTCTATTCTTTCATTACATGAAGATTTTGAAATTGTGGGTGAAGCAACGAATTGTCAGGAAGGTATAGTTATGATAATGGAGAAGAGGCCGGAGATTGTACTCATTGACTTAAAACTTGGAAATGAATGTGGCCTTGATATTATAAGAGAAGTGAAGAACAAAACAGAGTCTAAGTTTGTAATACTTACTTCATCAGTTGAACAGAGTGCTTTCTTACAAGCAGAAACTTTGGATGTTGATGGATATATTCTGAAAGAAGCCCTTCCTGAAGAACTTATATACGGATTAAGACTGGTTTATAAAGGCAGGAAATACTATGATCCAGGCCTTGTGAGTTTACAAATGAGAAGAGATAGTGATCCTCTTGAGTTGCTTACACAAAGGGAAAAAGAAGTTTTATTGGCTTTAGGAGAGGGGTTAAGTAACAAGGAAATTTCTCAAAAACTTTATGTTACTGAACATACTGTAAAAAAACATGTAAGTCAAATCCTGGCGAAGCTGGACCTTGCCGACAGAAGCCATGCTATTATTTTCGCTTACAACAAAGGATTAATAGGCTCATAAAATTTCTGAAAATTGATATTCGAAAATAATGCAAGCCAACCGGCAGGCTTCATAAAGGACAGAGATCTTAATTTTTCAAAGAGACAATTCTATCAAAATAGAACATATCAAAACCCCAGAAGCTGTACAAGTTCTGGGGTTTGTTTATTAATTGAAGTACATTCGGATTTTGCCGTCTCCACTTATGACTTCTATTTCAGTGCCATTCATTTCAATGACAAAACCAGCACCGGTTTCTCTTGTGTCTCTGAATCCAAAATCATCGGTGTTTGCATAACCGTTGATGGATGCAGCATCAACCCAGCTCCACAGTGCGTAGGAAACTTCCTTATCTCCACAAAGGAAATAGAAGGTTTCAAGCACACAGTTAAGAGTATCGTTCACCGAGGAATCAGTGTCATAAGACTTCCTCCAGCCAAAAATCTCTACCCCATAACGGTTAGTTGCTTCGTCATAGAGAAATTCAGCGACAAGCTCGTTATACCCATATTGGGTGAGCACCGGCCTATAGGAATAAAAACCATAGGCGTTACCAATCATGTGGTTCAACCTGGTAAGGTTTGCGCGATACTCCAAACTCTTATCAACAGTAACAAGCTTATCATCAGGGGTGTTGAACACACCAGCGTCTAGAATATGACCTTGTCCTTTGGTATTCACAAATTCCTTACCCGATAGTTTTTTTCTTAAAGTGAAGTCTTGGTTTTTATAATAAATATCAAGAGCACGATAAGATAAAATTACCATATCAGCCCTTATGAATTCAGAATCATTGGAATATTCATCTTTGTTCATAAGCCCTATTGCTTCAGCAAATTCAAAAGGATTATACCATGTATATCCGTCTTCTTTCTCAGAGTAACCAAGGGCTCTTAAAACAAATGTGATGTACTGGGAAGCGGATACATTATCATTTGCTCCAAACCTGTCATTGGATATGCCATAAGTATATTCCATGAAGTATCCATATGAAACATATTTGTCTGCCCAGGCAGGTACATCTGTAAATGGGTGCTGATAATTTCTATCAGCCCGTTTTTCTTCTCCAAGCAAACGAATAAGCATTGTAATTGCTTCTGCTCTTGTTCCGGCTCTTTCTAATTCATATCCTTTACCTGTTCCGTAAAACAAACCTAACTCTTTAAGTTCATCAGCCATCTTTGTGGCTTCTTCGATTTTTGCATTTGTTGTTGCAGCATATGTACAAACTGTATTTAAAACTGTTGTAAATAACATAATAGCAACAATCGCTAAAATACAAAGTTTTTTCCCTGCTTTCATAATTGTTCACCTCTCCTTGGGAAGCACAGTCCCCAAGCCAGAGGAATATGCTTCATTTAATACTATATTATAACATAATATATTTTTTGTATACTCTATCTCTTTCCTCAAACATTTTTGTTGTGTGCAGCTCTATGCCGTTTATGAAAGAACATTCTAAGAAAATTAGCAAAAAAAATCTCCAAACGAACATGTTTCAATATTTTGTTTTTCTAAAATAATCCAATCTCTATTGAGGACCTCATATATTACATGCAGAAAAAGCGTAATTTTTGTCGAAAAATGCATTTTATATAGAAAAAATATGTTTCATGCAGAAAAATGCATGTTTCATGCAGCAAGCGTTTTTTTGGGATAATTTCATGATAAATTTATTAACTGAGTATTCGCTAAAGAAAAGGAATATACGCTAGAGAAAATAATAGAAAACGAAGGAATAAAATAAAAAAAATACTGGTACTTATGATGGTACTAATTATGATACTGAGCTTTGCAGCTTGCGGCGAAAAGGATACTCCTGGTATGGCACAAAGCAGTTCCGGTGAGGAAAGCAATAACGAGGAAACTTCGGAAACAGAGTTTATTACGATGGCCTTTGGTAGTATCACTATGAGCGTGCCGAACGTTTTCAGCGCTGTTACAGAACAGAATGGGATGTATGTGTCTGCAGGGCCTGAGGCTTCCATCGTAGTTACGGCTGCTACGGGAGTTGGCATGCAGCCTTCCGGATGGAATGAGGACCTTGTAGCGGAGGTCCTCGATGTGTTGTATAGTTCGGCATACACCGATATGGAGTTGGCTGCTTTTGAAGGTGATGTCAATATGAATGGGAATAAGGCTGTTTATTATGCTTTTTATGGGAAAGGTGAAGATGGCAAAAAACGCCTGGTTCATGTGGTAACGCTTTATAATGCTGACGTGACTGCACAGTATGGTATTGCATTGACACACAATGCAGAAGATGAGCTTTTCACATCAGAAGTAAACAGCAAAATAATCAATAGCATTACCCTGGCTGGGAATGAATCATATCCGGTAACCGGGTCCGAGGGTTAAGTTGTTACGCATACAAGCAACGAAGAGTATGGAGGAACGCTTATATGATAAGTAATTTAAGATGGCCGGTATTAAGAAAGTATTTAGCAATTTTGCTGGCCATGATGATGATATTTTTTTTTACATCATGCGGTGAAGAAGAAAGTGCCGTACCCGAAAACACATCGGCCGATAGTACATCGACCAAAAGCATATCCACCGGTACCGAGTGGACGATCTTATGGTATCTGTGCGGAAGTGACCTTGAGAGCAATTTCGCCGCAGCTACCAATGATCTTGCAGAACTGATGGACGTTCAATTGCCGGAAACTGTAAAGGTGGTCATTCAGACCGGTGGCTCAGCAGTCTGGCAGAATGATCTAATCAGCACAGAAACCCTTGGGCGTTATGTCTATGACCACAATGGATTGCAGCTAATTGAAGAGCTTCCATCAGCAAATATGGGCGATGCACAAACATTGAGCGATTTTCTCGCTTTTGGAAAAGAGAAATACCCTGCCAGGCGCACTGCTGTGGTATTTTGGAACCACGGTGGAGGTTCTGTATCAGGTGTGACCTTTGATGAGCTGTATGGGATGGACTCTCTGAGCCTTGATGAAATGTATCAGGCCTTCACGCAAACCTTTGGAGAAAATCCCAATGACCAGCCGTTGGACATAATCGGCTTTGATACCTGTCTTATGGCAACTATAGATACAGCTTATACCTTCTGCGACATAGCAAAATACCTTGTGGCATCACAGGAATTAGAGCCGGGGAATGGTTGGCTTTACAGTGGATGGATTGGAGCCCTTGCTAAGAAGCCGGATATGGAAGCTCTGGATCTGGCAAAAGTTATCTGCGACAGTTATGTACAGGGCTGTGAGGCAGTTGGTACCGAGGACAGTATCACCCTGTCGGTTACTGATCTTTCAAAGGTGTCCGGCTTGATTTCTGCTTATGATAATTTCGGTAAGGAATCTCTGGCCTCCGCAGTGGAAGACCCCGCATTCTTCGCTTACTTTTCCCAAATTGCAAATAATGTTGAAAACTACGGTGGCAACACCCGTGAGCAGGGTTATACCAATATGACCGATCTTGGAAGCCTTGCCTTAAAATCTTCGGAGCTGCTGCCTGAAACTTCCGGAGCTGTTTACAATGCACTTGCCGATTGCGTTGTGTACAAGGTGAACGGAAAGTACCGTCCTGAGTCGGCAGGGCTTTCCTGCTACTACAGCTATAACGGTGATGTGGATGATCTCATTGCCTATGCAGGCATTGGTCCTGCTGATTCCTTCAAATATCTGTATGCCTACGGATTAACAGGCGAGCTTCCTCAAGAGGGTATGGACTATATTGCTCAGATGAATTACAACGCTTTACCTGAACTTCTGACTTTAAACAGTGTAGACTGGAAGAACATGCCGGTGACGGTGGATGAAAACGGCAATGCTACTCTTACGCTGGGCAGTAGAGCAAAAGATATTCTGTCTTCCCTGACCTTTGAGCTTTTCTATGCCGATCAGGAAGAGGATGTCCTGCTCTGCCTTGGTACTGACAATGATATTGTAGCAGATTGGGAAAACGGCATTTTTAAGGATAATTTCCGGGGTGTGTGGGGCAGCCTGGATGGAGCACTGTGCTATATGGAAATTGTCTATGAGGGCGACGGATATAACCAGTATTCGGTACCGGTCCTGTTAAACGGCGAGGAATACAATCTGATGGTCATCTATGACTTCGAAACAGAGCAGTATTTAATTGAGGGTGCCAGAAAGCCGCTGGATGAAAGTGGTGCGGCGGACAAAAACCTGCGTTATCTGGTGGAAGGCGATGTAATCCAGACCATTCACTATGCGACCACTATCAGCGGAGATGGTGACGAGTTGACGGCCGTACCGATTGACACCATTAAGGTGACTTCCGAAACCTCCTTTGCAGAAACCGAGCTTGGCGACGGATTTTTTATAATGATGTATGCAATGCGGGACAGTCAAGGCAATGTAGTCTACTCTGCTCCTGTAACCTTTGAATCTAAAGAAGGACAAATCTTTACCAGTGTCAATTAAAAATACCAAAAAGTTTTAACAGCGGGTAGTCTATAGATTACCCGCTGGTTTAACAGGGTACAGGAAAAATATTATCAAATGTTGAGGGAAAATTACTGAGTACTTTATTACTAAGATGTAAAGAGGGCGATTCAAATGGAAAAATGGGAATTACAACTGAAAAATGCAATAACAAAGCCTGAGCAGCTTGCAGATTATCTGGAATTGAGTCAGCAAGAATGCTTGAATATATCTAAAGTAACAGAAAAATATAAGATGTTAATTTCGCCATATTATGCCGGGTTAATATCAAAAGAAGATGATAACTGCCCTATTAAAAAGCAATGTGTTCCTCAACCGGATGAATTGACTAATTCCAGCAGAATGCATGATGATCCGTTACAGGAATCAGCTTATTCCGTAACACCGCATTTAGTTCACAAGTATCCGGACAGAGTAGCTTTTTTTGCAAGTAACATGTGCTTCATGTTCTGCAGGCATTGCACGCGGAAGAATACGGTTATTAATAGAAATGCTACTGTCAGCGGCAGTGAATTTGAAAAGATATTAGACTATATTAAAGGCAATAAAAACATCAGAGATATATTGATTACCGGCGGCGACCCTTTAACATTAACAGATGAAAAACTTGAGAAATACATATCAGCATTCAGAAGAATAGAGCATGTACAGACAATTAGAATTGGTACCAGGGCAATAGTTACATGCCCTGTGCGTATTACTGAAAAATTGGCTGATATGCTTATGAAATATCATCCTATATGGATAAATACTCAGTTTAATCATCCTCTTGAGATTACCCCGGAAGCTGCACGGGCATGTGACATCCTGTTGTCCAGAGGGATTCCCCTTGGAAACCAATCAGTATTGCTAAAAGGAATAAATAATGATTTCAATATTATGGAAAAGCTGCTTTCCGAATTAATAAGGATAAGGGTAAGACCGTATTACATATATCAATGTGACTATGTTAAGGGAGTAGAACACTTTATTACACCATATACTCAGGGTGCTGATATTATTTCAGAGCTTCGGGGGAAGATTTCAGGATATGCCATACCTCACTTCATAATAGATGTTGCCGGGAAAGATGGTGGGAAGATAGTTACAGAGAGAAGCAACATTATAAGTGATGATGGAGAAACACTTATATTAAGAGGGCTGAAGAATAATATTTTAAAGTGCCGGATAGGGGAACAAGAGATATGAAAATCGGGTTAACTTATGATTTGCGCGAAGATTATGATATAGAAAGCAACAGTGAAATATACGCTGACTTCTGCAATCCGAATGAAATTGGTTATCTGGCCAATGCAATAAAGGAATGCGGACATGAAGTTGTCTTAATTGGCAATATGTACAAGCTTAATAAAATGATACTGGATAATCAATTTGATTGTGATTTGGTATTTGTAGAGGATGAAGGAATAAACTCCAGAAACAGAGAGGCCATAGTTCCTGCATTGCTGGAGCTGAATAAGATTCCCTATGTGGGGAGTGACGCCTATGCTATGGGTTTATCACAGAATAAATTCCATACAAAGCTGATAGCCGAGTACTTAGGTATAAGAACACCAAAATGTATATATGTTCCCTACAGGCAGGAAAACCTTGAAGAGTTCTTAAGCCGTGAAATGGTTCGGAATGAACTGAGCTTTCCGCTGATTGTCAAGCCAAACTATGAAGGATACAGCATGGGCGTATTTGCCGTGAATGATTTGAGTGAAATGGCAGAGAAAGTAAACTGGAACATGTATACATACCATCAGGAAGTACTCTGTGAAGAATACATTGAAGGTAAAGAAGTCTATGTCCCCATTGTGGGCACAGGTGACAGGGCCTACCCTTTAGAAGTAGGTATTTGCAAACATGAGGATGGTTCAGATATTGATGTGTTTACACTTCATCATAAGTGCTTTGAACCAATACTGGATGAAGTATTCGTATGTGATGAAGCTCTGAAAAATGAATTAATTGCAGCATCCTTAAAACTCCATAAGCATTTAAACTGTTATGATTTCAGCAGGCCTGACTTTAAAATTGATAAAAACGGAGTTCCATACTTTTTGGAAATTAATCCAAGACCAGGTCTTACACAAAACGGGCCATTTGAAACTTGTGCAAAAAGTATTGGGAAAACTTATGCTCAAATAATAGGTGAAATAATACAAAGTGCTGTTGAGAGATATGGACTTGGGGAGGTGTGAGCAATAGAGCATAGCAATTTTGCGAAATTCAAAACAGGAATAAGCAAGCTTGCTGCTATAGCATTTCTTCTATGTCTGATGACTCAAATTGCTGGCTGTAGTAGCGAAGAAGGGGAGTTTTCGGAAAGCTTGCAGCTAAGTATTGCTGTAATGGGTTCCAGGCAGGTATATGATTACGATCCCAGTTTTTTAAATGGGATTGGGATGGCTGTAAATGATTTCAACCGGCAACACTCCGGAGGAGTATTTAGTGCAACATATAACATATATGATGATGAGTATGATTTTGAAAAGGGTGTTGTTATAGCCAAAAAACTTGCTTCTGACCCTAAAATAACAGCAGTAATCGGTTCCCATAGCTTTAATATTTTAGATGCATCTGTTGGGTTCTTTGAGGATTCCAAAAAGATACTTATTGCAGCCAATGGCATGATGGACAAATCTATAGTGAACAAAAATTATAAGTATGTTTTCAGAAATACATTCGGGGAAGCAGAAATGGGTTCATCCATGGCGGATCATGCTGCCAAAGCAGGTGCAGACCGTATAGCCATATACCATAGTGATACAGAGTATGAGAATAATATGGGAATGGCCTTTGGTAAACGTGCACTGGAAAATGGTCTGAAAGTATTGGACGATGTTTCAGAAATTGGCTCACAAAAGGACTTTGACAATATATACAAAAGGTGGGAAGCCATCGGAATAAACTGTGTAATGATAAGTCAGGAATCAATTGCAGATGCTTTCATGCTGGCAGAGAGAATTCGAAAAAAGTCAGGCACAATAAAGGTTTATGGAGATTTTTCCTTTGATGCCGAGGAAATGCTGATGGAGAATAAAGAATATGTTGAAGGCATTGTTATCCCAACATTAGTGCCGATAAGTCAATCTAAGGCGTTGGAGGATTTCAACAGCAGATATAAAGAGATATACGGCTCAGAACCCACATGGTGGGCGGCCCATGCGTATGACACAGCGCGTATGGTACTTGATACCGCAGTTCTGGCAGACAGCAATTCGCCTGAAAAGATAGCGGAAGGACTGCATTCGAAGACAGGGTATCAGGGGATTACAGGAAAAATAACATTTGACGAAAGCGGACTTTTGACAAATATAAGTCCTGCATACTCAATTGTTGAAGATGGCAGGCTTGTTTCTTTAAAGGAATAAGTAAAAGACAAATCTTACAAGGGGTTGCCAATCTCCTTACAGGTTGAACAATGAGATTTTATGGGAGTACTGTTATGGAAAAAGGTAAAGTGAGGTACAGGGAAGAGGCTATTAATGCAGTATCCTCCCCGGAACAATTGGATCAATATACAAAAGTAATCAGGGCACCGGCGTGGATTTTACTGACAGCTGTGTTGCTTATAGTAATTACTGTGTTTATATGGCTGTTTAGCGGAAATATATCTGATGGCATAAGAGTTAAGGGAATTATATTCCCTCAATCAGGAATTACGGATATATATTCCCGTTCATCAGGTACTGTGACAAGTGTTCTTGCCAAAGAAGGGGACTATGTGGATGAAGGGCAGATAATTGCCATTTTACCTGACTATGAACTTATTGCTGAAATAGAAGAGCTTAGGAAAGAAATCGGACAAGCTGATGCCAATACCGGCCAAAGTGCAAACCAAAATGATCCGGAGGCCATACTGGAAGACCTGGTAGCAGAATATGAACTAAACTCTGTGATAAAATCCACAGTGTCAGGGATTGTTCAGAGTATTGTATCAAAAGATCAGAAAATATCAAACGGAGATAAAATTGCCACTATTATAAATGAAGATAGATATACAAACGACAGAGAAATAATCGCTTACGTTCCTTTAACCATAGCCCAGAGCATAAAGGTAGGTATGGAAGCACAGATTTCTCCTACATATGCACCCAGAGAAGAGTATGGGTATATGAAGGGGCATATTACAAAGGTAGGCAGGGTGCCTGTTACAGAGGAAATGCTTAAAAAGACATTTGGAGATTGGGACCACCAGAAAAACCTGCTTTATGAAGACGGTTGCGTGGAGGTGCGAATTGCAATAGGGGTAGACCCGGATTCCAGCAACAATTTTCAATGGTCAAATAAAAAGGGACGTGACTTAAATATAGATATCAGCACTATTTGTAATGTTTTAATTGTATCAGAGGACAAACGTCCTATAGATTTATTGCTGGGTTCAAGGTAGATGAATTTGGAAATTTGTATAGGGAAGGGAGATACGCAGATTAAACTGAAACGTATTAAAAAAGTACCAACAATTTTACAAATGGAAAATGTGGAATGTGGTGCGGCAAGTCTTGGTATGGTTCTTGCCTATTATAAAAAATATGTTCCCTTGGAGCAGTTAAGGTCTGACTGTAGTGTTTCAAGAGACGGCTGCAATATGAAAAATATTGCAAGGGCGGCTATGCACCACAAAATGAAGGTGAGAGCTCTAAGAACAGATATTGATGGCCTGAAACATGAAGTGATACTTCCTGCAATTATACACTGGGACTTTAACCACTTCGTTGTGTTATGCGGTTTTAAGAAAGACTCTGCGTTAATAAATGACCCTGCGTTAGGCAGAGTTAATATAAAACTGGATGAATTCAGCCGCATGTTTACAGGAATAGTCCTGGAACTTGTACCAACTGATGATTTTATTCCTGAAGGTGAGCCAAAAAGCATTGTTAAATTTTTGAGGCAAAGGCTTAAGCACAGTATAGCTCCCATTGTGTATATACTCATTTCAGGTTTTTTATCCTCGCTTGTTCTTGCCTTGACACCTTTGTTTTCAAAGATATTTACCGACTACATACTTTTTGATAGGTCAAATGACTGGCTTTTGCCTGTTTTAGGAGCCATGGCTGCAGCTATGATTACAAATTTTATTGTGGAAGCGCTACAGGCAATATATCTGCTTAAAGTAAGAGGTAAGCTTGCAACATCATCAAGCACCATGTTTATCTGGCACGTTTTAAGCCTTCCTGTAGAGTTTTTCGCACAACGCTATGCAGGTGACATAAGTGAAAGGCAGGACAGCAATGAAGAAATGGCAGAGATTATTTGTACCAGAATAACACCTGTCTTTTTGAATGTGGTAATGATAGGCCTATACCTTGCAGTATTGGTTTACTTTGATGCACTTATGGCTTTGGTGGGTTTATTGGTTGCCATAATAAACATTACTTTTGTTACGTACATATCAAGGGTGAATGCTGACAAGTCGCGGGTTTTAATGCGTGACATGGGCAGGCTGTCAGGAATGACCCTTGCAGGGATAGATATGATTGAAACTATTAAATCAAGCGGAGCCGAAAACGGGTACTTTGAAAAATGGATGGGATATCAGGTAAAAGTTATTAACGGAAACAAGGACATTCAAACTAAAAACATTTATCTCCGGGTTGTTCCTCAAATACTTCAAAAGTTGCTGGATGTTTTTGTAATAGTCATGGGGGTTTATAATATTTTGAACGGCAGCTTCACAGTGGGAATCCTGCTGTCATTTCAAGGCTTTATGAATGAGTTTTTGCAGCCGGTCAACATGCTTTTGGATCTGGGGGAGGCAATGCAGACTGTAAAGGCTCAGGCAGAGCGTGTGGAAGATATTATGAATTACAAGACGGACAGCATATATGGAAACAGCCTGCCGGAGGATAATGGCAGAGAAGATTTGAAGCCGGATACTTCCCGGGATTTACAAACAGATACGGCTCAGATGTACCGTAAGCTGAAAGGAGAAATAGAACTGGTTGATGTCACTTTTAGCTATGGCAGATTGGCGGAGCCTGTAATAAAAAACTTCAACTTAAAAATAGAGGCAGGAAAATCCGTTGCAATAGTTGGGAGCTCAGGCAGCGGTAAATCCACATTGGCGAAACTTGTATCCGGCTTGTACGATGTCAACTCAGGGAAAATCCTTTTTGACGGAAAAATGAGATCACAATATCCGGAAGAAGTTTTTGCAAATTCCCTTGCTGTGGTAGACCAGGGGGCCACGGTATTTAACGATACCATAAGAAACAACATTACCATGTGGAATGAGCTTGTAAAAGAACGGGATATTATAACTGCCTGCAAAGATGCATGCATCCATGAGGATATTGTAAAAAGAGCAGGCGGGTATGATGACATAATACTGGAAGGCGGAAGAAACATGTCGGGTGGGCAGCGGCAGAGAATAGACATTGCCCGTGCCCTTGCTGCAAATCCTTCAATACTTATATTGGACGAAGCTACCAGCGCCCTGGACACTACTACTGAAAAAACAGTAATGGATGCGGTAAAAAAAAGGAATATAACAATGATTATAATTGCCCACAGGGTATCCGCAATACGTGATGCAGATCAGATAATATTTCTGGAGAATGGACAGATAGCGGAAAGGGGTACCCATGAAGAGCTAATGAAGCTTAACGGAAAGTACGCCAAGCTGGTTACGTCTGATTAGGAATGGAGGCGGTAAGGATGGATGACTTTAAGACAAAAATAACAGCTCAAAAAGAGAGAGACAACGAGCTGCTGGAGCAATCATACAGTAAACTGATACACTCCGTATCAAATTCCGGAAAGAAGTTTTTCAGTTACAGAGCCTCCAAAAAAAATACCAGAAATGTGATCAACAACATTGCAGCATACTTTGGTTACAATTCCTTCAGCATACCTGTGGAAATTGAAAATATTAATGAGCAATTGGAATATATGCAAACTCTTACAGGGATAATGAGCAGAAAAATTACCCTAAGAGAAAACTGGTGGATTGAGGCTGTAGACCTCATTCTATGCAGACTGGCCAGTGATGACATTTATGTCATCCTCTACCCAAAAGGGGTGGGAGGATATGAGTTTGTAAATCCTCAAACTCAAAAATATGAAACAGTAAACGAAGATAACAGCAAGCTGTTTGATAGGACAGCTATAGCTTTTTATAAACCCTTTCCGGATGAAAAAATAACATTCAGAAAGCTGATAAAGTATATGCTTGAGAGTATATCAGGAGCTGAAATAACATATGTAATCTGCATTTCAGCGGCAATTGGTTTAGCTGGAATGATACTGCCAATGATAAACGGAATTATCTTTGACAGAGTAATACCATCCGGAACAATAGATGATTTAATGCCCATAGCAGCGCTGCTGGTCGGCAGCTTTTTAAGCATTATAACAGCGGGGTTGCTAAAGGATCTGCTTATGGCAAGGATCAACAGCAAGGTTGTCTGCAGAGTGCAAAGTGCTGTCTGGGCCAGGGTTTTGAAACTGCCTGCATCATTTTTTAAGAAATATTCAACAGGAGAAGTTTTACAGAAAATAAAAGCACTTGAACAGGTGGCAAACTTACTTGGCGGAAGCACTGTGGCAGTATCGTTGTCAGCACTTTTTTCATTTATATATTTATACCAGATAGCTGTAATAGCCCCCCAGTTGTTGATGCCTACTGTAATAATAATATTTGTTTTACTGGCATTTTCTTTTACCACCAGCATACTTGAGGCCAGGCAGCAAAGGAAGCTTTCAGACAAATCTGCAGAGTTGTCCGGAGTAGTATACCAACTGTTACAGGGTATTTCAAAAATCAAGGTAGCAGGAGCAAGAGTAAGAGCGTTTTCAATATGGGCTGACAAATATAGCCAAAAAGCAAAAGTGTTGTACAGCCCAAATACTATTTTGACTATATCAGGTGCAATATACAGTTCCTTTGGGATAGCTACCAATATACTGATATATTGGGTGGTTGCCAAAAGCGATATAACACCTGCGCAATATATTGCTTTTAATACGGCATTTGGGGCATTTGTATATTCCTTATCACAGTTTCACAGTATTGTAAGGCAGATATCGCTCATCAAATCCAACTTTAACATTGCAAAACCCATATTGGATGAGCTGTCTGAGGATACCGGAGGAAAAGCAAGGCTTGGAAGTCTGTCAGGAAATATAGATGTACATAGTGTAAGTTTCAGATATACAGATGATGGACCGCTCATATTGGACGACCTGTCGCTGTCAATAAAGCAGGGGGAGTATGTAGCTTTGGTTGGGGCTTCCGGATGCGGCAAATCCACACTGATGCGAATACTTCTGGGCTTTGAGAAGCCCCAGAAAGGTGCGGTTTATTATGACAACCAGGAACTGTCAGGGCTGGATATACATTCAATCAGGCAGCAGATTGGTATTGTCATGCAGAATGCCACATTATTTGCAGATGATATATTTTCAAACATTACTATCTGCGCACCCTGGCTCACACCGGAGGAAGCCTGGGAGGTTGCTGAAAAGGCCGGCATAGCTGACGATATAAGGGCTATGCCCATGGGCATGTTTACCATACTGTCAGAGGACGGCGGGAGTATATCAGGCGGGCAAAAGCAGAGATTGATGATTGCCAGGGCATTGGCAGGCAATCCCAAAGTTATAATGTTTGATGAAGCAACAAGCGCTTTGGATAATATAACACAATCTATAGTCGTAGAAACATTAAACAAAATGACATGTACCAGGATTGTCATAGCACATAGATTATCTACAGTAGTAAACTGCGACAGGATCATCGTATTAGACGGGGGGAAAATTGCGGAAGAAGGAAGTTATAAAGAACTTATGGAAAAACAAGGCCTGTTTGCCAGAATGGCCGAAAGACAAATTGCATAAGAGGAGTTAATAGCAATGAAGAAAAAAGTTTTGTTTTTATTGATTGTAAGCATAACGTTGGCAGGTTTACTTGCATTAACATCCGTACTTAATATAGTATCCTTCAACAACAATTTCACCCAGTCCACTGCAGTAAATAATGCCATTGTTACATCAGGGGTTGTTAACAAGCTGGAGTACTCACTTAAGTATGGAAAGTCACTACAAAATTATTATGGTATAGAGGACTTGTTTGAACAGGTGAAACAACTTTGCAGCTATGCTGATGAGGCATATATCGTAGACATTAACGGTGAAGTATTATATGAAAACCCATACAATGGCACAGAGTTCATCAAGCCGCATGAAATTGATGACCAGGTGGGAAATCTGGATGGCATCCAGGAGTTTATGACCTGGACTGAAGATGATACACAGCATATTTTAATTCCTGTTAGCGATAACACAGGAAGTATAGTTGCCGGATTTGGTATTACATATAACAATGAAATCGTGACACAGAATACCCGGCAATATATTTCAAGTATAGTACTTTACACGGTAATAACTGCTGTTGCGGCAATTTTGCTGCTTATAATTCTGTTTTTTGCAATTAAGCACGACTTTGCTTTTAAGAAGCTGCTTTTAATAGTAATACCGATTATTGTTGTATCAAACCTGTTTTTGGGTGTTGCTTCATTTAATACATATAGGGCAGGTTATACAGCTCTTACGAAACAAACTGCGGATACAATCAGTGTTAAGATCCGGGGAGATATAAGAAGTGTAATTGAGCAGGGAATTTATTACTCAGAACTGAATGAAATGGATGAATACTTCAGTGATATTACTAAAAATACCAATCAACTAAGTATCATAGAATTAAAGCCTGCAGGTGAAGAATCCGGTTCATCTGCAAAAAACGGCTCCAGCCTTTACTCCGATGACCTTCATTATAAGTGCACCTTAGAACCAGACAGAGAAGGCAATGCAATGGATTTGCATATAGAAATATCTGAAGCTTATTTAAAGGAAAAACTGAATGCAATAATTGTCGAGATTCTGGTGTCTATTGTCACATCACTGATGATAGCGGCTGAAGTTATTATTTTTATATTAGCTTTACTCACAGGTCTGAAAAGTCTGCTTAAAAAGAGAAAAATGCTTGTAACCAAGGATGTGGATGAAGATTTACAGCCTGTGGGAACCATCAGGGGATTATTCTTCTTTTTCGCCATGTTTCAGTATATGGCAATGGCATTTATTCCTATAGTAATGGCGTCAATCTACAAGCCAATATTCGGGTTGCCCTATGAAATAGCAATGAGTATACCAATGACTGCACAAATTTTAACATCTATTCTTTCAGCCTGGATTTGCGGCAAAATAGTGGATAAAAAGGGTTGGAGACCTGTTGCTGTAACCGGGATGCTGATTATGGTATCCGGTACGGTGGTTGCAGCTATGGCAAAAGAACCTTTATTGTTTATAATTGCCCAGATCATAATGGGGCTGGGCTTAGGTTGCGCAAAGACCTCTTTTGATATATTCAGCGTGCTTACCCCGTCATCGCAAAAGCTTGAAGAATATACATCAAGCATAAATGCCGGGTTAATTGTCGGAATGAGCTGTTCAGCCGCCATTGGTGCAATAATAGCAGATGTTTTCGGATTCTCTGGGGCGTTTTTGGTGATGGGAGCCTTTGGGTTAGTAGTAGTGGTTCTTACTCTGCTGTTTGCAGTAAATGTCCGTCCCGGTTCAGCCAAAGCTGCCTCAGACGCTGATGCGGAAGAAGGAAAAAGCGGTGCGAAATTTAAATTTGACAGTAAATTTGTTACCTATATATTGTTCCTTGTAGTACCATACTTTTTTATATCCATGTACATAGACTACTTCTTTCCGGTATATGCGGATGCCAAAGGAATGTCTACGGCAAGCATAGGTCATATATTCCTTCTGTATGGAATATCAACTTCATATATAGGTGCCTTTCTGTGCAGTTTCCTGTCAAAGAGAATAAAAAATATCATTTTAATGTCTTCGCTGCTGGCTCTGCTGGGTGTCGGCATGGGGTGGTTTGCATTAAGTGACAGTCTTGTATTTGCAGTAGCACTTGTTCTGATGATTGCAGTAATTGACGGAATCATGCCAAGCCTGCAGTACAGGTATGTATATTCCCTTGAGATATCAAAGAGAATTGGAATAAGCAGAACTATCGGCATTGAGGGTGCATTCAGCAGCGCTATTCGTGGCGTTGCTCCTGTTATATTCGGTTTTGTAATGATGTACGGAAACAGAGGGTTATTGTTTACCGGCTTAATTGTGATTGTTGCCGCTGTCTTATTCCTGCTTGTCAACAGAATTTCCAAAAAGGGGGTTATAAGTGATGAAGAAACGGTTGGCATGTAGCCTTTCACTCCTGCTAGTATTGACAGTGACATTAACGTGCATACTGGCAGCATCAGCAGATTCACCTGATAGTCCCGATAAAATACTAAAGATAGGCTATTGCGAAGGTGAATCATACTATGAATTTAATTATGCTTTATACAATATTATATATGGACTTGAGGAGTATGGCCTTATAACAGAACTGCCTGAAGGCATGCCTGTTGAATCTGACAGCAGGGTTATATGGAAATGGATTTGCTCACAAAACCAGGAAGATTGGAAAGTAAGATTTGTGGAGGATGCATTTTTTTCACTGACAGACAGTGAATTCAGCCAGATGGAAGAATCAGATATTGTCAAATACATAGACCAAAAGATAACAAGCAGTGGCATAGGCCTGATGATATCAATGGGCACAACAGCAGGATTGACTGCTAAAGCACTGCCAAGTGTAACGCCAATGATGTGCTTTGCAGCGGCAGATCCGGTAAAATCCGGCATTGTAGCCAATGCACAGCAATCAGATACTCCCAATGTTTGGGCGCAAGTTGATGTAGACGGATTTAGACGCACAATAAGGGTTATGTACGATATATTTAGACCTGAAAAAATAGGCACTGTCTATGCCAATTCTGAAGACGCCTATATATATAGCGGCGTGGACGTACTGGATGAATTTGCACAGGAGAACAATATTGAGGTTATCAGGGAGTTTGTTGAAGACCCGGAAACTCCTGAAGAGTACGATGAATATTTGAATAATTTAAAGAGTGCTTATGAAAAACTGGCAAAAGAAATTGACGTATTTGTGCTGACTACATCCCTGGTTGAAGAGGAGGATTTTAAAGATATACTGCAACCTTTTTACGATGCGAAGGTGCCGGTATACTCAATAAACAGTACAGATGATGTTAAATTTGGGGCTTTGATGGCAGCCGAATCAGCAGATTACAAGAACGTGGGACGTTTTGGCGCGGATATGATAAAGCGTTTTATTAACGGAGAAGAGCTGGAGACTCTGCCCCAAATATATCAAACAGCACCATTCCTGGTAATAAATTATGATGTGGCAAGGAAGATAGGCTACAGGCCACCATTTAATATGTTGCTCTCAGCCAACAAAATATACATTGATAACAGTGATTGACAGGCAAAAGCTTTCTGCTGCCTGTTAACATATATTTCCAAAAAAATATAACAAGAGAGGAAGAAGAACATGGAAAAAAACGCAAAATTGAATGAGGATTTAAAAGAAGAGAGGACAGAAAAAGAAATGACCAATGCAGGTATTGTCGAGGAATTGGATATTGAAAGTCTCAATGAGGTAACCGGAGGAGCGTTAAAAAATACTATCAGAACAATTACACAAGATATCAGCGGAGACACAAAATCAAAAATATAGCGGGTTCAGGTAAGGAAATTTTGCTACATCCGAAAGATTTCCTTACCGCAGTGGTGTCTGAGCAAGACAGAAAATTTTCATACAACTGAATATTTAAAGGCTATGCTTTATTGTTTAAAGGGGGTCAAGTGATTAATGAAGCTAAAAATGAGAAAAGTAATAACCATAATATGTGTGGTTGCGTTATTACTTTCATCTTTTCCCACCTCGGTATTTGCTGAGGAAGCCGGCATGCAGAATGAGCTGAGGGAAGCCATTGAAGGCGGGGAAGAGATGAAGGCCATGTTCCCTAACGGCATATTTACATTTGTAGGTACCAGGTTTAACGTAAGCGAAGATAAAGGTACTTATGAAATACAAATAGCCAGACAGGGAGGAACACAAGGCGAAGTAACGGTAGATTTTAAAGCCATAGACGTTTCTTCAAAATATGGCATCGACTATGTAATAGAAGTACCGGGGTTTCTATGGAACGAGGAAATCCCAGCTAATCCGGATTCAAAACCCTTAATTGAAGATGTTATACAGGAAGAAACTGAAATTGTAAACAGCGATGATTTGGGATTGACAGTTGAACTGCCAACTTCAGGGCAAAAGGATGAGTTGGAGAGTGTGCTGGAAGAAAGTACGGCAGAAAATGATCAATTGGCTGAGGAGGAACAGCAACAGGATAGCCAGCCTCAGGAGACAGCAGAAGAACCACAGCAACAAGAGGAACAACCGGAGCAGACAGCTGAGGGGCCACAAAATGAGGAAGGTCAGCCTGAGCAGACGGTTGATGAAGAAGAAGAGCTGAATAAAAGCCAGGTTGTGACAGAAGCGGCTCAGGAGATGACAAGCCGTGTAGGCGGTCTTAGAAGCGCAGCTGAAATACTCACAGGAAAGACCTATAACAATCCTGACTGGAAAGAGCTTGATATGAGGCCAAGTGAAGTTGAAGCCTTAAAAGACAACTATCAGGACTATTTTGACAATACTCCTGGTATGGAAACCACCCTCACCTTCAAAGATGGTGAATACCTGAAATCTATTTTCATAAAAACCATAGATGACGATCTGTCAGAAAGTGAAGAGCAGTTCATTATCGTTCTTTCAAATGCCACAGGTGGTGCGGAAATCGGAGAGTTCTATACAGGATGGGTGAACATAATTGATAATGAAGAATTTGAGGAATCCGCATTTGAGATGGAGATGGACAAGCTTACTGTTGAAGCAGGAGTTCCACAGGTATCCGTTAAGGTCAGACGTACCAAAGGGATACATACAATGACCTATGTAACTGTCGGAACTGCAGGCAGTACGGCAGAGCCGGATGTAGATTACATTCCAACAGCCAAAAAGTTATTGTTTTTACCTGAAGTCACAGAACAAACCTTTACGGTAGATCTGCTTACAACATATACTGAGGTGGATAAGACTTTTGCAATAGTTATAGACGACGGCAGAGCTGTACCAGGCAGTGAAAAAACCATAGTAACACTGACAAAAGCTCCCGGTTCATATCCGCTTTATGAAAGCACCGCTGAGACTGAATCAGCTGATATGGGATTACTTGCTACGAGTACGAAACTTACATTTGATTATTGGTGAAAAGCCAGTCTACTGCTCTTGAGAAAATAACTCCCAATGGTAAAATGACGAAAGAGGGAACGTATACTATAATGCCTGACGACTTTACCGTAAGAAGCAGCGTGAATGCACCTAAACCGAGTAATAACGGTACTTATGGAATAACCTTAAACCCATATTATGCTAATAGCAGTGCCAATATCAATGCCCCGGTTTCACTTGCAGGAGTAAAAACGTTAGGGTTTACCTGGAGCAATACAGGTGCCGGTAGATCATGGGTCGAACATCATGATGGTTGGCTTTTCGTAAAGTTTTGTACTATTTGGTGTAAAACCAAAACCAGCTATGAATTTGATTCCAAGTTCCAAATAAACGGACCGGCAACAAATTGGTCTTACAATGGAGATACAGTGAAGCAGATCCATGGAAAATTTACAGAACAAAATGTTAATATGGGAATAAAACCATGGATGTGGAATTCTTCAAGTATTGAGTATTGGGTATGGAATGGCAAGGAAAACACCGACAATAAGCTGAATGCCGGTTCTATGCGCTTGGATTTGCAACCATATAACCTTATTATAGATAATGACCCGGCAGATACAGGTGTAATGGCCAGAACCGTTACAGGGATAGACGCATCAGGAGAGCCGGTGGGTACAGGAACTCCTGTAAATGTAGGAACAATGAAAATACGTAGTGTATCCCGTGATGGGAATTATAATACAGGCATCAGCAACCCCACTCAAAAAACTGTATACCGTAGTGACGTAATAACTTTTGAACCAGTGTTCAATACGGATCCTTCAACAAAAAAGAGCTATGCTGATGATGTGTATTTCTGGGGATATAAGATTCGGGACAGACAGGGGAACTGGAAGTATTTCGAAGGCAATGTACTGAACCTGAATTCTCAGTGGTTCAGAGAAAATGCGGCAGCGGATGAGAAAAAGGGCCTGTTTGCCAACGCATTGCTGCGAGACTATGGAAAAAGTGATTTTTCAATTGAAGTGCGTCCCGTGTTTAAGACAAAGAATGAGACATTTATAAAACTGGACATTGATAGCAGCAAGGGCAGTATTGATGGTTTCCTGAATGGTACAAACAGCAGGGTATTTGCAATCAGCAGATTTGACACACTGAAACTCAAGGTAATAACTAAGGGAAATGCCACTGTTCATAACTGGTATGTTTTGAATGATAACAGCAATATAAAAGTAAATTCGCTGGCGGATGCAACTACCTACTTTAACAATGTCAATGTAGGTTCTTCCGGAAATCTGCCTACTACCAGCTCATTTATAGCAAATACAAATAAAGTTGAGCTGGATGGCAGCAATGTAAATCCATCAGTAAAAACAGAACTGACTTATAAACCTGCTGCCAGATTTACCAATATTATGCCGAGCTTTAACGTAAATGCCATAACTGTTCAGGAAAACCCGGCAAGCCGTACAAAATATGAAGCCTACGATATTAAAATCATATCGGAAGGTAAGGACATCAGACCAAATTTCCTGAATGATAATGAAGATAAGGAATTCTATAAAAAAGAGCAGGCAGATAAAAAAGCATATACTTTCCAGTACAAGATTCGTTCAACGAGTAATAAAGCAGTTCCGCCAACTGTAAATTTCAATCTGTATAAGGATACTATGGATGTGAAGGCTCAGTTGGTTGAAAGCAAAACATTGACCAGAGACAGCTCGGGAGTATACAGTTTTACTTTAAACTACTGGGACAATAGATATTTTGGCTGCTATGCGACCATGACAATCGACGGTGTTGAACAAGCTGTGGATTTCATGCTCCAAAGCGGTGCATTCGTAACATTAAATGATGAAAGAAACAACACAATCACTGCAGGAGATGCTTTTAATCCTATTGTATACGACCAGGTTACCAGAAATGACGTCTACACAATAAATGGATATACACAAAGCAACTTCAATATTGAATGGATGAATGCCACCGGCGACCTTGACAAGGATGGAGTTATTTCTCCATTAGAGGATTCCCTGTTTAAGGATTACCGCATGATAGACAGAAGGAAAACGGTGGGAGACACTTATTATCTGAAAGCAAGCTATGATATGCCTACGGTTTATTACAATTTTGTTAAGACCGATCCAAACAGGGATAAGAGAGTAATATCCGGAAACATATCTTTAGCGGATAAGACTTACTTCAATCAGAATGCCGTTACTACGACTCCGCTGGAAGGTATAGAAATAACAGTGGGCGGAGTGCAGGGTATAACTGATGAAAAGGGTAACTTTAGTATAGAATCCAACAAATTTGAAGCAGGAAAGAGCTATAGCTGTATTTATACCTATCAGGGGTATAAGTATACCGGTGTTATGATGGTTGGGCAGAACAATATCATTATAGATTTGTTCAAAGACCCTGATATGGAACTCACAAACTTGAAGCTGTTTGAAATACCCGAAAACGGCGGAGACGAACTGAAACCGGTAAATGGTTATATAAGCCTTTATGACGATCTGGATAGAATCTATGATTTCGAATTTGATTTGAGTTCCGCCAGATTGGTAGGAACCACCATTACCGAAGCTATAATTGTAATAAGGGATAAAGATGGTGGCCTGGTAAGTGATAATTTCAGAATAGCAAAAGAACCCGGAACTCCCGGAAGATTTGTAACAAGGATAAACCCAAGCAGCATGCCGGATACTGTTACCAAGAAAGAACCTACTAATATGAGTATAGGAGATAGGATCTATATACGTCCAATAGATGATAAGGGCATGGCTTATCCGGAAATTGCTGCCGGTATAAAGTTGGTCCAGAACCCGGAAAAGATAAAAATACAGTTTGGCGTGAACAACGAGGACAGTGCTCCTATAGATGCGGTACCCCTCTTTGGTAAAATGATGGGTAAGCTGGACTTCCTGGACACTACTGCAGATCAGGCAAAACCAATTACAGACCAAGACAGAGCCAATTTAAGTTCTTTGACAGGCAGTAGCGGCAAAGCCATGAAAAGTGCTGCGTCCGGCAAAGAAGAATTTGAAAGGAAAAAAATAGACGAAACAGAGAAGAACCTGTTTGCAATTTCTATCGGATTTGATAGCGACATGAAAGAAGGATGGAAGAAGGCGAAAGAAAAATCATCAAAGTCCAAGGTACACGGGGAGGCTCCTGATTTCTCATTTAGTGTGGGCATTGTTTTGGTCTTTGAATTGGCTGATGATGGAAATGTATATTTCAACCAACTTGCCATAAGCGGGGAAGGTCAATTTGGTGGAAGTGCTACTTTATTGTATGTAACTCCAATTGGTATCCCTGTATATGTAACCTTTAGCTTCTCGCTAGGGGCTGAAATTAGCGTTGCATTGGTGCCAAAGGATGAAGATAATCCTCCGCTTTTAGATGCCGGCAGTAGCTGGAAAGGAATGGTTACCGGTGAAGTAGGTATAGCATTTACCGTAGGGGTAGGTGTTGAGCTGGGGGCAGGTTGGTCAGTACTGAAGCTGTATCTGACAGGATCTGCAGAAGTTGAATTTGCATTTACCTTTGTTGATTTAAGTGCCAATGTCTCGGTGTCATTTTCAGCGGCTCTTGGATTAAGGATATTCATCTTCACAAAGGAATGGACCATAATCTCCAAAACCTGGGGTATTTCAAAAACAAAATCCATGCTGGCTGCAAGAAGTCAGCTTTATGAACCGCTATCAGGTTTTGAACAGCTCACAAGGGACTATCTCAACAACAGAAGAGAATTTAGCAGTGAGAGTCCAGGGCTATTGAGGTCCCTTATGTCGAATAGCAACAGCTCCGGAAGTGTAAGTGAATGTGCTGTGATTGAAGGGGCATTTCCATATCCTTCAAATAAGCTTGTAAATCTGCCAAATGGTGATATACTGTGGGTTTATGTCGATGATGTACCTGGTAGAGAGGATATAAACAGAACGGGGGTATACTACCGGATCATATATGCTGATGGGACTTGGTCAGAGGCTAAATTAATTGATAATGACAGAACGCTTGATGAATCGCCTGACGTACTTGATTTAGGCAACGGAGAAGTACTCATCACATGGTCGGATGCAAGCAGGGAATTTACTGCAGCGGATAAAGAAATCGACGTACTTACCAACATGGATATAAGCGCAGCATTCTTTGACACAGAAACTTATACTATGAGTGCTCCAACTGAAATTACCCGTACAAGTTACAGGAAAGAAACTGTTGTAGAAGATGGTAAAACTAAAACTTATACTCTTGGGGACAATTGTGGAGATACATCTCCAAGGGCGGCATATGACTCTGAAACAGGTAAAATAATACTCTATTACGTAAAATCTGATTACCTTGATGGTTACAACACAGGAGAAGAAGGTTATATAGAAGAAGGCTCCATGGATGATCCCGATAGCATAAGTCCTGAAGAACAAAAGCTTGTAGTCGGAGACGTTGTAAATGCATTCTCACTGATAACATACAGATTTGCACAAAAAGATGAGAATGGAAATTGGGTATGGAATGACGGCAACAGCTACACAGACTATGAAGAAGCTGCAATGTCTTTTATGATAGAAAATCAAAGGGGAGTAACCCTGCCACTCAATTATACTGTAGATGATTATAAGAGGGACTGGTACGGACAGAGATTCTTAGATGTGAGCCAAAAAGTAGATATAAAAGAAATTCACACTACTGAAGGAAATAGTGGCACGGACCTTACAGATGATAACGGAAATATTTACTCGGCTCCTGAAAATATAAGGGTAGAGCAAAGTGCTGAGTTGCGGAGAACACCACTTGATCCACGTATTGTGGACACTGCAGTTATATCTTACAACGGTTTGGCGCTGTTTGCTTACAGTACAGATGAGGATCTGAACCTAAAGACAGATAAAGACCAGGAAATATATCTGCAGATATACAATTTCTCTGAAGACAGCTTTAGCCATCCAATCAGGCTCACAACTGACAATGTAATAATTGACGGCAAAGTCAGCGAAGAAAATTGTGTTAAGGATTCCCAACCGAGGTTTGTACGTACAAACGGTATAACCTACCTGTTCTGGAACAGGAATGGAAGTATAGCATATATGGACATTTCAGGGCTTGTTAAATATGGCTTGAAGAAAATAGACCTGGGCTACGGAACGGAAGTTTATGTTATAGACAAGAACAACGATAATTATAAAAATCTTGAATATGAGCTTGAAACTTTCAAAGATAAAACCGCTGGTGTTGAGGCTTCTACAGGCAAGTGGGGAGATATCATGCTTGCTGTTGACAAGGACATAAATCCTGATCCTTCGGAGGATAATGAGGCAACTGCAGACAGAGCAATTACAAGCTATGACGTTGTTACCAGCGATGATGGGGATGTCTATCTGGTTTGGACAGAGTATCAGACGGTATTAAAAGATAAAGAAGATGTCAGCAAAGCCGCAGACCCTGAAAACCAGGAAAGAGAAAAGCAGATGTTCGTTGTACGCCTGCAGCCTCAAACCATGATTGAAAGAGTTCAGTTGGATTACATTAACGGTTTGGGGGAAGACGAGTTTATAGAAAATAATGTGAAATATCAATATGATTACACTAAATATGGCCCAGGACACTATCCGGATAAAATTATAGTGGATGGAAAGGCGTATGAAATTGATTACACAAGTATTCCGGATGTAAATGGCTTTATAGGCGGAGCAAAAGCGGGAGATCCAATAATTAAGCAAACCTATGTACCTACTGGTAAACCTGGTTGGAGCAAACCAATTCAAATTACCACAGAACAGGGTGCAAATTATGATGAGTTGGGTGTTGCCGCATTAGAAGGAAATACAGGAATAAAAATTGCATTTATCAAGTATATTCAAACACTTGAAACCTTAAATGACAAAGGTGGCACTGACAATAAGGTGTTCAGGCAGGACCTGGAAAATAGAAGACTTGGACTTCTTACTTTCAGGCCGGTTTCCGGAGTTGAGTTCACCGATAACTCAATTACATTTGGCAATGAAAAGCCCGAGACAGGAGAAAAGGTAACTGTCAGCGCACTTGTGAAGAACACAGTCGTCGATGCAATTCATGATGTTAAAGTAGAGTTCTATCAGATTGTAGATGGAGAGGAAACTCTGATTGATAGTAAGTTCCACGGAACATATATTGTTGACAGCGGGTCTGAATCTGGGGAAGGCGAATCTGCTTCAGAGCTAATGATGTTTGATCTTGTTGGAGGCGATGAGTTTAATGGGCAAATACTCTACGAAGCGCCTGAAAATAACGGCAATGTTATTATTAAAGCAGTACTTAAATATAAAGACAGTGATGGATTAGAGCAAATCATTACAGCCCAGAAGTCATTCACTTTTGAGGCGGTTCCGGAGATTTCAGATTTAAGGTATGAATTCATTGGCATCGGAAAGATAGTATTAGATGGTACTATAACCAATGCCGGAAATAAGGATGATACTCTGAATGTTGAAATCAGTCTTGTTGACAGGTATGGAACGGAGAACGCTGTTGCTTATGTGCCGGTTACCCTGAAACAGGGAGAAAGTTCATATTTCTCAAGAGAATTGGAAATACCAGGTGAATATTTCACCGAAATGGTAGCTGAGGCTGGACAGCCAACCGAAGAGATTAAGGAAGCAGCCATTATAAAAGTTGGCATGGAAACCGTCAAGGATGAAATTGCAGTTGTAAGAAGCGCTCCATCAAGGGCTCGTGAGCTTATGGATGAAGTAACTGGCTTTAGTGTCAGCAAAAAGAACATGTCTATCCGAAAAGGAACTACTGGCAAAGTAGAGTATAACATTACCTACAAAGAGGCACCTGAAGGAGTTGAAGGAGAAAAGGCAGCGCTTAGAGATGAAATGGTTGTTGAATATATTTCTTCCAATCCAAGGGTAGTACAAATGGCTTCAGATGGTACTTTATTTACAATATCAGAAGGTACTGCAACGGTACAGGCAATATTAATGCCTGCAACAACTCTTAGTGTGGCGACGAAGGGTAGTGTGGCAGGAGGAAAGGTTGCACCTTTAGCGCAGCAATTGGCATCTTCTGCAACATTACCAAGTAGTGTTCTTAGAATTGAGAATGTTGATGTCACTGTTTACTCAGGAACGTCCCCTGTAGCAGGCGGAGGAGTCCCAATCGGCGATACCGGTGATGACGGTACTGCAGTCAACATCACGCTGCCGAATCAGGACAATCCGGATTCTCCTACACAGGTTGAAATCAAGGTAGCTGCAACGGTGGACAGCGATAATAATGCTATAGTGAACATAACCGGTCAGATGGTAGCTGATGCCTTTAAGAAGGCACAGGCCGAAGCAGAGAAAAACGGTTACGGTCAAAATGGCATAACCCTTGTACTGAGTGTGGAAACAGGAAACGAAGAAACGGGCAAAATTACTGTCAGTCTGCCGAAAGAAGTGCAGGAAGCAATTATCGCAAACAATATTGCCAGCACAATCATTGTGGTGGACAACCCTGACATTCAAATCAGTATGGGCCTGGAAACAATTAAGGAAATCAACAGGCAGGCAAACAGCGATGTAAATGTCACAGCAATGCAGGAGGATAGCAGCCGGCTTACCGAAGAAGCCAGAAATGCCGTCGGTGACCGCCCGGTATACAACATAGGCGTGAGCTATGGCAATGGCTCACAGGTCACAAACTTTGGAAACGGAAATATATTGGTAACCATCCCGTACGCCCTTGGAGAAAATGAGAAAGCTGAAAACATCTGTGCTGTGTATATAGACGAAAACGGAA
>ENA-UPAD01000457-UPAD01000457.1-bioreactor-metagenome-genome-assembly--contig:-NODE-457-length-57651-cov-146.975224_pt1 | contig 57651 bp, 47 predicted proteins | sample MGYA00238179_ERZ772710 | MGnify/ENA primary metagenome ERZ772710 (study PRJEB29004, sample SAMN07631245) | bioreactor metagenome | isolation source: Switchgrass digestor | place: USA: Dartmouth...
TTCATGCGATAAATTTGACCCATTTAGGGTGAAATATTCAAAAAGTATTGACAGAAGATGATAAAATATTCGCAGAACAGCGAAAAATCTCGTCGAACAAACGCTTTCCGCTATGGGACTTTCGACGGAAATGCGACTTGAATAAAAAAAGGTTTGAACATCATTATACAATACATTATAATGCTATTAATATACAGCGGTCCATGCCGTAAAACCGTTCGACAGGTGAGACATGATGCAGGGTGCAAGTATACACCTGTTATGCATATATTTTATCAATCAATGCGGTCAGACAGAACAAGGGAGCAACTATCGCAGTCAGAAAGGAGATTTGTTATGGCAGGAAAACTGAAGGTTGGTATTGTCGGCGGAACAGGAATGGTCGGGCAACGATTTGTCACGCTCCTTGAGAATCATCCCTGGTTTGAGGTAACCACCATTGCAGCCAGCAGAAACTCCGCAGGAAAGACTTATGAGGAAGCGGTCGCGAACAGGTGGAAGCTTTCTTCCGGGATACCGGAAAAGGTTAAACAGATTGTCGTCAAGGATGCCTCCAATATTGAAGAGGTAGCCGGCGAGGTTGACTTCATCTTTTGCGCCGTCGATATGAAAAAGGAAGAGATCCGGGCCCTGGAGGAAGCCTATGCCAAAACCGAAACTCCGGTTGTATCAAATAACTCCGCTCACCGCTGGACTCCGGATGTTCCCATGGTGATTCCCGAGATCAACCCCGGTCATATCCGGGTGATTGAGGCCCAGAGAAAACGGCTGGGAACCAAGAACGGCTTCATTGCCGTTAAACCCAACTGCTCCATTCAGAGCTATGTTCCTGCTCTCCATCCCCTGAAAGCATTCGGACCGACCAAGGTCCTGGCTTGCACCTACCAGGCTATCTCGGGCGCCGGAAAGTCCTTCGCCGACTGGCCTGAAATGGTGGACAACGTGATCCCGTTCATCGGCGGCGAGGAAGAAAAAAGCGAGCAGGAACCGCTCAGAATCTGGGGCGAGATCAGGGACGGCGCTATTGTGAAGACCGATGCTCCCCTCATCACAACCCAGTGCATCCGTGTGCCGGTAACAGACGGACATATGGCAGCGGTTTATGTCAGCTTTGAAAAGAAACCCTCCAGGGAGGAGATCATCCAGTTGTGGCGCTCCTTCAAGGGTCGTCCCCAGGAACTTGAGCTTCCCAGCGCACCCAATCCCTTCCTCACCTATTTTGAGGAGGACAACAGGCCCCAGACCAGGCTTGACCGGGATCTGGGCAACGGCATGGGCGTCGCTATCGGAAGGCTCCGCGAGGATACCCTGTTCGATTATAAGTTCGTCAGCCTTTCACACAACACCGTCAGGGGCGCTGCCGGCGGCGCTGTGCTCATTGCAGAGCTGCTCAAGGCGGAAGGATATATCCAGGCAAAATAATGTAAGACAAAAGCTTCAGGGCGGAATTCCATTCCGCCCTGTTTGATTATACTTCATCTGTTTTGAAAAGGTTCATGTAGATAGCCAGGGACACAACCCCAAAAATCTGGAAGGAAACCAATGCAGCTATCACCCCAAACCTGTCGGCCACACCTCCAATCACCACCGCCAGCAACGCATAGACCAGGCTGCCCGCAAAGGATTTGATGGAACCCATTGAAGCTCTGTGCCTGTCTGTAAAAAGCTTCTGGGACATATCGCTCCGGGCAACGCCCGTTACACCGTAAAACAGCGCGTTGGTGGTCAGAAGGACGGGGGAAAATACGTTCCTCATCAGGAACGCCGCCACATTGGATATGATGCTGTAGAGCTTGCCAACCAGGATAACCCCCTTGTATCCCTTCCGGTCAATCCATCTTTCACTGATCCAGAAGCTGAAGGCTGCCAACACATCACCGAGCGTCCCCGCAAGGCCAATGGCCCAGACGGGCCATACCATCTTAAGAAAAGACGCCCTGAACTGGTAAGCCGCTTCACCCGCACCATCCGAAAGGCTGTCGGCTATGAATATTCTGAGAAGTTTGCTGTTGCGGCATACTTCCCACAGGGACTCACGCAAGTGATGCCAGGGTGATTTTCTGTCCCTGTCCGTTGTTTCCGGCTCATCAGGGAACAAGGCTGCCGCAAGCCCCAAAGCCCTGGGAATGATGGAGAGCCTGAACAGCATGGCATAAGTTCCGAAAATCAGCATGAGGCTCCCGATCAGGGCGGAAACCGATAAGGCGATATGGGCCATGGACAGGATTTTTCCCAAAAAGGCCTTGTACTCCTCTTCACGTCCGGCACTTTTCAGATGGCCATAGAGAAAAGCCTCATTATTGCCGCTGAACAAAGCCTGGGACAAACCCTCAAAAACAGCCGCAGCCATCAGCCAAAGGATGCCTTTCCCGACGGAATAAAGCATGATGGAAATCAAAGAAGCCGCTGCTCCCAGCACTATTGTCCTTCTTCTGCCCACCAGATCCGACAAAATACCGGTGGGTAGCTCAAGAACGGCGCCTGAAAGCATGGCAACAGAGAAAACACCCATCCCCAGCATCATGGAACCGGAGATTTCGGTAAAATACAGAACTGCAACAGCAGCATAAAGCCTGAACTCGGAAAGAAAATGGATGAGCCCAAGCAGAAATGCGTTCTTTTTGATATTCATCTGCACTACTCCTTTTTTGATTTAATCCCTGAAGAGCAGTGCAATTGAACAGCATCTGACAGCGTATCAGACATCAGGCTCGGTGCAATCCGCTGTCAGACGGTTCAACTGCACCGAGCAGTTACCTCGGTTATACCGCATGATACGCTTCACCCGCTTTCTGAAATATTTATGCTTATTCTAGCATAAGCGGTCCTGGTTTTCCACGTTTCGCTGCCGTTTTATCGGGAAAGAACAATCCCCTGCGGTTTGCCTTTACATTTTGCACCGATTGCGTGAAAATGAAGAAAAGGCATGTGAGGAGGGAGAAAAATGAGAGCACTGTTTATCGGAGGAACCGGCACAATCAGCACGGCCGTGTCCAAGCTGGCAATAGAAAACGGTTGGGAGCTTTATCTTCTGAACAGGGGTAACCGGCCCGAAAGGGTGCCTGACGGCGCCAGGGTCATCCAATGCGATATCAGCCAGGAAAAAGAGGCAGCAAAACTGCTGGAAGACATGACCTTTGACGTGGTGGCCGATTTCATCGCCTTTGTACCTGAACAGATAGAGCGGGATATCCGTCTCTTTGCCGGAAAAACGGCGCAGTTTATCTTTATCAGTTCAGCATCCGCCTATCAAAAACCGCTTTCCCATTACCGGATCACGGAAAGCACCCCCCTTGCCAATCCCTACTGGGAATATTCCAGAAACAAGATAGCCTGCGAGGAACGCCTGATGCATGAATACCGCAATACAGGTTTCCCCATCACCATCGTCAGACCAAGTCACACCTATGACGAGCGTAGCGTCCCGCTGGCGGTCCATGGCCGGAAGGGAAGCTGGCAGGTCATCCATCGGATCATGCAGGGAAAACCGGTCATCATCCATGGCGACGGTTCTTCGCTCTGGACCCTTACCCACAGTTCGGATTTCGCCAAGGCCTTTGTAGGCATCATGGGCAATCCTGCGGCCATCGGCGAGGCCGTCCACATCACCTCCGACGAATCCCTTTCCTGGGACGCCATCTATGACGCCATCGGCCGGGCTTTGGGCGTAACCGTAAAAAAGGTCCACGTGGCCTCGGATTTTCTGGCGGCTTGCAATCCGGATCTGAGAGGAAGCCTTCTGGGGGACAAAGCCCATAGCGTGGTTTTCGACAACAGCAAGATCAAGCGGCTGGTTCCCGGGTTCACCGCCACCATGCGATTCGACCAGGGGGTGCGGCTTAGCATTGATTATCTCTTGTCGCATCCGGAACTGCAGGTTGAAGACGTGGAATTCGACCGTTTTTGCGACAAGGTCATCGCCGCCCAAAGCGAGGCGTTCAAAATCTTCCAGTCATAATTTTTTGTACAAGCCGGGCCTGTCCATTCGGACAGGCCTTTTTGCTTGTCCTGCAGCGGCATACAGGGCAGCCGAAAGGCCCAGACAACCATTAGCAATCATGGCCTGCCTGCATAATATGAAGTAGGACAAACATTCCCGAACGAAAGGAGGCGACATGATGGACAAATACGAACTTGAGGAACTGAAAAAGATCCTTAAGGCTGAAATCAAGGCTGATCTGAAGGCTGATCTGGATCTCGTGTGGGATGACGAGGATCAGAACAACAAGCAGAGGCAGTTCAACAAGCAGATCAACTACAACGTGCTGACCCAAAAACAGTTCCAGGGTCAGGGTCAGAAAGCTGACGCCGACAGCGAAGCCGAAGCTGAAAGCGAGACAAAGGCTAATGCCGGCGTGAAGGTTGAAGCCAAGGACGACAAGAAGCAGCCGAAGCCTTTTTGACATGAAACCAAGCGGGGATTCCATCCCCACTTACAACCTATTATTGATGCGGCATAAAGAAAGGGATGGTGCTATGGAAACCCAGAAGGTGTCGCCTGACGGCAGAAGCAAGGAAGAGAAAACCATCAGGCTGGAAAAGGACAGCATCCAGTATAACGCCCAGGACATGGAGCAGCACCAGCGGCTTGATTTCAACCCAAGTCAGTCGAATACGCAGAACCTGAACATCTTCATAAAAAATAACCATGATCTGTCCGGTAAAATTATCGGGGTCACCTGCCTGGAAGGCTCAACCGAACGGGTTGCCAATGCGGAAATCCTCCTGTATTTCGGTACTGAATGCAAAACCCCGGTCCACAAGACCACTTCGGATGCCAACGGCAATTTCAGGATAGAGGAGCTTCCACCAGGCTATTACACCATATGCTCCAAGTATGATGGGAACTACTGGTATAAATCCTATTTTATCAAGGTCCTGCCAGGGCAAAAGGTCTTTGAATCCATTCGCCTGCGAAAAGCCGACTGAGCAGGCAGGACCTTGTTCACATATCCGGTTCTGTGAACATGCCGGAAAATCCGGTATTGCAAAAGGCTGCCTGCAACAGACAGCCTTTTCTGCATGGAAGAATACCTTATGCTTTTCAGCAGCGCCTGATGCCTTGAAGCTTGAGGCACGCTGCCGGATTACTGGATTATTTCAACCACTACCCGCTTGTTTTCGCGTATGGCTGAAGCCTTCATAACGGTACGAATGGCCTTGGCGATCCTTCCCTGCTTTCCGATAACCTTACCCATGTCATCTTCCGATACCTTAAGTTCCAGGATAACGGAATGCTCTCCCTCTACTTCGTTTACCGAAACAGCTTCGGGGTGATCAACCAATGACCTGGCTATATGTTCCAGCAATTCTTTCATGGACTGTACCTCCAAATGCTAAGGAATGACTTACTCTGTGATTCCAGCTATCTTAAGCAGCTTCTTGACGGTATCTGTAGGCTGAGCGCCGGTAGAAAGCCACTTCTTAGCCTTTTCCACGTCCACCTTGATTTCGGATGGGTTAGCCAGCGGATTATAGGTACCGATTTGCTCGATGAACTTACCGTCGCGGGGAGACCTGGCGTCGGCGACTACAATTCTGTAAAAAGGCTTTTTCTTTGCGCCCATCCTCTTCAGTCTTATCTTTACCATGTTTTCACCACCTTTCGTCTGTCGTCAGGCAAGTTGTACAGTTAAATCAACTTGATAATTTATATTGAGCAGATCAGAAGGGTCTCCTGAAACCTCCAAGCCCCTTCATCCACCTGCTTCCTTTCTTGCCCTGCAGGGCCTTAATCATTTTCTGCACTTCCTCAAACTGTTTCAGCAGCCGGTTTACGTCGGTGACCGAAGTGCCGCTGCCCCTGGCAATGCGCTGACGCCTGCTGGCGTTCAGGATACTGGGATTGGCCCGCTCCTGCGGGGTCATGGACTGGATGATGGCCAGCGTTCTTGCCATCTGCTTATCGTCCATATCAATCCCTTTGAGAGCCTTGGCGTCCATACCGGGCAGCATGCTGAGCACCTGGCTTAACGGCCCCATTTTCTTCAGTTGCTGCATCTGCTCCAGGAAATCGTCCAGCGTAAACTGCTGGGAACGCATTTTCTTTTCCAGCTCAAGGGCCTTCTTCTCATCAAAGGCTTCCTGCGCCTTTTCTATGAGGCTCAGCACATCTCCCATCCCAAGGATACGGGAGGCCATGCGATCCGGATAAAAGGGCTCCAGATCATTGAGTTTTTCGCCCATACCCACAAACTTGATGGGCTTTCCGGTAACGGCCTTGGTGGACAGGGCCGCTCCGCCCCTGGTATCGCCGTCCAGCTTGGTCAGAATAATGCCGTCGATGCCCAGCTGGTCATTGAATGAACCGGCAACGTTGACGGCGTCCTGACCGGTCATGGCATCCACCACCAGAAGGATCTCATGGGGCTTAACGCTCTGCTTGATGCGTTTCAGCTCCTCCATCAGCTCGGCATCCACATGGAGACGTCCGGCCGTGTCGATGATGACCACGTCAAACTGCATGGATTTAGCGTGTTCCACCGCTTTTCTGGCGATATCCACGGGATCCTGGCCGGTGCCCATTTCAAACACAGGGATGTTCAGCTGACTGCCCACCACCTGGAGCTGTTTGACAGCCGCAGGCCGGTAGACGTCACAGGCCACCAGCAAAGGCTTCTTGCCATCCTTGCGCAGGAGGTTGGCCAGCTTGCCGCTGGTGGTGGTTTTACCTGAACCCTGAAGGCCCACCATCATGTAAACCGTGGGAGGCGCCGGAGAAAACGTGATCTTGGCAGGCGTTGAACCCATGAGCCTGATGAGTTCCTCATGGACAATCTTGACCACCTGCTGCCCCGGAGTCAGGCTTTCCAGGACTTCGCTCCCGACAGCCCGCTCGGAGATGGTGTTGATGAACTCCTTGACCACCTTGAAGTTGACATCGGCTTCAAGGAGCGCCAGCTTGACCTCGCGCATCATCTCCTTGACGTCCTTCTCAGTGATGCGCGCCTGGCCCTTTATCTTTTTCATCAGGTTCTGAAGCTTTTCGGATAATCCTTCAAATACCATGCAACAATCCCTCAAACATCCTGCTTATAATGAATCCATAACCTTTCCGAGGACCTTGACCGCTTCCTGGAAGGATTTGTTCTCCGCTGCCTGGGGAACCTCCCTTTCCACCCTGTTCAGGCAGGCCAGCGCTTTTCTCATGCTTTCTTCCTGTTCCCGGAAACGTTCCACCAGGCCCAGCCGCGCTTCATAGGCTTCCAAGGCCGCCCGTCCCTTGCGGATGCTGTCGTGCACGCCCTGCCTGCTGATGCCCAGCTCCTCGGCTATCTCCGCAAGGGAATAGTCATTGTTGTAATACAGGTCCAGGATTTCATACTGGCGGGCCGTGAGAAGCTGCCCGTAGAAATCCAGCAACATGGAAACCTCAAAAAACCGGGGTTCCTCAGCCACAGCGGCGTCAGCTTTTATATTATCCTTCATGGGTTTCACCCTGTCAAGCACTTTTGCTTTACACACGCGTACTTCATTATATGGCCGCAACGCAAAGTTGTCAAGTCCTGAGTTTGACAGGGGGAAATCTGAATTTGGTATTGCTTCCAGCAATTTAAACCATAATAAGTGGGTCGGTAATGCACGCCGCGGCGAGGTGCTTCATGAAAAACAGGTTTCTCGGTTCGGTTTATACGATTTTCTTCCTGCTGCTGGTAATTGGCATCGTCACCCAATACGCCGAAAAAGGGTTTTGGGTTATCTGGACATCGCTGGTACTTGGGGCATTTTATCTTTTACCGGCAATCCTGGAAAGAATCCTGCACATCATCATTCCGCCGCTCATTAAATACGCAATCCTGGCTTTTCTGTTCCTGAGCCTGTACATGGGCGGGATTCTTTCCTTCTATGACAGGTATGACGGATGGGACACTTTCATCCATCTCCTATCCGGTTTCATAACGCCTGCGCTTGCCCTGTCGCTGATCAACCTGCTCAACGGCGATCCCTGCACCATCAGAACACTGAAGCCCGGGTTTAGCTTCCTTTTCATGGTCCTTTTTGCCGCAGGCGTAAGCCTTTTGTGGGAATATACCGAGTTTCTCAGCGACTCCCTCCTGGGAACCAACCATCTGAACGATACCCGCCTGGACAACGGCCTGGTGGATATCGGTCTCATGGATACCTTAAAGGATCTCATCTGCTCCCAGTTGGCATCCCTGCTGACCTCCTTCTGGCTTTACCGCACCATCCGAAAGGAGCAATGGCTCTGCCTGTCGAGAATACTGATTACAAAGGGCAGACATTGAGACCTGCTGAAATCATCACCGGGTTTACTTAAAGCCCGCCTTGTCTTATAATCATTTATTGAAGCACAACGTTGCCGAGGTGTCAGATGAGACTGAGAAGCATTCCCAACGCCAAAGAGATGCTGCCAACATTCAGGAATTATATACAGGATCCCCGTCTGTTCAAGGACAAATGGTCATCCTATTTCGGGAATTCCAACGAGATCCATCTGGAGATTGGTTCCGGCAAGGGGGAGTTTATCATCACTCTGGCCCGGAATAATCCCGGAATCAATTACATCGCCGTTGAGCGATGCCACACCATCGCGCTCAAGTTTTTAAGGAAGATACCTGAATCAGGCTTGCCCAATCTGGCCGTGACCAGCCTTGATGCGGACTATCTGGAAGAATACTTAAACGAGGGCGAGGTCAGCAGGCTTTACCTGAATTTCTCCGATCCCTGGCCTAAAAAGAAGCATGCCAAAAGGCGGCTGACTTCTCCCAGGTATCTGAGGATCTATGAGAGGCTTCTCAAGGATGGCGGCATCATCGAGTTCAAGACAGACAACCGCCAGTTTTTCGATTACTCGCTGGAGCAGTTTGGGGAATCGGCTTTCGAGATCATTGCCGTTACCTACGATCTGTATAACAGCGATATGCTGGAAGGGAATGTCCCCACCGAGTATGAAACGCGATTCCATAACATGGGCACACCCATCAACAAGCTCATCGCCCGGCTCGACAAATCAAAAATCAAAAAGGATGAAGGTGTACAGGAATGAGATATACGTTTAAAAACAAAGGAACCTGTTCCGCACAGGTCACGTTCGACATTGAGGACGGCATCATCAGGAATGTGGAGTTTTTGGGCGGCTGCAACGGAAACCTCCAGGGCATATCCAGGCTGGCAGAAGGCCGTAGCGCCAAAGAGGTCGCCGCATTGATCAAAGGTATCCGCTGCGGTTTTAAAAAAACCTCCTGCCCGGATCAGCTATCTCTTGCCATCGAGAAGGCTTTATCCGAGGTCGCTTCCACTGATGAATCCTGAGATAGTTGGCGCCTGCGGCTGATGCAGGCCGGATAACCGCGACGGATAAACGGCATATTGACAATGCTTCCTCTTCATTGTATACTGTTATTCGTCCACTTCGTAGGGGAGTAGCTCAGTTGGTAGAGCAGCGGTCTCCAAAACCGCGTGCCGCGGGTTCAAGTCCTGTCTCCCCTGCCACTGTTTAAAATCCTATTCAGGAGTTTTGAACTCATGAATAGGATTTTTTTCATTTCAAGCTGCATGTGCGGCATCCGGGTACCTATTTCTTTTCGCTTTCCCGATGGCTCTCCTTCTGCCATCCTTTTTCGGTGCAAACCGTCTCGGTACCGTCCCGGTTCATGATTTTTGAGCCCACCGCATGCCTTTGATTGGCCATGATGCAGAAGGGTTCCGAATCGGCATAGCCCTTTGGTTCCCTGGAAGCCTTTTTCACTTCATTGGGCGTATTTATCTGGTTGACGAACAGTTTGTCCCGCTTCTGGTTGTTTTTCATGCAATCATCCTTTCCGATCATCAGGCATGGAGCATGTCCCATCGCTATCAATATGCGCCGATATGCCCCTGTTCATACCCGATGCGGTACGATTGCATGAAGCAAATACTGGAACCTTTTAATCGACAGACCGGATTCAGCCGGCCCGTTCCCTGTATTTGGCAAGACAGCGCGTGAACTTCAGCGTGTTTCCGACCAGATCTGCGGCCAGAGCAACCCCGGAGACCAGGAGAATCCCCCTGTAAAGCATGGATATCACGTCCATGAGACGGGTCAGTTCCGCCATGTCCACGGCCCCCAGGTTCTGTGAAGGAACCTCCACAATGGCAGGTCCCAGCAACAACTGAACCAGAATGATCAGCGAACCCAAATCGCCGATGATTTCCATCGTCAGGGTATAAAGCCTGTACCGGCCATCCTTCAGCAGCAGGAAAAATTTCAGGAAGGCCAGGACGAAAAGGATATTGATATAGACCATGTAGGGTTTTATGACGCCCAGATCCACCAGGGAGACCAGTTTTGCGACCTCCGGATCATCGGTCTGGAAGTAGTTCCGGACAAGGAGCGGGTAGAAGTTCAGGAAGATAAAGAGCAGCAGCGTAAAGATCAGGCCGAAGACGACGTCCGATACCCTGATGGCTTCACCGGGGCCGGGAACTTCGGGGAGGCTTTCGGGATCCCAATCCGCATCGTCCCGTCCTGTTTCCGGTTCCGAGCCGGGGCTCAACCGTTCAGCCAATATAAAAACCACTGTAACGGCTCCTATGGCGGCAAATATTCCAGTACACATCCGCCAGACCAGGCCGGGAATATCCCCCGCGCCGAAGCCGTTCTGCAGCCTCTCAAGGGCAAAACTTGTGAAAACGTAGACCAGAACGCACAGCGAGGCCAGTTTCACCAACAGGAAGTATAGATCATAAAGCTCGGGACCGATGACGTAGAGCCATTTGCCGGCATATTGGCGGGCAACCTTGTCCGGCGGTCCGAATCGGCGCAGAACATCCACAATCTCTTTTTCACCGGGAGTCCCGTCGGGGATGCGTGCTTCCAGCTCATGCATGATTGATGACCGAAGCTGCTTTTCGGCATCTTTTCTGAGCCTGGAAGGCATTTTTCTGCATACCGCGTACAGGTATCTTTCGATGAGTTCCATCGCCATCCCTCCCCGTCCATTATACCACCGTTGAGAAAAAACATTTCCCATCATTCCGTAAGGCCTTACCTTCCTTTCCGGCACCTTGCCACAGGTTGCCCTATCAAGTAAAATAAAGGTGAACATATGTTCTCAGAGAGGAAGTAAACCGGATTGGCGAGAAAAAAAAAAGGCAAGACAACTGAACCGGCGATCATCGAAACAGAGGAGAAGTCTTTTGCCGACGAGAGTACCGGCAATTTCGTCCGGGCTGACGACGCAGAACAGGAACAGCCATATCCGGTTTTTAAGGTCTCGGTTCGAAACCTGGTAGCTTTTTCAATCCCTGAAGACACCACCTGGTCTTTCACCTCCTACGCCCAGCTCCAGGAAGGTTCACAGGCCCATGCGGAAATCCAGAACCGCCACAAGGCCCTGGGCACCTACCGTCCGGAAGTCTATCTCACCTATTCCTGCAGGACAAAAAACTGCATCGTGGAGATCAGCGGGCGGGCAGACGGTATCTGGGAACTGGAGAACGAGGCCATCATCCATGAGATCAAAACCACATCCACTCAACTTTCAGAGATACACGAAGACTTCAGCGAGGCCCACTGGGCCCAGGGCAAGTGCTATGCCTTCATCTATGCCGCCCACAAAAACCTGCAAAGGATCACCGTACGCCTCACCTATCTCCATCGTGCCAGCGGGAAGGAAAAAAGCTTTGAGCGGACTTTCAGTCGGGATGCTCTTGAAAAATTCATGAAGAGCCTGGTCCATCCTTTCGCGGGATGGGCCCTGTCCCAGGCCAAATGGCGCCAGGTGCGGGATCTGTCCATCCAGGCCCTGGAATTCCCCTATCCGGCCTACCGGACCGGTCAAAAGCTTCTGGCCTATAACACCTACAGATGTATCCAGGACGGCAAGCGGCTCTTTGCCCAGGCGCCTACCGGTACCGGCAAGACCATGGGCGTCCTTTATCCAGCCATCAAAGCCCTTGCCGAAGGCAGCATCCAGCGCATCTTTTATCTGACCGCCAAAACCACCACACAGCACGTTGCGGAAAACGCCCTGAAGCTTCTGGCGGACCAGGGCCTGCGCCTCAGGGTTTTGACTCTGACTGCCAAGGACAAGATCTGCCCCCATCTCATACGGGAATGCTATTCCGAGAAATGCATCTATCTCCAGGGCTATGCCTCCCGTTCCAGGAAGGCGATAAAGGAACTCATCCGGAAGACGGATACCTACCACAGGGACAATATCGCCGAGACAGCCATGAAACACACCCTGTGCCCATTTGAATTCAGCCTGGATCTGGCGCTCCAGTGCGATGTGATCATATGTGACTACAACTATGTATTCGATCCCAGGGTCAGCCTTAAGAGGTTCTTCCAGCAGAAATCCCGCGAAGACTGCGTACTTCTCATCGACGAAGCCCACAACCTGTTCGACCGCGCCCGCGAGATTTATTCAGCCTCCATCAGCAAAAAGGAAGTCCTGGAGATGGCCAGACGCATCAGGGAGGATCTGCCGGCTGTGGCCAAATCGCTCCGCGGCATCAGCCGAACCCTTGCTTCCCTGGAAAAGCAAACGGCACAGGACAGGAACGAGGCGGCAGGCGTAAGTTACCATGCCTCACCCGTCCTTCCGGATGCCCTTTTGGCTCCGGTTGAGGCTTTCATCAGCGAGACCGAGCTCTGGATGCTGACCCGCGGCGATGAGGAAAAGGAATATACCGAGGATTTGGTCACCCTATTTTTCGACCTGCTGCATTTCAAGAACATAGCGGAGCTTTACTCCTCCGAATATCGTACGATGATAACCGGAACAGGAAGCCATCTCAGGCTGACCCTGCTGTGCCTGGATCCGGGCGGCATGCTGGACAAGATCATGGATACGGCCCGTTCAGCCATCCTTTTTTCGGCCACCCTTTCACCGCTGTCCTACTTCCGGGATATCCTGGGGGGACGCCGCGAGGATGCCACCCTCAGGCTGCCTTCGCCCTTTCCCCGGGAGAACCTGCTCGTGGTCAACGAAGACTGCGTGGAGACCCGTTTCCGGTACAGGGAAAAATACCTGGAACGCGTCGCCCTCGCCATACATCAGTGGGTGAAATGCCGCACCGGCAACTATATGGTCTTTTTCCCCTCCTACCAGTACATGACCGACGTTCTGGAGATTTTCAGGGAGCTTGGGGGTACTTTCAGAGTCCTTTGCCAGGAACGGGAAATGGATGAAGCTTCACGAAGCGCTTTTCTGAAAGAGTTTGACAATTTCGGAGACGTCACGCGGATTGGTTTTTGCGTCATGGGCGGAATCTTTGGCGAGGGTATTGATCTTGTGGGCGACCGGCTCACCGGCGTGGTCATCGTAGGCATCGGCTTGCCCCAGGTCTGCCCGGAACTGGAGATCATGCGCCGCTATTATGATGAAAAGCTGGGCAGCGGGTTCTCCTATGCCTATACCTATCCCGGCATCAACCGTGTGCTCCAGGCCTCAGGGCGGCTGATACGGACGGAAAATGACCGGGGAGCCCTGCTGCTGATCGATTCCCGCTTCGCTCAGCCGGACTGCATCAGGCTCCTTCCAGATGAATGGTGCCCCATTCCCCGGACTTCCATGGGCGTCGACATTGAGGCATGCGTCAGGCAATTCTGGGAGAAGAGCTGACAAAATCATCCGGGCTGTCTTTTCTAGAAAATACCCAGGAACTTCTTTGGAACATTCACACGAACCGCCACCAGCTTCCCGCCGCTGGCCACATAGGCCAGGCTTTCGCTGGCAAGACAGATGCTGTCGACTTTGGATAATGAGGTATAGACATCTATCACCTCACCGCTGTCATTCAGAAAGTATACCTCGGATCCTGCCGCACAGGCAATGGTTCGGCCGCTGGTCTTAATCTGGGTGATTTCCGCATCGAACACCAGCCATTCCCTGGTCGTTCCGCTGCTGTCGATGGCTTTGAGCGAAGTCTGCATGCGTTTTTCCCTGCTGAGTATCTCGCCGTCCAAAACAGCGGCCACGGTGATGCCATTCTGTGCATTTGCACAGGCAGTCAGGTAATCGCTTTCCAAATCCAACCGCCAGATCATGCCCATGTCCTTGCCGATGCATATCAGGTCCTTCTCGCCGTACAGCAGCAGTCTTGCATCCGCAAGGGGCAGGGCGCCTACAAACAGATCCTCCCGGCCTGCGCTGTCGCGGATGCTGCCTCTCTGATTCATGGACAAATCCAGGAATTCAAAAAGGGATGTGGCCTCAAGGCTTTGGGTATCCACACCGCAGACAATGAAGGCGGTATGGTCAAACTGGGGATAATGGAAAATGGCAAAGGGATAATACTCGGATATATTCCGCAAAACAATTTCCTGGCCTTCCCGGGAATATGCCCGAAGAATCCTTTTATATCCGACCTGATCGCTCTTGGTGATCACAAGGATCCAGTTTTCAAAAATGCCCGCATTGACGATGTCCACATCTAGGGTTTTATCCCACAGGATCTGGCCATCCCTGACAACCCCCAGGTATCTTCCGCCCAAATCGGCAACCAGTACATCATTGCCCTGGGTCCGGATCAGAGGTTTTTTCAGGCTGACAGGGACATACCAGAGGAGGTTGCCTTCGTTGTCGAAACACTTTACCGTGCTGATGGAGCCCACAATGATATTCCCCGACAAGGTATCCAGGCCGGATTGGTTTAAAGCGCCGTCAAGGGGGATCTCAACGACTTTCTGGGCAGACGCTTCCATCACATCAACCATTTGCCTGTACGTGCCGTCCAGGCCTGTCCTGAAGATATCCAGCGGGTTGATGCTAAAGAAAGAGTACAAGGCGACAAGGATCACCGCCAGTACCAGCAGTATAAAAGCCAAGAATCTGCGCAAATGAAAACGGTATTGTACTTCATCCTTTGTTTCCTGCATGGATCACGCGTTCTCCTTTGTTACCCGGAAATGGCAATCATCCAAAAGCTCAGAAAAAATCCCTGATCATCTGTCTTTTCTCTCTGTAATTCCGTCATGCCAAAAGTTAACCGAGGGTCGGCCAGAAACCTCATCAGAAGGATTCCAACAGGTACAGTCCTCTCGTAAAGGCCGGATCGTGTTCAGCCCGCAATGTATTGAGGCATTCGTTGAGCTTATCCCTTGTCTGGATATCAATATTCCCGCTGACAGGAATCTGGTTTTCAGCCTGGAACCGCCTGACCGCTTCCTGCGTCTCCTGGTCCATCATCCTGTCGGGACTGCTTTCAAAATAACCAGCCGCCCGGAGAATTTTCTCTGCCTGATAGACATCATGTCCGTATGCCCCCGGAGTCAGCGTTTCGGTATTGCCCAGAGGGGTCACAAGCGCCAGGTCGGTGCCGTTGGGAAGATTTCTGGCTGCAATCTCGATATCGGGTGCCAGCCCGACCCCATGGATGGTCCTGCCGTTTCGCGTCAGATAATGACCGGTGGTAATCTTGATGGTGCCCAGAAGTTCGTCGGGTTCCAGGAACAAGCCCTGATAGGCAAGCCATTCGACGGCTGTGATGTAATACAGGCCGTATTTCTTGCTGTATTTGGCGTATGCCTCGGGGGTGAGAACATAGAACATGTTCTGGACAACCCCTTTGCCATAGGTCTTCTGCCCTATCAGAACACCTTTTCCGGAGTCCTGGATGGCACCTGCAAGGATCTCGGCAGCGCTGGCCGTATGTTCATTGACCAGAACAGCCATGATGTAGGGAGAATTCCTGAGATCGGAATAATACGTTTTATCGGTCAGCCTTTCGGATTTGAAATCAAGCCTGGTGATCAGGCCTTCCGGAACAATCCTTCTGGCGACAGCCACAGCTTCGTCAACAAACCCGCCGGCGTTGTCCCTCAAATCCAGCAGAATCCTGGTTACGCCCCTGCGTGCTATTTCATCTATCGCCTTGCCGAATTGAGCGCCCGTGCTGCCGGTGAAGGATTCTATATAGATGTATGCCACATCTCCCTCAATTCTCCACGAAACCGGGTTGAGCGTTACCTGATCTCTCCGGACGGTGATATCCAGTTTTTCGGATTGCCGCTGGATGGTCAGGGTCACTCTGGTCCCTTTTTCACCCCGTATCTCGGATGCCACGGCGCTGGCTTCCTTGCCGAAGGTGGAAACACCGTCGACAGCCAGAATGATATCCCCATCGCGCAATCCCGCCCGTTCGGCAGGCGAATCCTCGTAAACCCTGACAATACGAACACCTTCGTCACATTTCTCAAGGCTTGCCCCTATGCCAACAAAGCTTCCCTGGAGGCTGTCGTTGATCATTTGGGTCTCCTGGTTGTCATAAAAACCGCTGTAGGGATCCAGCTCGCCAAACATGCCCTTTAAAGCCGCTTTCAACGCTTCTTCGTCGTCTATGTCCAGATAGTACATATCCTGCATAAACTCAAGGGCACTGTTGAGATAGTCCCCGTAATCCATCCCCATGGCCGGGATGGTCGATGTAAGGAGCAAGACGCAGAGAACCAGTATGGTTGCCAGTTTTTTCATAAATCCCACCTCCAGGTGGCTATTCTCGCCTATATATGCAAGGAACCCTGACGGTCCGCTATCCAAACAGAAACCCCAGGGATCCTCAACAACATTGTATCATATCGGTACTGTAAAGAAAATCGGTATCAGAAGGAGAGCATTCTGTCCGCGTAATCCTTTACCAGTTCATCGCCCATATACCGGATCAGGTTATAGAACAGCTTGGCAGCCTGTTCATTGGTGATACGGCCCGAAGGGTTAAAGTATCCCCTTTCATCTCCCTGGAAGATGCCCAGGCTGTAAGCCACAGCGGCAGCGTTCCTGGCATAGGCGGGTATGCTGTCGTTATCCACATAAGGCGTATTGCTGTAGGGCGGCGCAAGGTTTTCCAATCCCAGAGCATTGACGATCATCTTTATGGCTTCCGCATAAGTGACGTAGGCGTCAGGCTGGAAATAGGAATTGCCCGTACCGGTGATTATCTTCTTTTCATAGGCGCGTTTGATCAAAGCGTAGTCGGGATCGTCCACAGAGACATCCAGGAACGGCGATACTTCCACGGTTTTGCTCCTGTTTCTGTTGGTCGTGATCGTGGAGGTCTTCAACTTGGGAGCCTCGGGAATGTCCTTTACCGCCTGCATCAGCATGACAACAAACTCGCGGCGTGTAACGTATTTATTGATATTGTAATTCTCACCGGTCCCCGGAATGACCCCCAGGCCGAAAAGGATGCTGACGGGCTCCTGTGCCCAGTGGCCGTCAAGCTGCCTGATATCGGGCACCATGAGCCGCTCCAGCACCGGCGGTACGGTGATATTGGTCCTGCTTTTATAATCCTTGATCACGGGGGTAGGCATATTGTTGCTGTCGAATTCAGGAAGCCTTGCGTGATAATCCAGGATAGCCTCCTCCCATGTTCGCCTCACATAGCCCCCGTCAAAGCTGATCTGCCAGGGTTCGTTTTCAGCATACTTGATCTGCTGGCGCCTGGTGGTGGACACGGTCACTTCGGCCGATCCGCCCCACTGGTAGGGTGTATTCCCATCCAAAATGCGCGTTTCCAGAGTGTACTGGATTTTCTGCGACTGGGTGGAACTCCAGTACTGATCGTAGGCGTACAGCTTGCCGGAGATCCCCACCGTAACCGTATTATTGCTGTTGTTGTTGATCCGGTAGACCTTTCTTCCGGCAAATTCCCCGGCATAATAGTTGATGGCCGGCTTGGGATCCACTAGCAGCGACTTTGAAAAACTGTATTCGCTTAGGGTATATGAATTGCTCCCAATGGTAATACGTTCATCAGGTGTTCCGGTACGGCGCGTGGATTCGACAATCTGCCCGTTGGGTTTGGTTTCGGATGTCGTCTCAAAATTGATGCGTCGAATCAATCTTGCCTCTTCCTCGGCATTTTGCAGGTTGTAATAGTATTCCGCCTTTTCAACACCATTTTTCACACTTTTTGTTATGGTCAGCGTGCCTGTGAGATAAATGGGCTTGCCGCTGACAAAGCACATCTCGGTATAGTAATAGCCGTTTTTCACATTCGTATTGACAGCCGAGATGCCGCCCTCGTAGCCCAGGGTGCCCTCAACGGCCAGGACTTCCGTGGGCATCATGAGCATGATGACCGCCATGACGACAACGCTGATCTTTTTCAGCAATCCTGCTTTCATTCCGGGCCCCTCCTCATGACTCAACGATGATGATAATGCCGTCCTGGTTTGCAAGGTTGCTGACGATGCGCACAGTGTCACCCGGACGGATGGCTGACAGGTCGGCCGTTTTGCCGTCTTTTATGATGATGGCGTTTGCCGGTACATTGACATCCCTGTTAGGTGCACTCGTCCAGACCCGTTTGCTGCTGTTATACATCATGGCTTCCCTGAGCCTGAAGCCGGATTCCGACAGGCTCATTACCCTGCCCTTCTCATAAACATCCGCGTAGGGAGCCGTGCTGATCAACAGGGTCCTGCCGGTGTCTTCCACGATATAAACGCTCTGATTGACGAAGTTTTCATCAAAGTTCAGCATGTTACCCGTACCGGCGCCATCCAGGAGCCTGGTGGCGGTAAGATCTATGCTGAAGGTTTTGGGCGTGTTATTGAACAGCCAGCTTGTGCCCGAAAGCTCCGCAAATGACTCCACCGTAAAGGATTTGAGGGGATCCACCGTCTTAATCCTTCCCCGGTAGATGGTCAGGCTTCCCTTACCCTTGCTTGTATTGCTGACAACCACCTGGCTCATGAGGATATTGGAACCGATGGCTTTATCGGCGGACAGCTGCACATTATCCATGGTATCCAGTGCGCCCATATCCACCAGCCGGCCGTTCTTGACCGCAATGGTGCCGGCGTCAAAACCGATCACCTGGGATGTGTTCTGAAGTTCCAGGCGGTTGAGGGTATTGGACAGGGCAAGTACATTATCCGTAAAGACCATTTCATATTGGGGTTTGGCCCGGAAGGCCGCCATGACGATGCTGTCCTCCCCGTTGATGTCCTGCTGAACGGCGATATAGGCCACACCGGAAACACGCCCGGACGGCCTGTCGTTATAGTCACGGCTGTAGGGAAAGGTCTTGATGCCTATAAAGGGAGCCTGCTCCCAACGGCCGTTGACAAATTCCTGAACACCTGACAAGGCCAGCGTATTGTTCAGTTCATCGTAGTATTCCACGTTTCCGCGATAAATGGCCGAAACCGGTTTGGGATCCTTCAGAAGCTCAATCCCCTGCACATGAACATTGGTACCATCGATCTGGGCCAGAATTCTCACCCTGTCGCCTTCCTGGATCTGGTTGCGGGCTATCAACTGATCGTTTTGGTAGATGGGTACATTCACAGCAACCGGTATACTGTATATCCCGTCATCCTGCTTGAGCACGAGGCTGGGCAGGTTCACCTTGTAGACGGTACCATACATGGGCTTGTAGTAGCTCCGTGTGCTCAGCCAGGCAACATATCCGTCCTCATCCAGCTGGATGAAGGCATAATCACCGGGCTGCACATCCTCAAGGGTTGCCTGCTGCCCGTCCCGGGTCACGGGAATGGTATAGGCAAAGCTGTAAGTCCTGAAATTTGTCAGAGTGTCCTGAGCATCCGGAGACATACCGGAACCATCCCAACGGTAAAGGGTGATATAACCCAGCGAAGGATTAACCTCCCGAACCACTCCGCTGATATAGCCATCCGCTTCCTCATCTGCCGCCGTGGAAACGAGAGCGGCCTGGTTGCCAAAGATGAAGCACAACAGGAGGGTGAAGACAATAGCAGGTTTTATGAAACGCAATTTGGATGCCTCCATTCCAATACTTCACTCTTTTTAGAATATCGGCATTAGCAGGCGCAGTATAAAGCCGGTCAGGATTACTGTTTTGTTACATTATCATGCATGTTGTCATGCACGGTCCCGTCGGCAGATCTCTTAAGTTCCCTGAACCGTACTTCCGTGATGATCATGCCGGCAAAAATCAGCAGGCATCCCAGGCCTGTGTTCAGGGTAAGCTTCTCGGTCTCTCCCCCCGCTCCGGGTATGATCAGCGCAAAGAGCGCGCCGAATACAGGCTCGAATGTGAGCAGGAGCGCTGTCCGGGTGGGCGTGGTAAATTGCTGGGCGATGGTCTGAACACCGTATGCAAAGGCCGTTCCCAGAGCGCCGGTATACAAGACGGTCAGGATAACCCGGGTATCGATGGTGACCGGCGTCCGCTCGCCCGAAAGCCCGTAAACCAGCCAGAGCATGCCGTACATCAGCGCGGCTGAAAGGATTTGCACAACGGCCAGGTGCCTGGCATCGGTTTGCTGGGCAAACTTGTCAATAAAGATGATCTGGAGCGCAAAGCATACAGCGCATAATAGCGTCAGCGTGTCGCCAATATTCCAGTCCCCCGAAAAACCTCCGCTTAAGAAAAACAAGCCGGCCGTTGCCAGCAGCACGCCAATCACTGCACGGACAGGCGGCTTTTTCTTCAGGTAAACAGCTGAAATCACAGGCACCATAACGACATTCAGACCTGTGATAAAGGCCGAATGAGACGCGCTGGTATAATTAAGCCCGATGTACTGCAGGGACATCCCCCCAAAAAGGGTCAAGCCAATCACGGTTCCCTGAAACAGGGCTTTTAAGCTGATTCTCCCGATTTCTCTGACAAAAATCAAAGCCAGGAGAATCCCGGCCACTGCGAATCTGAGAAACAGGTAGGCATAGAAAGGGATATTGCCTGTGATATTCTTCATGAGGATGAATGACGATCCCCAAACCACAGTAATGCTGAGTATGGCAAGGTCAGCCTTGAGTTGTCGTGTCATGGCAGCTAACTTCCTTGTACAATTGAGATTTCGGTCACGAAACGAACCGGCCGCGATGCTGAATAACCCCTGGCTTCCCGGCTTTCTTCAGGCCCGGTTTCCTTTTGGTCACTTCTAACCGTTCAAGGCCATGATGAGATGGTTAAACCATCCCATAACAACAGATTCCGAAAAAGCATCGGGTATTTGAATGATGCTCAGCGATCCGACAAACGGTATGATGATGGCAAAAACCAGGTAAGCGATGATGATACCGACACCAAGTCCAAGGGCCAGGCCTCCGGTCCGGTTCGCCGTACCCATGATGGTGCTGCAGTTCAGGACAGTGGTCAGGATCTTCCCTATCACCACGACCAGCAGCTTGACAGCGATAAAAATAACAACGACAGCCAGGACCTTCAGGATAGTGAAGGTCAGCATGTCATTCAATGTAACAACCGTATCCTCATAAAGGGATCCGATATCGGCAGCCGAATTGGTTATCACCAGGAGTTGCCTGAGGAAAGGGTTCCCGGATATGACCTGGTTGACTTCCGGGCTCTCTCCAAGCAATTTCAGGGATGATTCCGCCTCTTCGATGCTGATGGCGGGCAATTGGGAAATGGCCGGAAGAAGGCTGTCTATCCTTTCACCGATGCTTTTCCCCAGTCCGGTTTTCTGCATGGCCAGGAGCGCAAGCTTCGGTGAAAAAACCGAGGCACAGATGATGCCGAGTATGTAGCCTGCAAGGCTGAACACCGTATTGATGAGGCCGCGGAAATAGCCCTTCAGTCCAAACAATGCGATGATCCCGACAACGGCATAGTCAACCCCGTTGAAATCGAAACCGAACAGCAGGTCGGCAGCGATAAAGAGAACCACTGCCAAAAAGAGAATTGCAATCGGAAGCCTGCTTATGGAATCAACGATCGGTCGTTGTCTTCTGTAGCCATATCCCAAAATAACACCCCCTGATCCTGTATGCTCAATAAACCCATTTCCGGGTAATACTTACTTGATGAAGGTAGACAGGTTAATGCTGATCAGGAGCAGTATGGACATAATCAAAACGCCTATCATAACTGATCTGCGTTTAAAGAGCACCTTTATCCCTCCTATTGTTCAGGCTTTTGAAATTCTCGACCCATTATATCATTTTGCATTTATTTTGTAAAATAATTTTAAGATTAGTGCAACATAAACTCTGCTAGAATAGTGCTATTGGCTTATGGAGGTACAGACATGCCCTTCGACGGAATTCTGACCCATTTTATGGCACAGGAACTGAACACGAAGCTTTCGGGCGGAAGGATCGGAAAGATCTACCAGGTATCCAGGGATACGGTCATTCTCCATGTGCGGGCGGGCGGTGAGAATCACAGGCTTCTGGCATCCTGCAACGCTTCCTTTCCCCGCATCCACCTGACCGAAAACCAGTATGAGACCCCGGACAATCCACCCGTTTTCTGCATGCTCCTTCGCAAACACCTTTCAGGCGCTATCATCAGGGGCTTTCAGACCAGCGGTTTCGAGCGGGTGATCACCATGGAAGCCGAAGCCACGGACGAGCTGGGGGACCGTGCCCATAAAAAACTGGTCGTGGAGATCATGGGAAAGCACAGCAACATCATCCTGCTCAACAGCGAGGACCGAATCATCGATGCCATGCGCCATGTGGACAGCGAGGTCAACCGTGTTCGTGAGCTGCTTCCGGCCAGGCCCTATATTGCTCCTCCGGCCCAGGGCAAGCTCGATCCCTCCCTTGAAAGCACCCGGACCATCCTTGTCGAAGGCCTTTCGGAATCCGGTCGTTCGGTCGAGAATTACCTGCTGGACAAGCTCCAGGGGTTCAGCCCGGTATTATGCCGGGAATTATGCGCCCGGGCATCACTGGATGAAAGAAGATCTGCCTCGGGCCTGACTTCCGAAGAAGCGGCACGCCTTGCTGAAACCTTGCGGAACATGATGGACACCCTGCTGAACCAGGGACCGGTCCCCGTTGTCGTGCATGACGCCGCATCCGGAAAGCCCGTTGATTATCATATAACCGACCTGGTCCAATATCCTTCCAGGAAGCATTACGATACCATCAGCCAGGCCGTCGACGCCTATTACCGGTCGCGCCTGATGAAGGAAGCCAATGCACAGAAGAGCCATGAGCTGGCCAAGACCGTGGGCAAATACATAGAAAAATGCGAGAAGCGCTTGTCCGCCAATGTCCAGGTTTATGAGGAAAACATGGACTACGAGCGGTTCCGCCTGTTCGGGGAGCTTATCACTTCCAGCATCTATGCCCTGAAGAAGGGTATGAACAGCGCACGCCTGCGCAATTATTATGCCGAGGGCGAGGAGTATGTGGAGATCCCGCTGGATCCCCAGAAAAGCCCGCAGGATAATGCCCAATACTATTTCAGGCGCTACGCCAAGGCCAAAAACGCCTGCAATTACGCAAAAAACCAGATTGAAAGCCTTAAGAAAGAGCTGTCATGGCTGGAGAGCGTCATGCTCGCCCTAGAAAACACGGAAGACAGCAGTCAGCTCCAGGATATCCGCATTGAGCTTTATGAACAGGGCTACCTGAAATCCCTTCCCAGAAAGGGACGCAGGGAGACCGGGCTGAATTCCTCACCCATCCGGGTGGTTTCTTCCGACGGATTTGAAATCTTCATCGGCCGGAACAACAAGCAGAACGACAGATTGACCATGAAAACGGCAAGGCATGAGGATATCTGGCTGCATGTCAAGGACTTCCCCGGCTCCCATGTGATCATCCGGACCGAAGGTCGCCAGGTCCCCGACAGTACCCTGGAGGAAGCAGCCGGATACGCCGCCTGGTTCAGCAAGGCCCGTTCAGCGCCCAAAGTGGAAGTGGACTACACACCGGTCCGTAACGTAAAAAAACCATCCGGGGCCAAGCCCGGGATGGTCATTTATGTAAACTATAAGACGATTGTGGCAACGCCGAAGGCGCCTGAAACAGGCGAAGCATGATGCCGCAAGGCAATAGCCGGCACTTGTTCCCCCTTCCGGGTCTTTTCAGCCAAACAGCCGGTTACAGACTTTCTCCAGGTGGTACCAGACCTTTTCTCGGTCGATGGTCCTGAATTCCCCGTCCTGATAAAGGATGCGCCCGTCGACCATGGTCATGCACACATCAGACCCCTGGGCCGAGTAGACCAGGGCCGAGCAGATATTATGCAAGGGCTTGATATGCGGCTTTTCCAGGCTCACCATGATTAAATCCGCCTTTTTGCCTTCCTCGACGGAACCCACACAGGACATGCCAAGGGCCTTTGCCCCATTGACCGTTGCCATCCTCAGCGTCTCAACTGCCGTAATGACCTTGGGGTTCCGTGTGTTCCCTTTATGAAGGATGGAAGTCAGGTACATATCCTCCCACAGGTTCAGGTTATTATTGCTGGAGGCCCCGTCGGTCCCGATGCAGACATTGAGTCCCATGGAATGGGCCTGGGGAACGGGCGCAATACCGCTGGCCAGCTTCAGGTTGCTGGCCGGGCAATGGATGACCGACACATCCTTTTCCTTCAGCAGCGCCATATCGTCCCCGTTGATCCAGACGCAGTGCGCTGCTATGGTCTTCAGGTCAAAAAGCCCCAGGTCAGAGAGATAGGCCGTGGGGGTCTTGCCATGGTTTTTCAGGCAGTCCTCATGCTCGGTGGCCGTTTCGTCAAGGTGAACATGAATAGGCACTTCCAGCTTCTCAGCATGCCTGGCAATGGCCCGGATATAATCCGCCGAGCAGGTATAGACAGCATGGGGCGCCATGGCGGCCGTAATCCTCCCCCCTGCAGCTCCGTTCCATTTTTTCACAAAATCCACACTCTCCTGCATGGCCCGGTTCCCGGAAAAATCAGATCCCGTATCCATACAGGTCTGCCCTCTGGAAAGCTGGGCACGTATGCCGGAGGACTCAACGGCCGAAGCGATGCTATCCATATGATAGTACATGTCGGCAAAACAGGTGGTGCCGGTGGCGATCATCTCCATAATCCCCAGGAGGGAACCCCAGTAGACATCCTCATCATTCAGCCTGTCCTCGACGGGGAAGATATGATCGAAAAGCCAGGTCTGGAGATCCATATCATCGGCGTAATTGCGCAGCAGCGTCATGGGAACGTGGCAGTGCCCGTTGATCAGCCCGGGCATGACCAGCTTTCCGCTTCCGTCGATGATTTGTGCGCATTCTGCAGTTTCTGCCAGGTTCGGACCGATCTTTGCGATGACGTCATCCCTGATCAATATATCTGCATGCTCCAGAATTTCATTGTGTGCATTCATGGTCAAGATGGTGGTATTTCGAATGATGGTGTCCATACCTGCTACCTCCGGAATATCTTGCAGAACTCAGCGGCCCATTCCCTGTCACCCTCCGGGTGTCGGAACCGGTGTTGCATCGGTGGAAGGTTTTGTCACGGTTTCCTGGGCCGTGGCATTTATGGTCACCGTGACCGTTGGCCTTTCCCTCAGGGAGATACCGGCGGGCAGGCTGACCGTAACCGGTACCTGGTGTTCGCCTTCTCTCAAATCCCTGACGCTGACACTGCACCTGATATCATTGGCATCGAGCTCCTGAAGCAGCTCCGGTCGCCCTTCCACGGGGATGCTGATGCTGTGGGCGGCAATGGCGTATTCAAAAGCACCCGATGTATCGCTGTCGTAGATGGAAATCTGGCTGGTAGGAAAGCTGATGGTTCGGGTGGCCAACGGTTCTATATTGACCAGGACGCTGATGGTGCCATTATTATCGGCCAGTGTCGCTCCCTGGGGTACGTTCAGTTTCAGTTCAGTCCTGAAGCTTTCCGACTTGCCTTCGATGTCAACGGCCTCGGCTTCAATCCTGGAAATCGAATCCAAAAGGTCTTTGCTCCCGACAACCAGAACGCTAGACGTATCCGGAATGATTTCCTTGAAATAATACCCGGCCTTGGGCTTGCCCCTGACCGTGGTGGTTACGGGCAGCTTCCGGGCCAGATCAAAGCTGACAATGGCAGGGTACTTCCCCTCAAATTGCGACATGGGCTTCCCCTCGGTATCATAAACCGTGACACGTACAACCAGTTCCTTGGTCACGCTCAGGTCATTCAGATTGACCAGCGCCACCACCCTGTCGATCCTTGAAAGGGTCCCTTCTTTTTCCTGGATCAGAATGATGCCGGGATCCACCCTCTGGTTGACAATTTGATATCCCTCCGGCAGGTTTCCGGTGAACTCGATGTTTACCGGATACTGTTTCCCGACGATTTTTTCAAAGTAGAGCCTGACTGTTGCGGGATTGGTGCCGAGAATGATGATGTCCTTGTCGCCGGTATATTCGGGAGGCTGTACCCGGATGACCTGGATGCCCGAGTTGTTCACGTCGGAAAGATCGAGAAAAACGCTGAAATCGGCACTGGATACACTGTCCACCCTTTTTTTCCGCCCCCTTATCCGGACATCCACAGTGGCCGGAATGCTGGATCCGACGATCTGCAGATTCCTGGCCTCGAGCACCTCCACATTGCTGGACAGGGGAACAGTGATGGTTCTTTCCGTGAAAGGGTTTTCCTGATCCAGCACAAGGAACCAGATCAGGATGGCTATGAGCACAGAGAGGACCTTTGCAACCGCATCCCTCTCAAATAGTTTATCGATCAGCCTGTTCACTGTTTTTCACCTTCCTGAACGTAAAGCGCCGCTTATCCTCCTGGTTGTCGAGAAGGAATCTGGACAAGGCCTTTCTCAGCATATCGGGTGTCAGATTCCTCGTCAGGCCGCCATTATGGGCGTAGGATATTTTGCCCGATTCCTCGGAGACAACAATGGCAATGGCGTCGGAAACCTCGGTGATGCCCAGGGCAGCACGGTGCCGCGTACCCAGATCCCTTGACAGACCGGCATTCTGGGTAAGGGGCAAATAGCAGGCGGCTGCTGAGATCATATTGTTCCTGATAATGACAGCCCCGTCGTGGAGGGGAGTTTTGGGCGTAAAGATATTCACCAGGAGTTCTTCGGACAGAGCCGCGTCCATTCTGGTGCCGGTGTTGACAATATCACCGATCTTCGTGTCCCTCTCGATGACGATCAAAGCGCCGATATAGTCCTGGGCGCAACGCGAGCAGGCCTTCACGATGGTTTCAACGGCAGCGATGGTCTTTAGCCGCTCCTCGCTGTCCCTTTTAAGCAATATATCCTGAAACCCGCTGCTTCCCAGCTTCTCAAGGGCACGCCTGAGCTCGGGCTGGAAAAGCACGATCATACCGAAACCCAGCAGCTGAATCATGCTCTGCAGCAGGTAGGCAACGGTTTTAAGACCTATGATCTCGGACAGTTTCGACAGAATGAGGATGAACAGGATACCTTTTACAAGCTGCATGGCACGGGTTTCCCGTACCAGTTGGATAACCTTGTAGACCAGATAGGACACCAGAGCAAGCTCGACGATCATGCGGATGAGATCAAACACGCCGTTGAGATCCAGAAAGTTCATGATATAGGAAACGATATCTCTAAATAGGCCCTGTCCCGACACTCCACTGCCCCTCCGTCAAAGCTTTCTGATCAGCGATCTGATAGGGTGCCTCTCTGATTGAATGCCATAAAAAAGTGCCGCTCGTTCCATTGTCCCTTTGGAAAATCAGAGGGATTATGCAAGAAGCAACACAATAAGATTATACCCTCATGATACCTGCTTTTGTATATTTTACAGCCTATTGTAACAAAAATGCAATATGCAAAAGTGTTAGAAAGCTCCCGGTTTCAGGCATGATATTCGGTATCCTTTCAGCCTGACGGAAATGCACGAGAAAACCAAAGCATGGACAATGTATACAGATACTTCAGCCGAATCTGCCGGAAAGGTAGCGCCTGGTTCGCTCATCCTTCGGTTTGCTGAAGATGAGCCCGGTGGCGCCGTACTCAACAAGGTCCCCCAGGAGAAAGAAGGCTGTCCTGTCTGAAATGCGGCTTGCCTGCTGCATGTTATGGGTTACCATGACAATGGTGTAACGGTTCTTCAACTGGCAGCACAACTCCTCAATTCTCTGGGTGGATACGGGATCAAGGGCTGATGTGGGCTCGTCCATCAGGAGTACTTCCGGCCGGGTTGCCAGCGCCCGGGCGATGCACAGCCGCTGTTGCTGACCGCCGGAAATCCCCAATGCGTTTTTGTGCAGCCTGTCCTTCACTTCATCCCAAAGGGCGGCCAGCCTCAGGCTTTCTTCAACGATCTCATCCAGGACGGATTTCCGCCTTATGCCATGGATTCTTGGGCCAAAAGCCACATTGTCGTATATGGACATGGGAAAAGGATTTGGTTTCTGAAAGACCATCCCCACGCGCTTTCTCAGTTCGGCAACATCAATATCGCCAAGGATTTCGCATCCATCCAGCCTGATGCTGCCGGTAACCCGGGCGTTCTCAACCAGATCGTTCATCCTGTTCAGGGTTTTCAGGAAGGTAGATTTGCCGCAACCTGAAGGCCCAATCAATGCGGTTATCTCACCTGCAAAGATATCCATGCCGATGTTTTTCAGGGCATGAAACGAACCATAATGGACATTCAGTCTGCGTACGGATATCTTGACGCTTGGTTTCACGCGCTCAGCCATTTGGACCCCCGCACTCTCCGAATTGTTCTTTGCATGCAGGTCATACCGGATGTACCTTTTTTCGAAGACTTAGGATGCCCCACAGCTGTGATTGCGCAGCCAAAGCATTAACGGAAAGGGACAAGCCGCTACAGGCAGTTTAAAAGCATCTCCAGCGACAGCCGGGGGGACATTTTCCCGGTCTTCCACGCTTTGTCGGCCTCGGCGCATTTTTTCAGGAAACCGGTCAGGTAAGCCCTGTCCACCCGCTCCGCCTGTTCGGTCAGCTTTCTGAAAGCATAGGGGTGTTTTCCGGGGAAGTAACGGCTGATCCGGGAAGGCGGAAGATGCCGGTCCATCAGTGTTCTCAGTTTGAGCATCTCACCGGTTTGCCTGGCGATCATGGCCAGTATTTTCTGTTCCGGCTCCTTCAGGGACAGCATGTCATCCAGAAAAGCCAGCGCTTTCGCCCTGTCCCTCGCGGCCACAGCATCCATCAGGTCGAAGATGACGCTCTTGATGGTAATGGTGGCCACCGCCCGGACGTCATCCAGGGTCACGGTTTCCCGATCCCCGGTGTACTGGATAATCTTGAAGATCTCATTCCTGAGGGAATACATGTCCGGATCGCTGATGGATACAAGATATTCCGCCGCAGCGGGCTGGATGGTTTTGCGGCTCTGCCGGAACCCTTTCATCACCCAGCCGACCAGTTCCTCCTCGCTCAGGTGATCCAGATGCACATGGAGCCCAAGCTTCTGAATGGTCTTGTACAACCCCGTGCGCTTATCCACATTGTCTTCCAGCATGATAAGGCAAGTGCTTTCAGGAATTTGGGGAAGATACTGTTTTAATGCTTCCTGTGCCTTGCTGCCGATGTCGGCTTCATCCAAAGCAGGGCCAACGCCCTCCTCTGCACTGTCTTCCTCCGGTGCAAAATCCTCCGCTTCTTCTCTGGGGGCAGCTTTTTTTCTTGCTGCCAGCAGATTAGAGTTCTTTACCAGAACCACCTTGCGTTCCGAAAATATGGGAAAGGTATCGCAGGCATCAATCAGTCGGTCCACATCAAGCTTTCCCTCGAACCGGACCAGGTTGAGCCCGCTTTGATCATCCTTCAGCGCGACCCGCCTGATTTCGCCTACATAATAATCCACCAGGAAACGTTCGTTTCCCGAAAAGAGGTAGACGCTTCCAAGTTCTCCGGTTTTCAGCTGTTGTTTGAGCCGGGCCAGTTCATCCTGTCCCGCGGGCTTTTTCCTCGCGCCGTAGCTGCCGGCTGATGGCATATCGACCCTCCCTGTTCATTGACAATATAGATATTATAGCATGTTTGACACCCGTATACATGGCATCGGGTATTTCCCCGTCCTGAGGCGGGAGCTTTCCATCCACATGCTCCCCTTTTTCATCATAAAAAGGCGGGGTCTTCACCCCGCCTCAATACTCTTACATTGCCTTTGATTCGATTTCTCCCAGGATCCGCTCCAGGAACACATCCAGCGGCATGGAACCCAGATCGCCTTCCTTGCGGGATCTGACCGCCACATGGCCGTTTTCGGCTTCCTTGTCGCCGACCACCAGCATGTAGGGGATCTTTTCCATCTGGGCTTCACGGATCTTGAAACCGATCTTCTCATTGCGGCCGTCCAGTTCCACGCGGATTCCTTTTTCCTCAAGCTTTGCCTTGACCTGTTCCGCATAGGGAATGTGTTTCTCAACGATGGTCAGGATCTTTGCCTGGACAGGTGAGAGCCATACCGGGAAAGCACCTGCAAAGTGCTCGGTAAGGATGGCGATGAAGCGCTCAATGCTTCCGAACACCACGCGATGGATCATGACCGGCCTGTGCTTCTCGCCATCGGGACCGATATAATACAAATCGAAGCGCTCGGGCAGGTTCATATCCAACTGGATGGTTCCGCACTGCCAGGTACGGCCGATGGAATCCTCAAGGTGGAAGTCGATCTTGGGACCATAGAAGGCACCGTCGCCCTCATTGACCTTGTACGCGATGCCCTGGTCTTCCAGCGCCTCACGCAGGGCCGCCGTGGACTTCTCCCACAGTTCGTCCGAACCGATGGACTTTTCAGGGCGCGTGGAGAGTTCCACATGGTATTTGAATCCGAAGGTTTTGTAGAAATCATCAATGAGCCGGATAACGCCTATGACCTCGTCCTTGATCTGGTCGGGGGTCATGAAGATATGGGCGTCATCCTGGGTAAAGCAGCGAACCCGCATCAGGCCATGGAGGGTACCTGAAAGCTCATGCCGGTGCACAAGCCCCAGTTCGCCCATTCTTTGCGGCAGATCGCGGTAGGAGTGGAGCTTCCGCTGGTACACCAGGATTCCACCGGGGCAGTTCATGGGCTTTATCGCAAACTCCGCCTCGTCAATATTCACGGTGTACATGTTGTCCTTGTAATTGTCCCAGTGGCCTGAACGGCACCAGAGATCCTTGGTCAGCATGATAGGGGTCTTGATCTCCTGGTAGCCCCTCTTCACATGTTCCTTGCGCCAATAATCCTCCAGCAGGTTTCTCAGAACCATGCCCTTTGGCATGAAGAACGGGAAGCCCGGTCCTTCTTCATAGATATCAAAGAGATCCAGCTCCCGACCCAGCTTGCGGTGATCACGCTTTCTGGCCTCTTCCAGCCGCTGCAGGTAGGTATCCAGATCGCTCTTCTTGGGGTAAGCCGTACCGTAAATCCTCTGGAGCATCTTGTTCTTTTCGTTTCCGCGCCAGTAAGCGCCTGCCAGCTGCATCAGCTTAAAGACCTTCACCTTTCCGGTGGAGGGCAGATGGGGTCCGGCGCACAGATCCACAAACTCACCCTGCCTGTAGAAGGATATTTCGGCATCCTCCGGCAGATCATTGATGAGTTCCACCTTGTAGGGCTCATCCTTCATGAGTTCAAGGGCCTTATCCCTGGGCAGGGTAAAGCGCTCAACAGGATAGTCCTCCTTGATGATTTTCGCCATTTCCTCCTCGATGGCCTGCAGGTCTTCCGGCGTAAAGGTCTTCTCAGAATCAAAGTCATAATAGAACCCATTGTCGATGGCCGGGCCGATGGCCAGCTTGACATTGGGATAAAGGCGCTTGACGGCCTGGGCCATGATATGGGATGAGGTATGCCAGTAGGTATGCTTTCCGCCCTCGCTGTCAAAGGTGAGGATGTTCAGGCTGCAGTCCTCCGTAACGGGTGTCATCAAATCCTTTACCACACCGTTGATCTCACCGGCCACAGCCACCCTGGCGAGACCTTCGCTGATTTCCTTTGCGATATCCAGTATGGTCTTGCCGCTTTCAAAGGATCGCTTGCTTCCATCCTTCAATGTTACCTGAACCATTCCGCTCATTCCTTTCATTTATGGTATCAATCTGTTGTTTACAATAAAACAAGCTCCCATCCATCCAAGGATGAGAGCTTTATGCCCACACGGTTCCACCCTGGTTGCAGAGCAAAGCAAAGGCCTTGATCTGCCACTCGAACGATTGTAACGTGATCAACGCGAAGGCTTACTCTTTACCATTTCAGCCCCCGGGCTCCGGGGTGGTATCAAAACCTGAACCACCGGGACAGCTTTCAGCCTGCGGCTGTCCCTCTCTGAAGGCGTCCGTACGGTCCTGACATGTCCCCTTCAATGCCTTTAACGATTATTCCTCATAATACCACAGGCCCGTGGCGCTGTCAATGCGTATCCGAAATGAAAAACAGCCATCATAATTTGCCTCCCCTCTTTGTATGTAATAATAGGCAAGCTTGTTCACCCGTGCCGGTCTGTTCTGCCTCCGCGCATGGCAGCCTTTCCGCGCCGGATACGGAAGGAGCGCTGATGAAAAATTCCAACAGGTATTTCCTCCCGGCCCTTTTAATGGCTGCATCCATCCTCCTGGCTGCATGCAGCAAGGATTCAGCCGTCAAGCTTGCCATTGAAGGTTCCACGTCCATGCAGAAAATGATGCAGGAAATGGTGGATGCCTATATGGCTTCCCATGCCCATGTAACAGCGGAATACACGGCCAGCGGCTCCAGCGCGGGCATCCGGGCTGTTATCGCCGATTCGGCCGACATCGGCGCCGTTTCCCGGGTGGTGATGGAGGAAGAACTCCACCAGGGTCTCCAGGCCATCCATATCGCATGGGATGCCATCGCGGTCATCGTACACCCGTCCAATACGGTAGAGAATCTGACCAGCGAGCAGGTAGCCCGGATTTACCGGAAGGAAATTACCAACTGGTCGGAGTTTGGCGGGCCTGATGCGGCCATCGTGGTGATCACCCGTGACCCCGCTTCGGGGACGAGGGAGGCCTTTGAAGCGCTCTTTGGGATAAGGGACCAGGTCCGGGCTGACCAGGAAGCCGCAAAAACCGGTGAGACCCTGATAGCCGTGGCCCAGAACCCCCACGCCATTGCTTACGTCTCGCTGAATTACGTCCGGAAGGGCGTCAAAGCCCTACGCATCGACGGCCGGGAGCCGACCGTTGAAAACGTTCAGAGCGGCAGCTATGAAATCAGGCGCCCTCTGATGATCGTGACAAGGGGGGATCCGGATGCTGCGGAACAGGATTTCATCGATTTCATGTTTTCCCCGGAAGGACGGGCTATTATCAGCCGGGAAGCCATCCCCATCACCAGGGAACGATAGGCAGCCGGCTTTTGACGGACAACCGGCTTCACAGCCATCCGTGTACGGGGATGCTTTGCCTGCGCGTATGATTTATCAATATGACGATGAGAAGGTCGTGAAACTCCATGCATAAAAGTGGTTTTGGCACAACAAGGCTGGGTAATATCCGCCGTTTGGAAGGCCTGATGGAGACGGTGTTTGCGCTGTGCGGCTGGGCCTCCATCATCTCCGTGGTCCTGATTACGGCTTACATCTTTATGGCAGGGCTTCCGCCCATCCTGAAGACAGGTATATCCGAGTTCATTCTCGGAACCCAATGGAAGCCCACCGCCGAGGAACCCAAGTTCGGTATTTTCCCCATGATCCTGGCCTCCTTTCTGGGCATGGCGGGTGCCGCGGCAATCGGTGTTCCCGTGGGCCTCTTTACGGCGATTCTGCTGGCCTTGATGGCGCCAAAAAGGCTTGCTGCTTTCTTAAGAGGCTGTATCGAGCTTATGGCCGGTATTCCATCGGTTGTTTACGGATTCTTCGGCCTTACGGTCATTGTACCCTTCATCAGGATAAACCTGGGAAGCCCGACCGGCACAAGCCTTCTGGCCATGATCATCATCCTGTCGGCCATGATTCTTCCCACCATTGTCAGCCTTTCCGAAACCGCCCTCCGGGCTGTGCCGAAGGAATACATGGAAGGAGCTTTGGCTTTGGGTGCATCCAGGATAGAAGCCATTTTCAAAGTAATGATCCCCGCCGCAGGATCCGGAATCATGGCCTCGGCAGTTCTCGGGATGGGGCGGGCAGTGGGCGAGACCATGGCAGTCATCATGGTATGCGGCAATATCCCCCGCATCCCCCGTTCCCTGCTGGACACGGTCAGTCCCATGACGGCCACCATTGCCAAGGATATGTCCTATGCCGGTCCGTTCCACCAGGCCGCTCTCTTCGGAATCGGCGCCGTGCTCTTTCTCTTCATCGTTGCCCTGAACATGGTCCTGCACGTGGTGGTGCAAAGATCCATTGAAGGGAAGCGGGGTTCGCCATGAGCACAAAACGGAAGGCTAGGGATTTGATCCTGACCGCTCTTATCTGGACGTTTTCTCTTCTCTCAGCTGCTTTTTTGCTCTGGATGATCATAGCCGTCCTGTCCCATGGGCTGTCCGGCATCAGCCTGGACTTTCTGACCGACGAATATAACCTTTACAGGGGCAAGACCGGCATACTCCCCATGATAGCCGGAACCCTGCTCCTCATCTTCTTCACCCTGTCCATAGCGCTTCCGGTGGGTGTCTGCGCAGCCATTTATCTCATCGAATATGCACGACAGGGCTTTGGCGTCCGGGTGATCCGGCTGGCCACCGAAAGCCTTGCCGGAATCCCCTCCATCATCTATGGCTTGTTCGGCTATATTTTCTTCAAGAATACGCTCCGGCTCGGTTTCTCCGTAATCTCCGGCGCGCTGACACTCAGCATCATGGTTTTACCCCTGGTGGTCAGGGTAACGGAGGAAGCGCTTAAGTCGGTGGACAACAGTTATCGCGAGGCCAGCCTGGCTCTTGGCGCCACAAAGCTTTACACCATCTTCCGGGTAATTCTTCCCTGCGCCATCCCAGGCATCCTCTCCGCCGTCATCCTCAGCATGGGCAGGATAATCGGCGAAACGGCGGCCGTCATCTTCACCGCCGGCACGGTGCCGAAAATACCACAGCTTGGTCGCGTTCTGAGTTCCAGTGTCAGGACCCTGTCGGTCCACCTTTACATGGTGGCGCTGGAGGAGGCAGATTTTACCAGCGCTTTTGCCACTGCCACCCTGTTGATTGGCATTATTGCCGTGCTTAACTGGGGGGCCAGGCGCATAGCCCGTCGCATAGTGAAAAGGTAAGATTGCCGTGCGGCGTGGAGGCAGGCCTTTACGGGCTCCCCTGGATGAAGAAAGATTGCCACGCACCGCCTGCGCGGTGCTCGCAATGACAGCTCACGCTGGATCCCTCCACTTCGCGCGGTTCACCAATGACATTCCAGGAACTGTTTTGCAGCCCGAAATGTTTGCTCACCCGTTCCGCATTGGCGAGGCCGCCTTTTACTCAAAAGTAATGTAATCCCTCAGGCGTTCCAGGGTTTTCGGGCCTATTCCTTTCACATTCAGGAGATCCTCGGGCACTTTGAACGGACCATGGGCTTCCCTGTATGCGATGATGGCCCTGGCCTTGACCTCGCCGATATAGGGCAGGCTCATCAGCTCCTCCATACGCGCCTTATTGATATTGATCCTGAACGGCCCCTTCGGCTCATTCCCCGGCCTGGTTTCCTCATCGTCCGTGTCCGGCATGTCGTAACGCGTGTCGTCCTCATGTGCATCTTTTTCCTGCAGCGGCTTTTGAGAAGCGGCCGGAGTCTGTGTCGCTGTAATCCGTATGGTTTCCCCTTTCTCATAATCCAGTTTCCAGGCCAGCAGGATGACAAGGGCAAGCAGGATCAGCAAGAGGGCCGCGAGATACTCCCAGGGAATATGCCACTCCCTGTTTCTGATCCGAATACGCATAAACTCTCCGCTTGTTCAATTACTGTTCTGTCCTTACTTGCCTTATTATACCATTATTTGCGCGACATTCCAACTACGCAAGGAAAATCCTGGCTAGTTTTCATTATGCCTTGAGTATGTGGACAACCTAACCTATAATAAAGGTTAAGGAATCTCAAATTTCCTGCTTAATAATTCGAACAAATGCAAAAGATGCCACACCTTACGGAATGGCTCAGGAGTGATTCGTTTTGAGGAAGTTTTCGGCAGCATGCATTCTTTTCTCCCTATTATTGATTTTTCAAATCTGCCTTCCCGTTTTTGCGGAAGAAGTTCCTGATCTTTCCGCGGAGGCATTCATCCTGATCGACATGGAATCCGGGCAGGTCCTCACCGAAAAAAACGCCGACCAGAGAAGGTCGCCTGCCAGCACCACCAAAATCCTTACAGCCATGATCGCGCTGGAGCGCGCTTCTCTCGACACCGACATGATCGCATCCCAAACAGCCATCAACAGTGTCGATATCTACAACTATGTCACCGCGGGAATAAAGCCCGGCGAAATTATCAAGCTGAAAAGCCTGATTGAGCTGATGATGGTGACCTCCGCCAACGAGGTGGGATATATCATTGCGGAAAATGTCTCGCCTGACGGAACCATTTCGGGTTTTGTGAAACTGATGAACGATAAGGCTGCCGAGCTGGGACTGACGGGAAGCCACTTTACCAACCCATGCGGCGTGGAAGATCCCGACCATTACACCACCGCCAGGGATTTGGCCATTCTGGCACGGGAGGCCATGAAATACGACGCCTTCCGCGAGATCGTCGGGAAGACCGAGATCACCATGCCGGACACCAATTTCAGAAAAAGCGGGGACTGGAATGCCAGTTATCTGACATACACCAACAGGCTGCTCACATCCCGATCCAAGTATTATTCCAAGGTCACGGGTATCAAGACGGGCTACACCGATCCCGCAGGTCGCTGCCTGGTCGCTTCCGCCGTCAATCCCGACGGCATGGAGCTGATCAGCGTGGTTCTGGGCGTGGATCCCCAGGATCAGAATCTCGTGTTTGAGGAATCCCAGAAGCTTCTGGAATATGGATTTGCCAATTACAGTATCCGTGATGTGGTGAAAGACGGCGAATACGTTGGACGCTCGGATGTTGCCGATGCCGTGGATGCCAAAAAGGTTGAGCTGATCACCCAGGGAAGCATCCGGCATATCCTTCCTGTGGACAGTGAACGGCTGAGCCAGGAGCTGACCCAGCAGAAAAAACTGCAGGAGCCCTTTAAAGCACCCATTGAAAAGGGGCAGGTCCTGGGCAGCATCGAATACTTTTATAAAGGAAAGTCCATCGGCTCCGTCAACATCATCGCCAACAACGCCATCGAGAAGACCACCATTGCCCAGATCCGTGACAAATACATGGAGATCGTCAACGACGAACGGTTCATCCTGGGCCTGAAAATAGCCGGCGGGCTCGTGGTCCTCCTGATCATCCTGAGACTGGTGCTTCGGACCATCTCGCGGAAAAACAGCAGACGGCGGCGTTATGCCTCCTACTCCTCATCCAGAAGAAAAAACGCCCGCTTCAGGAATTTCAGATAAATCGTCAAACCCCGGGTTTTCCGCCATGTGCTTTTCGAAAGCAAGAACAAGAGGCTGCCTCGATCGGTATGGGCAGCCCCTTTCACATAATCGTCAAACCATTTCAAAGCAATCCTTCAGTATCCCATTCTTCCTACATGGGCAGTTCGGGTGAACGAACGCTTTCCAGCCTCTGCATTCCCTGGGGCTGGACTTCCACGATGATGGGGATGATCATGGGCCTTCTCTTGGTCTTCTTGTACAGGAATGTATTCAGCTCATCCTTGATGGCATTGCGTATGGACGCCCAGTTAGTCCCCCTTCTGCTCACCGCCTTGACCAGCGCTTCCCTGGCCAGGTTCTTCACCTCTTCGATGAGCTCTTCGGATTCCTTCACATAGACAAAGCCTCTGGATATGATCTCCAGGTCGGCCATCTGGTTGCCGACCGAATCGATGGTAGCCACCACGATGATCAGGCCGTCCTCGGAAAGGATCTTCCTGTCGCGGAGGACGATCTCGCCCACATCGCCTACACCCAGGCCGTCAACCAGCACGCTCCCTGACTGGACCGTGCCCGCTATCTTGGCGGAACGGGAAGTCAGCTCCAGCACCTTTCCGTTGGACATGGTGAAGATATTCTTTTCCGACATGCCCAGCGACGCTGCCAGCTTGGCATGCATCTTCAGGTGCCTGTACTCACCATGGGCGGGCACAAAGAACTTGGGCTTTGTCAGCCGGTGCATGAGCTTAAGCTCCTCCTGCCTGGCATGGCCGGAAACATGGATATCGGTCAGGGCATCATAAATAACTTCCGCGCCCTTTTTGAACAGTTCATTGATGACATTGTAGACCATCTTCTCGTTTCCGGGAATGGGGCTGGCGGATATGATGACCAGGTCTCCCTCGTTGATTTCCACCTTTTTATGGGAGGAGCTGGCTATCCGTGACAAAGCCGACATGGGCTCTCCCTGGCTGCCCGTGGTGATGATCACCAGCTCTTCGGGCTTAAACCGCTTGATGCGGTCAATATCGATCAGGGTATCCTCAGGGAAGGACAGGTACCCAAGCCGTATGGCCGTTGTAACCACATTGATCATGCTGCGGCCGCACAGGGCTACCTTTCTTCCGTATTTGACAGCCGAGTTCAGCACCTGCTGAATACGGTGGATGTTGGATGCAAAGGTTGCCACGATAATCCTGGACTTTGCTCCCCTGAAAATGCTGTCAAAGGTATCCCCCACCACGCGCTCGGACATGGTATAGCCCGGGCGCTCCACATTGGTGCTGTCAGACATGAGAAGCAGGATGCCTTTTTTGCCCAACTCCGCAATCCTGGCCAGATCCATGGGCTCTCCCTCAATGGGTGTCTGGTCGATCTTGAAGTCGCCGGTATGGAAAACCATTCCTACCGGTGTATCAATAGCCAGGGACACCGCATCCGCAATGCTGTGGGTGGCCCGGATGAACTCCACCTTGAAAGGCCCCAGCTGGATGGTTTGACCCTGCTTGACAATCCGGAGATCGGCCTTTCCTGCCATGTCATGCTCAACCAGCTTGTTTTCCACAAGGGCCAGCGTCAGCTCGGTTCCATAGACCGGTACCGGCAGGCGCTTGAGCACATAGGGCAGGGCGCCGATATGATCCTCGTGCCCGTGGGTCAATACGATCCCGCGCACCTTCTCCGCGTTCTTTTCCAGGTAGGTGACATCGGGAATGACCAAATCGATTCCCAGCATTTCATCTTCAGGGAAGGCCAGTCCGCAGTCCACCACGATGATGTTTTCACCATATTCAAAAACGGTCATGTTTTTTCCGATCTCTTCCATCCCCCCCAGGGGAATGACTTTTAGCTTATTCTTCTTTTTTGTTGCCACAAAAACCTCCAAACTCTCTTTTTGTATTCTTCTATGCTTTCGGTATGATTCGATCTGATATTTATGGTTGCCTTTATTTGTAGCGTTCCATCAAGTATAATCTAGGTATATTATCATCACCCGGGCCAGATCCGCCCCAGGGATGGAGATTCCGTATGCGCATTATTCTTCCCAAAAAAGTCAGCTCTATAATCTCTGTACTGAATCAGGCGGGCTTTTCAGCCCACGCAGTGGGAGGCTGCGTCCGCGATCTGATCATGGGAAAGGAACCCCATGACTGGGATATCACGACCTCCGCAAGGCCGGAACAGGTAAAAGCCTTGTTTGAAGTCACCCTGGACACCGGCCTCAAGCATGGCACCGTTACGGTCAATCATGAAGGCCAGTGGTGTGAAATAACCACCTGGCGCACCGATTTGGGCTATATAAATCATCGGCATCCGGAACAGGTCAGGTTTACCGATTCGCTGGAAGCCGACCTGGCACGCAGGGACTTTACCATCAATGCCATGGCTTTTCACCCCGACGAAGGGATCATTGACCCCTTTGGCGGCATGGACGATATCCAATCAAGGCTCATCCGTTCGGTCGGGGATCCGATGAAGCGCTTCGGAGAGGATGCCCTGCGCATGCTTCGGGCCATTCGTTTTTCCGCCCAGTTGGGGTTCGAGATAGAAAGCCGCACTTATCAGGCCATCCGCATGCTCCACGCGGATATCGCCTACATCAGTTTCGAAAGGATCCGCAGCGAACTGGATAAAATCATGGCATCAGCCCACCCGGAAAGGCTTGGACTTATCTGGGACACGCGGCTGTCCGATCATATTTTCCCCGGCATTCCTGCCTTACCCGAACCCTTCCTGAGGACATGCCATGAACCGTTTGCCCCGGGAACCCCGGTATATTTCCTCGGCAGCCTGTTTTACTGGGTATTCGCCCAGGACAGAACCGAACAGGCCGCAAGGATACTCTGGCGGCTGAAATACGATAATCGCACCATTTCGGATACCAGGAACCTTCTCCTGGCCGCCGAACTTATGAAAGCCCCAACGCCGCGCAACATCAGGCTTGCCTGTCGTCTGTACGGAAAGAAGATTGCGGAAATGGCCGCGAAGATTTCTGCTCAGCACGGGGATACGGCCAACCGTGAGAATTGCGGCTTTGATCCATTGCTGATGGCAGATCCCCAACCCCTGGCCATAACTGGTGCCGATCTGATCCGTTCGGGTATCGGTGAAGGCCGGGAAATCGGCGCCATCCTCTCCCTGCTGAACCTGTGCCTTTGCGAAAATCCCCGGCTCAACACCCGGGAGACCCTGCTTCTCCTTTCCGGAGCTTTCCACAAAAAGCTTCTTGAAAACAACCTGCTCGGATAAATGTTTTCAAAACAAAGGGATTGACTGAATAAGCCAATCCCCCTATCATCCGTTTATGAACAACCAGTCGGAATTATGCCTTTCCGGCACAACCCAGAACATTAATCAGCTTATGCTTAACCAGCTTCTTGATCTCTTCGCGGGCAGGACCAAGATACTTTCTCGGGTCAAACTCGGAAGGATTCTCAGCAAACACCTTGCGGATGGTGGCGGTCATGGCCAGGCGGAGGTCCGAGTCGATGTTGATCTTGCAGACGGCCATGGAAGCAGCCTTTCTCAGCATATCTTCGGGAACGCCCTTGGCCCCAGGCATCTTGCCGCCGAATGTGTTGATCTGGTCAACATACTCAGGAATAACCGAGGATGCACCGTGCAGAACGATGGGGAAACCGGGGAGCCTTCTCTGAACTTCCTCAAGGATGTCGAAGCGCAGCTTGGCTTCACCCTTGAACTTGTATGCGCCGTGGCTGGTTCCGATGGCAATGGCCAGGGAGTCAACGCCGGTACGGCTGACGAATTCCTCAACCTCTTCGGGCCTTGTGAAGCAAGCGTCTTCCTCGCTGACGTTTACAGCATCCTCAATACCTGCAAGCCTTCCCAGCTCGCCCTCAACGGTTACGCCTCTCTCATGGGCATACTCAACAACCTTTTTGGTGAGGGCAATATTCTCTTCAAAGGGCAGGTGGGATCCGTCGATCATGACAGAGGTGAAACCACCATCGATACAAGCCTTGCAAAGCTCAAAACTGTCACCGTGGTCCAGGTGAACAGCAATCGGAAGATCGGTTTCGATCAAGGCAGCTTCAATCAGCTTCATCAGGTAGGTATGGTTCGCATACTTGCGGGCACCTGCTGAAACCTGCAGAATGAGCGGAGCGTTTACCTCCTTTGCTGCTTCTGTGATACCCTGTACGATCTCCATGTTGTTGACATTGAAGGCACCAATGGCATAACCGCCCTCATAAGCCTTCTTGAACATCTCAGTCGTATTTACCAGTGGCATTGTTTCATCTCCTTTGTTATATAAACTTGTGAAAAAATTCACATCACGCCATCATTATTTTACCAGAATACCGGCACAAATCAAGCCTGTTACGGCTAAAAGCTATCAACAAACTCGGTACTGTACTGGTCCTGACCCTGGAAGCGTATCCTGCAATACCTGTTTTGATCCGCCTTAAAATAAAGAATGCCACTTTTGCGGATATCAATGCATATCCGGTCAAAAATGTCGGACTGTATATGATTGACAATTACAGGTATATAGTCAAGCGGATTATGCACGGTTTTGGCTTCCACCAGGATTGGCAGACCGCCGGATTTTTCAGGCTGGAATACGGTAATATGCACACTGCCTGGTTCGTCTTGCTTTGCCGTAGGATACAACAGATCCCGCTCAAACATGGCCTGCTTCATTCAGGTCGTCCCTCCGGTACACATACATTGCCAAGTCTCTTAAACAGTTTATACCATCAAAGTCTTTCGTTCAAGTATATCGTCACGATTTTTGCAAATGATTCAATAATACCAAACCCGGTTTACAGTTAGCGATGCAATGGGGCAGCAATGACCTGAACGGAATCGGTTCATCGCCTGTTGCCGGCCTGGAAAAGCCGTGCTATGCTTAATAATGGATTGCTTTTCACGAGAGCCTGACAGGCAGAATCAAGCAGATACCGTCCCGGAGCTTTCATGGAAGGCACCTGGGTACATGCTCCAATCTTAATGATCAGGGAGGTTTGCTTATGCAGTACAGAAAATTCGGGCAGTGTGGTTTTCAGGTTTCAGCGCTGGGATTTGGAACCATGCGATTGCCTACCGATGACAAGATATCGGAAAAGGTAGGCGACCGATTCAGCAATAACATCATCGAGTCCGAGGCCATCAGCATGATCCGCTATGCAGTGGATCATGGCGTGAACTATATTGACACCGCTTACGGTTATCACGGCGGATTCAGTGAAATCGTGACCGGCAAAGCCTTAAAGGACGGGTACAGGGAAAAGGTATACCTGGCTACCAAGTCTCCCGTATGGCTTGTGGAAAAGCCCGAGGATTTTGACAGACTCCTGGACGAACAGCTTGAAAAGCTCCAGACAGATGTCATCGACTGTTACATGCTCCACAGCCTCTCCGGGGAAACCTGGCGCGATCGGGTTCTCAAGCATCATCTCATCGAAAAAGGCGAAGCGGCAAAGAAAGCTGGAAAAATCAGATATTTCGGTTTTTCCTTCCATGACGATCTGACCACTTTCAAGGAGATCGTGGATCACTACGACAAATGGGACTTCTGTCAGATACAGTACAACTATATGGACATCAAGAATCAGGCCGGCATGGAAGGCTTGAAATATGCGGCCTCCAAAGGACTGGCCGTCATCATTATGGAACCTCTTCTGGGCGGCCGCCTGGCTAATCCGCCAAAGGAAGTGCTGGATATTCTTGAAGCATCCGACAGGAAGGGTTCGCCCGCTGACTGGGCCCTGCAGTGGCTCTGGAACCAGCCCGAGGTTTCCGTGGTGCTCAGCGGTATGAGCACCATGCAGCAGGTGAAGGAAAATATCGAATCTGCCAACCGTTCCGGAATTGGTACCCTCAGCGAGGAAGATTTGAAGACCATTGCGAAGGTCCGTGCCTGCTTTGAGGGACGTGCCACCATCCCCTGCACCAAGTGCCGCTATTGCATGCCCTGCCCCAACAATGTGGATATCCCCGGAAACTTTGAACTGTATAATGAAACCGTGATTTATGACGATATCCAGACACCCCGGAACTCCTATAAGCATTTCTTCGATGAGGACACCAAGGCCAATCTGTGCATCGGGTGCCGGGTTTGCGAGGAAAAGTGCCCGCAGCACATCACCATCAGCGAATGGATGCCCAAGGTCCACGCCGCTCTGGCAGGCGAATGACAGAAAACCGAAAGCCATGAAGTGCCGCACCAGGCGGCACTTTTTTATGCCTGTTGCGGATGTTACCACCATTGGGTCATGTGACCGATGGCTTCACTGATTCCGCCCTTCGCGACATTGTCAGGCTGTATCCTTACGATACCCCCCATGATACCGAGAAATCCCTCCGCGGAAGCAGCCAGGAGGTTGCCGACAGGATAAAGGCCGAGTTGCAGGCCAAGGTGGATATGGCCGGTCTTGAGATACTGGAGACACGCATCACTCATCTGGCTTACGCGCCGGAAATTGCGGCAGCCATGCTTCAGCGCCAGCAGGCTGCAGCCATCATCGATGCCAGACAGATGATCGTGGAAGGTGCTGTGGGAATGGTGGAAATGGCACTCAACAAGCTGAGCGAGAACAACGTGGTCGAACTGGATGAAGAGCGGAGAGCAGCGATGGTCAGCAACCTTTTGGTCGTGCTCTGCGGAAATCGTGACGCCCAGCCCATTGTCAACACCGGATCATTATACTGACGGTCCTTTGAAAGGGAATGGTCTTCATTGGAAAACAAGGATAGCAAAAAGAAACAGGTGCTCCTTCGTCTGTCACCGTCCTTGTGGAAGGAACTTGCGGCTTGGGCGGAAGATGAGTTCAGATCCATTAACGGGCAAATCGAGTATCTGCTGCATGAGTGCGTCAAGCAGCGAAGAAAAGCCAAGGAAAAAGAAGCCGGAAATAACGGAGAATAGGTTCGTAAAGCGCCTTCATGGCGCTTTACTTCATTTTTCCGCCCTCGCCGGGCCGGCCTTCGGATGAATGCCGGATGTTTTCAGGAAACCATATCCGAGAACTCCACGCTGGCAGTCAGGAGCAGTTTATAATCCTGCTGAACGTTTTCGGGCCCTGCATCGCTGCATTCCTTTTTCGTGTCGGGAAAAAACACCGAAAAGGAGCTGCCCTGACCCACCTTGCTCTTTGCGGTCATTCTGCCACCAAGGGATTCGGTGAATTTCTGGGCCAGGCATAGCCCGATGCCAATCCCCTCAGCCTGTCTTGTGAAGGAACTGTCAACCTGGAAAAAACGTTCAAAGATGGCATCCATTTTCTCACGGGGTATCCCCATGCCCTCATCCTTCACTTCTATACCCACCATGCGGCTGCCGAACTTCTTCGTCATGTAAACGCGAACCGTTACCAACTTGCCCTCGGGCGTAAACTTGATCGCATTGGACAGGAGGTTCAGCAGAATGCGTTCATATTTTTCCTGGTCCATCTGGATGACGCGCTGTTTCAGCCTTGACTGGAAGGTCAGCGCTATGTTTTTTTGTCGGGCATAAACCTCGACCGATTGGGTAATGGCCCGGGTCAGCCTGACGATATCCACATTGCTCCAGTTGGGGATAAGCCAGCCGGAATTGAGGCGCGTGATATCCAGCAGGTTATTGACCAACCTGAGTTGTCGGAGCGAATTCTGCCGGATCTTGCTGATGAAGCTCTTGGCCTTCTCCGACAATTCGTCGCCGCAGGTATGCTCCATGGTCTGTATGGCGGAAAAAATAACAGCCAGAGGCGTTTTAAACTCATGGGAGATGATGGACAGAAACTCGTCCTTCATTTTGATATACCGTTTCAGAGCGGCTATGCGCTCCCTTTCAGCTTCCAGCATCAGCTGATGCTGCTCTTTCATCCTGCGTTCGGTCCTGACCCGGTTTATGGCTGTCGCCGTCAGATCGGCCACCGCTTTCATCAGGGCAAGGTCATCGTGGCTGAAAGTATCCTTGGTGCGGCTTCCAAAAGCAAGCGTTCCCACCACCCGGTCTTTTTCAACCAGCGGATGCGAGGCAAAGGCCCGAATACCTGCGGTTCTGTACCATTCGGTTTCCGTATCGGTTGAATGCTGGATGTTTTCGACCACAACTCTGGTTCTGTCCCTGGCAGCGCAGCCGCACAGGGTATGACCGTAATCGATCCACTCCAGTTCCTTCCTCATCCGGTCATCCAGGCCCCAGCAGGCATTCATCCTCAACTTCTTTCGCTTTTCATCCACGATATAATTGATAAAAAGCTGGCAGCCCAAGAAATCCGTGATCTTGAGGCACAGCTTCTTGATGATGCGCAGGGGCATGTTGCTGGCATGGAGTTTACCTGCCATTTCATAGAGGATATCGGCTTTTTTCTTGTTTCTGATAGCCTCCCTTTCGGCATGCTTGTGTTTTGTGGTCTCCACCCAGTAGATCGCCATACCGCTGGTGGCAGGATAAACACTGCAATTGAAATACTGATCGGTATCCGGATAATGAAACTCAAAACTGATCGGGCGGCATTCCATTTGAGCCTGCCGGAGATAACCGCCTACTTCGGTCTTGTCCAGCCATTCCAAGCAATCCCATATCAACCGGCCAACGAGTTTATTGGGTTTCAAACCCAGATAGTGCGCAGCCTGCGGGTTCACATAGGCGAATCGCCAATCCTGATCCAGGATGACGAATCCCACGCGGATGCTTTCCAATATGTCCAGCTTGAGCTGCTTGACTTTTGTCAATTGGGCCTGTCCGGTCATGGGCTGATTGTTTTTATCCCGGTCTGTCACATCGGTTATCACTTCGTAAATATATCTGACCTTACGATTTTTAAAGACCGGAATCACACAGCTTTCCCAATATGTAACCTGGTTTTCAGAAAATTTCCTGCGTTTTTTGACATGTTTGATCTTCCCGCTGCCTATCGCCCTGTTCCATACCAATTCCTGTGCGCTGCCCTTGAAATCCGGGAAAATATTTCCCACAGATTTCCCGATGCTGTACTCCGCTTTGTTGGCCGGTTCCGGCAAATATCCCAGGTATTTGGGGCTCGCTTTCAGAAGGATCAGCTCAGGCACGGCATACAGCGCACAGGCCGTATCATTCAGTTGTTTCAGCGTCAGGAGGTAGTCATTCAGGCAGGAGCCCGACTTGTCTATAAAATAATAGACCGAGCGGTCACTATCCCCCTCGTTCACAAGCCGGATGCAGACTTTTCTGGGCTGGAGTGCCTTGGTAAAAAGAAAGCACTCGGCCATGCCCTTTGCTTTTACTTTCTGCACCTTATGATGCTGTATGCGCAACAACCCCGTCAAAACATCATCGATATGCCTGTTAATGATTTCGCTTTCCGAATAGCCTGTTTGTCTGAGAAATCCTTTGTTTATTCCGGTAATAACAGAAGACTGGCATGTCAAAAAGGAATGAAATCCGGAGTATTTTTCGGGTATTCTGTATTTCATAGGTAAAACCCTCTAGAGACTGCTTATACTAATATTTTTTATGACTAATTTTATAGTTTATAGCAACTTCTCTGAATTTTCAAGCATATTCGCCGGCACCTGCATATTTATTCATCATTAAAGCAAAACAGACTGTCATTACGACAGTCTGCCTTTGTATATGCACGAGTTTTGGAAGTCAGGATGATTATCCGATGCTTTTATCTGGCTTCAAGGCTGAAGCTTGCTTCAAGGCCCTTCACCACATTGCCTGTGATATCTGTGAGTTCGGACACCTTCAGGGTATATGGCGTATCATACTCCAGCTTGTCAAACTTGAGCACCAGGGTCTTTGCATCACCATAGATCACGCTGACAGGAACTTTTCTGACATTGATGAAATTATAACTGTATTCCAGGATGTAATTGGACGGAACCAGATTCTCAGCGGTGAAACTTACTCCCTGCGACAGTTCCAGTTTAACCGCATCGGTGGATATGGCCACGGCTTTCTCAATTCGAACGGGTTCCCGCTCCCTTCCGGTTCCGGAGAACATCTCCCGTGTATTTTCAATGCCGTTTCCGAGATAATCCTTCACGTCGCCCGCGTCAATCCTGAGGATGTACTCGTTCTGCTTCAGGAGCTTGCTGCCGGAATCCAGGTAGAGGATCACCTTGTTCCGGTCGCCTGACTCAAACAATACCTTTGCCGGACGAATGCCCGATGAACCGCCGCTGCGGGTGATGGTGTAATTGCCGGGGTTGGTGGCGGTTGCGCTGTCCAGCGGTTTGTTGAAGGTCAGTTCAATGGTCTGGTTATCCAGCACGGTCACCCGGTTCAGCCTGAACTTGGTGGTCGAGCCATAATCCGCCTTAAAGGAATAGACCTGCTCCGTAATATATTCCTGCTTGGTGATATCATTGAGGTTGTTGATGGTCAGGTTATATGTGCCGTTCTTGCTCAGATCTTCGCCCGGCACGAGATAGACAGCCCGTCCATTGGCATCGACGGTGGTGCTGCTGATGGGAACCGGCTTGTCCTTGGCATCAGTCAGATAGAAATTGTAGATCTGCCTTGCCAGGAACGGGTTAACCTCCTTGCTGAAGTTGAGCAGCAGGGTGTTCTTGTCGACAGCCACCAGCTCCACAAGCTCAAATCTGGCATCGGTATCCGCCTTCGCAATAAACTTCATGCTGTCGCCTTCGCCATCATTCAGCCTGACACCATAGGCGCTCACCATGTCGCCGTCAATGGTAAGGGTGTAGACTTCGCCGTCCTTAAGCAGATCGCTGTCCAGGCTCAGCAGCACTCCCCTATTGTCGGAATTCAGAACACCGGCCCGGATCCGGCCCTGTCTGCCGTCGGCAATCACCTGATAATCCTTTGTCAGGGTATAATACAGGCATATTTCGCTGTTGATAGAAAGGGGATGCGTGAAATAGACCATCAGGCTTCTCTGGTTCACAGGTTCGATCCTGCTGATGCGGAAGAAATCGGAAGTTATCTCATACGTCTCAAAGCCCGTAAAAGCCCTTGTCAGCCTGTTGGTGATGTTGCCCTGCCTGTCCTTGACATCCAGCAGTTCGAGAACATACTCCTTCCCTGCCTCCAACGGCTCGGTGACCACAACGATGATGTCATCCTCGATGGTATCCACGCTGCAGGAGAGGGAATCCTCATCATCAGAAGAATAGATCAGAACGCTGCCCACCGAGGACACCGCCTCGTTCATGGTAACCTGAATCCGGTTCAGGTCAAGGCCTTCCACGCTGACGATGTCTGTAAAGACAGAATCGACAATAAGCCCCATCGCCATGGCTTCCAGGCGGGTTACAACGCCCGCTTCAATCATCTTCTGAAGAAGAATCCTGTCGTTATCGCGGCATTCCGTGGTAAGGGCCTTGTACATGAGCTCCACGGCGCTGCCGCGGGTTGCTGCCTGATTGGCGCTTGCGCGATTGATATATTCCGAAAGGGTAAGCAAACCGATCTCCCTTGCCTTGTCGAAGGCCGTATCAAGGGTAAAGTCCTCGCCCTCCTCGTACTCCAGGGCCATCAGGACAAGGCTGAGGAATTCCTTCTCGGTTATGTAATCAAGGGGTCTGAACGCCGTGGATGATTCCGTGATGAAGCCATTCTGGTAGCAGTACCCGATAAAAGGCGCATACCATTCGGTGGAGGGGACATCGGAATAGGGGGTATCGCTGTATTGGCTCTTATTCTGGTTGACATGATCACCCATTCCGATGAGGCGAACAATGAACGTGACCGCTTCATTCCTTCTGAGCGGATTGTCCAGATAGAACTCTCCGTTGACACCGCTGATGATCTTGAGATTGCTCAATACGACCGCTTTTTCCTGGGTGGTTCTTTCCGCCGTTTCAGCAACTGACGGAATGACTGATGCCAGTATAATGGCCAGAACGAGCACGAAAACCGGAAATCTTTTGACAATTCTCATCATTCGTACGCCCCTTTACTTGAAATCTATACCTATTCTATCATATCAGCCGGACGGAATATAGAGATTTTCCTCAAATTTTGTCAGCCGGTGGCGGCGATAACCCGATTCCTCCCGGGCTTTAGAACCCATGAAACAATGACACAGGAAAGGAGCGGAAACGGACCCTGCCGTTCCGCCCCCCACTCGATGGCGCTTGCTCCCTTTATCGCAGTTCCTGATCCATGCATATTTTCACAAGCTGCAGGAATTCTGCCTTGTAGGGATCGGACTTCACCGAAGGCAGGCCTGCAAGTCTCCCGTAAATGTTTTCATAGCTGGCCTGGCCTTTGTACTTGGAATCCCTCAGGAGCATGCCGAATTCTGCAACGCTTGATGCGAATGTAAAGGACTCCGAAGGAATGGCGTTTTCATGGGAGTCGTCAACCGCAAGGGTTAAGAGATTGCTCTGATCCTGGTCGGGTTCCTTGTAGCGAATCTTGATGCTCAGCCATTCATCGCTTTTCACAACCTGGGTTTGCTGGTATTTCAGTCCGTTACTTGCAGCTTCAGCAGTCGAGTCAGCGGGTATGATCTCGTACAGGGCCGTCACCCGGTGGCCCGCTCCCATTTCGCCGGCATCTTTCGTATCATCGTCAAAGTCCTCGTTGTTGAGCATTCTGTTCTCATAGCCGATCAAACGGTATCCCTTCACCTTGGCAGGGTTGAATTCCACCTGGAGTTTCACATCCTTGGCAATGGTCAGCAGCGTGCCGCCCATCTCCTCCACCAGTACCTTTCTGGCTTCCAGGATGGTGTCAATATAGGCGTAGTTTCCGTTGCCATGGTCGGCCAGGGCCTCCATCTTGTTATCCTTGATATTTCCGGTACCGAATCCGAGCACGGACAGGTAAATGCCTTTCTCGCGCTCTTTCTCAATGAGACGGGTCAGCTCGCCCTCGCTGGTCACACCCACGTTGAAATCACCATCGGTTGCCAGGATGACACGGTTGTTGCCGTTTTCAATGAAGTTCTCCTGCGCAATTTTGTAGGCCGTAAGTATGCCCCTTGCCCCCGCGGTGGAACCGCCGGCCCCGAGGTCCTGGATGGCCCGTGTGATGGCCAGCTTATCCTCACCGGTGGCACCATTCAGCACAACACTTTCACTGCCCGCATAGGTGACAATGGATATGCGATCAATGGGCCGCAGGTTTTCAACGAGAAGGAGGAAGGCTTCCTTGACCAGCGGCAGTTTGTTTGCATCCAGCATGGATCCGGAAACATCAATCAGGAAGACCAGATTGGAGGGCGGTATATCCCTGATGTCCACCTCCCTGCCCTTAAGGCCGATCAACAGCAGTTTATTCTCCTCATTCCAGGGACAGGGACCGATTTCGGTGGTAACTGAAAACGGAACGTCTCCGTCGGGATTGGGGTAGTCATACCGGAAATAGTTGATCATCTCTTCGATACGCACCGCGTCAGGCGGTACGGTGAAGCCGTCCATGAGAAATCTTCTCACATTGGCATAGGAAGCCGTGTCCACATCGATGGAGAAGGTTGACATGGGCTCAGCCAGCGGCGAAACAAAGCCTCTTTCCACAATTGCGTTGTATTCTTCGGTGTTGAAGTCTGAAATGCTTTCATAGCCGCTGCTGTTTGTATACTTCAGGCTATCCGGGCCGCTTTCGGAAATCAGATACTCTGTCTTGGACATCTTGTTGGGCGCCGCCGACGGGACAGCCCCCATGTCAGGTGCATATTGCGCCTTACCGCAGGATGCAAGCAGGAGCGCGATCATCAGAAGGACTGGAATCAGTGAAGTTATTTTTCTCTTTAACATGACTATTCCTCCTTTTTATCTTTCTGCCATATTAGACTGGAGGAATTTTCATGTGGTTCATTTTTTTCTCTTATGCCTTTGCATCCTGCAAAAGGCTTAGCACCTTCTGCCTCAATGATGCCAGATCGCCGTGGTTCTCAATGACCGCATCGGCCAGCCTGATGTATTCTTCCTGGGAAAGCTGTGACCGTATCCGTCTTTCCGCATCCGTCCGGTCGATCCCGCTGCGGGCCATCACACGCCGGATCCTTTCCTCGTCGGGGCATACCACCACCCAGACGGTATCCACAATATCCAGGAACCCTTCGCGCACCGGAATGGGGACATCCAGGACCACTATCCCGTCATAGCCCGATGTACTGAGGTCGTTGATCCGCTTTTTCATCTCCTGGATAACCCGGCCATGGATGATCTTCTCCAGCTCTTTGCGCTTTTCTTCGGAGTTGAAAACAATACCGGCCAGTTTCTTCCTGTCAAGGGTCTGATCGGGCAGAAGGATATCCTGCCCAAAGCATGCAATGATTTCTTTCCAGGCCGATTCTCCCGGCTGGGTCACCATCCTTGTAAGCCAGTCCGCGTCGATGACCTCGGCCCCCATCTCCTTCAATATGGCCGAAACGGTTGATTTACCCGCTCCGATACCTCCGGTCACGCCGATGATTGTCATGGTCGTCACTCCTGTGGTTTTGAGAAAAATATCATTGCGGCATATCTCTACAGGAGCCTGTAAGGCCCGGCCGCTGTGCTGAAACGGCTGCCTTTTCCCATTCTCACAGGCTGTTTTGCGCCTTATCGCAATGCAGCCTTGACCTTACGGGCTCCTATCTTAGGCGAGTGCTATTACGAGCACAACGCTAGCGTAGCGTGTCAATCGCCGGGACTTGACCGGAAGACCGTCCCCTTGGATCACTTTGCTTCATACCAGTTGCGCCCTACCGAGATGTCCACGGTGAGCGGCACCGACAGGGCAACCGCCTCTTCCATGCCAACACGCACGATGTCTTTGACCTCATCCAGTTCGTCCTCCCAGGTCTCCACCAGGAGCTCGTCATGCACCTGCAAAATCAGGCGTGATTTGAGCTTTCGCTTTTTCAGCTCCCGCCAGACCCGGACCATAGCGATCTTGATGATATCGGCCGCGCTGCCCTGGATGGGCGTGTTCATGGCAACCCTTTTACCGAAGGAACGGACAGCGAAGTTGGACGACTTCAGCTCGGGGATATGCCTGATCCTGTGGAACAGGGTCTCCACATATCCCTTTTCCTGGCCGTTCCGGACCGTATCCTCCATATACTGCTTAACCCTGGGATAGGTATTCAGGTATCCTTCGATATAGCGTGCGGCCTCTTTCCTGGAGACGTTGATGTCCTTTGCCAGGCTGAAATCGCTGATGCCGTATACAATACCGAAGTTGACGGCCTTTGCGCTGCGTCGCATGTCGGGTGTGACCTGATCCATGGGCACCTTAAAGACCTGGGATGCGGTCAGGGTGTGGATGTCCACGCCATCCCGGAAAGCTGTTTTCAGGGTTTCATCCCCGGTGATGTGGGCCAGCACCCGGAGCTCTATCTGGGAGTAGTCCGCATCCACCAGGACATAGCCTTCCTCCGGGATAAAGACCTTTCGGATCTCCCGTCCCAGTTCGGTACGGACAGGGATATTCTGAAGGTTCGGCTCGGTGCTGCTGATCCTGCCGGTGGCCGTCACGGTCTGGTTGAAGTTGGAATGGATCCTTCCGGTTACCGGATGGATAACCTTTATCAGTCCCTCCGCATAGGTGGACTTTAACTTCGTAAGCTGGCGGTATTCCAGGATGCAGGGGATGATCTCATGCTTGTCCGCCAGGGACTCCAGGACCTCCGCATCGGTGGAATAGCCCGTCTTGGTCTTCTTGACCGCCTTCAGTCCCAGCTTCTCAAACAGGATCACGCCCAGTTGCCTGGGGGAGTTGATGTTGAATTCCTCGCAGGCCAGCATGTAAATGGTCTGCTCCAGGGATTTGATACGCCGCTCCAGCATTCCGCCGTATTCCTCAAGGGCATCTTTGTCCACCCTGAAACCATAATACTCCATGCTGCCCAGCACCAGGGCCAGCGGCAGTTCCACGTCATGGTACAGGAAATGCATCTCGCTGTTGTCCAGCTTTTCGCTCTGCCTCTCATAAATGGGCTTGAGAAGCGAGGTCACCTTTCCCGAAGCGCACAGGAGCTCTTCACGGGATAGATCTGAAAAACGCTGCTTGGCCGTTCCCCTGAAGGCTTCCGGCAGATCCGGCGCAAGATTCAGATGCCGCTGGGCCAGCCGATCCAAGCTGTAGGAGCCTGCCTGGGCATCCAGGAGGTACTCCGCGATCATGGGGTCGAACAGCTCGCATTCCAGGTCCATACCATAGCTGAGAAGCCAGGTATACAGGGGTTTCACATCATGACAGATCAGCTTAAGCTCACGGTTCATAAAGATGGGGGATAAAAGCTTTGCCAGTTCCGGTTCTCCAATCCGCTCCCCGGTCCTGACAAAATACAGCTGTTCCTCCCATCCCATGCAGATGGCGGTCATGACACCGCCAATCCGTCCGGTCTGCTCTATCATGGCATATAAAGCCAGCTCTTTTTTCCTGTTCAGTTGGGAAACAATCTTCCTGAGTTCTTCCTCGGATGTTACCTCGGCAATGGGGTATGACACTGTTTCCGCCGCTTCCTGTCGGGCAGGCTGTTCCAGACCCATGCGCCTGATCAGGCTGTTGAACTCCAGTTCCAGGAACAGCCGGTACAGGGCTTCCCTGTCCATTTCCTGCCGCTTCAGGGGCTCCAGCTCCGACAGGCCTTCATCCTCCCTGATGATGGTTGCCAGCTTTTTGGACAGGAAGGCCGATTCCCTTCCCTCCCGCAGAAGCGTCCTGATTCGCTCTTTCGGGATATCGTCCAGGTGCTCGTAGAGGTTTTCAATGGTGCCATATTCCTGGATGAGCTGAATAGCCGTCTTCTCCCCAATCCCGGGAACACCCCTGATATTGTCCGACTGGTCGCCCATCAGGGCTTTCACATCGATCAGCGCGACGGGCTCCACCCCGAATTTCTCCCTGACCATGCCCGGATCGTATCGGTTGGTCTCGGTCTTTCCCTTGCTGGAAGAGGGGATGATCACGGTGGTCCTGTCACTGACCAGCTGCAGGGCATCCCTGTCCCCTGTAAGGATGGATACAGCCATATCCTTTTCCTCGGCTATCCTGGAATAAATGCCGATGATATCGTCGGCTTCCAGGCCTTCCTTCTCCAGGATGGCGATTTTCATGGCTTTCAGCACGTCCTTGGCGATGGGAAGCTGTTTGGCCAGTTCATGGGGCATGCCCTTCCTGGTGGCCTTGTATTCCTCGCTCATGAGATGCCGGAAAGTCTTGGCTTTCAGGTCAAAGGCAACCCCAATATAATCGGGGTTTTCCTCCTCAATGTATTTGTTCAGGATATTCAAAAAACCGTAAACGGCATTGGTGGGAATGCCTTCCGAGGTTGACAGCATCGCGGAACCCTTGAAGGCATAAAAGGCTCGGTTCAGGATGCTGTTGCCGTCTACTATCAGCAGTTTTCCACTCATAATTTCCTCCGGCCTGCTCGTCCGCCGGCTGCCATTCCTGGGGATTCCCGCAGCCCGGCGTGATAATCTTGTCCGCTTATACTGATTATTGTATAATATTTAAGTGTTTTATGCCATAAAAATGGAAACAATAAGAAGCGGTAGAATTGGCAGGAAGAGGTATTGAAATGATTAACACAGTACTTGTTATTGATGACAATGCACTTGACAACGCCGTATTGAGAAACTACCTCTACAATGAACACCTTAACCTGATATCGGCCCTCAACGGGCGGGAAGCCCTGGACATGCTGGAGGGCAGAAATATTGACGTGATTGTCCTGGATCTGGTCATGCCGGTCATGGACGGCCTCAGCTTTCTGAAAGCCTTCAAAAAAACGAGCTTCTACGGTAAGGTTCCTGTGATCGTCACCACCAGTCGGGATTCCGAGGACATCATCCATAAGGTCATTACCGAGTACGAAGTCTTCGATTATATCCTCAAGCCCCTGGATAAAATCAACAAGATGATCCTTATCAACAAAATCAGGTCGGCCATACGCTACAGAAACGCTTTGAAAGAGCTTGATACATTAAGAAGGAAGAAGGACAGGGACGGAAATTAATCCGTCCTTATCCTATTGTGGTTTGTTGAGGGCAGTGCGTCCGATTCTTTAAGGATCAAGGAGTTCTTATGAAGCAAAGGTTTAAGCTGCTCAGGTTCTGGGCAGCCGTCATCACAGCCAAATGTGCCATTGTTATATTGCGCCTCTTCAAAAGCGGCGGCACAAGCCTTCCGGGGAAACTTGCCCTGAAGCTGTATCCGCAGATACTGGATCATCTTGCCGGCCTGTTCCGTGTAACCATGATCACCGGAACCAACGGTAAAACCACCACTTCCCGCATCGTTCTAAGCATGATGGAACAGAAAGGCCTGAAGGTGATCACCAATAAATCCGGCGCCAATCTTTCAAGCGGCATCACAACGACGCTGATCAGTGCTTTAACCCTTGGTGGCAGACCCAGGTTCAGCCATGCCCTTCTGGAGACCGACGAGGCAGCCTTCAGGACCCTGGCGCCCCGGCTTAAGCCCGAAACGGTTATTGTGACCAACTTCTTCCGCGATCAGCTGGATCGCTACGGGGAACTCCACACTACGGTCAATAACGTCCGGGAAGGCATCAGCAGGATACCCGATGCCGTGCTCATCCTGAATGCCGATGATTCCCTCTGCGCGTCCCTGGGAAGGAATGCCCCCAACAAGGTCATTTACTTTGGCATGGGGGAAGGCATTTACCCGGAAAGCGGCGCCAGCATCAACTCGGATGCCGCATTCTGCATCCAGTGCAAGTCCAGGTATGAATATTCCTCGGTCACCTTCGGCCATCTGGGACATTTCAGGTGTCCTTCCTGCGGCTATGAAAGGCCTCACACCCATGTGGAGTGCAGCGGCATCCTTTTCTATGACAGCCTTGGCTCCCACGTGGAGATTTCCGGACCGGACCTGAGAATCAGCGTCAAGCTGGCCTTGCCCGGCCTGTACAATATCTACAATGCCCTGGCCGGCGCATCCTTCGGCCTGGCCCTTGGCCTGGACGAGAAAGCGATCGCCGCAGCCCTCTCCGGGTTTGAGTGCGGCTTTGGACGCATGGAGACCATAGCCATCCAGGACAAGGAACTGAAAATGATTCTGGTGAAGAACCCCACCGGTTTCAACCAGGTTCTTCGCTACCTTCTGACCCAGGAAAAGCCCTTTGTGCTGGCCTTTGCCATCAACGACAGGCTTGCCGACGGCACCGACATATCCTGGCTCTGGGATGTGGATTTTGAAGTGCTGGCCCTCATGGCTGAGCGGGTGCGGAACTTCTATGTATCGGGCATCCGGGCGGAAGACATGGCGGTGCGGTTGAAATATGCCGGTATATCCACAGACAGGATCCGGATGGAAAAGGATTACCGGCAGCTTATCACCCGGGCCTTGCAGGAAACCGGTGCCGGCGAGACCTGCTGCATCCTTCCCACCTATACCGCCATGCTGGACATCCGCAGGATTCTGAAAAAGCAGTTCGGCCTGAAGGAATTCTGGAAGTAGAAAAGGGATTGAGCTTATGTATGAGTTGACCATCTGCCATCTATATCCGGATCTTCTGAATCTCTACGGGGACAGGGGAAACATCATCGCCCTGACCAAACGCTGTGAGTGGCGCGGTATCCGGGTGCATAGCAGGCCGGTATCCCTGGGCGACCGGTTCAGCCCTGATGAATGCGACATCCTTTTTATCGGCGGCGGCCAGGATTACGAGCAGTCCATCATCCAGGATGATCTGTTGAAAGGCAAGCGTGAAGCCATAAAGGAAGCCGTTGAAGCCGGAAAGGTCATCCTTGCCGTTTGCGGCGGAATGCAGCTTCTGGGCCGCTATTACCGGACCCATGACGGTAAGGATATCGCATGCATCGGAGCTGTGGACCTGTGGACCCACGGCAGCCATGACAGGCTAATCGGCAATCTGGTTTTTGAGTGCGATTTTCTGAAAAAGGACGGTTTTGACGGCCTGGTTGTTGGGTTTGAAAACCATTCGGGCAAAACCTGGATGGGGCCCGGCGTCAGGCCCATGGGGAAAGTGATTGCCGGCTTCGGCAACAATGGGGAGGACGGCTTTGAAGGCGCCGTTTACAAGAATACTTATTGCACCTATTCCCATGGCAGCCTCCTGCCCAAGAATCCTGCCCTTGCCGACCATCTGATCACGCTGGCCCTTAAGAACCGCTATACCGATTTTGAAGCGCTGCCGCCGTTGGACGACAGCCTTGAGGCGGCCGCAAGAGAAGCCATGATCAGGCGTTTGACGGGCAAACAGGGTTCCGGCCGATAAAGGCGTGAGCTGCCTCAGTTTTTAAGCAATTTCTGAATCAACAAAGCCGCATCAGACCATTTCAGACCTGGCGCGGCTTTTTCAATTGGTTCAGGTGTACTGAAGCAGTTGCGCTCTACGGTCTTATGAAAATTGCCACACTGCGCTTACAATGGCATTACAGGTATGGCTTCGAGGGTGTTATGAGATTACCACGCCCCGCTTCCGCGGAGCTCGCAATGACATCCTGGGATGGACCCTGCTAACCATCTCTCTTATGTCATTGCGAGGAACGAAGCGACGAAGCAATCCCAATTACTTCCATGGCAGCACAACGACCGGGCTTAACGGGCTCCCGAGATTGCCACGCTCCACTCCGTTCTGCTCGCAATGACACCTCAGGTTTGACCCCGCTGGTCATGTCTCTTTTGTCATTGCGAGGAGCAAGCGACGAAGCAATCCCAGTTACTTCCATGGCAGCCCACGAAGAAATCAGAACCGCCGGCTCAGCCGGCGGTTTGTTCTGCCCCTATAAGGGGCTGTT
>ENA-UPAD01000474-UPAD01000474.1-bioreactor-metagenome-genome-assembly--contig:-NODE-474-length-56231-cov-14.386215_pt1 | contig 56231 bp, 45 predicted proteins | sample MGYA00238179_ERZ772710 | MGnify/ENA primary metagenome ERZ772710 (study PRJEB29004, sample SAMN07631245) | bioreactor metagenome | isolation source: Switchgrass digestor | place: USA: Dartmouth...
GGGGAAAGCAACTCCGGCTCCACCGGTTGGACCAGCTTTAGGACAGCATGGCGTTAACATAATGGGATTTTGCAAAGAGTTCAATGAAAGGACAGCAAAGGATGCAGGGTTGATAATCCCTGTTGTGATAACTGTTTATGCAGACAGGTCCTTTTCATTTATAACAAAGACTCCGCCTGCGGCTGTATTGATCAAGAGGGCATGCAAAATTGAAAGCGGATCCGGTAAACCCAACAGGGAAAAAGTTGCTAAGATATCCAAGGATGAGATAAGGAAGATCGCAGAAATGAAAATGCCTGATTTGAATGCTGCCAGCATCGAAGCTGCTATGAGCATGATCGCAGGCACGGCGCGAAGCATGGGCGTTGTAGTGGAAGACTAGTACAGGCCCAGCTATTGTGGGAGGGAAAGATGTTCCCGAAAAAATTTACCACGAAGGAGATGATATTATTATGAAAAGAGGAAAGAAATATCAGGAAAGCGCAAAGCTTGTTGACAGGACGACACTTTACAGTCCTGCCGAAGCTCTGGAGCTGGCTCAGAAAACTGCAAAGGCTAAGTTTGACGAAACTGTTGAGGTTCATATAAAGCTGGGCGTTGATTCAAGACATGCGGACCAGCAGGTGAGGGGTGCCGTAGTTCTTCCTCATGGCACCGGTAAAAAGGTAAAGGTTCTCGTATTTGCCAAGGGAGACAAGGCGAAGGAAGCGGAAGAGGCCGGAGCCGAGTATGTAGGAGCCGAAGACATGATGGCAAAAATTCAGAATGAAAACTGGTTTGATTTTGATGTGGTTGTTGCTACTCCCGACATGATGGGAGTTGTGGGCAGACTGGGTAAGATCCTCGGCCCTAAGGGTTTAATGCCTAATCCCAAGGCCGGAACGGTGACGATGGATATTGCTAAAGCCATTAAAGATATAAAAGCCGGTAAGATTGAATACAGGCTTGATAAAACAAATATAATCCACTGCCCCATCGGAAAGGTATCCTTTGGCACAGAGAAGCTCGTCGAAAACTTCCGCACTTTACTGGAAGCCATAATAAAGGCAAAACCGGCAGCAGCCAAGGGTCAATACCTTAAGAGCGTAGTGGTTTCCTCAACCATGGGGCCCGGGATAAAAGTAAACCCGGCGAAAGTGACGGAATAAAAAGGTTTTTCAATTAAGATATATATAGACACTTTACAATTTAAAAAGGTTATAGTAAGATGTATCTTGAAAAATTGAATATGCATTAGCGAAATTGTGAAAGCCGGATAAACGGCGTTTGTGCAATTTCTGGAGCTTGCCATAGACAGCAGGTGCGTTAAAGCGTAATTGATGAAAATCAGCCTGCCGAGGCGGGGATAGGTTTGATTGATGAGGTTTAATCGTCCTTCGTATGTCTATGGGCATGCGAAGGATTTTTATTTAATAAAGCTAATAAAGCGATTTGTTGTCAGTGAAGACCTGTGGGAATCGCAGTGTGAAGGTTGTCGAGGTTTTCACCGAACAAAAGGAGGTGGATGTTTAGTGCCAAGTGAAGCAACTCTTCAGCAGAAAAAGGAAGCAGTAAGGGAGTTAAAGGAGAAGATTACGGCTGCTAAAGCTCTGGTGCTGGCTGATTACAGGGGGCTTACAGTTGAACAGGATACCGAGCTGAGAAGAGCTCTTAGAAAAGCCGGAGTGGAATACAGGGTTGTTAAAAACACTTTGACCAGATTTGCTGCAAAGGAGAGTGGATTGGAAGGCCTCGAGCCCTTCCTTGAAGGCCCTACTGCCATAGCGTTAAGTGACACCGACCCCGTTGCACCTGCCAAAGTGCTCAGCGAATATGCTAAAAAATATGAAAAGCTGGAGTTAAAAGTAGGTGTTGTTGAAGGAAAAATTGTAGATGTTAACGGAATTAAAGCGCTTGCCGACCTGCCGCCTAAGGAGGTGCTCATAGCAAAGGTCCTCGGCGGATTCAATGCTCCGATTGCAGGATTGGTGAACGTTTTAAACGGAAACATAAGAGGTTTGGTAGTGGCTTTGAATGCTATAAGAGAGCAGAAAGAAAGCGCATAGCTTAAAAGGAAGACATTTATAAAAACAGGTTAATTAAAAGATTAGATTAATGGAGGTATATTGAGATGGCTAGTGAAAAAGTTGCAAAATTGATTGAAGATGTTAAAGCATTGACAGTATTGGAACTTTCTGAGTTGGTAAAAGCTCTGGAAGAGGAATTTGGCGTATCGGCGGCAGCTCCTGTAGCGGTTGCAGCAGCTCCTGCAGCAGGTGGAGCGGCAGCAGCTCCCGCAGCAGAAGAGAAGACTGAATTCACCGTAATTTTGAAAGATGTGGGAGCAGAAAAGATAAAGGTCATCAAGGTCGTTAGAGAAGTTACAGGCCTTGGGCTCAAAGAAGCTAAGGACCTCGTTGACGGTGCTCCGAAGCCGATCAAGGAAAATGTTTCCAAGGAAGAAGCTGCTTCAATTGAAGCCAAATTCAAGGAAGTTGGCGCTACTGTAGAAATTAAATAAGGCGCAGATAGGACTAAAAAGGGTCTCTTTTAAGAAGAGGCCCTTTTTTAGGGTTTGTGCCCTTAACGGCGAGAGTTTGTTACAGGGGTTGACGGCATCAGCCATTATCCAACCGCAAGGCTGTCCGCAAAATTCTATTGAACCGTCACATATTGAACGGCACATGCAGTGACCTTTTCATACAAACAATGGATTTTTATGAAATTTTGTTGAAAACTTTGAATAATATGGCTCCAAAGCAGGTTTTTCGGGTGACCCTTTCGATGGCATTTCAAAAAGCTATAAAGGGCTGAAGAAAGCTTTGGGCTTGGTGAGTCCCGATTGAAAAGATTTATGGGACAACAGCCTTTTGCAATCGTGGGCGGCCCAACTAAGTGAAAGAAAAATTTGCAGGTCCGGCGGACTGATAGGATAGTGTAATAACAAAAATCTATTTTTTGGAGCAGGAGGGTTAAAAAATGTATAAGCTTGATTTGAACCACAACTGGCTGCTGAGATGGGAAGAACTCCACTGGGGACCTGAAATGGCGCCTGCCGTCATGAGCAAGGAAGATGGATGGCTGTGTGCAGACCTGCCTTGTGACGTGCACATGCCGCTTATAGAAAGCGGCATTATAAAAGAGCCGCTGGAGGCAGACAACTTCTACGAATGTGAGTGGATAGAAGAAAAGTCCTGGTGGTTTAAAAAAGTATTTGTAGCGGACGAGAAGCTGCTGAATGGAGATATAGCTGAGTTGACCCTTGAATCTTTGGATGCTGAAGCGGACATATTTCTGAACGGTATACATCTGGCTCACCACAAGAGCGCTTTCTATCCATTTACGAAAGATATAAAGGAGTTCCTTAGAGAAGGAGAAAACGTGTTGCTGGTAAGAGTGACCTCGGGACTGGAGCACGTTGCGGAGATGGATATTGCGGCTATCAAAAAATGCATAAACACTGAAAGTGACGACGGTAGGGGCGACAGAGGAGATAAAAGGCGTGCGTTTGTCAGGAAGCCCCAATATGTCTATGGCTGGGACTGGGGACCGAGGGTTGCTACCTGCGGGATAATGAAAGGCGCATATATCAGGGCATATAGCAAGTTGGCTGTCAGGGGAGTCCACGTGGTTACAAAATCTGCCGCCAAAGACGCGGAATTAGGCTTTGAGATTGAGGTTGAGAATTTACATCCATATTCCAGTATGGATGGCAACTTGAAAATCGAGATAATGTTTGCCGGTGAAAAGGTTGTGGACCTTGAGCAGGAAGTGTTTTTAAGGTCCGGACTCAACTATTTCAATGTGAGTGCGATAGTAAAGGAGGCAAAGCTTTGGTGGCCTAACGGGATGGGAGATCAGCCCCTCTATGCCATCAAAGTATCGGCTGTATCAGGTCAAGTATGCGATGAGTATCCTGTTTTCAAATACGGCATAAGAACTCTCAAACTTAATCTTGATAGAATCAATGCCGGAGAACGCACATTCACTTTTGAAATAAACGGCGTTAAAACCTTCTGCAAAGGCGCCAACTGGATTCCGGCAGATTCTATTTACGCCCGTGTAACCGATGAAAAATATGCTGCGCTGATTCAGGAAGCAAAGGAAGCCAACTTTACCATGCTGAGAATCTGGGGCGGGGGTATATATGAAAGGGATATCTTCTATGAGAAATGCGATGAATGTGGCATCATGATATGGCATGACTTCATGTTCGCTTGTTCTATGTATCCGGATAACCTTGAATGGTTCCGGAATGAAGCTGAAAAGGAAATAGATTATCAGACCAGGAGACTGAGAAATCATCCCTCAATTGTTCTCTGGTGCGGGAATAATGAGAATACATGGGGCTTTGATGAGTGGTGGGTCGGAGACAAAAAGGCGCCCTTTTATGGAGGAGCTGTTTGCTATAATGAGATAGCGCCGCGAGTTGTGCAGAAAAATTGTCCCAATATTCCATACTGGAACAGTTCCCCTTACGGAGGAGACCACCCTAACGGAAATGATGTGGGCGACAGGCACCACTGGCATGACTGCACCATGAATCCTGATATGGAAAAAAGAATCACGCCTGAGGAATATGATAAGATTGAAGCGAAATTTGTGTCTGAATATGGTTATATAGGACCATGCCGCAAGTCTTCCATCATCAAGTATCATGGTGGGGCGCCGCTGGATAGAAACGGCAGGATATGGCAGCTTCACAATAATACATATGAAAAGGAGACTGTGCCGGCAGGCATAGCTAAACATTATACCGACCCCGAAAAACTGAATATAGACCAGTATCTGCTGTATGCAGGCCTTTGCCAGGGTCTGATGTATCAATACTCCCTTGAAGCCATAAGATTTAAAGAAAACTGCTGGGGGAGCCTTTTCTGGATGTATGATGACTGCTGGGGAGAAGTAGGCTGGACGATAATAGACTACTATCTGAAGCGCAAGCCTTCTTTCTATTATGTAAAAAGAGCATTTGCAGCAAAGAAGCTGATTTTAAGAGAAAAGGATGGGATAATAAAGGTGATGGGCGCGAATGATACGGCGGAGGCTGTCGCCTTTGAAGCGGAGTACGGCTATATAACCTTCGACGGCATGGATAAAAAATGCAGCAAAGCATTGATAACCCTTGAGCCTTATTCAAGGAACATAGTGCTTGAATTTGAAAAAGGGGAATATGATTTTACAAAAGGAACCTGTTACGTAATGCCGGTATCCGGCGGGGGTGATGTTCTGCCTGCTGTCTTAAGGTCCGGTGATTTCAGAAAGCTTCATGTCGGAGAAGCTGATGTGAAAGTATCAAACTTCAGGCAGAATGGGGCTGATGTAGTATTTACGGTAAGCAGCAACGCTTATGCCCATGCTGTCCATTTTGACCTCGATGAAGATATCCACCTGTCGGATGAATATTTCGACCTTCTGCCGGGCGAAAGCCGTGAGATTACTGCCTACCGGGCGGCCGGAAAGTTGAAGGCGGGGCACATAAAGCCGAAGTCGGTGTATAATATAAGTAACAATGCCTGCGTAAAATGTTATGCTCCCTGATGAATGAACATATCCATTAGTTGCCTCGTGACGGCATCAGGGTACACCTGCCAAAGCTTTTGAGCAATAAAGGTTGCTGCCTGTAACAACCGGAAAGACGGTTGCAGCAACCTTTTTATTTATATGAGCTTTTCGAAGTACTGATATATCTCGTCTATTTCATTTTTGCGCGAATTGGTAAATAAATGTAATTTTGCGGTGGTTCCGGATAAAGCCGACCTATGGGCCGGTTCTTGAAATAAACCGGGCCGCTGACCTTCTCAAATATCGTCTAAAACGGATCCCATTTGTTTTTAGGACAAATTACAGTAAAATGATATTAGGCCGTCAACCGGTATCATAAGGTAATGAGCGTGATGAGATGGCGGCAGAGCTTAAATTTAAGAAAATCTTAAAAATTTTATGAGCTTTTTTGTAAAATCTGCCTGGTAGTATTTTTACCGAAGGCAGGTGATTTGAATGTATTGCTAATAAGTAAGTATTGGGGTGAAGCCTTTATGGATAAATTTACTATATTGGTATGTGATGACGATAAAGCTATAGTTGATGCCCTTGAGATATATTTGAGGCAGGAGAATTACGATGTGGTGAAGGCCTATACCGGGAAGCAGGCATTGAAAGCTTTGACGGAGAAAAAAATCCATATGATCCTGCTGGATATCATGATGCCGGAGATGGACGGACTGTCCGCCACCCTTAAAATCCGTGAAGAGCAGAATATACCTATAATAATACTTTCCGCCAAGTCGGAGGATACGGATAAAATTATAGGCCTCAATTTTGGCGCCGATGATTATGTGACAAAGCCTTTTAACCCCCTGGAGCTCATGGCGAGGATTAAATCACAAATACGCCGGTACACTTTGCTTGGAGGCATGGCTCAGAAAAGCAGCGTTTTGAAAACCGGAGGTCTGGAGCTGGATACCGAAGCCAAGGAGGTAAGGGTGGACGGGGAACCCGTAAAGCTTACGGCGACAGAATACGGCATTCTCCTGTTTCTGATGAAAAACATGGGGCGTGTATTCTCAATAAACCAGATATATGAAAATGTGTGGAACGAGCCGTCCTATTCGGCGGAAAGCACAGTTCCGGTACATATAAGGCGCATCAGGGAGAAAATTGAAATCAATCCTAAGGAGCCAAAATATTTAAAGGTGGTGTGGGGCATTGGATACAAAATTGAGAAATATTAAATATTCCACGGGCTTAAAGGTATTTGCAGCGGTTATGCTGTGGCTATGCTTTATGAGTGCAGTAGGAAGCGCATGGTTCTTATTGCATAATGAAGATGTCGTAACCGCTAAAAGCTATTACGAAACCAATAAATTTAGCGAAGAATTTTCAAGGCTGGTCCATAATGTTGTAGAATATAATATCAAATTAAAAAGTGAAGAAAGAATCAAAGCATCAGGTGAATCGGAAAGTGATATTGAAAATAACTTAAGCAGGTTCAGACGCATAGAAAAAAGGCTTTCTAAAATTGTCAATTTTGCCTATTACATCAAAAACTCACAGACAGGCGAAACCATCACTAACATAACTGCCGAGGATGCCGTGGCTTTATTGAAGTCACAGCCGTCTTACGCATACTTCAGTAAAGATGAAACTTACTACAAATATTACCTTTTCTTAGCAGGAGATGTTATGGAAATGCTGCAGGATACTTCCTATGAAGTTCATGCAGCAGTCCTGGAGCCTTTAAAAGAAGGGGATGTATTTTATAGCGACTTTGTCGCCTATTCTAAGCTTAAAACAATATCAACCTATGTTATCATTTTGCTGATTGCATCTATAATAATTATGATAACAGCCTTTATTTACCTTATCCTGGTTGCCGGGCGCAAGGAAAAAGGCGGGGAGGTAGTGCTTTGCTTTCCTGACAGAGTCTACACCGATGTGCACACATTATTGGTATTTATACTGGCGGTGATATCTTTTTTCGCAGCTTTAAGCGTTTACCACACTGGTTTTGTATCGATGGTGGTAAGCATTTCAATTATTCTGACTATAGATGTATTTGTCGGCTTGTCCTATGTTTTATCCATGGTAAGGCAGTATAAAAAAAGGCAGATATTGAAAAATTCACTGCTGGCAAAGATTTTTAATGTGTTTAAATATATAGTCGTATCAGGCTTTAGCGGAAAGATGTTTAAGGCGTGGATCCTGTTGCTGCTGCTGGGCTATGGGCTTATAAACGGTATATTTTTCTCAATAGCAATTTTATCACTGTCTGATGACGAAATCACCGGCTTTGCGATATCAGTGGTTTTGCTGCTGGCATTCAATATCGGCTGCGTGTATTTTGCCGCTAAGTCCCTTGTATCGCTGACACGAATCATGGGGGCTGTCAAAGAGATATCTGCGGGGAATCTGGACTATGCATTGGAAAATAAAGAAATATCGTTGGCCTTTCTGGACTTTGCCAAGGATATTCAAAGCATACAAGGCGGGCTTAAGAAAGCGGTGGCTGAGGCGATTAAAAGCGAACGTATGAAAACCGACCTCATCACTAATGTGTCACATGATTTGAAAACACCCTTGACCTCCATCGTAAATTATGTTGATTTGCTTAAAAAAGAAGAGCTGAACAACAAGAAAGCTGCTGAGTATGTAAATGTTCTCGAGGAAAAGTCCGCAAGGCTGAAGCAGCTCATTGAGGACCTGATTGAAGCGAGCAAGGCATCGAGCGGAAACATCGTTATAAATGCGGAAAAAGTTGACTTGCACGAGCTGGTCATGCAGGCCTGCGGCGAGTATGAAGAAAAGGCCAGGAAGGCAGCCCTGGATTTTCGCATCAATGCCTCTGATAAAGAGGTATCGGTATTAGCCGACGGGAAACATATGTGGCGCATAGTTGAGAATTTGCTCTCAAATGCGTTGAAGTATTCGATGCCTAACTCCAGGGTTTATATTAATGTAACAAAAAACGATAGGTACGGAGTGTTAACCATAAAAAACATATCGGCTCTTCCCCTGGATATACCGCCGGAGCAGTTGATGGAACGCTTTGTCCGCGGAGATGAATCCAGGACCACAGAAGGCTCGGGCCTGGGCCTGTCCATCGTGCAGAGCTTGACAAACGTGCAGGGAGGCAAATTCAAGATAGAAATTGACGGGGATTTATTCAAAGCGGTGGTGGAAATGCCTTTATGGCAGGAAACAGGGGACAAGGCATAGCTTGCCTGTCCCTTTATTTTTTATTATTTGCAATTCCTATGACGGCAGATTTTGCCTGCAAAGTTTGCCTCAGCGGCTATTGTGATGCAAAAAAGGGGATTTAGGCGCTTTTAACCGTATAACGGCTGGAATTCCTTAAATTGGAACAGGATAATAACGTAGAAAACAAATTCATAAATATTGACAAGTCAAGTACCATATGTTAGAATTATAAACTGCGTTATAATCCAGGACTCAAGTGCCAATATTTTCATGCAAGAAAATATTATCACTTAACTTGATTATAACACAAGAGAATAAACAAGACAATAATTGTTAATAATATTTTAATGGTTGTTCATTGATTTAGTATATGTACTTTTGAAAAAATTATGCCATAAATGTTTTGTACACTTTGAAATCGGTAAAGCTTTTAATAATACTACTAAAAGCTTTATTTATATTTTTTTATAGAAGAGATTTAAGCTCCAAGAAAAAAGTCATAATTTATGAGGTGATATTTAATGGTACATCCCGTTCAATTGGGTAAAAACGTCAGAATGAGCTACTCCAGAATTAAAGAAGTGCTAGAAATGCCTAACCTTATCGAAGTCCAGAAAAATTCCTACAAGTGGTTTCTAGAAGAAGGATTGAGAGAAGTTTTCAGAGATGTTTCTCCCATCACAGATTACACCGGGAATTTGATTCTTGAATTTGTGGATTATGCTCTCGACGACAGCCCAAAATACAGCGTGGAGGAGTGTAAAGAGAGGGATACTACATATTCGGCTCCTCTAAAAGTAAAGGTGCGTTTAATTAATAAAGAAACCGGGGAAGTGAAGGAGCAGGAAATCTTTATGGGAGATTTCCCGCTTATGACTGAGAACGGAACCTTTATAATAAATGGAGCGGAAAGAGTTATAGTCAGCCAGCTTGTCAGGTCACCGGGCATCTATTATTCAATGAAGATCGATAAAACAGGTAAAAAATTGTTCTCCACCACCGTCATTCCGAACAGGGGAGCATGGCTGGAGTACGAGACCGATTCTAACGATGTCCTTTCCGTAAGAATCGACAGAACGAGAAAGCTTCCCATCACCGTATTGATCCGGGCTTTAGGCTATGGAACGGATCTTGAAATCACAGAGCTGCTGGGCGAGGATGAAAGGATCCTGGCGACGATACAGAAAGATAACGCAAAAACCGTTGATGAGGGCTTGCTTGAAATTTATAAGAGATTGAGGCCGGGAGAGCCTCCTACGGTTGAAAGCGCCCGTTCGCTTTTGCACGGCCTGTTTTTTGACCCTAAGCGATACGATTTGGCAAAGGTCGGAAGGTTTAAATTCAACAAGAAGCTTTCAATTGCAGCCAGGATAAACGGCTTTAAGGCGGCTGAGAACATCATCCACCCTGAGACCGGGGAAATCATGGTGGCGGAAGGCGAAAGAATAGACCGGCAAAAAGCTGCGGAGATACAGAATGCGGGCATTAATTCCGTTTACTTGGATATCGAAGGCAAAAGAGTGAGGGTGCTGGGAAATAACACCGTTGACATAAAGTCCTTTGTCGATTTTGATGTCAGTGATATAGGCATCACCGAAAAAGTCAGGTACGATGTCTTATCCAACATATTAAAGGAGCATAAGACGCCTGAGGAAATAAAAAAAGCGCTGAAGGACAGCATTGATGAGCTGATTCCGAAACACATCACTCCTGAAGATATAATTGCGTCTATAAATTATTTAATAAATTTGAGCTATGGCGTAGGCAGCATTGATGATATAGACCACCTGGGGAACAGAAGGCTGCGTTCGGTAGGCGAGCTTCTTCAGAACCAGTTCAGGATCGGTCTTGCCAGGATGGAAAGAGTAGTCAGGGAAAGGATGACAATTCAGGACATAGACATTGTCACTCCTCAGGCTTTGATAAATATAAGGCCTGTTGCCGCTGCAATAAAGGAGTTTTTCGGAAGCAGCCAGCTGTCGCAGTTCATGGACCAAACCAACCCCCTTGCGGAGCTGACTCACAAAAGGAGGCTGAGCGCCCTTGGACCCGGAGGCTTGAGCAGGGAAAGGGCAGGTTTCGAGGTGCGCGACGTCCATCATTCCCATTATGGGCGTATGTGTCCTATAGAAACCCCTGAAGGGCCTAACATAGGTCTTATAGGTTCTCTGAGCACTTATGCGAGAGTAAACGAGCATGGCTTTATCGAAGCTCCTTACCGCAGGGTTGATAAAGAGAAGGGTATTGTAACCGATGAAATAGTATACCTGACTGCTGATGAAGAAGACGAATATATTATTGCTCAGGCAAATTTGAAGTTGGATGAGGAAAACAGGATTATCGAAAAAAAGACAATGGCGAGATACAAGGATGAAATACTGGAAGTGGAGACCAGCAAGATTGACTTTGTGGATGTATCTCCAAAACAGCTTGTTTCGGTCGCTACTGCGATGATCCCATTCCTTGAAAATGATGACGCAAACCGTGCGCTGATGGGCTCAAACATGCAGCGTCAGGCTGTGCCTTTGATTAAGCCAGAAGCGCCTATAATAGGTACCGGAATTGAGTACAAGGCGGCGAGAGATTCAGGTGTTGTTGTTATTGCGAAAAATGATGGCGTTGTTGAAAAGGTCAGCGCCAACGAGATCATAGTCAGGACAAAAGACGGGAAAAAAGACACCTATAAGTTGCTTAAATATATGCGTTCAAACCAGGGGACCTGCATAAACCAAAGACCTATTGTGAAGAAGGGCGATCGGGTTGAGAAGGGCCAGGTGATCGCTGACGGGCCTTCCACAGATAACGGGGAGATCGCCCTCGGGAAAAACGTCCTTGTAGGCTTTATGACCTGGGAGGGCTACAACTACGAGGATGCTATCCTGATAAGTGAAAAACTTGTAAAGGATGATGTATTTACATCGATTCATATAGAGGAATATGAAGCAGAAGCCAGAGACACGAAGCTTGGCCCTGAGGAAATTACCCGTGACATACCGAATGTCAGCGAGGAGGCTTTGAAGGACCTTGATGAGAGGGGCATAATCAGAATAGGTGCAGAGGTCAGGTCCGGCGATATACTGGTGGGCAAAGTGACGCCAAAAGGGGAGACGGAACTCACGGCTGAAGAAAGGCTGCTCAGAGCTATATTCGGTGAAAAAGCGAGGGAAGTGAGGGACACATCCCTGAGGGTACCTCACGGAGAATCGGGAATTGTCGTAGATGTTAAAGTGTTTACCAGGGAAAACGGTGACGAGCTGCCTCCAGGAGTGAACGAACTTGTGAGGGTTTATATCGCTCAAAAGAGGAAGATATCCGTCGGGGACAAAATGGCCGGAAGACATGGCAACAAGGGCGTTATTTCAAGGATACTGCCGGAAGAAGACATGCCCTTCCTTCCTGACGGCACGCCCCTTGAGATAGTGCTTAACCCCTTGGGAGTTCCGTCGCGTATGAATATAGGGCAGGTATTGGAGGTCCACCTTGGCTATGCAGCAAAAGCTTTGGGTTGGGAAATCGCCACGCCGGTTTTTGATGGGGCCACGGAGGAAGACATTATAGAAACGCTGAAGAAAGCAGGGCTTCCGGAAGACGGCAAGAGCGTGCTGTATGACGGAAGAACCGGTGAACCTTTCGATAACAGGGTTACTGTTGGGTACATGTATATACTGAAGCTGGCCCACTTGGTTGACGATAAAATCCACGCCCGTTCAACGGGTCCTTATTCTCTGGTTACCCAGCAGCCTTTGGGCGGCAAAGCCCAATTCGGCGGGCAGAGGTTTGGCGAGATGGAGGTTTGGGCTCTTGAAGCTTACGGCGCGGCATATACCCTACAGGAGATACTTACCGTAAAATCCGACGATGTAGTGGGCAGGGTTAAGACCTATGAAGCCATAGTTAAAGGCGAAAATGTACCGGAACCTGGTATTCCCGAATCTTTCAAGGTTCTCATAAAAGAGCTGCAAAGCCTTGCCCTTGATGTCAAGGTTTACTCCGAAGATCGTGGGGAGATTGCCATTAAGGAATCTGTTGATGATGAGCTTGAGGAACTGAATGTCAATATTGAAGGAAGAGAGGACGAGGCTCCCCTTACGGACTATGATGATGATTTGGGGGATGAGCCTCTGGACGACGAAATTGATATTGATGATTTCGACCTGGGTGATTTAGGCGATGACGAAAGTCTGGACAGCGACTTGCCCGACGACCTTTTTACAGAAGATGAAGATGACGATTTTGAGGATGATCTTGATGATGATGAAGATTTTTAACGAAGGGAGATAAAAGCCGTGTTTGAACTTAGCAATTTTGATTCTATAAGAATTGGTTTAGCTTCTCCGGAAAAAATAAGAGAATGGTCAAGGGGCGAGGTTAAAAAACCTGAGACTATCAACTATAGAACGCTGAAGCCCGAAAGGGATGGGCTTTTCTGCGAAAGGATATTCGGTCCTCAAAAAGATTGGGAATGCCACTGTGGAAAATATAAAAGGATAAGATATAAAGGCATAGTATGCGACAGGTGCGGCGTGGAAGTTACCCGCTCCAAAGTGAGAAGAGAGAGGATGGGCCACATCGAGCTGGCGGCTCCGGTGTCCCATATATGGTATTTTAAAGGTATACCGAGCAGAATGGGGCTTATTCTGGATATGTCTCCCAGGTCCCTTGAAAAGGTGCTGTATTTCGCAGCGTATGTTGTAATCGACCCCGGGCAGACGCCCCTTTCCAAAAAGCAGGTGCTTTCGGAAAAGGAATACAGGGACAGCCTTGAGAAATTCGGACCGAAGTTCAAAGCCGGGATGGGCGCCGAGGCTATAAAAGAACTTCTGATGGAAATCGATCTTGACAAGCTTTCTAAGGAATTGAGGGAGGAACTCAAGGATACGACGGGACAGAAAAGGGTAAGGACGATAAAGAGGTTGGAAGTCGTTGAGGCTTTCAGACTTTCAGGCAACAGACCTGAGTGGATGATACTTGATGTTATTCCGGTCATCCCTCCCGAACTGCGTCCGATGGTACAGTTGGACGGAGGAAGGTTTGCCACTTCTGATTTGAATGACCTGTACAGACGGGTTATAAACAGGAACAACCGTTTGAAGAGGCTGTTGGACCTTGGGGCTCCCGACATCATTGTGAGAAATGAAAAGAGGATGTTGCAGGAGGCTGTAGATGCGCTTATAGATAACGGAAGAAGGGGAAGACCTGTAACAGGTCCGGGCAACAGGCCGCTTAAGTCCCTTTCAGACATGCTTAAAGGCAAGCAGGGGCGTTTCCGTCAGAACCTGCTGGGCAAACGCGTTGACTATTCCGGGCGTTCGGTTATCGTTGTAGGGCCTGAGCTCAAAATTTATCAGTGCGGTTTGCCCAAAGAAATGGCCCTTGAGCTGTTTAAGCCTTTTGTTATGAAAAAGCTGGTCAACGACGGATTGGCGCATAACATAAAGAGCGCCAAGAGGATGGTTGAGAGGGTCAGGGGCGAAGTGTGGGATGTCCTGGAAGAGGTGATAAAGGAGCATCCTGTGCTGTTAAACCGTGCTCCTACGCTGCACAGGCTGGGTATTCAGGCTTTCGAGCCTGTGCTTGTTGAAGGCAGGGCCATAAAGCTTCACCCTCTGGTGTGTACAGCTTACAATGCGGACTTCGACGGTGACCAGATGGCCGTACACGTGCCTCTGTCCGCAGAGGCCCAGGCAGAAGCCAGGTTCCTGATGCTTTCTGCAAACAACCTGTTGAAGCCCCAGGATGGCAGGCCTGTAACCGTTCCGACCCAGGATATGGTCCTCGGAAGCTATTACCTTACTATAGAACGGGAAGGCGACAAGGGTGAAGGAAAGGTGTTCTCTTCACCTGAGGAAGCCATTATGGCTTACGATAACGGGTATGTAGGGCTCCACGCCGTCATAAACGTAAAGGTAACAAAGATTATCGACGGCAAGCCCGCGTCAAAAATAATAAAAACCACCGTCGGCAAGCTGCTGTTTAATGAAGCAATTCCTCAGGATCTGGGGTTTGTTGACAGGACGAATCCCGACACCATGTTTGATATGGAGATAAATTTCCTTGTAGGCAAGAAAGAACTGGGTAAAATAATAGATGCCTGCATCAAGGTGCATGGCACGACAGAGACCGCTATAATCCTGGATAAGATAAAGGCATTGGGATTTAAGTATTCAACAAAAGGTGCCATAACCATAGGCATTTCGGACATGGTAATTCCGGAGGTCAAAAAGAAGTACATTGAAGAGACAGAAGCCAAGATAGAGAACATCACCAGACAGTACAAGAGAGGGCTCATATCCGACGAAGAAAGGTATAACTCGGTAATTGCCGCATGGACCGAGGCTTCGGAAAATATTACCGAAGCTTTGAAGAATAACCTTGACAAGTTCAACCCGGTATATATGATGTCCCAGTCGGGAGCAAGGGGTAACATAAACCAGATAAAACAGTTGGCCGGCATGAGAGGGCTTATGGCGGACACCCAGGGCAGAACCCTTGAGATTCCTATAAAATCTAATTTCCGTGAAGGCTTGAGCGCTTTGGAATTCTTCGTTTCAACTCACGGAGCAAGGAAAGGTCTTGCCGATACTGCGCTGAGGACGGCAGACTCAGGTTATTTGACCCGCCGCCTTGTGGACGTGAGCCAGGACGTGATAGTCAGGGAGGTGGACTGCGGCACCACTAAAGGAATTGAGGTTTCCGATATCAAGGATGGCGGCGAAGTTATTGAGGGACTTGCGGAAAGAATAACAGGCAGGTACACCATTGAGCCTATAGTCCATCCTGAAACAGGCGAGGTTCTGGTGGAAGCCAACACGATGATAAAGGACAGCGATGCGGAAAAGATTGTAAAGGCCGGAATAAAGAAAGTAACGATCAGGTCAGTCCTCACCTGCCGCTCGATGTATGGCGTGTGTGCAAAGTGCTACGGTTCAAACCTTGCAACAGGTGAAGAGGTAAATGTAGGCGAAGCTGTGGGTATTATAGCGGCACAGTCTATAGGTGAACCTGGCACCCAGTTGACCATGAGGACTTTTCATACCGGAGGTATCGCAGGTGATGATATAACTCAGGGTCTACCTCGAGTAGAGGAGTTGTTTGAAGCAAGGAAGCCCAAAGGACTTGCTATTATTTCAGAAATTAACGGTACCGTCAAGATAAGCGAATCCAAGAAGAAGAGGGAAGTGATTGTGACCTCGGATGACGGGGAAACTAGAAATTACCTGATTCCATACGGTTCCAGAATAAAGGTGTCGGACGGAGACAGGGTGGAAGCAGGCGATGAGCTGACAGAAGGCTCAGTCAATCCTCACGACATTTTGAAGATAAAAGGCGTAAAAGGAGTTCAGGCATATCTTCTGCAGGAAGTACAGAGAGTTTACAGGCTGCAGGGTGTTGATATAAATGATAAGCATATTGAAGTCATAGTAAGGCAGATGATGAGAAAAGTCAAGATTGAAGATGCGGGTGATACTAACCTGCTTCCCGGCGGCCTTGTTGATGTATTTGTTTATGAGGCGGAAAACAACAAGGCTGTTGCCCAAGGATTGCGACCTGCTGTAGGCAGAGTGGCGCTGCTTGGCATAACAAAGGCAGCTTTGGCTACCGAATCCTTCCTGTCGGCGGCTTCATTCCAGGAAACTACGAGGGTTTTGACCGAAGCTGCGATCAAAGGGAAAGTAGACCCGCTGATCGGATTGAAGGAAAACGTAATAATCGGAAAACTGATACCTGCAGGTACAGGAATGAGCAGGTACAGGGATATAAGTGTAAAACCTGTAGCCGAGCAGGCATGAGGGGGAAGCCGCCTTGCCGCCCCCTCTTGACAAATAAGGCGCAACGATGATAGAATATTTCAGTGCGTAATTCTGGCCGCATTTTACAGGAGGTTAAAAGGTGTTAGAAAATTTAAAAAACTGCAGTAAAACTGTAGGCTTAAAGCAGACACTTAAGGCTGTTGAAAACGGAAGCGCGAAGCTTGTATTTATGGCCAAGGATGCAGATGCCAAAGTGACTGCCAGTGTGAAGGAATTATGCCTGAAGAAATCTATTGAAATCATATATGTAGACAGCATGAAGCAGTTGGGCAAAGCCTGCGGTATAGATGTAGGAGCTTCCACCGTTGCGCTGCTTGAGCTGCCAAAAGGCTGATATTGCAGTGGTTTTATTTAATCAGAATAATAACCTTAAATGAAGTATAGAGTTATTAGTTTTTATTTTTAATTATGAAAGGAGGTGTATGAATGCCGACATTTAACCAGTTAGTCAGAAAAGGAAGGAAGGCTGTCGAGTATAAGTCGACTTCTCCGGCGTTGCAGAGAGGTTTCAACTCGCTCAAAAAAAGGCCCATCAATATAAGCTCTCCGCAGAAACGTGGGGTATGCACCGTTGTTAAGACTACAACTCCCAAAAAGCCTAACTCTGCTTTGAGAAAGGTTGCGAGGGTACGTTTGACAAACGGTATTGAAGTTACGGCTTATATTCCGGGCATAGGCCATAACCTTCAGGAACACAGTGTCGTCCTCATAAGGGGTGGCAGAGTTAAGGACCTACCAGGTGTTAGGTACCACATCATAAGGGGGACCCTGGATACGGCAGGTGTCGCGAAAAGGATGCAAGGGCGTTCCAAATACGGTGCTAAAAAGCCTAAAGCTGCAGCAGCCAAAAAATAAAATGCATATCGCTTCTTGCAGGAAGGAAAGCTATTAATGCAAAGGGTGCTGAATATCTTGTCTTAATATAGATTTTCAATATATTGCAGGAATACAGCGCCAACGCGGTTATTGTCAGTTGAAAACCGTTTATGACGGGTTTTGCGCCGCGAGTACCGATGATATTGCTATATCATGAAAAGGAGGGAAGTAAGGTGCCAAGAAAAGGTCATGTCCCAAAGAGAGATGTCTTACCTGATCCTTTATATAATGATAAGGTTGTTACCAAGCTTATCAACAATATCATGCTGGATGGCAAAAAAGGTATTGCGCAAAAGATTTGCTACGGTGCCTTTGATATTATAAAGGAGAAAACCGGTAAAGATCCTCTTGAAGTGTTTGAACAGGCATTAAACAATGTTATGCCTGTGCTGGAGGTTAAAGCCAGGAGAGTTGGTGGAGCAACCTACCAGGTTCCGGTGGAAGTCAGGCCGGAAAGAAGGCAGGCTCTTGGCTTGAGGTGGCTGGTTGCTTACGCCCGTGAAAGAGGCGAAAGGACCATGAAGGAAAGGTTGGCCGCCGAAATCATGGACGCTGCCAACAATACGGGCGGAGCTTTCAAGAAGAAAGAAGACACCCACAAGATGGCAGAAGCCAACAAGGCTTTCGCTCATTACAGATGGTAAGAGAAAGAGAGAAAGAAGAATAGAAATGCTGATTTTAAAGCAAATTAATTTTACGTGAACTATCGTGAAATGAAAGGAGGGTAAAGATGCCCAGGCAATTTAGCTTAGAAAATACAAGAAACATAGGAATAATGGCCCACATAGACGCCGGAAAGACTACCACCACCGAAAGAATCCTTTTTTATACGGGAAGGGTTCATAGGATTGGTGAAGTCCATGAAGGCGCTGCGACTATGGACTGGATGGAGCAGGAGCAGGAAAGAGGTATAACAATCACTTCTGCTGCTACAACAGCCCAATGGAGAGGCACCAGGATTAACATTATAGATACGCCGGGGCACGTTGACTTCACGGTTGAAGTCGAAAGATCACTTCGCGTTCTCGATGGTTCAGTAACACTTTTTTGTGCTAAGGGGGGAGTTGAGCCACAGTCTGAAACCGTTTGGAGGCAGGCTGATAAGTATGGCGTTCCCCGCATAGCGTATGTTAATAAAATGGATATTATGGGAGCAAATTTTTATAATTGCGTGCAGATGATGAAGGACAGGTTACATGCTAACGCTGTCCCGATTCAGTTGCCTATAGGCAAAGAAGACAACTTCCAGGGCATTGTCGACCTTGTGACCTTAGAAGCGTTTTATTATAGAGACGACTTGGGTAAGGTAATTGAAAAAGGTCCGATTCCCGAAGACATGAAAGATGTTGTTAAAGAGTATCGCGAGAAATTGCTCGAAGCTGTTGCTGAACAAGACGAAGAACTGATGATGAAGTATATCGAAGGCGAAGAATTGACCGTAGAAGAAATACGTGCAGGCATAAGGAAGGCAACAATTGCCGTCAAAATGATACCGGTCACCTGTGGTTCGTCTTATAGGAATAAAGGCGTCCAGCGTTTACTTGACGCAGTTGTTGACTACCTGCCTTCACCTCTTGACATTCCTCCTATTAAAGGCATGTCGACGGATGGGGAGCACGAACTTGAAAGGCCGGCGGATGATGACGGTCCTTTCGCTGCGCTGGCATTTAAGATTATGGCTGACCCGTATGTAGGAAAGCTTTGTTTCTTCAGGGTTTACTCCGGGAAACTAAGCGCCGGTTCTTATGTGCTTAATTCCACAAAGAACAAGAGGGAAAGAATCGGCAGGATATTGCAGATGCATGCGAACCATAGGGAAGAGATTGATATGGTTTATTCCGGAGATATAGCTGCCGCTGTGGGGCTCAAGGATACCACGACGGGCGATACTCTCTGCGATGAGAATAATCCTATCATACTTGAGTCTATGGAATTCCCTGAGCCGGTTATACACGTCGCCGTTGAGCCAAAAACAAAGGCAGGACAGGAAAAAATGAGCATAGCTCTCCAGAAGCTGGCTGAAGAGGATCCCACATTCAGAGTTCATACAGATCCCGAAACGGGACAAACCATTATCTCCGGCATGGGAGAGCTGCACCTTGACATCATTGTTGACCGAATGATGAGGGAATTCAAAGTTGAAGCCAACGTTGGAAATCCTCAGGTTTCATATAAGGAAACCATACGCAAGGCTGTCAGGGCGGAAGGCAAATTTGTCAGACAATCCGGCGGACGTGGCCAGTATGGTCATTGCGTTATTGAGGTGGAGCCTCTTGAGCCCGGATCAGGCTATGAATTCGTCAACAAGATTGTTGGCGGCGCCATACCGAAGGAATATATACCCGCTGTCGATGCCGGTATACAGGATGCCATGAACAATGGTGTTCTCGGTGGTTACCAGGTTGTGGATGTGAGGGTTACGCTCGTAGACGGTTCATACCACGAGGTCGATTCTTCGGAGATGGCGTTTAAAATTGCCGGATCCATGGCATTTAAGGAAGCATGCCGGAAGGCGGACCCTGTCCTTCTTGAACCCATTATGAGGGTTGACGTTTTTGTCCCGGAGGAATACATGGGTGACGTAATGGGAGACCTGAACTCAAGGCGAGGCAGAATTGAAGGGATGGAAGCGAGGGCAGGGGCTCAGGCCATCAAGGCATATGTTCCGCTTTCTGAAATGTTTGGTTACGCTACCGCTTTGCGTTCAAAGACCCAGGGCAGAGGAACCTTTACAATGCAGACGAGCCACTTTGAGGAAGTGCCAAAGAACATCATGGAATCGATAATTAAGAAATAAGGCCGTATTGGAGTTTTACTCCAATCCCGCCTTACATATTGGGCTTGTTTGCTCAGGTATACTTGAAGCGGCGACTGGAAAAAATTTATTATGTGCAGTTCAGGAATTACTGTAACTGCCGGCAGTATTGAATAATTGCTGTATGTAAATAAATTATATTAATAAATCAACAATTAATATTTTCAAAATTATATTTTCAGTACGATGTACTGATATAGAGGGAGGAGATTTAAAAATGGCAAAAGCTAAATTTGAAAGAACAAAGCCACACGTGAACATCGGTACGATCGGTCACGTTGACCACGGAAAAACTTCATTGACAGCTGCTATAACAAAGGTTTTGGGTCTCGTCGGTAAAGCTCAGTATACCGCCTATGACCAGATTGACAAGGCTCCGGAAGAAAAAGCCAGAGGTATCACGATTGCTACAGCTCACGTTGAGTATGAGACGGAAACCAGGCACTATGCTCACGTTGACTGCCCGGGTCATGCCGACTATGTTAAGAACATGATCACCGGTGCTGCCCAGATGGACGGTGCTATTCTCGTTGTTTCCGCAGCTGACGGTCCGATGCCTCAGACAAGGGAACACATCTTGCTGGCTCGTCAGGTTGGTGTTCCGTATATAGTTGTTTTCCTGAACAAATGCGATATGGTTGACGATGAAGAGCTCATTGAGCTGGTAGAGATGGAGTTAAGAGAACTCCTGAGCTCATATGAATTCCCGGGAGACGAGATTCCGATAGTCAGAGGTTCCGCTCTGGTCGCTCTCGAATCCACTTCAACGGATCCCAATGCTCCTGAGTACAAGCCTATAATGGACCTCATGAATGAGATTGACAGGTACATCCCCACTCCTCAAAGGGAGTCTGACAAGCCGTTCCTTATGCCTGTTGAGGACGTTTTCTCAATTACAGGCCGTGGTACTGTTGCTACAGGTAGGGTTGAGAGAGGTACCCTCAAGGTTGGAGACGAAGTTGAAATCGTCGGCTTGATGGACGCTCCCAGGAAGACGGTTGTCACCGGAGTCGAGATGTTCAGGAAGCTGCTCGATGAGGCTGTTGCAGGTGACAACATCGGTGCTCTCTTAAGGGGTATCCAGAGGAATGAAGTTGAGAGGGGACAGGTTCTTGCCAAACCCGGTACAATCAATCCCCATACCCATTTTAAGGGCCAGGTTTACGTCCTGACTAAAGAAGAAGGCGGAAGGCATACTCCTTTCTTCAATGGTTACAGGCCTCAGTTCTACTTCAGGACTACCGACGTTACAGGTGTAGTTGAACTGCCCCAGGGCGTTGAAATGGTTATGCCCGGTGACCACGTCAACATGACGATTAAACTGATAACTCCTATAGCTATGGAGGAAGGTTTAAGGTTCGCTATCCGTGAAGGCGGAAGGACTGTCGGAGCCGGAACCGTAACTGAGATTATTGAATAATAAAGCGGATTTCAATAAGAGTCGGCACTTTAAAGGCCGGCTCTTGTTTTTTGGCTCTACGTCAAATGTTGGGGTTAACCAAGTAAAATGAAGTAACCTATGAATTATAGTTCTACAGCAAATGTTGGGGTGGTCACAAATTAAGGGGTTCCCTTGATACCCCGTAGCTGCGACAGCTTGGTTTATTGCCCGTAACCCTCCGGCTGTCATCTGCTTAGATGTACCGTGTGCCGGAAGTTTTCCCTGAGCATCTGTAGCCGTTGCTTTTGACAAATAAATACTGTACCCAACTCTGATCTGTTTCCTTTCTGTTGGTTTGCCTTTTTTGCAGTAAACATTCTTTTGACGGTAAACAGATAATAAACAGATAATCTGCTTCAAGAGAAATCAAAGCAACATCCGGAGGCTAATACATTATGACCAGGGCGTGAAGTATAGACTTGCCTTCATCCCATATGAAAACGTAGTTTTTTTCGCCCTTTGTGGCGTATTCCAACAACACCTCTTCATGCAGTGTTATTTCTTTTTTATAACTTACTTCAATGTTGTTAAAACAAATTTCATTCATGCCTTCCGGTAAAACCTCGTTTACAAGGTCCAGGTATGAAGGATTATGCACGTGGTTATTGCAATCAATCATGGACTTGTTGATTTTAAAACGGACCTCTGAAAGGATGGGGAAATCCATGTCAACTGCTTTTGCGAACTTAAATTCGGGGAAGTTCTTATGCTGCGGCTCGCCCCTAAATCCTCCCATAATATCATCGGTCAGCCTTATCGGTTTACCCGTCTCCGTGTTTACGGCAATCCATATGGATGTTGCTTTAGCTATGATTTCACCTTTTTGATTGAAAATATCATAATCTCTGTGGGCCCGTGTTCTGGAATACTCCTGCGCCCAGGTCTTCACAAGTATGGTTTCACATATTTTTGGCCGTTGATAAACTTCCAGTTTCCAATTTGATACCAGCCATGACATATGGCTTTTATCTCGATCGCTTATACCCTGCCCTATGGAGCTTCCATGTACATTGGCGGCGTTGGTTAACGCTTCCAAAAGCGCCTTGTTTGTCATTTCATAATTGATCCCGACGTCCTGGATACCGACAAAGAATTTCTGCTCTGCCTGCAAAATATTTCACTTCCTTCGCTCTTCGGTAAATTCCTGTTTATCTGAAAAGTTCGTTATAAAAATAACATTCCTATATAAAATATTATACCATAATTGCTGTAGGATTTCACAAACCGCTAAAGCTTAACCCTGCATCTTTAAATTCCGTCTGGCGTTATAAATTCCAATAAGGCTGTCGGATTTTCGCGTAATTTTTATTTTAACTACATAGTATGCTAATATCCTACTTCTTATTGGTTACAAGCTGCTCTGGCATTTTTGCATAAAAAAGGCCGCGAATGCCAACTGCTCCTTGCTTTTGCGACATAGCAGGCTGAATTTAGCATAGCGGCATATTTGGATTTTAAAGGGAAGCTTCACAGGGTGTATAAATAACAACAATTGCCGTTGGAAAGCATAGAAAGATAAAAGCCGAAAGGAGATTTGCCATGATATAGAGAGAAAGAAAAAAATATACCGATGGAAGCTATGGGTGGAGCGAGGAGACCCCAAAGTTCCTCGGCGACCGGCTTGAAGCAGGGGGGTTAAAAATTGTACAGCAGCCTATACAGTTTAAGTACAGGCCAACCTTTGTAGAATTGGAGAAGTGCATAGAATTTGGGGAGGTTTTCGCAAAAAGCATGGAATAGACGAAAGGTGAGGGGCTGAAGCTGGGAAATTAAACCCTGCCTCCGGCCCCTGTCATGCTGAAAGATATTTTTCAAGACTGCCGTCAATATCGCTTCGGCCGGCTATCCTAGCTTCTTTTCATGTTCGCCTGAACTTCAAAGCGGTAGTTTCTTCCCGAATTGTTGTCCCAATTACCGGCACAGTCCTTAAAAGCCATATTGAGTTGTTCATGGCCCTTTACAGGAATTTTTGCCACAAAGCCGTTGGAGGTTTTCTCCATTTTTATATCAGATACGTTATCCCAATTGTCTCCGTAACCGACATGCATGTAAACATGATTTGCGCCTGAATTGTACAGTAAGCCTTTATAAGTTACAGTTACGTTGTCGCCGTCTGCTATAACGTTAGGCGTCACAATAACGCCGTTTTTATGATACATGTTATACATATAGCTTCTACCTCCGCTATTGAAAAATTTTTAAAGGCGTCAACCTTTGCGCCTGTTTATTTAAAATGCTTATTGCTATAGAATAGTTTCTGCCCGATGAAAAATATTATACTAATAATAATGGAATATTATATTTTTAACGAGGTAACCCTTGATATTTACGAGATTAATCCTACAAACCTGTAGTAAATGTCAATTCTCTGCGCCCGGTCGCCTCTGGCCTTTTCTGCGTCAAAGACTACCACCTTGTCAATCAGTTCATTGAGTACCGGGTTGGTTAATTCCTGAATATTCTGTATATTCCCGCACCAGTTCAAGGAATTTCGTTGTATTCTCCTGTTTTTCCGCTACCTGGTTTAGGGTATCATCCAGAGCCTTTAGCTGTTCTTTTATCTGCTTTTGCTCGGTAGTAAAGTCCTTTACAGCGCCATAAACTGCTCGCCGGAGATTTTACCCAGGGTATTGTCCTCATAGAGCTTGCGCAAAATGGCTTGCAGTCCGGTTTCCCGCTATTTAAGTTTTTCTTTTTCTTTTCCTGCTGCCATTTGCTTTTTGAGCTTGGTTTTGCTGATATCCGACACCATTTTCACGAAAGCGCCTTCATTCTCTTTTGCAATGGCCGCATTGCGCCGGATGTCCTCCATACAACGGCAGCTTATGGCTTTATGGAACCGTGTGCTGGATATCCTCTCTCCTGATGAACCATACAAAAGAAAATGGCAGATTACTATAGCTCCAAAAGAGATATAAAAGCATTTACAATATCATTGATTTTTTTGTGCGCGAATGTATCAAACGGGAGGTGCGATTCCGTGTCTGCAAGCACTATAATCAATTCTTTGCCCTGACCGGACACATCAATACGGAATACTGTGACAGACCCTTTGACAGCGCTGGACGCACCTGTAAGGAAATAGGAGTACTTCGCCTATGGGAGAAGAAAAAGGCGGACACGCCTGCTTTAAAGGCGTACAACAAAGAATACAAAAAACGGTTTGCATGGATTAAATACGGCAAAATCGCGAAAGAAGCCTTTTACGAATGGGCGGAGGAAGCAAGAAAGAAACGGGACTTGTGTAAGGGGTGGCATAACGTTAGACGCATTTAAAGAATGGCTAAAGAATTGAGATTTGTTCTATTACTATAGTTTCGCATTTTTTAAGATTATCTCCAACTTGGAAAATTGGAAGCAATAAAAGTGCAAAAAGTGGCTTAATTTCAAACTGTTGATTGCTATACAAACAACAAATGTTTATGTTTTAGTTAGTTTAGTAGGATTTATTACTATAGTTTTACGATTTTTCAGCAATGTTTTTGCTAAATTACCAATTTTGCTGAAAAGTGCGAAAGTATAGCTATTAAACCTGTATAGATAATAAAGCATTAGCCTCCCATTAGGCGCATAATACCTATAGGAGGCTAAAAATTTATCGTGGTTCAGAAGTCAATCTATTGGCTTGTTTGGTAATTTATCCTGTAACAAATGAGTACAAAATCAATGAATAGGTGCTTAAACGTATGAAAATTATTAAAAATCCGCTATACTCCTATTTATTTCCCGACTGTTTAAAAAGTTTTAGAAAAAAATTATACATTTCTGAAAATTTGAGTGTTCCTGCACCTACTCGCCTTGCTAATCTTGCGAGGAGTATACCAATTATTATAAATATTAGAATACCGATTATGAGTCCCATATACACACCTCTCTTAATTTTTTTATTGACTTATTATACCTTATATTGTATCATATAGTAAATACATTTTATGGGATGTTTGGTATATTATGTTAAAAAAGGTTGTGAGCTTTTGTCTTGTTTTTTGTATGGTCTTTGCATTAGTGGTTCCAGGTTATGCACAGGAAAAGGAAACGTCAATATCTTCGGAGACTGTAATTACCGAAGATAACATTTCCGAAGTTCTGGAATATTTGGGCATAGATCCAAATAATTTTATAAAAACTGATGTAGCCGGAACCAGTGCTCGTACTGTAGGAGATTTAGAAAAGGCTATTAAACAAGCAAAAAAACTACCAAGTGAAGTTAATGGTAAAGTTAAATCTAAAGGTTTTAATGGCACTGCTTCCAAAAGCGTTGCATCTGCTGCTTCCAGTGGTACTGTAATGTTATATGCAACAGTTAATGTTGGTGGTTCGTATACCATAGAATATGAAGTTGCTGGACAATATGCTAACGGTAAGTGGACAGGTGCATCCAGTGCAACTGCTACTGTAGATTCGAATTCTATCATTTATACCTATAAAATAGCTTCTAAAGAGCTTAAACTCTCTTACACTTCATCTACCATAACATTGAAGGCAAAAGTTGTGGTTGATATATATATAGGAGTTGGTGACTATGGGCTTGTCAAGATAGGCTCACAAACGATTAATTCAACAGTAAATTGGTATGCATCAACAGATATTCCAAAATAGTTGTTATATAATAGTGCAAGTATTTCTCTTTATTCTATATGTTACACAGCAGCTTTATGTTACATTATCGGCAATAGTAGAATCAGTAATTCTATAATCTTCAAAAAACAATCTCGCCAGACTAATATTGAGTTGAAATTCAGTCAGGCGGGCTTGTTTTTCTATCCACCGTACATCATAATTTCCCTTACAATAGCGGTAGCATAAGCCTTATCACCGTTAAAATGCGCTGTAAGCTGTTTTTTCTATGGCATCCTACTGTCGATGATAGCTTTCGGAATATTGGTCTAAAAAAATCCTGCAAACCATCTTTGACGACAAGTTCTGCATAAGGTGGACGATTCATTGTCTTTAAGCCATATCAGCTTCGGGCGGCTAATAATGTCCATATGTAAGCTGTCCTCGATTGCGGCACACAGGATGCACATTTTCATACCATCCATGGTAAGCACGTCAATGGTATCGTTTTCGTCATGATACATGCAAGCTTTAATCTTCATTTCGCACAAGCTCTCCCTTTCCAGTCATCACTTCAATCATAATCCATTTTGTTGCTGTTTACAATTTTTTCGTTTGTACCTCGTAAAAAACATAACACGGGAATGCATCTTAAGTAAGAAGCCCTTGCCTTATATTCCATATAAAACAATTGAAATTGAGTGTTTTAAAGGTTATAATAGTTACCACTGGAACACTGTGAACAAGCGTTTGTTTTTTAATAACTCAGAAAAGCCTTAACTTGTAATCTTTAAAAGCAGCAATAAGAGATAAACAGAGATTATCAAATAAATATGGGGTTGTACAAAAATTGTTTTTTTTGCTTAAATATGATTTGTGAGGGGATGGTCAAATGTCGGATTCAAAAAAAGTTATTAAAAAACAAGTTCTTCCGCTTTTACCTCTCAGGGGGCTAACAGTGTTTCCACATATGGTTTTACATTTTGATGTCGGCAGGGAAAAGTCCATAAAAGCTCTGGAAGAAGCGATGATAAACAATCAGCTCATATTCCTTGTAACCCAGAAAGATGCAAGAAACGACTTTCCGGGTGAGGAGGATATATATAAAGTTGGGACAATTTCAAAAGTAAAGCAACTTTTAAAACTTCCGGGCGACACTATAAGGGTGCTTGTCGAAGGCATAAACAGGGCTGAAGTAGATGAGATTAAACAGACCGATCCTTTTTTCATAGCCGAGGTTGTAGAGAAGATTTATACGCCTGACGAGCATGGAAAAGTTGAAATAGAGGCTTTAAAGAGAGGAGTTCTCGGCGCTTTTGAAGAGTATGTGAAGCTCAGCAACAGGGTTTCACAGGAAACGCTGATATCTATTGTCTCCATTGAAGACGCCGGGCAGCTCTCTGATACCATAGCCTACAGCATATTCCTCAAAGTTGAGCAAAAACAGGAGCTGCTGAACGAGTTCAATCCTGTAACCAGGCTGGAGAAGCTGCTTGAAATGCTGATGAAAGAAATTGAAGTCCTGGAGATTGAAAGAAACATACATGCAAGGGTGCGCAAGCAGATAGACAAGATGCAGAAAGAATATTATCTCAGAGAGCAGCTTAAGGCCATACAAAGCGAACTCGGGGACAAGGAAGGCGTAGCGGGCGAGGTGGAGGAGTACAAGGAGAAGCTGAAGAAAGCAAACTTGCCTGAAGAGGCTGAGAAAAAGGTGCTCAAAGAACTGGATCGCTTATCGAAGATGCCTCCGGGTTCTGCCGAGGGTTCCGTCATAAGGACCTATTTGGACTGGGTCCTTGACCTTCCGTGGAACAAAAAGACCGAGGAAGTCATCGACCTGAAGAATGCCGAGAAAATACTGGAAGAGGATCATTACGGCCTTGAGAAGGTTAAGGAAAGGATACTTGAGTACCTTGCGGTAAGAAAGCTCAAAAACAATTTAAAAGGCCCTATACTTTGCCTTGCCGGACCTCCGGGTGTGGGTAAGACATCCATAGCCAAGTCCATAGCCAGGGCTGTAAACAGGAATTATGTGAGGATGTCCCTTGGCGGGGTAAGAGACGAAGCCGAAATAAGGGGCCACAGGCGTACTTATGTAGGATCAATGCCGGGAAGGATAATTGCCGCTTTGAAACAGGCGGGTTCAAACAATCCTCTGATACTGCTGGATGAGATTGATAAAATGAGCAGCGATTTCAGGGGCGATCCGGCTTCTGCTCTGCTTGAAGTCCTTGACAGCGAGCAGAATTTCGCTTTCAGAGATCATTACCTGGAACTGCCCTTCGACCTGTCGGATGTGCTTTTTATTACGACGGCAAACAACCTTGATACTATACCGAGGCCTTTGCTTGACAGGCTGGAAGTCATCAACTTGTCCGGTTACACAGAAGAGGAGAAGGTCAACATCGCGTTGAAATACCTCGTGCCTAAACAAATTGAGGCCCATGGCCTGCAGAGAAGGAATCTCAGGATCGATGAGCAGGCTATAAGGGATATTATAAACTATTATACAAAAGAGGCCGGGGTGAGAAATCTTGAGAGAGAAATTGCTACAGTGTGCAGGAAAGCGGCAAAACAACTGATTGCCACAAACAAGAAATCGGTGACCGTCACTTCCGGCAACATTGAGAAGTTTCTGGGTACCAAAAAGTACAGGTATGATAAAGCCAATGATAAAGATGAGGTGGGTATTGCCACAGGTCTGGCCTGGACTCCTGTAGGCGGCGATACTTTGTCAATCGAAGTTGCTGTTATGAATGGAAACGGAAAGCTTGAACTGACCGGCCACCTTGGTGAAGTCATGAAAGAGTCTGCAAGGGCGGCCATGAGCTTTATCCGCTCCAGGACTGAGCAGCTGGGCATTGATAAGGATTTTTACAGCAAGTACGATATTCACATTCATGTGCCTGAGGGTGCCATACCGAAGGATGGGCCTTCAGCCGGTATAACCCTTGCTACTGCCATGGTGTCGGCCCTTACAGGAATACCGGTAAGGAAAGACGTGGCCATGACGGGTGAGATCACATTAAGAGGGAGAGTGCTTCCTATAGGCGGGCTCAAAGAGAAAGTGCTGGCGGCCCATAGGGCAGGTATTACTACGGTAATAGTGCCTCTCGAAAACAAAAAGGACATAGATGAGATACCTGAAAATGTAAGGAAAAAGATCAAATTTGTAGTTGCATCCCATATGGATACGGTGTTGAGCACGGCGCTGGTTAAACAGAAAATAAGGCCTTTTGTCCAAGGTATACACGAAGAGAACAACAAAGTTCTGCTGCCTGAAGGACAGCACGTTATCAACGATGCCGAGCATGGCGCCGTGATGGAGCAGTGATTGAAAATAAAGCGGTTTAGGTTTAATTTGGAACGGTTAACATCCGTTCCTTTTTTATTGTAGAGTTCCGACGTAAATGGTAGAATTATATATAACATTGGTATATTCAGGCATTAAATATTTAAATGCGAAAGGTTGTTACTGATGGGAATCAGGAGAAATCTGAAAAGCGTTTTGTCGAATAATAAAATGTATATTTTTCTGGTTTTGCTTGCTTTATTCTCCGGTGTTCTTTTCAGGTTTGCCTACATATTTCAGGAGGATTTTCACTATATAATAATGGATGTTGCAACATATTTAACGTGGCACATCATATTTGAGTTCTGCTCCGTCCTGGTGGGCTTTGTCGTGTTTGTTGTCGCCTTTTATACCTATGATCAGACAAGAAACTTAAGATCCATGCTGGTAGGAAGCGTTTTTGTATCAACAAGTTTAATCGATTTTTTCCATATGCTGAGCTATAAAGGCATGCCTGCATTTTTTGTGGAAAATACTTCTGCAAACAGGGCAACGGTGTTCTGGATAATATCGAGGCTCCTGATGTCCTTGGGGCTGGCCGTAACGAGTTTCATACCTGGCGACAGGAAAAGCAGGGCAAATAAAATGGTTTTTGCGGCGCCGCCGTTTTTTTTCAGCATTTTTGTGCTTATTGTGGCGACATACTTTCCATGGATGCTTCCGGCCATGTATGTAGACGGTGTTGGGCTCACGCCCACAAAAATTATCCTTGAATATGTTGTCATTTTTTTATTTGCCGTTGCCATATTTAAATTGTTGTTGAATTACGGGAAGATAAAGGATGACCTGATTGCGCTGTTTGCCGGAGCATTGATGGTCAATATTTTCAGTGAGGTTGCATTTGTAAGCTATGACCAGGTTTATGACATATACAACTACCTGGGGCATATTTATAAATTCATCGCTTCCTTCATGATTTTCAGGGTAATTTTCATATATAACGTCCAAAAACCATACGTGGAGCTGTCTGCTGCTCAAAAAGAATTGAGGAATTATGCCGAGAACCTGGATAAGCTTGTCGATCAAAGGACCAGGCAGATAATGAAGATGAACGAGATGTTTCTGGAAGACCTGAAGTATGCAAGAGATATACAAAAAGCCCTTCTTCCGTCCAAACTGCCGGACAGCGATGAAGTGTCTTTCAGTGCCCGCTATTTTCCTGCTGAGAGGGTAAGCGGGGACATTTATGACATATTCAAACTGGACAATATGAATATAGGTTTTTTTATAGCAGATGTTTCAGGACACGGCGTCCCTGCCGCTATGTTGACGGTCTTTCTGAAACAGAGCATAAGGGCCCGGAACGAGAACAACGGGAACGAGGGAGAAATACACAAGCCGTCGGAGGTGCTGAGAAATTTGTATGATTCCTTCAACGATACGAATTTCGGGGATGAGGTGTACATAGTACTGGTATATGGCGTTTATAATTTAAAAACCCGCAGGCTTACATATGCTTCAGCGGGACTTAACGTTTCTCCGCTTATTGTAAAAAGTTCAGGGTTGATTTATGAACTGGAAATGAAAGGGTTTCCCATATGCAAGTTCAGGGATTTCTACTCAAGCTGCTATACAGATAAAACCATACAGTTGGAGGGCGGAGATAAGGTTTTGTTTTATACGGACGGTCTGATTGAATCAGAAAATTCCGAAGGTGAGCGTTTCACGGAATTGCGCTTGAAAAATTCCCTTTCAAGCGGCAGCAAAAAAACTTGTACAGAGCTGTCAAAGGCTATTGAAACGGACCTGTTCAACTTTATAGACATGAACAGGCTGAAGGATGACATAACCTTTTTCGTTATGGAGGTAAAATAATTCTCTGTTCCGTCAAATATTCGACTTTTTATGCTAAATTACCTTTGAAAAGACCATACTTTGCAACTTTTTTCAAAAATAAGAAGGGAATATTGCCAATTATGTAGAATTATTGTAAGATAAACAATGGAATGCTAATGTTACATCTGATAGGAGTGTTGTATGTTTATTTACGTGGTAGCTGTTGTTGCTTTAGTTGTTTTAACGTCAATAGCATTGGCATTTATAACGAAGAAGAACGGTTTGCTCAATAAGCAGATGATTGTAGCTATCGGGCTGAGCTCAATCGCGGTGAGTTTGCTGTTTCCGTTGTTGTTTAACGCTTTTTTGAATTCCGCGTTTTTTTTTACAGGCGCGTTGGGCGTGTTTATAGCGCTTTTAACGGCCTTTGTCATTCACATAGCTTTGGTTTTCTTGTTAAGCCTTGTAATTTCCGCTTTGCCTCCGGAGAAAGAGGCCGGAAAATTGATAGAATATTTAAAAGAGCCTGCCTTATATAGGTGGGTGAACAGCGTCTTCAGCAAGGGAACGGGGATTGTAAAAAAGCTGAGTGGGAACCATGCGGGCGGTAAGCCTCTTTGTGAAAAACAGGAGGAGCAACCGGCAGAGCAGGGAGGAGGACAGGCGCTTGCGGCGCTGCAGGCGGAAAATGCAGCGGCGGGGCAGCAGGCAAAGCAGGTTGAGGCACTGCAGCAGACGGAACAAGTTGAGACGATCCAGCAAACGGAGGAGGTTGAGACGTTGAAGCAGACGGAGAGAGTTGGTACGCCGCAGCAAGCGGAGCAGGTTGAGACGCCGCAGCAGATTGAACTGATGAAGCAACCGGTGCAGGATATGGAGCAGGAAATTTTTAGCTCAGAAAAGCCTGTTGACGGCGACGGAAATATTGTTAAGGCGGAAGCCAAAGAGGAGTTTTATCAGGATGGACAATCCAGCATAGAAGAATATCTGGATAAAGCTTTTAAGATGAAGGAGGCCGGCGACCTGGAAGGGGCTATACAACAGTATATGCATGTGCTTGAAAAGAATCCTGCCGAGGACCTGGCATTCTGGATTATTGTGGATATTTGTGCTCTATATAAGGCTTTAGGACAATCCGAATTGGCAAGAGATATACTCGAAGGCTGCATAAGCAGTTATAAGGGAGTGATGGATAGTTCTGTCAAGGCTGAAATTGAGAAAAATTTAACATATATATAAGCCATTTGCTGTTCCGGGTTACAGTGCTGAAATTTGAAGGGGGTTAAGAGGTAATAAAAAGACTCAGGAAATAATAGGTTTACCGATTATTACTATCAGTGATGGTATGGAAGCCGGAAGAGTCAAGGATGTCATAATTAATGCCGACAAAGGAACTATCGATTTTGTTACGGTTGATAACGGCGTACAGACTCTCAGCGCCGGAGTCATTTCTACAAGTGACATAGTGGGAATTGGTGAATATGCTTTGACCATTGAGAACATCGGAGTGATAAGTGATATCGATAAGGTGCCTGAAGCTGTCGGTTTAGCCCAAAGGGGTGTAAAGATAAAAAATACGAAAGTGCTGACGAGAAAGGGCAGACTTATCGGATCAACAGGTGATTTTTTTGTTGATGAAGATAAAGGATGTGTAATAATCGGCCTTGAATTTTTGGCCGGCGACGACCAGGAAAGGATCAAAATTATACAGAGAAAAAGTGTAATAACCTTCGGCAAAAACTTAATTATTGTAAATGATGATGTGGAAAGCCTCCTGCTTGATAACCCCATAAACCTGGAGAGCAGCATGGCTGACGCCGATTTACATAGGAGCAGTTATGATGCAGCTAGACCAAGTGCGGATAAGGATGGAAACCAAACTGCGGCGGTATCAAGTGAGAATGTGTCAAATACGGATGAAAAGGCCAATGTCGTCGGTTTATTTGAACAGAAACAGAGGCAGTATCTTAAGGGGAGAAAAGCTTCAAAAACCATAACCGACGGTTTTGGAAACGTTATTATCAGCGAAGGCATGGTGATAACGGATGAAATAATTGATGAAGCCAAGAACAAGGGGAAGCTTATTGAACTGATTATGAATAATAAAGTTTAGAATTGAGTGACATTGCGTGATAAAGTTGAGGACCTCCATTTTCGTATCACTTGTAATGTTCATACAGAGCCTGTTGGCTGTTGTAATCGGTTTTATAGCTTTAAGTTTTGCAGGCGGAAACAGCATACCTGACAACGTTTACATAGTTGATTTGTGCATTGGCGGGCTGAGCAGGGAAGAGGCTGCAGAAAAAATCGAGGGACATTTTAACGACATTATCCAGAATGGGTCGCTGACGGTGAAGGTGGACGACACCCGTGAATTCAGCATCAGATATAAGGATATAGACGCCTTCCTTGATGTAAACGGTACCATCGATAAGGCCTATGGCGGCAAAACAGGCAGACATATGTTGAAGGTTTTGTCCATGATCTTTCCGCAAAGGGAGCGCATTATTTCGCCTGTAATTGGTATTAACGCTTCAAAGCTGAGGGAAGAGCTAAAACGCTTATCCGCCGTCATGGATATTCCACCTGAGGATGCCGCTATAAAAATAAAAGACGGCAAGATAGAAAAATTTCCTCACTCCAAAGGTTTCAGACTAGACATCGAGAGTGCTGCGAAAAAAATTGAAGACAGCATAAAATTATCCTTCTATAGCCCCGTAGAGTTAATAAAAGGTTCTGAATTTCAGGCTGTTGACCCTAAAGTCGAATTAGAGGATTTTGAGGGCATCGATGAAGTGCTTTCGGAGTTTTCGACAGAGATCGCTTCCCGAAGTGGTGACGACTCTATATTGCTTGCTTCCCAAGCGATAGACGGAATTGTGCTGGAACCGGCCGGTGAAAAAACGTCGGATGAAAGGCTGGGACAATTTTCCTTTAATGCATGCATGATGCGGCAAAACAGGTTAATAAAAGAAAGTGCCGAGGGATATGACCAGGTTGCGTCCACACTGTATGCAGCGCTGCTGAAGGCGGGAATAGACCATCGGGCGGTCACCAGGGTACCCCATAAAACGCCTGTAAAATACATAGAGCCGGGACTTGATGTAGATGTGGATGGCAGGGCTGTCGATTTTAAGTTTATAAACACTTTTAATCATAAGCTGGCAATTTTTTCGGAAGTGAAGGACAACAAGGTAATTGTAAGGATTGCCGGTAAGAAGCCTGATGTTAAAGTGGATAATGTAATAAAGACGGATATAATTCAAAGGTATATGCCTACCGTCGTTTATGTTGAGGACCAGGTGCTTGAACCGGGACAAACAGAAGTAAAAAGTTTAGGAAGACAAGGGCTTAAGGTTAATGTATACAGGAACGGAGAGCTGCTGTATACTGATATTTATGAGGCAATAGAATCTGTAGTCCATATTGGGCCAAAAACAGGTTGGGATTATAAATTGGGCAAATAGCGTAATAAAAAAAGGCATAATGCCTTTTTTTATTACGCTATTTGGCGCATGTACCAAATTCTAATTTTGTCGATTGCGAGGTCATATGCTCAACTGCAATAGGCTATATCAACCCCTGCACAAGTCAAATTACGTGCTTAACAATGTCGCCTGTCTGAGATTGATTTTCCCGCTAATAAAAATTGAATAGGCACAATCCCCTGATTAATCGTTTATTTTTCATTTCTACTATAATATAATATATACAAAGTATATGCTTTACTGTAATATACTAGAAAAAATATAAGTAAAGGGGTAAAACATGGGCAATTTTAGAGAAGGAGCTCCCAAAGAATGTTTAGTCACTGGCTGCCCTGTCAGCTATACACTATCCATAGTCGGAGGAAAATGGAAATGGATTATAGTATCATTAATTTCACAAAATGGAGTAATACGTTATGGAAAGCTGAAGGACAGACTACCGAAAATCGCGCATAAAACTTTGAGCCAGCAGTTGAAGGAGTTGGAGAAGGACGGTATTATTCACAGGGAGCAGTATAATCAGGTGCCACCAAAAGTAGAATATTCATTGACCCAAAAAGGCAGGACGCTCATTCCTATCCTTGATCTTATGTCTCGGTGGGGAGAAGAAAACAGAGCAAAATAAACAGGTGGCAATATTGTCACCTGTTACGAATTTGAGAATTCTGTATTCACTTATAGTCCAAGCCATTTGATTTTTTGCTTCAGTTCCTGATCAATACGCGGTAATGGCCTTGGATTCTCATCAGGGTATCCCAAAGGAGTAACCGCAACAATTTCCCGGTCGTCAGGAATACTTAAAATGCTGCGCAGGCTTTTTTCATCCCTGAGAGGTCCGGTCATCCAACAGGTACCGAGGCCTAAATCAGCTGCAGCAAGTATCAAATTTTCCATAGCGGCACAGGCACTTTCAAGATCCGCTTTTTGTTCGCCAGGGTCGTCGTTTTTCCTGACCAGCACTACGATCACTAGTGGAGCACCGCCATAAGCAGCTGCAAATCTGATAAACTCTTCATTTGAAATTATTCTGCTGTCATCTTTCATGTACGAGCTGCGTGTAAATTCCTCCACAACAGCCTTATAGCTATAACCGAGTTGTTTCAGCCATTCTCCCGATACAACGATAAATTCCCACGGCTGGCGGTTCATTGCCGACGGTGCCTGGCCGGCAGCTTCTAAAATCTTCATTATGGTTTCCTTTTCTACTGGTTGAGGTTTATACTTTCGAATAGAACGTCTATTCTTAACTAAATCAAAGAATTCCATTTCGATCACTCCCCGTTTTTGTTTTTTACTGTAACACAATATACGATATATGTGAAGTACGCACATTATTGTTATATACTAAATAAAATGTAAGTATAGGAATGTATTTGTTTTATTAAAATTTTAGTCTTTTTAATCAACACCATTGCTTACAAACAAACTATCCACTGTTGCAATAATTTCGCCAATGATTGAAAACAATGAAGGGGCTTTTTTCAGCCATATCAAATCGCATTTTTTTAAATGGGGTGTAAATGATAAAATAAAAATACCTATCTCCAAAGAAATGTGGCCAATATTACAATAAGAACTGGAGCCAGGGAAAAGATAAAGCTGGATAAGCCGGCATTTACCGTCGCTCCCCCAATGTTGAGTGATATATGATTGCGGTAAAGCCGGAAAAAACCAGTTAAGAGTATCCTTTAAATCAGGAAACTTGAATCTTTTTGATATTGTAGAAATAACCAATACTATTGAGCCGCTCAGCAGTCACAAAAAAGCAAGATGCAAAGGAGAACAGAAAATCAATCCAGCTATATTTTAAGAATGTACAGGGCTTTTATTTGCTAAAAATAAGTATTTATAATTTCTAAAGCGTTGTCCTCTGCGATTTTTGTGCCGTACTCATCCAAAAAACCTTCATAAAAACTGACGTTGGAAACTTTTTTGCCATACTCGCTCATCAAGGCGTCAAAAAGCCTCATGTTTGACACCGTGAAATTGCTTCTGGTGAGCACAAGGTAATAAGTGCTCTTATATTTATAAAGCAAGCTGCTTCCGGAATATATGTCGTAAATCCTTTTGCTTAGCTTGCACAGGTCTTCAAAGTCACTGAAACAATAAATGGAAATAGCGGAGCAGACCCTCCTGCTTTTCCTTTTTATCCTCAAGTCGGATTTTCTGAACCTGTTTTTAATATATTTCTGTATGGATTCGAAGTCGCCTTCTTCGTCCACTTTTGTTATAGTTATTATAAACCCTTCGTCAGAATCCGTTATGGGCTCGATGATCAACTGTGAGTCGGATATATTAAAGCCAAACTGCATCTCAGCCTGTTCCACCATATCCCAGAACAATTCCTGAGCTGCAGGAGAATTGTAATTGAGGGAGTTCAGGTCGATGTTCCTCTCCTCCAGATCATTTAACGATATGGTGACCTTTATAATATTCTCGCTGATCTTCTCTATTTTCATACTATCACCTCGGTTTCAAACTAAATTGGATGCTGGTTTAAGCTGCCTTGCGGAACGAATGACCTTCCGTTGAATCAAGCTGACAATTAAGTTTTTTCCGGCAAGGAAATCCAAACCTGTAGTTCCTTACCCATTTATAGACGCTGCACTCGGAAATCCGTAAACCGTATATAAATCTGTGCAGCACCTATATCAAGCCATTGCAGTGCTGAGTGCCGATTTTAAGCTTCAATCTGTGCTTTGGGCGCTGTAAAGAACATACAAAAATATAAACTTATCTATATTATACTTCCTAATAAATAAAAAGAGAAGTACAAAATTATATTTACTCTTTATAAATTTTTACCTTTTAACTGACGGAGTAACACTAAAACGGCTTTGTGAATATTATGAACTAGGCTGAGGCTAGGGCCGACGGCAGAGGGATGGCGTAACGCGCCCGGTCGGAGCCCTCAATCAAATATTTTAAGGAGGTGTGCTACTATGTCGGAAAACAAGGGATTCTTTGGCGATGTTTTCGGAAGTTGCACCATACTCTTCTTCATAATCCTGTTCCTTTTACTTTTCTGGAGCTGCGGCGGATACTACGGTGAATATAAAGGGTAAGGGATATAAGTACTTATGGATTTAGTCTGTCCAACAGGAGGTGTATATGAGTGTCCGAAAATAGAGGATTTGGATTCTTTGGCAGTGATATCTGGGTCTTAATCATAATCATAGTCATTTTACTGCTGTTCTTCCCGGGATTCTTTGGCAGATATGACTACTACGAATAAACCACAATTTATTTGCATCATAAAAAAGGCGGTCGGAGAGCCTGCATAAGATTATGCAGGCCTCATGCTTTTTTACTTTGAATTCATTTTGTTATTAAAAGTCAGGTTATGTGGGCTGCCCACAGCGGAATTCTGAGTTATAAGGGCCGAAATGCGGACTCCAAAATCATCTTCGCCCTTTTTACCTGTGCGGGGTCAGGTTCTTTGACCCCTGCAAGGGGATATTTCTCGCCCAGCTTTTCCCACTTGAAGGCCCCCATTGAGTGATAAGGAAGCACCTCTATCTTTTTCACGTTTTTCAGCTGCCCTATAAACTCCGCCGCCAGCTTCAAGTCCTCTTCCGAGTCGGTATATCCGGGGACAAGGACGTAACGGATCCACACCGGTATCCCTTTTTCGGAGGTATACAGGGCAAACTTTTTAATTTTCTCGTTGCCCACTCCTGTAATCATCCTGTGCTTCTCCTCCGAAGCCTGCTTTATATCAAGCAGGATCAGATCGGTATATTCAAGGAGTTCCTTTACTTTTTCAATATCGGCAAAGCCTGAGGTATCCAGTGCCGTGTGAACTTCGATTTCCTTGCATTTTTTAAAGACCTCGGTGACAAACTCGGCCTGCAAAGTAGGCTCGCCGCCGGTGACGGTAATGCCCCCTCCTGAAAAACTGATAAAGCTGAGGTATTTTTTCAACTCATCGATGATTTCATCAGCAGTATATTCCCTGCCGCCCGCTGCATTCCATGTATCCCTGTTATGGCAGTATAAGCAGCGGAGCGGGCAGCCCTGCATGAATATGACAAACCTTATTCCCGGACCATCGAGAGTTCCGAATGTTTCAAATGAGTGTATCCTACCTTTAACCATGATAAAATCCATCTTTTTTAAATATGCTTGTGTATAGTCCTGTTTATTACATCGAGCTGCTGGGCCCGTGTAAGCCTTATAAAGTTCACCGCATAACCTGATACCCTTATGGTGAGCTGGGGATACTTTTCCGGATGTTCCATGGCATCAAGCAGCAGTTCCTTGTCAAAAACATTGACGTTGATGTGGTGCCCGCCCTGCTTGAAGTAACCGTCGAGCAGCGCCTTGAGGTTGTTTATCCTGTCTTCCATATCGCGTCCCAGGGCTTTTGGCACTATGGAAAATGTATAGGATATGCCGTCCTGGGCGTATTCATAGGGAAGCTTGGCAATGCTGTTGAGGACCGCCAGAGCGCCTTTTATATCCCGTCCGTGCATGGGGTTGGCGCCGGGGGCAAGGGGCTCTCCGGCTTTTCTGCCGTCGGGGGTGTTGCCCGTCTTTTCTCCGTAAACCACATTGGAGGTGATGGTGAGAATGGACAGTGTGGGCATGGAATTCCTGTAGGTCCTTTGTTTTCTCAGCTTGTTCATGAACAGCTTCACGATGTCTGTTGCGATTGAGTCTACGCGGTCGTCGTTATTGCCGAATTTCGGATAGTCGCCTTCTACTTCATAATCCACCACGAGATTGTTTTCATTCCTGATAGGCTTTACCTTTGCATACTTTATGGCGCTCAGGGAATCTGCCACCACCGATAAACCGGCTATGCCGCAGGCCATGGTCCTGAACACGTCCTTGTCGTGCAGGGCCATCTGAAGCCTTTCATAGGCGTATTTGTCATGCATGAAATGTATGAGGTTCAGCGTGTTGATATAAAGCCTGGCAACCCAGTCAAGGACCATATTGAACCGTTCCATTACGTCATCGTAATCCAGGTATTCGGTTTCCACAGGTGCGAACTTCGGCGCGACCTGAATTCCGGTTATCTCATCCCGCCCGCCGTTTATGGCATAAAGAAGGGCTTTTGCCAGGTTGCACCTTGCACCGAAGAACTGCATCTGCTTTCCGATACGCATTGCTGAAACGCAGCAGGCTATGCCGTAGTCGTCTCCCCAGTGGTATCGCATTATGTCATCGCTCTCATACTGGATAGAGCTTGTTTTAATTGATACTTTTGCGCAGAACTTCTTAAAACCTTCGGGAAGGCGTGTCGACCACAGAACCGTCATGTTGGGTTCAGGTGCGGGGCCCAGGTTAAACAAGGTATTCAGCATCCTGAAGGAGGATTTGGTGACAAGAGTCCTTCCATCCAGGCCCATTCCTCCTACGCTTTCCGTGACCCAGGTGGGATCTCCGCTGAAAAGCTTTTCATATTCGGGGGTCCTTAAAAACCTCACAATCCTGAGCTTGATTACAAGCTGGTCTATCAGCTCCTGGGCTTCCTTTTCGGTAATTTTGCCTTCTTTAAGGTCCCTCTCAATATATATGTCAAGAAAGGTTGATATCCTTCCGATGCTCATTGCAGCGCCGTTTTGCTCCTTTATAGCCCCCAGGTATGCAAAATACAGCCACTGGACCGCTTCCTGGGCGTCCTTTGCAGGGACGGAAATATCAAAACCGTAGCTTTTAGCCATTTCCTTGAGCTCGTTAAGGGCTTTTATCTGCTCGTTTAATTCTTCCCTGTCCCTTATGGTGTCAGCATCTATATAGTCATATTCCAGGTAGGTCATCTCTTGCTGCTTTTCCTCGATTAGCCTGTCTACGCCGTAGAGGGGCACCCTGCGGTAATCCCCTATTATCCTGCCCCTACCATAGGCATCCGGTAACCCTGTAATAATCCCCGCCTTCTTTGCCTTCCTCATCTCAGGCGTATACACGTTATATACCCCTTCATTGTGAGTCTTTCTGTGCCTGGTGAAAATCTCCACTACATCGGGATCAACTTTTTTTCCGTAAGCTTCACAGCCTTTGATTACCATTCTTATTCCGCCAAAGGGCATTATAGCGCGCTTGAGGGGTTCATCGGTCTGCAGACCTACGATCTTTTCAAGCTTTTTGTCTATATATCCGGGCTTATGGGAGGTGATTGTGGAAATGGTATGGGTGTCCACATCCAGAACCCCTCCGTTTTTCCTTTCCTTTTCAAGCAGTTTTGAAACCTTGTCCCAAAGCTCCTGGGTCGATTCGGTAGGGCCCTCCAGGAACTCTTCTGTTCCTTCATAAGGCGTATAATTGAGCTGTATGAAATTCCTGACATCTATCTCCGAGCACCAGTTTCCCCTTTGAAATCCACGCCATGCATCCATATAATTTCCACCTTTCTGTACAAATGTATCGGTTATCTAAATATATTTTCCCAGATATGGTTCCTTGTATCCAAAAAAACTATATAAATATTATACCAAGCACAGCCGAACACGCAACTGCAAGGATGGGGTGCATCTTGAATTTTTTGACGGCGACAAGTATGACGACGAAAATCAGCAGGGCTCCGGGATAAAACTGTACTTTCTGGAAAAAACCTGCAAACTCCCCGCCAAAAAGGCGCTTAATACTGTTAAAAGAAAGGTCTATGGTGAATATGGACATGTTTGCGAAAAATATTACGGCAGAACTTATTAAGCCTATAGTTATAGGCCGTATTCCCTTCAAAGCGGAATTGACAATGCGGCTTTCTTTAAACTTGATTAAGAAGTTGGCGATGATAATTATGAGGATGAATGAGGGGAGAGAGACTCCGAGGGTTGCGAAAGCAGACCCCAGCACACCTGCCGTTTTTACACCCACATATGTTGCCGCGTTGACCGCCAAGGGACCGGGTGTCATCTGGGAAACGGCTACGATGTCTGCAAACTCCTTTGCTTCCATCCAGCCATGGGACTGGATCTCTTTCTGTATGAGAGGAATCATGGCATATCCCCCTCCGAAGCTGAAAGCGCCTATTTTAAAGAAGGACCAGAAGAGCTGTAAATAGATCATAGTTCTTTTGCCCTCCTGATACCGTATACTAGGTACCCTGTAATGCCGCCCAGGGTGATGACGATCATGGCGTGCACATCAAAAAGCACAATTGCGACAAAGGATAAAAGCGCCAGAGCTGCCGCTACCTTATCCTTTACGATAGCCTTGCCGAGTTTTACGGCGGTAAGGCCGATCAGAGCGGTAACGCCGGCTCTTACACCGGTAAAGGCCTTTTCTATATAAATGTTGTCCCTGATGCTGAACATGAGAAAAGCTATGATCAGTATGATGATAAAGGAGGGCAGTATGACACCCAGGGCCGCCACTACGGCCCCAAGCATGCCGCCTAGTCTATAGCCGATAAATATTGAGGAATTGATTGCGATCACTCCGGGGACGGACTGTGAGATTGCAAGTATGTCCACAATCTCCTCCTGTCCGATCCATTTCTGGTTGTCCACAACTTCCTTTTCTATTAAGGGAACCATCGCGTAGCCTCCTCCTATTGTGAAGGCTCCGATCCTGAAAAATGCCAAAAACAATTTCCACAGTCTTTTCAAGTCCAATTTTTCCATCCTATCCACCCTTTGCTTCTGTCTTTCTTTGTTATTGTAACAGCAACGGATAAAAAAATAAAGGTATTTTTGCCTTTTTTAGGGTATTGGGAATTTATGGTTATGAAACTTATGCCGGGCTTTGCAAAAGGGAAGGCCTGCCGCCGGTTTAGAGGGGGGCTCAGGATGCGATAAACAATTGATTAAGGTCTCCATCCGGGAGAGGAATGGCTGCCTTGACAAAAGGATGTCCTCCTTTGAAGCTTTGCTCAGGTTCTCATGATTTGAGCATCTGGTATATTTTCATCAATTTGTCCACCATGGCTTTACGCCTGTTGCTCAGCAAAGGCCTCATTGCGGTGAGGGTTTTAATGAGGGCTTCTTTGTCCATTGCCTGGTTTCTGGTGGCTCTGAGGTGCTGCTTGATATTCTTATAAGCTTCGCTGTATTGATAGCTCTTGTTGAGAGTTTCGCCCAGGAGCTTTCGATGAGTGTCGGGAGAATGCTCAGCGATGATTTTAATTATCTCTGCGAGCATGGGCCTGCCCGCAGCTATTACCGGCGTGCCGGAAGCGCTGCGAAAAGCTGATTTATATACTCTCTGGATTTTGTTTGCCGCCTGGATTCCGTTGGCAATATGCTCTAAAGTCTTATTCCTCTCCATTTTTACCCAGCCTCATAAATTCCGTTTTTTCTCCTGCTTCTATATTACGTAAAACCTTCCGGTGTCGTGACAATGTAAACATGTAAATTTAAAAATAAATAAAAAATTCATCCCTACTTTAAAATTTTTTTGACCTGATAAACCTTATAATATATAATAAATTGAAAATAATTACTTTATATATTCAGAATCAGGACAGGAGAAATGGCAAGTGAACAAGGTTATTTGTGTATACAGCTCTTCGAGCTGCACCATCGATAAATCATATTTTGACGCTGCAGAGACTCTGGGACGTGAGATCGCCCAAAGAGGGGATGTATTCCTTTTCGGCGGCGGCCTCATCGGCCTTATGGGCGCTTGCGCAAAAGCGGTACACCGGCATGGGGGGAAAGTTATAGGCGTAATACCGGAGGCTCTCAACATCAAAGGCGTTGTTTACGAAAGCTGCGACGAGTTGATAGTAACTCCGGGCATGCGTGAAAGGAAGGCGATCATGGATGCCAGGTCTGACGCTTTTGTGGCGTTGCCCGGCGGTTACGGAACCCTTGAAGAACTGCTGGAAATAATAACCTTAAAGCAGTTGAAATACCACAACAAGCCTATAGTAATACTCAATATAAACGGATTTTACGAAAGGCTTCTGGAACAGTTCCGGATCATTATCGACCAGCAGTTCGCAAAGCCGGAGTGCGAAAAATTGTATTTCGTTACTGACAGCATACCTAAAGCTCTTGAATACATCGACACATACCAGCCGATTGTTTTTAGGGAAAAGTGGCTTACAAATGTGGAGAAATAAAGCTGTTGATTTCGCCGGGGCATCGGAACTTCCCCCTCCGCCTCTGATGTTTACAAGCAAAAAAGGCACCTGTTTTGTTGCCGTCGCTTGTGGGGCTTTTATTATGCCCCTCTATTATCACGTCATTATATAGATCTATAAATTTTATAAAAATTCCAAAATCCTTGTATATGCAGAAGAAACCCGGGACTTATCCTCCAGGGGCGTATATTTCCGTATAATATTTGGACTTATTGTATACACTTTAGTTTACGGAGGTAAGATGCCCATGGTAAAGAAGTTGTTTTTCAGCAAACTTTTTGTTTTGTTCACAGCCATGCTTATCCTGGGTTTCATTATAGGCTACGACTACTCGGTAATGACTTCCGAGGAGTATGGACCTACTTCCATATACAAACCGCAGGCTGCCGAGGAAAGCCCATACATGACGGCCGGGGATGAAGAACCTGAAGACTTTCCAAGGGAGGACAGCCAGGCCGACGAAAGATATATAAAGCCATATATAAGGCCGGAAGATACAGACAGCCAAGAGTAATTAGGCAGCAGTTTTTGCTGCTTTAATTTTTTATAGAAAATGCAGGCAGAGTGATGTATAATATTATGAAAAGCGCTTTAATAAGACTAAAGCGCAGCTTGAAATGAAAACCGGCACAGAACATAAGGTGGATTTGATGTGTTCTTCCTTGCATTGGTTTTATAATTTCAAGCTGTGACATTTATACCAGAGGGGTCAAAAATGGATACGGTACGCGAGAAATTCAGAAATTGCAAAAGAATAGTAATAAAAGTGGGAACATCTACGCTGACTTATGATACGGGAATGATAAACCTGTGGAGGATTGAGAAGCTGGCCATGGTGATTTCCGACCTGGTCAACCAGGGAAAAGAAGTGGTACTGGTCACTTCAGGGGCCATCGGAGTCGGAGTTGGCAAGCTCAAGTTGAAGGAAAAGCCGAAGAGCGTCAGGGAGAAGCAGGCAGTGGCGGCTGTAGGCCAGTGTGAATTAATGCATATATACAGCAAATTTTTCTCAGAGTATGGGCATATAGTGGGACAGATACTTTTAACGGGGGATGTGGTTGAAAATGACCACAGAAGGCAAAACGTAATCAACACTTTTGAAACTTTGCTTGAAAAAGAGATCGTGCCTATTGTCAATGAAAATGATTCGGTAGCCATAGATGAAATAGAGTATGGGGAAAACAGGGTGTTTGGCGATAATGATACCCTGTCCGCCATAGTAGCCCAACTGATAAAAGCGGATTTGCTTATAATACTGACCGACATAGACGGATTCTATGATTCTGATCCCAGAAAGAATTCCTGTGCAAAGATGATGTCGGTTATAGAAGAAATAACGCCTGAGGTGGAAAGATGCGCAGGCGGTGTAGGGTCCAAAAGGGGCACCGGCGGCATGGTAACCAAGCTGAGCGCTGCAAAAATCGCCACTTCAGCCGGGATCGATATGGTTGTGTCAAACGGGAACAACCCTGAAATAATATTGGATATATTAAGCGGCAAAGATATAGGGACGGTTTTTGTCGCAAAGAAAGGAGGCTGACGTTATGAATGAATTGCTGACTAAAGGCGAAAGGGCTAAGAAGGCTTCTTATAAGCTGTGTAATCTTACATCGACTGCGAAGGACGGCGCCCTCAGAAAAATGGCTGAGCTGCTGGTGAAGAGGGAGAATGAGATTCTTGAGGCCAATTCAGTTGACGTGGAAAATGCAAAGAGCAAAGGGGTAAAAGGAGCCTTAATAGACAGGCTCACTCTCAACAAAAAAAGAATAGATTCCATGGCTGAAGGGCTTCTGCAGATAGCCGCCCTTGCCGATCCGGTGGGAGAAGTGATATCCATGTGGAGAAGACCCAACGGGCTTCTGATAGGGCAGCAGCGGGTGCCTATGGGGGTTATAGGCATAATATATGAAGCCAGGCCGAATGTTACGGTCGACGCCGCCGGCTTGTGCCTTAAGTCAGGCAATGCGGTGATGCTTAGAGGCGGGAGTGAAGCCATCAACTCCAACAAGGCTATTGTGGCAGTCATCAACGAGGCCCTTGACGAGGTCGGTTTTCCTGAAGGGGCGGTCCAGCTGATAGAGGATACGAGGAGAGAGACGGCTCTCGAGATGATGAAGCTGAACAAGTATATAGATGTGCTCATACCCAGAGGGGGAGCGGGGCTCATACAAACCGTTGTCCAAAACTCTACCATCCCTGTTATTGAGACGGGGGTAGGTAACTGCCACGTCTATGTTGACGGAGAAGCGGACTTTGAAATGGCAGAGAAGATAATAATCAATGCCAAGACCAGCAGGCCGGGAGTATGCAATGCGGCGGAGACCCTGCTCGTAGACGAAGCGGCAGCCGATAAGTTTCTGCCCAAAGCCCTGAAGGCCCTTGCTGATTTGAACGTAGAAATAAGGGGCTGTGAGAGAACCAGGGAGCTGTTTAAAGAGGCCAGGGCAGCTACTGAAGAAGACTGGTATAAGGAGTATCTGGACTATATTCTGGCTGTCAAGGTTGTAAAAGGCATAGATGAGGCTATAGAGCACATCAACAAGTACGGCACTCACCATTCGGAAGCAATCGTTACCACCAACTACAGCAAAGCTCAAAGGTTTCTGCAGGAGGTGGATGCGGCGGCGGTTTATGTTAATGCTTCTACCAGGTTTACCGACGGTTTTGAGTTCGGCTTCGGAGCCGAGATAGGCATAAGCAATCAGAAACTTCATGCAAGGGGGCCCATGGGACTGAAAGAGCTTACGACGATCAAATACATCATTTACGGAAATGGACAGATAAGGTAATATAAGCAATAAATTTTTAACTCCGGCATTATACGATGAGCATAATGCCGGAGTTAATTTAGCGCTTCTAATCAGTATCCCTCATGAATTCCCGTCCCACATCGGGTGGAGTGTCGCCGGAGCTATCGCCGCCACCTGTATTATCGCTACCTGTATTATCACTACCCGTATTACCAGTATTATATTCATTGGATGTACCGGCGGCAGGTCTGCCGTGCACTACACAGTACTCACCTGCAGGCAGCTCGTATACGATGTCCTTCGGAGCTTTTTCACCTGGCATTGTGGGTGTATAAGGCTCCTTACGCTGTATGAACACCCGATCTATCACTGATTCGAGGGGGCAGTAGGGCCCTGCCAGCAGGGTGCGGCCCCAGGCGTCCTTGCTTTCCTTGCATGCTTTTGCCATTACATGAACATCGCACAGGTCGCTGTCCTTGGGCTCGGTTCCCCTTATGAAGTATTCCGTCCTTGTAGCGTCGCCTCTCGGGTCCTTTGAGCAAAGCTCCGTAGCTACTTTGCCCGAGTATATGCAGATCTTCTTTTTCACCAGCCCTGAAGAAGGCTGAGGGAAACTGATGGGTTCCTTGCCTTCATGGATTTTTTCCATGACGGCCTGCCATATAATTTGTGCCTGGTTGTATTCAGCGTTTACAAGCCTGATGGGTTTGACTCTGTTATCGTAGCCGTACCAGGTGGCTGCGACATAGTAGGGTGTATACCCCACAAACCACTTATCGATGTTATCGCTTGTGGTACCTGTTTTTCCGGCGACAGGCATCTTACCTTTCTGCAGCAGCACACGTGGATATGCTGTTCCTGAATGAGGGTAGGGGGAGTTTTTAGGCTTGGCAACCTCTTGCATCATATCCACCATCAGGTAGGCTGCAGCTTCGCTGTACACAGGGTGATACTCCGGCTTCTTTTCAAGAAGCACCTTTCCGTTTCTGTCCAGCACTTTTGTATAGGTCGTAGGCTCGTAATATATGCCTTTATGGACAAAGGGCACGTAGGCTGCCGCCATTTGCAGGGGACTTACACCTTTATTGAGACCGCCCATAGCCAAGGATAAATACTTTTCATCCTCCCTGTTTATGCCGACCTTTTTAAGGTACTCTATAGACCGGTCAGGCCCGAGATAGTCCCTCCACACCCTCGCGGCAACAACGTTTATCGAGGCCTTTAACGCATTGCGGATGGTTGTAAGGCCGTCATAGCCGTGATCATAGTTTAGAGGGTAGGGTTTGCCCTTGTTGTTATTGTCCATATACACAGGTACGTCATCGATTACTGTTGCAGGAGTTATCACTCCCAGGTCGATTGCCGGGGCATATACTGCAATGGGTTTAAAGCTTGAACCCGGCTGCCTGTAGGTCTGAGTCGCCCTATTCAAGGTGTTGCTGGCCTTTTTCTCGCCATAGCCGCCGTATAATGCCTTGATTTGACCGTTTTCAGGATCTATCACCACCATGGCCGCCTGAGGATGCTCTCCCGCCTTTTGGGCTTCCGGGTTTATCGGGGTACCCTTTGAGTTTGTTACGGGGAAATATTTATCGTCATTGAAAACCTCATCCATGGCTTTCTGTATGTCAGGGTCCTGGGTTGTGTAAATTTTCAGGCCATAGTTGTATATGGTGGTAAGGGCCATTTCCCTGGACATGCCCTTCTGCTCCATCAGGTCTTTTGTGACATCGCTTATAACCTGGTCAACAAAATAACTTTGAACTTTGATGTTGTTATCCGAGGCATCCTTATCGGCAAACTTCAATTCCTCTTTCATTGCCTGGTTATACTCATTTTCATCAATCTTTTTTTGTTTCAGCATGAGGCCGAGTATCAGTTCCTGCCTCTCCTTGGCGTTTTTCCTTCCCTGCTCCGTAAAAGGATTATACTTTGCCGGGTTGTTGGTGATACCCGCAAGGAAGGCACATTCTGCCAGGGACAGTTCACTTACGGGTTTCCCAAAATAGGCTTTTGACGCAGACTGGACTCCGTAGTAACTGTTTCCCATATATATAATATTCATATAAATTTCGAGTATTTTCCATTTATCATATCGCTTTTCCAGCTGGATAGCATTCCACTGCTCCTGGACTTTTCTCTGGAGGGACTGCTTGTTTTTCCCGGTTATGTTCTTAACCACCTGCTGCGTTATGGTGCTCCCGCCGTGCTCTATATTGCCGCCGTTTTTTATGTACCCTATCACAGCGCTTATTATTCTTTTGATATCAATTCCCGGATGCTCAAAGAAACGCTCGTCTTCTACCGCCACGAAGGCGTCCTTCAAATATTGGGGTATATCATCATACAAGACAAGCTCCCTGTCCTTATTATCCTTTCCCGTAAGCTCTGCTATCACATTTCCTTTTGAGTCGTAGATAAAAGAAGTGAGTATTTTAATTTCAAGATCCTCGTCTCTTATAGGCTGTGCCGTTTTAATATAGCCGTAAATTGCGCCTCCCAGGATTCCGGCAATTGCACAGGACAGAGCTACAAAAAATACAATTAATATTTTTGCTACGGTAAATACGAATTTCTTTACCGGTGATTGTATCTTTTTCGCCTTCGCTGCCTCATTAGAAACAGGCTTAGCTTTAGGACTCATACCATCCTCCTCAATAATTTTAAATTAAGCATTACCCCTTTTCCGTAAGCCATGTATAATCACATATACATATTTGACTTAAGCCTTTGGGCAAATGTTCCTTCAAAAAATGCATATATGGGTGGTCGCAAAAGCAAGTAGTATACAACCACAGCCATTATAGCATTTCAGTATATTATAGCACAAATAACTTTAATTGAGTAATAAAATATTGCCATATCGTTCCGTTATTACAGCATTTTTGCCCTTTTATCAAAAAAATATCATTGCCGGGAATAATTTTGCACCCGTATGGGGCGCCGCGCCTCAAAATTAAAACTATTTATATAAAGGGAGCTAAAGTTTTCAAATATCTTTTTTAAAATAATCTGTTGGAAAATTAATTCAAAATAAATTTGAGTTATATATTCGGCAGCAAATTGTAACAAAAAACCCGGGTTAACCATATAATGGTTGCGGAGGGTTTTTAATGTAATGTTCAGGAACACTGTTTTATATCACCGCTTATGGTACATAAAAAGGCGAAATATAAAGAAAACGAGAGTGCTTATACGGTTGGCGGCTATATTTATTATATTGGCGGTGTTCGCAAATTATGCCGATAAAAGGCTGTCTCCCTATCTGGAGGAGATTTCGCAACTAAAAGCCCAGACCATCGTCACCGATACGGTCAGCAAGGTTGTTGCAGAGACGTTTTCAGATTATGTGACCTATGACGATATTGTGGTTATCAGCAGGGACAGGGCGGGAAATATAACGTCAATCCGGACGGATGTGGTAAAGCTTAACAAGTTGTCGGCGAAGATTTCACAGGATATAGGGCAAAGGCTGTCCCGGCTTCATAAGGATAAAATATCGATACCTTTGGGCACACTGCTCGGAATTCCGATTTTAGCGGCGTCGGGTCCCGAGCTGCATATGGATGTAATGCCCTATGGCAGCGTTGAAGCTGATTTCAAATCAGAATTTTCAAGTGAAGGCATCAACCAGACGAGGCATACAATTTATTTGCTGGTGAAGGCAAAAGTAAGCGTAACAGTCCCCCTCTTTTCTAAAAATACTGAAGTGACTGCCGCCATACCGGTGGCTGAAACGGTCATAGTGGGAAAGGTGCCAGGTATTTATTTTAAGCGGTAGAATAAACCGGCTTTGGTTTTACTTAGTATAGCAGGAAAGCAGAAGGTTGGAACACAGTCCAACCTTCCATCAACCATCCTTTAATTCAGCATCCTTTTCTTCATAAGCCTGATCTAACACCGCGCTTTTTTTGTAATCTTTGTTGCTTTTTTTGCCATTGTGCCTGCCGATAGCTTTATCAGCGGCGGGAACGTCCGTCATGCTGCAGTTTCCCTGAAAGATAGCGCCTTCATCAGTAACAAAAGTGTGAACCTGAATATCGCCGTACAGCCTGGCTGCCGAAAGCAGCCTCAATAGCCCTGATGAGACCACATTCCCCTCGACGGTGCCTGAGATATGGACGTTATTTGCGTATATGTTTCCCGTAATCATCCCTTCGCTCCCGACGAAGACATCTCCTTTAACATTGAGATCTCCCTTAACCCTCCCGTCAACTCTGACAGTTCCCTCCGAATTAATGTTTCCTTCAAAAGTGGTGCAAGAGCCTATTAAAGTATCAAAGCTTTCCCTGAAGTTTGAATTTTTCTTATTCTTATTAAACATAATACGCCTCCCTTAAAAATACATTTGACTTTAGTCCCCAAATTTTTTTTAACAGATCAGGTTTAAGCTATTTATCAATCGAGATATTTGGAAGGGTCAACGGGAGTATCGTTGAGGCGAACCTCAAAATGTAAGTGGGGTCCTGTGCTCCTTCCGGTGCTGCCTACCTTGGCAATCACATCGCCTTTCTTGACCTTTTGGCCCTCCTTGACCAAAAGCCTTGAAGCGTGACCGTATGCGGTGCTGATTCCGCGCCCGTGGTCGATTATCACCATATATCCGTAACCGCTTTGCCGGCCGGAAAACACAACCTTGCCGCTTGCCGCAGCCTTGATATCAGCGCCGTAGGGCGCAGATATGTCAAGCCCTTCATGGAAGGTCTTCTTGCGGGTAAAAGGGTCCTGCCTGTAGCCGAAGGTATCGCTTACCCTCCCGGCGGCCGGCCATAATGTTGGGATGGTATCGAGGTACTCCTTCAGCTTCTTCTCGGTTTCAGCCAGGCCCGACAAGTCTACAGCCTCGGAATCGCTTATTTCCCTCAAGCTTTCCAATATGCTTTTGAGTTCTTTAATGTCCTTTACGAAAGACTGTTCGCCGCGGTCCCCCGACCTGCTGGCCAAACTGCTGTTCAAGCGGCTGGATATATAAGTTTCTGTCATCTCCCTGTACTTTTCGGTAAAATCCCTTATCTTTGTATCCAGGTTCCTGTCGCGGGATTTTAACTGGGCTATCTCATCCGCTTTCTCGCTCAAAAGCTTTCTTTGCTCGATGTTTGTGTTATAAAGCTGTGAAACGGTATCTTTAAGTTCTTTGTTTTCCTTTAAGGTATGAGCGATAAATACGCCTGCGCAAACGAAAAAGACCAGCAGCATTGCGGCACACGCGTAAAGCTTGGGATAAAACGAAGTAATTTTAAAGGCCTTTACCTTGCCTTTAAAATGAGGCACTAATAATACCGATATACACTTTTTTCCTTCCTTAAATTTTCTCTTGTCCATCATAACCGCCAATCATAGATTTTTTGTTTTTGTTAACTTTAAAATTCTACACAGGCAAAAAAAATCCTTTAAAATCCATGTAAAAATTTGCTTTAAAAATATTATAGCCATAATCGGCGGAATTTATTATGAATAATGAATAATACGGTATCGCCGCAGATAAAATGCAAAAAAGGACCCTTTGACAGTCGGTTCGTGTTGGATAAAGAAGGATTTTACCAAAAAATATCGAATACTAATACTCAAAGAAGAAAAGTCAATAAATGGAATGGAGTTTTGCAAAACATTATATTAAATGAGGTTATATAAATTATGAGAAGCATGCGAAATAACGTTATTCTGGCTTTTGCAGCTATAGCAGCCATATCTGTTGTTTCCTTCGGGCTGTCATTTGCGTGGTATAACCTTGTAATTTCACGGGTTATTGAAAATATAGACTACAATAAAGAGCGGGTTTACCTTGTGCACTTTTTGAAGGACCTGTCCATCCGGCAATATGAAATCCTTGCAGAAAGCTTGATAAAATACGATACTTCAGGGAAAGACACCTTCAAAGACTTAAACAGCTCCGTTAATTCTGCGATAGACAGGATAGCCGGAAGCAGAGGATTGGGAAAGCTCCGGGCCGAGGATGCCGAAGAGCTTGAGAAATTGCGTGAACTCAATAAAAGATACCTGGAAATATATGATAAATATATTGTTCCCGGTATTGAATCCGCTGACAGGGAAAGGCTGAATGCCCTTATAGAGGCTTCTGACAAAAAATTCGAAAAGATGCTGGGACTTGAACAGGAACTTAAGGATTCCGTCTATTCCTCTGTCGCGCACCAGTTAAGGGAAGCGGCGGCTTACGTGGAAGAGTTAAAGGCGCTGTCGGCTGAAAAGGATGCTGAAATAGGTGAACTGGCGGACATGATGCAAAGCCTTGGAAATGCTTCAGGCAGGCCGGGCTCCTATCCGGAAGGCCCGGACATGGAAAAACTGGAGGCTGCAATAGCTAAAATAGCTGAACTCAGCAGCACTGCTCCCGTTGCCGCATCTTTTGGAAGGATACAGCTTGGAAGCCTGCAGAAAGGCTTGTCGGCTTTGGACAGCATCAATGAGCTCATATACCGGACTCAAAAAAAGCGTTTGACCAACAGCAGGGTGATGATGGCACCGGGTGACAGTTCCAAAAGCTATGATGATGAAGAAAAGCAGCTTGCAGGCTGCATCGATGAATTGTACGGTGTTGTATCCCAAAAGGAAAGGGAAATTCTTGACAACATCAGGCTTGAGAACGGTGAAGCGAACAAAAATTTTGCCGCTGTGGTGTCACAGGCAAGAAGCATAGAGGATGCCAGGCTGACAGAGCAGTATCTGAACTCTGCCGAAGTGATGAAACAGTACGGAGAAAGCGCGGCTAAGCTTGAGGATTCCTTCAGGCGGTACCTTGCGGACGATATAAGCACATCTGAAAAAATTAAAAAAGATTTTATACTGGCTCTTGCAGGTATAGCGGTGATGGCCCTGGTCATCGGCATGCTTATCGCTTTGATGCTTTCAAGGAGCATAACCAACCCGATAAAGTCCATCATAAACCTTCTTGCCAGGGCTGAAGAGGGTGACCTGGGGGTAAGGGCTGATGTAAACAGAAAGGACGAGATAGGCGAACTGAGCGCCAAGGTGAACGGCGTCCTTGACAGCCGCAGCAAGATTATTGATCAGCTTGCAGACACCACAAGGAATATTGATGTTTTCAGGCGTAAGCTGTCGGAGTTTTTTATGCTGAGCAGGGATAATGCGGGGAAGATTTCCGGCGCCCTGAAAGCTGTTATTCAAGGCATAAGATCAGGAGTCCAGGGAGCAGCGGACGGCCTGTTAAACACCGGCAGTCCTGAGGAAGGGACTGATGGTGTTTCGCAAGTTACCGAACAGGTGATGGATAACGGAATGAAGGCTGTTGAAGCCGTCCGTGCAGGTGAAAGGTCTGTCGAAGAGGCAGGGGAAGCTATAAAGAAAGCGACTGATACCGTCCAGCAGCTGGCCGGGTCCATTAAGCAGCTTGAGGAATACTCAGGCAAGATCGGAAATATAACTGACACTATCTCTCAAATCGCGTCCAAAACCAACCTACTCGCCTTGAATGCAGCTATCGAGGCAGCAAGATCAGGAGAGGAGGGAAAAGGGTTTACGGTTCTGGCAGATGAAATAAGAAAGCTTGCGGAAGGAAGCAGCAAGGCGGCAGGGGAGATAAAGGCCCAGGTTGCTGAAATCCAAAAGCAGATACAGTTTGCCGTACAAAGCGTCAAAGCCGGCATGCAGAGTGTAGATGAGGGAACCGAAAAAATATGGAGGGCAAGGTCGGATATCTGCGAAATAGCTGATTTGATAAAAGGCGTGGTTGAATCTGCAAGGGAAATATCCGATGCAGCCGGTGCCCATAAACGCTCTGCGGAAGAGCTGACGGGGATGATGGACGAGGTGTCCAGGCTAGTGAGCGAGACGGCATCTGCAGGCGAAGATATAGACAGAAGACTGGAGGAGCAGAAAAAAATCATCATGGGGCTGGAGGATATGTCCAGGATAGTGGACGAGGTGACAGAGAGGCTGAATAAAATCCTTGAGCAGTTCAAGGTGTGATGAGAAGCGCTGTGCTGTATGAATCATGGGGGATATTCGGCATAAATATTTTTGGTATAATTTTAGAAAAATATGGTATAATTAACGATAAGGCATACTGATTCGATAATATATGTTTGGGGTCCCCCCTGAGGGGGCTATTTTTTTGGCATGGGCGATTATGGCTGATGGGACCTGTATCGGGGTGAGCTTAAAAGGAAGTTCCTTCGCCTCTGACCTCAGACATCTGATTTACGGAACAGCATTCGTCGAAGGGGACATAGCTTGTGCGGGGAAAGGCAAAAAGTTTTGAATTTTGTTTATGTCAAAGGTGGTATGTGGCTTGGCGGACATCAAAAAGAACAGTGATTACATTGTAGAAATAACCGGAATGAACCATGAGGGACAGGGAGTAGGCAGAATCGACAATTTTGCCGTGTTTGTGGAAGGAGCCACAACAGGTGAATTGGTCGAGATCAAGCTTATCAAAGTTGCCAAGAACTATGGAGTAGGAAAGCTTTTAAAAATTCTAAGACCGTCTCCCTCCAGGACAAGCCCTTTCTGCAGCGCATACAAAAGATGCGGCGGCTGCAGCTTGCAACATATAGATTATAAAGCCCAGCTTGAGTATAAGACGGATTTGGTCAGGGAGACCGTCAGAAGAATAGGTAAATTGGAAGATGTGCTTGTGCATGATACCATAGGGATGGAGAGGGCACTGAATTACAGAAACAAGGCCCAGTATCCCGTAGCCTCCGTCAAGGGGGAAGTTGTCATAGGGTTTTATGCAAAGCGGTCCCATGACGTAATTCCCAGCGACGAATGTGGCATCCAGGATAAAACAAGCAACAGGGTCAGGGAGATTGTCAGGGATTTTATTATAAAAAACGGGATAAGCGTGTATGACGAGACGAAGGGGGAGGGGCTGGTAAGGCATTTGATGACCCGAAAAGGCTTCAGGACGGGCGAGGTGATGGTGGTAATAGTCATAAACGGGAAAGGCCTGCCGGAAAAACAGAAGCTTGTAGAGGCTCTGACTTCAAATATCAAAGAGGTCAAAAGCATTATGCTGAATATAAACACCAAAAACACCAATGTGATTTTGGGAGAGAAAAATATAAAGATTTACGGCAGCGACACCATTACCGATTATATAGGCAAGTTTAAATTTGACATTTCGCCCCTGTCCTTCTTTCAGGTGAACCCGGTGCAGACGGAAGTGCTGTATAACAAGGCCCTTGAATATGCGGGACTGACGGGTAAGGAGACTGTTTTTGACCTGTACTGCGGCATAGGGACCATATCGCTGTTTTTGTCGGAGAAGGCAAAAAAGGTATACGGCGTGGAGGTCGTTGAGGCTGCTGTCCTGGACGCCAGGAAGAATGCAAGGTTAAACGGCGTAACCAACGTGGAATTTATGGTAGGAGAAGCGGAGAAAGTGGTGCCCGATATTTACAGCCGGGGTGTGACCGCCGATGTGGTGGTGGTCGACCCCCCGAGGAAGGGCTGCGACGCGAGCCTGCTCGAGACTCTTGTAAACATGCGGCCTGAGAGGATAGTGTACGTCTCCTGTAACCCCTCAACCCTTGCGAGAGATTTGGGCTATTTGGCGGAGAAGGGGTACAGGGCTGTGGAGGTCCAGCCGGTGGACATGTTCCCGCACACGGCGCACGTTGAGAGTTGCGTATTGATAACAAGGGATGAAAAGTAGTATGGCTGAAAA
>ENA-UPAD01000484-UPAD01000484.1-bioreactor-metagenome-genome-assembly--contig:-NODE-484-length-55513-cov-155.301327_pt1 | contig 55513 bp, 43 predicted proteins | sample MGYA00238179_ERZ772710 | MGnify/ENA primary metagenome ERZ772710 (study PRJEB29004, sample SAMN07631245) | bioreactor metagenome | isolation source: Switchgrass digestor | place: USA: Dartmouth...
CATCAACCTTGAATTTATTCTTAAGCTTGCTGGTGATCACATCCAGGTGCTGATCACCGAGACCATAGATCAGGGTCTGCTTGGTCTCCGCGTTCAGTTCCATCTTGAAGGTCGGATCTTCTTCCAGCAGGCGCTGCAGACCGCTGCCTATCTTCTCTTCATCGCCCTTTGCCTTGGGCATGACAGCCATACCCAGCATGGGCTGCGGGAACTTGATCTCCTCGAGGATGACCGGCTTTTCCTTGGTGCAGAGGGTATCGTTGGTCTCGGTCACGGTCAGCTTGGCCACCGCACCGATATCACCGCAGGCCAGTTTGCTCACATTCAGCTGCTGTTTGCCCTTCATGACGAACAGGTTTCCGATCTTTTCGGTCTTGTCCTTCTTGGGATTGTATACGGTGGTATCGGCGGAAAGCGTACCGGAAATAACCTTCAGGAAGGAGATCTTGCCGACGAACGGATCGACAATGGTCTTGAAGACCTGGACCGCCAGGGCTTCCGATTCGCTGGTCTTGAGGGTAACAGCCTCATTGTTGGCGTTCCTTGCCGATACGGTTTCCTTTTCGATATGAGCCGGGATATAGTCCAGCACGGCATCAAGGAAGAGGCGGACACCCAGCTTCTGAACGGCGGTGGTGCACAGGACGGGCGTAATTTCGCCGGCCTTGACACCCAGCTTGATCCCCTGAGCGACTTCTTCGTCGGTGAAAGGCTCACCGGCAAAGTATTTTTCCATCAATTCCTCGCTGGTTTCCGCAACGGCCTCGAAAATACCTTCCTTGTATGACTCCACTTCGCCCTTCAGATTGTCGGGAACATCCTTTTCCTGATATTCCTTGCCGTTGAAGGTGACGACCTTCATCTTGGGAACATTGATGATACCGGCAACCTTGCCGTTTTCAACATAGGGTATCTGGAGTGCAATGACGCTCTTTCCGAATTTATCCTTAAGCTGATCAAAGACTTTGGAAAAGTCTGAGTTTTCTTCGTCAAGCTTGCTGATAACAAACATTCTGGGCAGCTTTTTCTGCTCTACGGCTTCCCATGCCTTTTCGGTTCCGACCTGCAAACCGTCCTTTGCGCCAACCAGAATGGCCGCGCCATCTGCAACCGCGAGCCCCTCAAGCATTTCCCCGGCGAAGTCAAAATAGCCGGGCGTATCGATGACATTGATCTTCATGCCCTTCCATTCAACAGGCGCCAATGCGGTTGAAATGGAGATTTTTCTTTTGATTTCCTCAGCGTCGAAGTCCATGACCGTGTTACCGTCCACAACGCTGCCAAACCTGTCGGTGCCGCCGGAAATGAAAAGCATCGCCTCGGCCAGTGTTGTCTTTCCCGAGCCTCCATGGCCCAGCAGGCAGACATTGCGCACTTTGTCCGCACTATAGTCTTTCATATACACATTCCCCCTTTTGGTAGCTGACTCGACATCTCCTGCCCAGTTGATTTATTTCCCTAAACAGGTGTGTCCGCAAGCAGCATGGTTTTGCTTTAAAATGCCTGAAAAAACACGGGTTGCCCTAACGCGATCAAAGCAAGTTCTATTATATCAGATTTTAGTCCAAGTACACAAATTTTTATGGCAATCCCGCCGCGAAAATCGTATTGCTTGACAAAGATCGATGCTGTCAAGCCATAAAACTGGCACTGCAAAACGCACGCCACCAACCGGGCAAGACCGGTTCTTACGCGACCCGGGCCTTCCTCCCGGCCCTCAGTCCGGGTTCCTCAGGATGGCTTCAGCCCACAAAAGGTCTTCTTTCGAGGTGATCTTGATATTCCTGCTGCTGCCCTCAACCATCTTCACCCTTATGCCGATGCGTTCAGCCAGCATGGCGTCGTCGGTTCCCATGATACCGCTTTGCCTGGCATGCTCATGGGCCTTAAGGATGATCTCCTTTCTGAAGGCCTGGGGGGTTTGGGCGCTCCAGAGCAGCGTGCGATCCGGGGTCTGGAGGATGTAGCCTTCCTGGTCCGCCTGCTTGATGGTATCCTTTACCGGCATGCCCACACAGGCGGCACCGTATTCCCTTGCGCCCTCGATGCTCCTTCTGATGATGGCTTCATCCACAAAGGGCCTGGCCGCGTCATGAATCAGGACGATCGCCGTATCCTCCGAAAGCAGCTTCAGGCCGTTATACACCGATTCCTGGCGCTCGCTTCCGCCATAGGTCCATCGGATGTCCCATGGGAGCTTCTGAATGATCGCCTTCACCTGCTCCTCGTCATCCTTTCCGATCACCAGGATGATCTGATGGATCAGGCCGCTCCCGATAAAAGCGCGGATGGTCCTTTCCAGCATGGGGATGCCGCCCAGTTCGGCCAGTACCTTGTTGTATCCCAGGCCGGTCCGGCTTCCCCTGCCGGCGGCAACAATAATGGCGCTTACAGCGCCTTCATTGTTCATGTCCCTATTTCTTTGCATATGTATCCTTTCCTTTATTTAAGTCATGCCCGTCCTGTTGGTCAGTTGATCTTGGCCACGGGAAAATGGACGGTTTTAAAGCGGGCAAAGATCATGCGGCCGGCAGATGTCTGGAGAACGCTGGTCACCACCACGTCGATAAGCTGGTTCCTGAACTTGTTGCCGCCCTCCACCACGACCATGGTGCCGTCTTCCAGATAGCCTATGCCCTGTCCGTTTTCCTTGCCCTCCTTGACCACCCGGATGGTCATTTCCTCGCCGGAAACCGCCAATGGTTTCAAGGCGTTTGCCAGATCATTGATGTTCAGCACGGGAATCCCCTTGAGCCGGGCTACCTTGCCCAGGTTGAAATCGTTGGTGATGATCTTGGCCTTGAGCTCCCTGGCCCGGTTCAAAAGCTGCTCATCCACCTCAAGGTTGGGATCCCTGTTCTCCTTGCCGATTCTTATGGGGAACTTCTGATCGGATTTCATGGTGTTCAGAACATCCAGGCCGCGCCTGCCCTTGGCCCGCACAATATCATCATGGGAATCGGCCAGGTGGCGGAGTTCCTCCAGGACAAACCCCGGGACCACGATTTCGCCTTCCAGGAAACCGGTACGGCTGATGTCCAGGATACGGCCGTCTATGATGGCGCTTGTGTCAAGGATTTTAATCCTTGACCGATCCGTCCCGTCCCCCCTGAAAGGAATCGGGAAAATGCTGTCGTGCCTTTTGAGCAAAGCAAAGTAGACGCCGCATATCCCGAAGAAGATGTTGATCATGATGGACAGGAGAACACCGATGACCGGGATCTTGACGATGGGAATGGAAATGAGGTTGGCGATGATCAGCCCGACGATGAGGCCCGCCGCGCCGATCAGCAGCTCGTAGAGGGTAAGGTTCTGCAGCGCGCGTTCCAGGCGTTCCACCGTAGCAAGGGTGATGCGTATAATCTTTCCGCCGATCACATAGAGGAAGATGCCGAACGCAAGGGATGCGAACACAATGATCCCGATGCCCGATACCGAGGTGAGATATTCGGTCATGCCGTTTTGTATGAAAAGAAATCGGACGAGCGTCATGCCCGTCAGTGCGCCGGTCAGCCCGAACGCGCATTTTATAATCTTGTCCAGCATGCAAACTCCCCAGAAAAGCGTATTATCGGAGTTCTATGGAAAGCTGCTGATCCAGCAGTCTCATTTTCAATGAATCAGGTTGAAATCATGGTATTGATGAGAGCTTCCACATCCATCGGGCTCATGTTCTTCGCCAGCACCAGTTCGCTGATGAGTATCTGCTTGGCGCTGTTGAGCATTTTTCTTTCCCCGGTGGAAAGGCCCTTTGTTTTTTCCCTTAACATGAGGCTCTTGACGACATCAGCTACTTCAAAAACATTACCGCTCTTGATTTTGTTCATGTTTTCGCGGTATCGCTTGTTCCAGTTGGTGTTTTCTTCGTGAGACTTGGTTTCGAGAGATTTGAATACAGCATCGGCGTCTTTGCGGTTGATGATGCCCCTGATTCCGATACAGCTCGCGTTGTTGATGGGTATCATGACCTTCATGTCTCCTACGGGTATTCTCATCACGTAATACTGTTTGCGTTCTCCGAGGATTTCCTTCTCCTCAATGGCCTCAATGATACCCGCGCCATGCATAGGGTAAACAATCTTATCCCCTATTGCGAACATAGATCAACAGCTCCTTTTTCATACATCATCCGCCTGCTCATGCCCGACACGCGGGAAGCAGGCGCAATATTATGTATGAAAGCGCCCATGCATGCATTTGTGCCATTCCATGAATAGGCCTTAGGTATAGTATACTATATGGCCTTTCAAAAGTCAAAAACAGCATGCTGTACCAGTAGTTTGCATCAGGGGTTCCCGCGGGACACTACTATTTTATCCCACCGGTCAGAAAATCATACCAGCAGGCGGCGCGCCAGGCAGCAGGCCTATTCGGCCTGGAGCCTTGCCCAGGTATCCATGATGCTGCGGTAACGCTTTTCAATCTCAGCCTTGGCTGTCTGGATCCGGCTTTCGATGTCATCCACGTATTCCTGCATGGTTTCCACGATGGGAAGGTATCCCTCTTCCGCCCTGACCAGTCCGGCCAGTTCGTAAACCGCCTCCGTGCAGTTCATGGCCGGCCTCCCCGGCCGTTCTTCCAGGAGGCTGGCGAAAATGTCGGCTATATTGAGAATCCTGGCCCCGCTCGCGATATCCCTGACCATGAGCATGTGGTTTCCGGATACCTCGCCTTCGGTCCCGCAGGCCGCATGCATCATGTTCATGATATCGCCCAGCCCGGCTTCCTTCAGGATATGCGCAACGGTTTTCAGCCTGCTGCGGATCAAGAGGTGCTCCTCATAGGCGTTATCCGCCGTTACCGGGCCTTCACCTGGCCGGGGCAGCCTGCCCAGATTATAGATCAGCGACGCAAGGCCCAGCATATCCACCAGCTTCCAGTTCTGCTTGGTCAGCCTTGCCAGGAAACGGGCCAGGGTCTCCATCACCCGCGCATGGGCATAGAGATGGGGCATTCGGAAAAGCAGGGTATAGACATAGGTCCTGATGATGCCTTCGATCTCGGACCTGCCCACATGGAGCCTGCCCGATACGTTCAGAAGGTTCTGCATGAAATCGCCGGAAGCCGCTTTTTTCAGAATACCCGCCCTGCAGAGCTCCGCAAACACGGATACGTTGCGGCTGTCATGTCCCGAACTTTCCAGCCGTTGTACCATTTCCTCTTCCATGCAGGTTCCGGGATCGTCAAGGATGAGACATGCCGCTTCGTCCGCAAGCGACAAAATATCCGCCTCGTCGGGATAATCCATGGCTTCAAGGGCGGCACCCCTTTCAGACCAGGGCAGGTGGTGGTACAGGACCGCCTCGGGGCACCGGTCGTACGGATAATATTCCTTCATGACCAGGCAGGCATACAGGCTGTGACCGGGTATTCCCCGCCTGCCCGGGTTCCTCCACCCATCGGATTCGCCGGAAAGGGTTCCCATATCGCGCAGCATGGCCGCCGTAATGAGGCCTGCCAGCCTTTCTCCCCTGATCCTGAGTTTCAGGCCCATCTTCAGGACCAGATAGGCAGTTACGGCCGCATGGCACGCCATTTCAGAGTCAACGCCGGCCATGGATTCCCTGAGCAGAATGAGCAGGTTCCCCAGACCCACCAACTGGTGCTTCCCCATAGCCCGGATGATCTCCCGGGCCTGTTCGTAGGGCTCTGTCAGCTCACTGGAGGGCATGCCCAGGAAATAGCCCTGGGCATAGTCAATTCCCATCCTGCACAGGGTCTCCAGTTCTTCCCTGGTTTCAATGCCCTCGGCCAGGACCCGCGTTCCCCTGTAGCGGGCATAGCTGATGATGTCCTCTATCATATGCTGCTTGCGTAGATCTGAATTGACTCCGCGCACGAGTTCCTTGTCGATCTTGATGATATCGGGCTCAAGGGCCAGCAGGGCCAGGTGATTGGAATAGCCTGAGCCGAAATCGTCCAGGGCGAATTTTGCGCCCGCTTTGATCACGATGGACTTTCTCAGGTTGATCGCGTCCGGATCCATCCGCTTTCTTTCCATGACCTCGAAAACAACCTTCATATGGCCGAAATAGCGATCGCGGATGTCGTTGTAGTCCTGCTCCTCCAGGGTGGCAAAAGGCGCGGTGTTGATGAAAAGATAATGGTCACGGAAGTGTTCATCGCGCAGCATATAGGCATCCAGCGCATTGTACACCATCCGTTTTTCAAGGATGGCATAATGGCCCGTCGCCTCGGCATCCTCGATGAGCTCCTCGATGTTCCGGTATATGGGATTTGTCGGCCTGGAGAGGGCCTCAAAACCGTATAATTCACCGGTCTTAAGGGAAACAATGGGCTGGAAGACAATGCTCAATTGGTTTCTGTCGATGATATCCTTGATGAACGTGCGGCGCAGGGCTGCCCGCTTGGCTTCCTCGTAGCGCTCCCGGTTGAACGGGTTGGGGCTTTCCCTTTCCCCCCTTAAGACCTCATTCTCGGCAAAGGACGCGTACTCCAGAAGGTCCGCCGGCACATCCCCGTCGATGCCCGAGAGGGCATATCCCACGGCAAGCTGGAAGCTCACCGCAATGCCGTCCACATCGCCCATGTACTTCTGAACCTTCTGGATGATCCCCTCCATCTCTTCCCGGAAGGATTCCAGGCTTCTGACATGGGTAGCCAGCAGCAGGAAATCGGCCCCCAGCCATCTGAACGGAATCAGGCAAGGGGTCAGGAATTTCCTGAGCACCTCGGCACAGACCCGGATATAGGAGTTGCCGGCGATCATGCCGTATCTTTCCTGGAACTCCTGGTAGCCCGTCAGTCCGATATAGACGAAGGCCACCATTTCCCCATCCGCACACTCGGCCATGGCTTTGCCCGCCACCTCGGTGAGGGCGTTCCGGTTGTAGAACCCGGTCATATTGTCGCGGATGGCCCGTTCCTTTTCCAGGTTGCGCTGAACCACCTCGCGGGTGATGTCCATAATGGCTCCTGTAATGCGGGCGCCATCGGCGCTCAACCGCCCCCAGAGCTTCAGCCAGCGGATTTTCCCATCCTCCCGCGCCACGCTGAATTCAAGATCCAGCGGCTCCTGATGGCTGACGCACCTGTCGACCAGCTGTTCGAATGTCTCTTTGGAGATGCTGAAACTGAACCGCTCGAACAGATCATCGGCGGTGATTTCGAAAATGTCCTCATTATCCTCAAGGAAGGTAAACAACCCGGTGGCGAAGACAAAGATCCGATGGACATAATCATATTCGAAAAAGTCAATCCTTACCCCGGTCTCCTTAAGGGTTCGCATCTGGCTGTAAAAATCAGAGATGCTTTCCGAAAGCCGCTCGTTCCGTTTGAGCTCCGATTCCAGCCGGAGGTTTTTCTCATCCAGGAACTTCAGCGACCGGTTGAGCATGTCCGACAAAACCGTGACAGCCTGTGTCCCTTCGTCCCGTTCAAGGGATACCCCGATCTCGCCCCCGATGTCCGAAAGGATTCTCGCCAGATCCTCCAGCTCCCTGGCCGTTTTTCGTGACATGGCAAATTCAAAGCAGAAGCTTGCGACATACAATATGGCGCAAACGATGATCACAATTCTGCAAAGCGCAGCATTATCTACTTCAGCGGTCATGGCGATGCTTGTCGCCATAAGGGCGATAAAGGACAAAAGCCCGATGAGGCTCATGATCGTTCGCAGCGCCATGAATGACTTTGTCTTCTGTACAGCAAGCTTCATGTCGGTCTCACCTTGAATGAACCCTTTTATCTTATGTATATGGCAAGGACTCAGCTAAACTATAGATAATATCGGCCTCTTCGCTGAAAAACAATATCATAAATATTATGACAAAAACCTTAAAACTGCAACAAGGATATTCTTTAATTGCGTCGAACTTATTATATCAATTATAATTGTATTTGATTGTACTCGTATTAAAAATGGTATTGCAACAGACTTACACCATTCATGTACCTGCGAAGGGGGGAACGGCTCTGTGAGAAGTATCAGCTCACGTATCATCGTATCGTTCAGCATCCTGATCCTGTTTATCGGCATGGGCCTTGGGTCGGCATCCTATATAGCGTCGGCCAGGGCGCTGAACAGCGTTCTTGACGAAACCATGCCCAAATTCGCAACCGAAGCAGCATTAACCATTGAAGACAGCATCCATAGCCATCTCAATGTACTGAGCCTGGTAGCCTCATTGGATACAATCAGCAAAGCATTATCCGATGACGATTACAGCAACATTATATCAGCATTGGATGAGGAATCCAAGAGGGCAGGACATCTCCGGATGATCCTGATCGACAGGAACGGAAAGGCTGTCACTAACACCGGCGATATCCTGGACATGAAAGACGATCCCCTGTTCCAGGCAGCGCTCTCGGGAAGGAGCGTCGTCTCCGATCCGCACCGCGAAAGCGGCGGAACCGATATCGTGATGACCTACGCTGTTCCGGTGATGGCCAATAATGCTGTTTCAGGCGTGCTGATGGCCATCCGTGACGGACTGGAACTCAGCGAGTTCGCCCGGCGGATCGAATTTGGACAGACGGGCGAAGCCTTCATCATCAACAGGCAGGGGCGAACCATCGCCCATGCGGATACACAACTTTTGCTGGGCATCATCACAAACCGTTCGGCAGACGCCACAACCGGAGCCACCCAGGTTCTTTCATCAGATGATGTGGACAGCATGACCTCCGCAACCATCAGGGAACTGGACGGCAATGATCTGGGATTCGAGAATTTTGCCGATGTGCAGAAAAAAATGACCGAAGGGCAAACAGGCTTTGATACATACAAGTACAACGGCATCACCAAACTGACCGGTTTTGCGCCCATTCCAGGCTATGGCTGGTCTATTGCCATATCAGTAGACCAGGATGAATTCATGGCCTCACTGGGTAAGCTGAAAAGCGCAACCCTGGGTATATCCGGTTTCTTCCTGATCGCCGGCATATTGGTAGCCTTCTTCATGGGAAAAAATATATCCAAGCCTGTTACAGATTTAACAAATCAGTGCCTGACCATGTCCGAAGGTAACTTTACGCCCATGACAAATGATAAATATGCCAGCCGGCGCGATGAGATAGGCGCCCTGGCCAGGGGATTCAAAAAGATTAACGACAATGTGGCCGAAATCATCCGGAAAGTTGTCCAGGAAGCCAGGAGCGTGGATCACGCCAATTCGGTAACCGGCGAAAACATGGCCAAACTGACCGAGGAAATCCATGTCATCGCCTCCATCACACAGGCCCTGTCTTCAAAAATGCAGGAAACATCGGCCATGGCTGAAGAGATGAACGCCACCACTACCGAAATCGAGGCCGCCATAGAATCAATTGCCCATAAAGCCCAGGAAGGGGCGGAATCAGCCAGCGAAGTGAGCCACAGGGCACAGGAGTTGAAGCACAACGCAGAGGAATCCCAGAGAAGCGCCCAGGACATCCGCAGGAACAATTCGGCCAAGCTCAGGGAGGCCATCGAGAAATCCAGGGCCGTTGAGCGCATCCACCTGCTCTCGGACGCCATCCTGGAGATAGCCACCCAAACCAACCTGCTGGCCCTGAACGCTTCCATAGAAGCCGCGCAGGCAGGCGAATCGGGCAGGGGCTTTGCGGTTGTGGCTGAAGAGATCCGGAAACTGGCCGAGAATTCCAAGGAAACCGCCACAGAGATCCAAAACGTGACCCAGCAGGTCCTGGAGTCGGTGCAGCACCTGTCCGAATGCTCCGAGCAAGTGTTGCAATTCCTGGACAATAAGGTTGCGAAAGACTATGACATGCTGGTACAGACGGGCGAGCAGTACAACAGGGATGCCCGCATGATTGACGATATGGTTACCGAATTCAGCGCCACTTCCGAACAGCTTTACGCTTCGGTCCAGAGCATCCTCAAGGCCATCAACGATGTTTCGCAGGCGGCCGTGGACGGTGCTTCCGATACCATGGATATGGCCAATGAAACAAACCTGGTGGCCTCCAGGGCAAGCGAAGTGCTGGAGCAGGTCAAGACGGTGAAGGAAAGCGCAGACAAGCTCATGGAGGCTGTGTCGGTGTTCAGGGTATAAGGACATCGACGTATGCAAAACCAAAAAAGGCTGTCCCGGAGTTATGCTGCTTTCGGGGCAACCCTTTTTTATGTCAGAATGAAGTCCTATTCGGATGCTTCCGGATAATCATTCACAAGATAATACAGGGGCGGCTCGTCTTCCTCAATGGTCGGGAACCTTCCGATTTCCTCATGGAAGCGGTTGTCGGTGTAATCGTCATTGCACTCCGAAACTTCGCCAACCAGTACGCGGCCCTTGCCGGGTTCTCCCCAGAACGAATGGTATTGGCCGGGATAGAGGGTGATACTTTCTCCGGGCACCAGTTTTATGGTTGCACCTGCCGGTACCTGGTATTCCCTTCCATCGCTATGTACCGTTACCGGCGTATTTGCAAATTCCCCGTCACTTGTTGCGTTAAACAGCCGAATCATCAGGTTCCCGCCGCCACGGTTGATGATATCCTCGGTCTTTTTCCAGTGGAAATGGAACGGGGTAACCTGGCTTTCACCTACAATCATGATTTTTTCGGCATAGGTCTTCCGGTATTTGGGTATGTTGATATTTCCGTTTCGCAAGGTGAAAAGGAACAAACCCGTATGCTGATAATCCCCGCTTCCGAAATCGGTGATATCCCATCCCAGGTGGTTATCCCTGATTTCGTCATACTCCTTCCCCCTGGAGTGCCATTCTTCGGGAGACCAGAAAGCAAAGGGAGGCAATGCAAAATGGTGTGCCTTGAAAAATTCGATGCCGTCCTGAATAATCCTGTTGATCTCCGAACGTTTCATGGATCACACACCCTTTCTTTCATGCCATTTCGATTCGGGACTCAGGCTTTCCCGGACAATTCAGCCCAGAACATTGCCATAGAAGACTTTCATCGCTTTTTCGGAATCCTTTTTCATGGCTTCCAGCGCGGCGAGGGCAACATCGTGGAACAGTACGCTTTCCTTTCCGTCAAGCAGTTCCCTGGCCGCATGCACAGCCGCTTTTGACATATAAGTGTAGTAGTTGATCTTGCGGATGCCCTTGTTGATTGCCGCCATGTAATCTTCACGGCTCAGGCCCGAACCGCCGTGCATGACCAGGGGAATTCGGGTCAGTTCCTTGATTTTCCCGATCCGCTCAAAATCCAGGTTGGGTTTTTCCGTATAGATGCCATGGACTGTCCCGAAAGAAGCGGCAAGGGCATCGATATGCGTCATTTCCACAAACCTTTTTGCCACTTCGGGCTCGGTATAAACCCCCTTTTTTTCACCGGCACCTTCACTGCTGTGGGAACCCGAACCCATTACCCCGATTTCAGCTTCGATGCCTGCGCCGCATTTTCTGACCATCCTGACCACCTTCAGGGTATTCTCCACATTTTCATCAAAAGCAAGCCTTGAACCGTCATACATCACCGAAGTAAATCCCAGCCCCAAAGCTTTTTCGATATAATCCAGCGATTCCCCGTGATCCAGGTGAACGCATACCGGAACCCTGGCTTTTTGGGCGCAAAGCACCATGATGGGGCCAATGGTTTCCAGGGGCATCACGCTTTCATGGACCTGTGCATGGGCAATGATCACCGGAACCTGATAAGTTTCAGCATTCTGCAAGACGGCCATAATGCTTTCCAGATTAGGGGTATTGAAGGCTGCGACCGCGCAGCGATTTTTTTCGGCATAAGCCATAACTGCCTGTAAATTGACCAGCATAATTCCTCACCCATCCCCAAAGGTATTCATCAATATGATTTCCGCTATTCCGTTGCCTTATATTTTTCATAGAGTTTTTTGATCGCTTCAATATTCTTCATCCCCGAGATGGAATCCACCTCGGATAAATTGCAGGCCGCAGCCGCACAGGCTATTTTCAGGGACTCCTCAACGGGCAGCTCCCGGTAAATACCATACAGCATCCCGGCGCAGAACGCGTCGCCGGCCCCTACGCTGCCCTTGATGTACCCGGGCGGGAGCCTGAGCGAAGGACAACTGTAAAATTTCATGTCAGCGGTCAGCGCCCAGCCGCCCTGCGGCGCATGAATGACCACCAGTTCCTGAACACCTGCCGCCAGTATTTTCTCGCAGATGGTCCTTATCGCTTTCTCATCAATCTTCCCGTCCGGGCCGTAGGGGCTCATTTTGACCGTTTTCCCGGCCTCAATCTCATTAATGATGACATAATGGCAATATTTCAGGCCGGCCTGGGCTATCTCCGAGTATCTGTCATGCTCCACGCTTACCATATCCATGGAGGTTTTTATGCCTTTCGACCGGACTTTTGCCAGCGTCCGCGCCATCACGGTGCCGTATTCCGGATCTTCCCTGTCAAAAGGTTCCATCAGCAGCGCATATCCCATATGGAACATATCCGTTTCAATGGCGTCAAAATCCATATCTTCCATGGAAAAACGCCTGCTCACGCCCCTGGCAAAAAAGAAGGTCCTCTCCCCCGTAGATTCGACGGTCATGCAGTCAGTAAACGCGGTCAGTTCCCCGTCAAATACTTTGATGCCCTCTGTGTGAATCCCGTGTGCCTTAAGAACGCTTAATACGAACTCACCGTTTTCATCGTTGCCGATGCCGCCGTAGGCATAAAGCGGAATGGCAGGATCCATCCTTGAAAGGTTGATAAGGGTGTTGGGCACACAGCCGCCCACACTTCTTGTGCATGACAGGATATTGCTTAACATGCCCTTCTCGGCATAGCGATCGATGACTTTGTTATAGTCCACCGTTATGGTGCCTGCTATTGAAATGCCCCTTTCCATAGCCCTCACCTCCTCCTGCTTTTTATTGCTTCAGATATTGATTGATCCTTCTTTCCAGTATCTTCAGGGAACTTTCGACATTCTTATCATATCGGATGATCTCCTGGATGCCCCCGTTGGCTATGGCAATGGCCTCGTTGTATTTCAGGATTTTGGGAGCGACGGTCCCTTCCTCGATCACCCTGCTCAGCAGGACTTTGTCGATAACCTTTTCGCTTTCTTCCATGTCTTCCTGCAGGATCAACTCGGCTTCCCTTGAGCTGGTCACCTTTTTCAATACCGATGCGCCCTGGGAATACCGGAAGATATCCATCTGGATTTCCTCATCATAGGTCAGGAGCTTCAGAAACTCCCAGGCCAGCTCTTCATGGGCCGTTTTGCTGCTTATCCCCATCAAGAGCGTATTGACTTCGGAGATGTTCCCGCCGTCCTTGCCGGCCGGAAACGTGATGCAGTCCCATTGGAAATTAAGATACTTCTTGATCTTGTACGGATAGGTCTTGTACGTCCGGTACTCCGCAAAGGAAAGGGGCATAAACACGACATTTCCCTTGTCGAAGTCCTCCTGCGTAACATTCTGTTTATTGTTCAGATCATACAGCATTTTGATAAACTTTACGGCATCCACCACTTTATCATCGGAAAGATCGATTTTCATGTCATCTTCATCAAACAGGGCGGCTCCGTTGGTGCATGCCGCATCCAGCCAATCGTAATTATAGATGCCGAACTGGTCCAGAATCCCGTCGCCGTCGATATCCTTTGTGACTTTTTGGCATATATCGTACAGATCATCCCATGTCCAGTCGCTGCTTGGCACACCGATTCCTTCCTTTTCAAGCAGCGTCTTGTTGACAAACATCAGGGTGGGAACCGTTTCATAGGGAAGCGCATATTGAATGCCATGGTATTCGCCCGATATCAGGGCCGTTTTGAAATATTTGTCTCTGTCAAAGGATGCATCTTTTTCTATCAGTTCATCCAGGCTCTTTAATATTCCCAGCGAAGCAAACTGGTTGAAATCGTCCGACAGTATCATAAAGACATCTGGGGTTTTCCCAAGCAGCACCTGCTTGGAAAGCCATTCCGAGTAATCGTCCTTGAGAATGCCGCTGTAGTAATGAATTTTCACATTTTTATGCTTCTGCTCGAACAGCTGGATGGCCTTGTCAATAATGACATAGCTGTTGGCATTGGCCACATCCCAATTGCTGCCGGCAAACATCCCGAATTCAAGAACAATGGTCCGGGTCCCGGCATGGAAATATAAACCTGAAGCAAGTGCCAGCACAGCCAATATGGCTGTTATGATTATGTATTTGCGCCTACTCATAGTGATGCTCCATCTTTACTTTCCCAACGCCTGACTGGATCGCCCAGATGGCAAGCTGGGTCCTGTCCCTTAATTTCAGTTTGCTCAATATGGTGCTGAGGTAATTTCTAACCGTTCCCTCGGACAAGTTGAGCGTATCGGCGATTTCCTTGTTGGAAAGCCCGTAAACAACCTGTTCAATGATCTTCCATTCGGTCTTTGTCAATTCCTCTATGTCCTGTTTGCCTACCTCAATGGGATAATAGCCCTTGGCCATCTGAGAGAATAATTTGACCACCTTGGTTGCGATGTCGGGATTGATCATCGCCCTGCCGCTGTATACCGTATGGATTGCTTTTACCAGTTCATCTATTGAAGCGCCTTTCAGAAGATAGCCGCTCGCGCCGTATTTCAAGGCGTTATAGACATATTCGTCGTCATCAAAGGTCGTCAATATGATGATTTTGATATCGGGATAGTTTTCTTTGATGATCTTGGTGCACTGCACGCCGTCCATCTTGGGCATGCGGATATCCATCAGGATGACATCGGGTCTTTTTTTACGTATGCTTTGGATAACTTCCTGCCCGTTTGCAACAACATCGGTGACCACGATGTTCTCCTGGTTATTCAGGACAATCTGCAGGCTTGTACGAATGAGTTCCTGGTCATCAGCAACCAATACTTTAATCATATTCCTCACCCCACCTTATCGGTATCCGCGCAGTTACCGTGAAACCATTCGTACCGTCAAATTCAACAGTACCATTGAGCATTTTTATTCTTTCCATGATATGCCTTGTACCAAATCCTTTTTTCATATCCTTACAGCCGATGCCGTTGTCCCTGACTGTAAGTATTATTTCACCTTCCCCGCTTTTGATGTTTACCCATATCTGAGAGGCTTTGCCATGGCGGATGGCGTTGGTCAGGCTTTCCTGTATGACCCGGTATATGGCATCTTCTTCATCCGGGGCAAAATGCAGATTGACATCGGTTTCAAAGTACACATGGGTGTTTGTCATCAATTCGGTTTCAATGATCATCTGATGAATGGCCGACTCCAGATTCAGCCTTTCCAGGGCGTCGGGCCTAAGCTTATTCACCGATCGGCGTATTTCATTGATGCCTTCCCTTGTCACTTTTGAGATCATCTCAAGCTGCTTTTTGGTTTCCTGAGGATTTTTTTCAACCATGGTAATGCATGCGTCAATCCCCGCCGATATGCCGGTGAGGGTATGCCCTATGGTGTCATGGATTTCCCTTGCAAGGCGGTTTCGTTCCTTTGTTTCACCCATCTTTTCCATGAGCCTGGAATACTCCTTGAGCTGCTCATTGGCTTTCTGCAGGTCCTCATTGGCCTTTCTCAGCTGCTCGTACAGGCTGTTGACCTCATCGATGGTTCCTCTCTGGTTTTGGATCACATAGATGCAATAGACAATAAAAATCAGTATATTGGTAGAAACAACGATGTTGTAGAATCCCAGCAGGTACTGCTGCGTCATGGCATCATAAAAGCTGATATAATCGTTGATGGAGTACAGCCTGAAATTGATTGAGAGCATCTCATAATCAGTAATAACAATACTCAGAACCGAGATAAACATCAGGACATACTTTCCCCTTGTCCCCTTTGTATAGGCGATGATATTGGCAATGACAAGGAAAAGTATTCCGTTATAGTTAAAATTCAGAACAGAGACAATGACAATACTGAGGATAAAATCGATAAGCAGTGTAAGGTATACTATCCTGCCGTTGTTCGGATAGATGAATTCACGGACAATAAAAGTCAATATCAGTATGCCGAACAAGCCGACCGACAGGTAAATATTGACGTACGGCTTCCACGGCAAAGCACTGACACTGCCGAGAAATTCCCTTGCAATAAAGTTATTGCATATCTTCTGGGTGGTGATATAGATGAATGCGGTTACAAACAGTACAGCTATTAAGTTGATGGCTATCAGCAATACTTTAAAATATGTAAACTTTTTCGCCTGCATAAACCGCCCTTCGATCAAATCGCCTTATTGCCATCCGTCAATTGAAAACTCATCCAGGTTTTCTTTTGTTATCAGAGTCACCGGAACAACGATGTTTCTCTCGATTTCTTCCCCGTTTAAATACGCATAGGCCACTTCCGCCGCAATCTTTCCCATTTGATGGGGATACTGGGCGCTCGTGCCTTCCAGGTATCCTTCCTTGATCATCATTTTTCCGTCGGGAGAGCCGTCAATGCCGTATATGAGAATATCGCCGGTCATATGATGGGATGCCAGCGCAGCCAGCGCGCCCAAAGCCGTCGGATCGTTGCCTCCCAATACCACATTGAAGGATACTCCGGATTCGATAATGTCATCCATCACTTCCATCGCAATCTCCAGTTCCCCGCCGGCGGCTTTCTGGACGACGACTTTGTAATTGTCATTCCCCTTAATGGTATCCAGGAACCCCTGCACCCTTTGGGTAATGGAGTTGATGATGGGCTGGTCCAATATGACAATTTCCGCGGAGTCCAGCTTTGACATCATGTCCAGGGCGCACTGGACTCCGGCATTATAGTTGTCCGATGCAATGATGGATACGACATATTCCTTGTCGTAAACCATGGTGTCTACGTTAAATACGGGAATACCCGCTTCCTTGCAGGCAATCAGAGCAGGTTTGACTTTTTTCCAGTCAACGGGGTTCAGAAAAATGGCCGCAACCCCTTCCTCGATCATCTCATATATCTGGCTGTTCTGTTTTTCCTGATCCTGGGCAGGATCTCTGGTGATTAAGAAATCCCCGTTTGCCTCCACCACCTCGTTGATGCCGCCGTTAAGTATCGAGAAGTATGGATTGTTCATGGTCATGTAGGTTGCGCCGAATTTTCTTGGGGTGTTGCTTGATTTCTGGACACGATAGAACAGTTCGATATATCCCAGTAAAGCGATGAGGGCAACGGATATGAACACAATAAACAGCAAAAGCTTCCCGCTAACCTTTTTCAGCATCTGTCCATACCTCTTGTTCCGATGGCCGTCTCTACCTTTATCATAACATGTACGGTGCATCTATTGACAGATTACTTTACGCTGACCTTGATCCTGTCTTTATTTTCCTGCCTGAGGTAATCAATGAATACAGCCAGCAGGATGACGGCACCCTTGATAACGTATTGCCAGAAAGAGTTCACGTTCAAAAGGTTCAATCCGTTATTGAGTATGCCTATGATCAAGCCGCCGATGATAGTACCGCCAATTTTACCGTAACCGCCTGCCATGCTGGTTCCGCCGACGACAACGGCAGCAATGGCATCCATTTCAGCACCTTCGCCCGCAGTTGGCTGACCGGAGTACATTCTGGAGGCCAGGACGATTCCCGCAAGCCCTGCCATCAAGCCGGAATAGGCATAGACGAAGAACTTGACCCGCGACACTTTTATACCCGAAAATTCGGCTGCCTGCGCGTTGCCACCCACCGCATATATGTACCGGCCCATTCTGGTCTTGTTCATAATGATTGCCGTTACGATCAGAACGACTATCAGGATGATGACCGGCGTCGGAACGGAACCGATGTAACCTGCTCCGAGGAATTGCCATTCTTTCGTGACAACCCTTACGGGTGAGCCCCCGGTGTAAACATAGGCCAGGCCTTTGGCGATATTCATGGTGGCCAATGTGACAATAAAAGGAGGAATTGTTGTCCTGGAAATGACCACGCCGTTAAAGAGGCCGATGGTTAAACCTACCAGTACGCCTATCAGCAGCGCAACGCCAAGGGGCAGATTATATCGCACAACCGCACCTGCAGCAAGGCAGCCTGACAAGGCAATGATCGAACCCACCGACAGATCGATTCCGCCCAGGATGATGACCATTGTCATCCCACAAGCCAGAAACAGGTTTGTTGAAATCTGTCTCAGCACGTTAAAAATATTTTTTACGGTCAGGAATGTTTTCGCAGTAATCGGATTTACGGACAGCGCCACGCACAGCACCAAAAGGGCGATAATGATTCCCAGATTGTCTTTAAACCAATGCTTAATACCATTTGCCAAATAGGCAACGTTGCTTTTTTTGCTGCTTGCCGCTCTTTCCATACCTCTCCTCCTTAAACAGACTATTTTGCCGCCAGCCTCATGATTTTTTCCTGCGTCACCTCTTCGTGGTTGAGGCACCCTGTTATCCTTCCCTCGCACATCACGTAGATCCGGTCGCTCATGTTGATGAGCTCAGGCATTTCAGAAGATATCATGATAATGGCCATACCCGATTTTGCAAGGTCATTCATGATAGCGTATATCTCCGATTTAGCACCTACGTCCACGCCCCTGGTCGGTTCATCCAGGATCAATATTTTGGGAGAAGTGGCCAGCCATCTGCCAATCATCACCTTCTGCTGATTTCCGCCCGAAAGCTTTCCTATCGCCTGTTCCATGGAAGGCGTTTTTGTAGACATCCGGTCAATGTATGCCTGTGTAATTTCTTCTTCTTTCCTGCGATTGACCGCAATACCCCTGATAAACTCCTTAAGCACCACAATGGTTGAATTAAACCTAACGCTCTGCACGTGGAACAGCCCTTCAAGTTTGCGATCCTCAGGCACCAGGGCTATCCCCTGTTTTATGGCGTCGGCAGGCGATCGGATGACCACCTTTTTGCCATCGATATAAATATCTCCGGTATATTCCCTGGTAAGGCCAAAGAGGCATTTCATCAGTTCGCTTCTTCCGGCGCCCACCAGTCCTGCAAAACCGACGATTTCTCCCTTTTTGACTTCAAAGCTGACACCCTTGACCATTTTACGGTCGGAGATGTTTTCACATTTTAAGATGACTTCCCCGTCTTTTTTGAAATCCCTGGTATAGTAATTCTTCAGCTCGCGGCCCACCATCATGGCTATCAGCTCGTCATTGGTGGTTTCCCTGACCACCTTTGTTCCGATATACGAACCGTCGCGCATGACGGTCACCCGGTCGCAGATTTCCGCAAGTTCGCTCATTCTGTGTGAAATATAGATAATGCCTACTCCCTTGGCGGTAAGATTGCGCATGGTTTCAAAAAGGAACTTGACTTCCTTTTCGGAAATGGAAGAGGTCGGTTCGTCCATGACAAGGATTTTTGAATTGTAGGATATGGCTTTGATGATCTCCACCAGTTGCTGCTGCGCAATCGTCAAATCCCGAATCATGGATTTGGCACTGATGTTGACGCCATAGCTGTCAATTAACCGCTGCGCCTCCTCATACATCCTGGCAGCATTCACAAGCCCCCCCTTCACGGGTTCCCGGCCCAGAAAAATGTTTTCAGCCACTGTCATGTAAGGGACCAGCACCAGTTCCTGGTGGATAATGGATATCCCGTATTTTTGCGCGTCGTGGACTTCCCTGATGTCCACTTTCTTTCCTTCAATATATATTTCTCCCTGGTCGGCGGTATAGATGCCGCCCAATATTTTGATCAGCGTAGATTTCCCGGCACCGTTTTCGCCAAGAATGGCATGAACTTCGCCCGCTCTGAGCTCAAAATCGACCGCTTTCAATGCATAAACGCCGGGGAAGGTTTTATGTATGTTCTTCATTTGCAGCAATACACCGTTAGCCAACCGATCACCCACTTTCCTCCGACTTTTTTAAAAAACAGGGCGTTGCAAAACGCCCGACAGTAAATGGATATGCAGTACGTTTTGCAACAGCCCACATTGAGGAATTATTGCCAGGAGTCTATGCCGAACTCCTTCACATTCTCAGATGTGATAAGGAAGGTTGGAACAGGATACCTGGCATCCACTTTCTCACCGGCCAGATACTTATACATCACTTCTACCGAGATCTTGGCTATATTGATGGGAGACTGGGCGCCGGTACCTTCAATCAGGGAGTCTCCGCGGGCAAGCTCGGCCTTGATGTCAGGGGAACCGTCAACACCGTAAATGAGCACATCCTTAAGTCCTGCGGCATTGGCTGCTGCCAGGGCACCAAGTGCGGTCGGGTCATTTCCGCCGAAGATTGCCACTACGTCGCTGTGTGCCTGCAGCAGGTCTTCCGCGATACCCATTGCCACTTCAAGGTTACCCTTGGCATCCTGTTCTGCGACAATTTCAAAGCCCTTTCCTGCAATGGCGTCTTTGAAGCCTCTTTCCCTGTCGTTAATGGAGTTCATTGTGGGAGAATCGAGGATGATGATTTTGCCGCCGCCCGGCACCTTCTTGACGAGGTCCTCGCCGCATACGTAACCGGCATTATAGTTGTCCGAACCAACGTATGAGAAGCAATAGGACAGATCGGCCACTTCCGTGTCAAAATTGAGGATGGGTATTCCGGCTTCCTTCAGCATGTCAAGGGCGGGCAGAATACCTTCGGCTTCGGCGGGGTTCAGGAAGATGGCGTCGATTCCCTGCGTGATCATGTCCTCAATCTGTGTAATCTGACGGGTAACATCATTGGCAGGGTCAGTGGTGATCAGCTTATCCCCTCTTGCTTCCACTTCTTTTCGGATGGTTTCTTCAAGAATGACAAAGAACGGGTTTGTACCATCCATACAGGTGTAACCGAAAGTCCATCCGCCTGCCGGCCTCTCTCCAAGGGGCCCTGCCTGCTTTTGCTCTTGTGAAGAGCCTGTCGTACCCGCACTCGGAGCGGGGGTCGGGGTGACATTGCTTCCGGTCGCCTGCTGCGACTGACCGCAGCCGGTCAGCAGTAAACAGAGAACCAATGCAGTACACAGCAGCACACTAAGTAACCTTTTCATTCGGATCCCTCCTTTTTTCTTTAGCATATTCCTTCGGGCATTTATTTTCACCTGCCTTCTGTAATGACAATGACATGACTTTTGTAATATTCCTCTTTGAAAATCTCAAACTTCCTCATGACATCGTAAACATAGGCGCCATAAGACAGGACGGGCGAGCTTTCTGCGCTTTACATGAAAAGAGGAGCTGTCTCAAGGTACACTTGAAACAGCTCCTCTGTTGCGCCGCAATAGGCTTGGCAGCATTTGAAGGCCGAAGGGCAAACGCCGGACGTCCGGCCTGACCCCCAAATCATGCAAAAATCCCTGAAAGCTATATCACAAAGCTTTCAGGGATTTCTTCCTTGGAGGCGCCACCCGGATTTGAACCGGGGAATAAAGGTTTTGCAGACCTCTGCCTTACCACTTGGCTATGGCGCCAAATACGATCCGGCCTTTGCGGCCACGATCGGATAATTAATGATTAAAAGCCGCAGAAAATACATCTCCCGCGATATACTCTCTGCGGCAATTATCTTTTGGAGCGGGATACGAGATTCGAACTCGCGACTTTCACCTTGGCAAGGTGACACTCTACCACTGAGTTAATCCCGCAGGTATGGATTTCTGTTGTTGCAACAAAAATCCCTGGTGCCCAGAGCCGGAATTGAACCAGCGACACGAGGATTTTCAGTCCTCTGCTCTACCAACTGAGCTATCTGGGCAAATCATCCACAGAAAGCGCTGCCTTCTATGGATTGAGTGGCGACCCGGAAGGGACTCGAACCCTCGGCCTCTAGCGTGACAGGCTAGCGTTCTAACCATCTGAACTACCGGGCCATAATGGTGGGAACAATAGGGATCGAACCTATGACCCCCTGCTTGTAAGGCAGGTGCTCTCCCAGCTGAGCTATATTCCCATCTTTCAAGGTTCCGCCGTTACTTTTTCGTATCACCGACGGCGCTTTATCAGTATACAAAATCCTAGGCATCCTGTCAATACGGAAAATCAAAAATTTTTTAGCCTTTTTTATCCTAACCTGGCTCCCCTTGTACGTTTCCGCCGGCAGAAGGCCGTCCGGAAAAGGCCTTTGCCCCCTGCCCGTGCCCGTCCCCCAGGCGGCGGATGATGTCAAAGAAACACGAAAACCCGGCTGAAGCGCTGAACCCAGTCAGGCGCCCAGCCGGGGTTTCCGCAACATTCCTCGCCCGCCGTTAGGCACGGGCTGCATCCTGATAAAGCTTTATTCCTTCTCAAACATGTCCTTGCCCACACCGCAGTCGGGACATACCCAGTCGTCAGGAAGCTCTTCAAAAGGTGTTCCGGGCGCTATCCCGTTATCGGGATCACCCACTTCAGGATCATAAACATAACCGCAGATCGTGCAAACCCATTTTTCCATACCCATACTCCTTTCTGAAACGGCAATTTGACAATAACGGCTCCGCCAATGGCGGCATACTCAATTATGGTATTGCCTGAACAATGAATATATACCCTTTCCGGGAAAAGAAAAACCAGCGACGGGATCAATTAAATTTGGACAGGGTCAGGTTATCGCGGATGGGCAAGGTGATAAACTCGTTGAAGGCCATATACATGCCGCGGGCAATGATGTCGGCCATGCGCATGACCACCGACAGCCTGGTGCTCTGAAGCACGAGGAAATCCATGAATCCGCCTGTGTTGACGATGCCGGTGATATGCATATCCCCCACCGGCGGGAGATCCTTTTTCAGCCCTGCGCCCGGCTTGAGCGGGCCGCGCCCGACCGAGATGCTGCCCACATGCTCCAGGATGCCCAGCGAGGCATCGATCGCCACAATAAAGGCGCAGGGATACTGGTAGGCCGTTTTGATCAGCACTTCCTCCAGGTTTTTGGCATGAACCGGCTCGTCAAGGGTGCCCAGCACATGGATCCCCGGCAGCCTCCACCTGCTCAGCATGTCGCCCACCAGCGGACCCAGGGAATCTCCCGTTGACCTGTCGGTGCCGATGCACATCACCACCACGGGCCGCTTAAGACCAGTCTCCGTTTTGTTTTTCAAGCCGGCAGCGGTCATCAGCTCGGACACCGCCCGTGCTATCTTGAATGCGGCAAATTTATCATCTGACCTGAAATAGCCTTTTGTGTCCAAATCCACACGCAACTTTCCAATATCCGTACTCATTACATAAGTATTCCCGCAGCCTGTCCCAATATACTATTCAAAACCATTTTCCCGAAGGCCGCGAAATTGCATATCATCACGCTTTTGGGCTGATTGCGCATGCCTGTCCGCGGCCGGAACCACGGAAAAAATCCCCTGAAAAGGCTTTTCATTCTCCCGTGCCGTCGGCTATAATGATGGTATTATGTGACCAAATAAAAAGGAGGTTCTCAGGAATGCTCGTTTTCCTGGATTTCTGGGATACAGGCCAGTAACACATCCTTGCCCGAGGTCCCCCATACTTGCGCTCGTCGTGCCCGTCACTCATCAGAACACAAGTATTGGAGGATCCGCATGAAAACATCAAGCTTTTTTACATCCTGAACTTTTTGAGAAACCTGATACCCATCTGTCCGGTTTATGTTTTGCTGTTCCAGTCCAAGGGACTTTCGCTGGGGGAAATTTCCCTTTTGCTTGCCATTTGGGCCGTTCCCGCCGTTGTGCTGGAAATACCCACGGGCATCCTTGCCGACAACTGGAACCGGAAGCATATGCTGACCCTTGGCTTTTTGCTCAATGCCGCAGGCTTTATGCTGTGGTATTTTTCAGAAGGTTTCGCCCTTTTCGCCCTGGGCTTTATCCTGTGGGGCATCAGCGAGTCGTTTTTCTCGGGAACCTTCGAGGGCCTTTTATTCGATACCCTGAAAGCATGCGGCAAGGAGGATGAGTTTGATCGGATCTATGGCAGGGCGAATTTCTTTGCCGGTATCAGCATGGCTATTTCCATGTTCACCGGCGGCTTTCTGTCCGCCACGCTGGGTATGGGCAACGCCCTCCTGCTGTCGGTCCTGAGCGTTATGGGAGGCTTCCTGGTATCCTTTTTCCTGAAGGAAGTCAACTACTATCACAGCAAAACCGGAAAGAAACAGGGTTTGAGGCAGGGGATGAAAACCCTGAAAGAGGCTGCCCTGTTCCTTACAGGCCAGCACAAAATCCTGCTGGTGGCCCTGGCCGGCATCCTCATCGTGGGCATTGCCAACATTATTGATGAGTACGATCCGCTGATCGCCGAAAGCTTTCGTCTGGATCTTACCTGGATAGGCATATGGGAAGGCTGCCGCTTGCTGCTGGGTGCGCTGGGCAGCCGGATCGCCTGGCGCGTGAAGGGTCTGGCCGGCAGGCTTCGCTTCGGGGACATCTTTGGGGTCATATGGACGCTTTCGATCGTATCAGCAATCTGCATGGGCATTTTCGGCCTTCGGCCTTCATGGCTTCTGCTGCCCCTTTACGGTTTGTTCTACCTGATAATGGCATCGGCCGAGATCCTTGTGGAAGACTGGCTGCAGCAGAAGATCGAAGAGCAGGGCCGTGCGACCGTTCATTCGTTGTTCTCCCTGGCCTTCGGCGGTTATGGCATTCTCTTCTGCAGCGTCTTTGCCGTGGTCATGCCGGAGTTCATGGCATCCCGCGTCCTGATGGGCGTATCGGCATACATGCTCCTTGCCTGCCTGGCAATGGGCGCCGCGTACAGGGTATATGTCCGCAAAGGGACGCGCGGATAATATGGCCGGATCTGAAAAGGCCGCCTGAAAAGGCGGCCTTTGTTTTTTATCCGGTATGCTTCATGGACAGCGCGATTCGTTTGCGCTTCAAATCCACCTCAAGGACACGGACCCTGACGATATCTCCCACCGAGACCACTTCCATGGGGTGCCGGACGAACCGGTCGCTCAGCTCGGAAATATGGACCAGGCCGTCCTGGTGGACGCCAATATCCACGAAGGCGCCGAAATCCACCACATTCCGCACCGTACCGCTGAGCACCATGCCGGGCTTCAGATCTTCCATTCTCATGATATCCTCCGAAAGGAGCGGAGGCGGCAGTTCATCCCTGGGATCCCGACCGGGCTTCATGAGCTCCCGGATGATATCGGTCAGGGTCGGCACACCAACCCCTGTCTGTTCCGCAACCTGCTCAAGCCCCATCTGGGATACCTTCTTCTGAAGATCCCCCAGGCGTCTTGCGGCCACGTCCTCCAGGGTATGTCCGGTCAGTTTAAGCAGCTTTTCGCAGCTTTCATAGGATTCGGGGTGGACCGAGGTATTGTCCAGGATGTTCTCGCCGCCGGGTATCCTCAAAAAGCCGGCACATTGCTCAAAAACCTTGGGCCCCAGTTTTTTGACCTTCAGAAGGTCCTTCCGGCTTTTGAAGCTGCCGTTTTCCTCACGCCATGCGACGATGTTCTGGGCGATGGCGGCGTTTATTCCAGAGATATAGGACAGGAGGGCAGCCGATGCGGTGTTGAGATCCACGCCCACGCTGTTGACGCAGTCCTCCACAACCCCCGCGAGGGCCTCACCAAGCCTCTTCTGGTTCATATCATGCTGATACTGGCCTACGCCGATGGCCTTGGGATCGATCTTCACCAGTTCGGCCAGGGGATCCTGAAGCCGCCTGGCGATGGAGATGGCGCTTCTTACCGACACATCATAGTCCGGGAACTCCTCGGCTCCCAGTTTTGAGGCCGAATAGACCGACGCCCCCGCCTCGCTGACCACCATGTATTTGACACCCCGGTCCATTTCCCGGATAACCCCGGCCGTAAAGATCTCGGTCTCCCGCGAGGCAGTGCCGTTCCCGATGGCGATCACGTCTATGCCATACTTTTCAACGAGCGCCTTAACCACTTTTCCGGCCTCCTCGATCCGGTTCTGGGGCGGCGTGGGATAAATGACACCCGTATGGAGCACCTTGCCCGTTTCATCCACCACGGCCAGCTTGACGCCCGTCCGGTAGGCCGGGTCCATGCCCAGCACCACCTTGCCCTTCACCGGCGGCTGGAGCAGCAGATTCCTCAGGTTTTCCCTGAACACCTTGATGGCCTGCTCGGATGCCGCCTCCGTCAGGCTTGATCGGATTTCATTCTCAATGGCGGGTTTGATGAGGCGCGAATAGGCATCCTCCACCGCCTTTTCCACAAAGGTTTTAAAGATGGATTCTTCCTTCAGCACCGTCCGGCTTTTGAGCCAGTCCAATATCCTTTCTTCAGGAGCCTCCAGCTTCACCGAAAGGTACTCCTCCCGCTCGCCCCTGTTGATGGCGAGGACGCGGTGGGGCGCTATTCTGGACACGGGCTCCCTGAAATCATAATACATCTGGTAGGGCGAATCCTCTTCCTTTTTGGCCGACGTGACCAGGACCCCTTCCCGGAAGGTCATCTCCCGGATCTTCTTCCTGTATTCCGCGTTATCCGAGATCATCTCGGCGATGATGTCCAATGCGCCCGCGATGGCCTCCTCGGCGCTGCTCACGCCCTTATCCGGGTCAATATAGGGCGCTGCCGCCTCCGCGGCATCACCGGTTTTCCAGCTTTGGGCATAGATGATGGCCGCCAGCGGTTCGAGCCCCTTCTCATGGGCAATGGATGCCCGGGTCCGCCTTTTGGGCTTATAGGGCCTGTAAATATCTTCTATTTCCTGGAGGGTTTCGGCCCTGTCCAGGGCTTCATTGACCTCCGCGGTCAGCTTGTCCTGCTCCGCGATGAGACGCCGGACTTCTTCCCGGCGCTGTTCCAGGTTCCTCAGGTACGTCAGGCGGTCAAACAATTCCCGCAGCACCTGGTCGTCCAGACCGCCGGTCACTTCCTTCCGGTATCGGGCTATGAACGGGATGGTATTGCCGTCATCGATAAGCTTTACCGTGTTCTCCACCTGGGATTTTTTAAGATTCAGCTCCCCGGCCAGCTTTGACAGAATATCAGCCATTATGGAACTCCTTTCGCCCTGTTGAAAAATCTCTTTAACATTCTAAACCGGTGCGGCGGGATTGTAAACAAATTTTCCCCCCTTTACAAAGAACATATGTTCGTTTATAATGAAACTGCGCTTCGCCCGTGGTTGCGGAAGGCATCCCGGCGAAGCAGTCTTCTTTTCCGGATGTGAGCGACAGGAAGCCGAATGTTGAGGGATCAGGATGAAGGTATTGATGAAAAGTGTGGATATGATTTGTCTCAGCAGTCGCGAGGGCGAGATCCGGCCCCTGAAATTCCGCATCCAGGAAAGCAACGGCGAGTTCCGGATCGTCAAGATCGATCGCGTCATTTCAAAAAAAGAGGAGAAGACTGCCGGAAACCGGATGCTGGTCTTTACCGTGCAGAGCGTGATGGATGGCGTCGAGCGCATCTATGAGATGAAGTATGAAATCCAGACCACGCGCTGGTATCTTTATAAATTATAAGGTTCAAATACTGAAAGGCGTTTTCAGTTGACGGCCGCAGTCCTGCGCCTTTCAAAGCAGGACAGCAGCACCTTGTCCAGTTCCAGCACATCCCGCATTTCAAAGAATCCGCTCTTGCCCCTTAAAAAGCGTATACCGCGCAGGGCCCCGGTAGCAAATGCCTTCCGGTTGAAGGATTCGTGGGAAATGCATATCTTGTCGTTATCTCCGACGATCATCAGTTCGTGCCGGCCTACAATGCCGCCCGCCCGGGTCGCATGAATGGGAATGCCGCGGATAAGGGGCACACCCGAGGCTTCAAGCCCGTCTTCCACTTCTAGAGGATGCCGCTGTCGTTTTTGGCGGCAAGGAGCTGGAGCCGCACCACATCATGATCGCTGAAGCCGGTTGTCCCGATCACCAGGCCAATCCGCCTTTCCGAGATCAGCCTGACATACTTCATGGTCGCCCTGGCGTTGGAAAAATCCACAATGACATCCGGGGCATGCTCCTGCAGGACCTCTTCCAGCTGGCCGGCCCCATACACTTTGGCCCCGGTTTCGGGGATCCCCAGGATTTCTCCCACATCCTTTCCGCGCTTGCTGCTGAAATCGGAACATATGGCTGCCACCAGCCGCATATCCGGCTGCTCAAGTACGGTACGGGCAATCTCCGCACCCGTCCTGCCCAAACCCATCAGGCAGATTTTCGTGATTCCTTCGCTCCCCAACATGGCAAACCATCCTCTCTTTTCAGACCTGGGAGAACAACCGACCCGTCCGGGGTGCAAAGTTCAGCCCCGCCTGCAACCCCTGCAAGACTCATGGTATGAGCCACTCTCCGCTTCCTGCTCCCGAGATAAACGTTTACTTTTAATGTCCGGATTCCCGATCGGACAGCATGAGTGCGCATCAGACCGACAGACAAGCAAAAGGACACTTCCGGGCCCGGTGGTGACGGGAAAGGCCATGTTTATTCCCGCACTGGTCATTATATGCGGGAAATCTGTCCGATATGACACCGGACAACCAGCAGAAATGGGTGGTTTGCCACAAAGAGGCAGACCATTCGCATAAAAAAAGCGTCCCGTTCGGGACGCCTTTTTTGCGATTTACCGGCATCATTTGAAGGCTATGCCGCTCATGATGTTCTCAAGCGTCTGCATACCTTCATCGGTGTTGCTCGTAAGGGTGAACATGACGACAAACCCGTTTTTCATAAAGACATACATGGTCTGGTTGAGCGCAATGCCGGCCACGCTCTGCTTTGCGGATACCCTGGCAACTTCCTGACCGCCAATATTGAGATATTCAATATCCCCGGACTGTTCTACGCCCTGGGCCTTGAGTCCCTGGACGGCCATGTTCATATAAGTTTTGAGGTCCTTAATCAGGCTTCCGTACTGGCTGATGTTCTGCGCCGTGCATGCCAGGTTGGAATTGGGACCGATACTGCTGGACGGATCCTGTTCAGCAATAATAATGAGGGGAACGATCTGCAGCGTTTCCAGATCAATGGTTCCGGCTCCGGAGTCGTTTTCCAGATAGTCCAGCGCAGCGTTGAGGAGCTGGGCCAGCTGTTCCCTGGTCGCGACAAACCATCCCTCGGGGATGGGCAGGGTGAAACCAAAATAGCCGTTGGTGTAAGTGTTGCCTTCCACGGTTCCCAGCACCAGGTCGGCTTCCACTTCGCCGGTCTGTGCCGGTTCGGAAGCGGACTCGGGCGTATCGGTTGCAGGCTCTTCTGCAGGCTCTTCAGTGGGCTCCTCGGAAGCTTCTTCGGGTGTGCTCGCCGGGGTCTCCTCGGGCTCGGGAGTGGATGTATCTTCCACCTTGTCTGCAACAGCCACATCAGGGGTGTCTTCGGGTTCTTCCTTCCTCCCGCAGCCGGCAAATGCGGTAGCCATCAGCATAACTACGAGAAAGATTGCGAATACTCTCTTGATGCTTTTCATCGATTTTTCCTCCAAATAGCTTTGTTTCTCTCATGGCCACTTCTGTTTCTATAGCCCATGAATGTGATTATGACATATTTTTACTCCGAAGGCAAGTGCTTTTGGGATGGGGTTTTCCGCAACCGGTTGCGACAAAATGAACTATTTTTTCGGCCGATTCATCCTAGATTTATAACATATTTCAATAAATTCTTTCTGTATTGTTAAAATATTTCACCGAAATCTTGACATATTTTAGCCATAGCGTTAAAATTCAAACGTATCAAAAAAAATTTGGGGGGGTACTTAAGATGAAGGCTACAGGTATGATCCGAAGCCTTGACCAATTGGGCAGAATCGTCATTCCGATTGAACTGCGCAGAGTGCTGGACATAGAGATCGGTGATGGACTGGAATTCTACTCGGATGATGACGCCATTATATTGAAGAAGTATGAGCCAGCCTGCATTTTCTGTGACAACGCCCGTGACATCAGGCAGTACAAGGGTAAGAACGTCTGCGGAGAATGCTACGAACTCCTTAAAAACAAGGAGTAAAGCCATTGGTCTGTTAGGTGAGGAACGTACAGTGGATACGACTGTACGTTCTTTGTTTTTGGGAAATTCCTGCGGCCTGTACGGGGAAATGCCTTCCCGGGAAATTCCGGGCATCCGGCCTTGACATCTGTCTGAACCTACAATACAATGAACCCACCAATTCATTCCTTTCTATGCCTAATGACTCTTCCAGGGAATTTTATGCGAACACGACTTCAGAAAGTGGGGTGTCACTGATCATGTATCGCGAACAGTCGGAAAACGGCATATCGGCCAATAAGAAGGTACTTCAGGGCATTCCGCAGAATGATGTTCCGTTGTACCCGATAAAATTCCGCCCTCTCTTTAAGAACTACATCTGGGGAGGAAGAAATCTGGAGAGACTGGGAAAGGAACTGCCCGAAGGCAGGGTTGCGGAGAGCTGGGAGATATCCACCCACCCGGACGGCATGGGCATCATCGCCAACGGGCCTTTTCAGGGGCATACCCTCCAGGAGCTGATCCGTGCGCATCCCGTAGCCATCGTCGGAACAGCCAGCTATCAGGCATACGGGGAACACTTCCCGCTGCTGCTTAAGCTCATCGACGCCAACGACTGGCTCAGCGTGCAGGTCCATCCCGACGACCGTTACGCCGCCCTTCATGAAAGGGACACCGGCAAGACCGAAGCCTGGGTGGTGCTTGAAGCGGAGCCCGATGCCACGATCATCCACGGCCTCAACCGGGATATCAGCCGGGAGGAACTGAAGGCTTATCTCCAGGAAGGCAGGCTGAACCAGATCCTGAAGTACCGGCCGGTCCGGAAGGGGGATGTGGTCTACATACCCGCAGGAACCATCCATGCGGCCGGCAGGGGCCTTCTCCTTGCGGAGGTCCAGCAAAATTCCAACGCGACCTACCGCCTGTATGACTATGATCGCAAAAACCCTGACGGGACTTCCAGGCCGCTGCATATAGAAAAGGCCCTGGACGCCATAGACTACGGCAGGGTCCGCCAGGACGGCTTTGTGGATGGACTTAAGGTTTGTCCGGAACCTGGCCTGTGCGTGGAATACCTGATAGCCGATCCCCATTTCTTCATCCAACGCCTGACCGTCACGTCGGAAGCCGCACGCATTGCGGACGGCCGATCCTTCCATGCCCTGATCATCCTGTCCGGCCAGGGCCAGTTGTCCTGGAAGGGCGGAACGCTTCCCTTCAGGACCGGCGAATCCATCCTCATACCGGCAGAACTGGGAAGCTACCGAATCCAAGGCCATGCCGCCATCCTGAAATCCTTCGTGGGCGACCTGACCAGGGATGTCCTGGAGCCCCTGGCGGAAGCAGGCTATTCCCCGGAAGCGATCCGGGAAAAAGTCGCCGGCTTCCAGCGTCAGGATTGACCTTTCTGTTGCATCTCCATTCGTTTATGCGATATCAAACACGCTGTTGACAGACAACAGGCCCGCTAGCTCATGGGCTGAAAAACCATCGGGCAGCTGGGCCTTTTCGACCGTGACAACCCATTCCCGGCCGGCGGTAAGATCAAAATAGTTGTCGCTGAACACAAGATCCCTGTCCGGCACCGAGAGCTCCACAAACCGGGCATACGCTTTGGACTGAAGCCTTATCACAAATGCCGCTTCGCTTTCCTCCACGCGCCAGGTTATTCCGGGATCCGAAAAATGATAATGCTTGGGCTTGACGAAGAGGCTGGTTCCCCGGGAAATCACCTGTCCTCCCTCGAGCAGCTCGTACTCCAGGTACCGGTTCATCCGCACTTCCTTAGCGGCGATTTCCTCCGCCAGATCCAGCTCGGCAATATTCCGGGCCGAAAGAGCGGGAACCTCCGCGGGTGCCGAGTCCTCCCTGACAACCGAGCCATCGTTATTCCGGATAAACCACCTGACAACCCCTGAAAAGGGTATCCTGCGTTCATTGCTCACGTTCAGAATACCCACGCCTTCCCCCAGGTCGCAGGACAGCAGGACGGGCGCAAAGAAACGTTTGGCCGCGTAATGGAGGGCCTTCCAGCGGCCATGGTAATCGATGCTGGACCAGGAGGCCACCGGCCAGCAGTCATTGAGCTGCCAGTAAAGGGCACCCATGCACCGCCCCCTGTTCCTGCGCATATGCTCAACGCCGAAGGCGATGGCCTCCGCCTGGAGAAGCTGGGAAGCGTAAACCAGTTGGCGGAGATCCCTGGGATACCGGTAGTTCTGCGACAGATAGGCCAGTATTCTGCCGTTGGCGGTTTCATTTTTCTGGTGCCGCTCCATAACGTAGGAAAAGATATTCCTGTCCTGGGGCAGGGTAAAGCTTTCGATGGTCTTCATGGCGGGAAAGGACTGGAAGCCGAATTCCGAGCAGAACCTGAAATAATGGTTCCTGTAGTCCTCAAAGGGTTTCATGCCATGCCACACATCCCAATAGTGGGTATCGCCGCAATTGACATCCTCCGGACGCTGGAAGCCGCCGAAGCTGGATGGCGAGGACGGCCAGTAGCTGTGCTCATCGTCATGCTGGGCCAGTATTCCGGGTATCAGGCGCTCAAAAAGGTCTATATAATCGGCTCTCAGCTTGTCGTTGGCGGGAATGTCCCAGTTCACAAGGCCTGTTTCAATCTCATTGTTGCCACACCAGAGGGCCAGGCAGGCATGATGGCGCATCCGCCGGACATTGTCTTCCACTTCCCGGGCAATATTCTCCCGGAAAGCCGGGTTCAGATCATACAGGGCACAGGCAAAGGCGAAATCCTGCCATACCAGGATCCCATAGCGGTCGCAAAGGCTCAGCAGATAATCGTCAGCATAGTGTCCGCCGCCCCAGATGCGCAGCATGTTAAAATTAGCCCGTACGCAATCCCGGATCAGGCGTTCGGTCTTTTCGGGGGTACGGCGCCCCAGCAGGCAGTCTTCCGGGATATAGTTGGCCCCCATGGCGAATATCCTGACCCCGTTGACCACAAAGGCGAACTCTCTTCCCCACTGATCCCGGCCCGTGCTCAGTTCAACGGTCCGAAGCCCGATTTCATATTCCCGCTCATCCAATATCTCCTGATCCCTGATGATGACCTTCACCCGGTAAAGGGGCTGATCGCCGTAGCCGTTGGGCCACCAGAGCCTTGGGTTTTCCACCATGGTTTCAAGAACGCAGCCTTCCTGTTCAAAGCCTGTGCAGGCATGGGTTACGCTGCCGTCGGGATGCAGAATCGTCATTTCCGCCGTCAGCCGTCCTTCCCGGAAACGCTTCACCGTGATTTCCGCGGAAAGCTCAACCCTGTTCTCCCAGTGGCGCTGCCTGAAACGGACATCCTCCAGGGCTGCAATCCGGTATCCCTGGATGGCAATGCTTCTCCAGATGCCCATATTGGGCAGAACCGGTCCCCAATCCCAGCCAAACATGCAATGGGCTTTGCGGATATGCTGGTAGCCGGGCATGGTATGGGATGCGCCCCACACCGGGCGTTTCATGTCCATCTTCCGGACATAATCCACGGGAGAGGAAAACCGGATGCACAGATGGTTTTCCCCCAGGCGCAGGTAATCCTTTATGGGAAATTTGTAGGTCCTGTGCATATTCTCCGCCTTCCCGACGATCGTGCCGTTAAGAAGGATGACGGCCAGGGTATCCAGCCCTTCGCAGACAAGCCATACCTCGTCCTGGGAAAGCAGGGCTTCATCGGCCTCAAAGGTCCTCGAGAAAGCATAATCCTCCTCGCAGACCCTATAGGCCTCTTCTTCGTTGTCGCGCCAGAAGGGATCAGGGATCAAGCCTGCGTCCAGAAGGCTCTCGTATACGCTGCCGGGAACCTTTGCAGCGGCTACGGGCCGCCCTTCCTTTTCCAATGTCCATGTACCGTCAAGCATACGCTTCATAGCCGACATCCTTTCAAAAGGTATTTCCCATATTTCCCGCACTCAAAGAGGATTTACCGTTGATGTCGTCCGGGTTATGCAATCTCCGGAAGGCGCTGTGGGCTGTTGCAGCATGCGCAGCCCGAATGATGATATGGCCTTCCTATCATATACCACAGTGCATCAGGATATAAATCTTTATTCATCCGCCTTTCAGCCATATGGAAAAAAATTTTAATTTAGGTGTTGACACCGATATCATGTTTTGCTATTATATATTTGTAACGATTTCAAATATGTAATAATAACATAATTCATGGAGGGGTTTTTATCATGAAGAAGTTTGTATGTTCCGTATGCGGCTATGTTCACTATGGGGATGAGGCTCCTGAGAAATGCCCTCAGTGCCAGGCCTCAAAGGAAAAGTTCAGAGCGGCAGTTGATCTTTCCAACCTTGAGTTTGCCGACGAGCACAAAGTGGGCATTGCGGCAGGGCTTGATCCCGAAGTCGTAGAGGGACTGAGGGCCAACTTCATGGGAGAATGCACCGAAGTGGGCATGTACCTGGCCATGAGCAGGCAGGCCGACAGGGAAGGTTATCCCGAGATAGCCGAGGCTTACAAGCGCATTGCCTTTGAGGAAGCCGAGCATGCGGCCAAATTTGCTGAGCTTCTCGGCGAAGTTGTTTCCGCCAGCACAGAGGCCAACCTGAGGGCAAGGGTTGAGGCCGAGCACGGCGCAACCCAGGGCAAGAAGGATCTGGCTACAAGGGCCAAGGAGCTGAACTATGACGCTATCCATGACACCGTTCACGAGATGGCCAAGGACGAAGCAAGGCATGGAAAGGCATTCAAGGGCCTGCTCGAAAGGTATTTCGGCAACAAGTAAAAATAAAAAAGCCCGTATGTTGCATACAGGCTTTCGCATAATAAAAACCGGAGTGGGGATGGACCATTCCGGTTTTTATGCTATAGGCTATGCCCATGACATCGGCAATCCCGATTCATGCGCTGAACAGGCGCTCGTTCCGCTCGGACAGTTCCGCAACCTTTCTTTCGACGACATCAAACAGTTCAAAGATCTTGCGGGAGCATGCCAGGGTCTCCTCCAGCAATCGCTCCGCATCATCCGGGCGTTTCCCCTTAATGGCCGTCAGCACCTGCTCACCTTTCCGGTGAAGTTCGGCATGCACCTTTCCAATCTCCGACCATTCATAGGCTATGCTGTCATGGTTCACATGGAGGACATGGTAAATATGTCCGAAGGCACATTTTGTACTGTCGGTCTGCAGGGGCTCAGGCTTCCGGTTGGCAACGATGCGTCTGAGCTTTTCTATCCACTTGCCGTGCGCCTCTTTTGCGGCATTGATGTGCGAGAGGAACTGTTCGTTGTTCATGGCATGGATACCGCCCATGACCAGATTATAGATATCCGCTGTCAGCCTGGACATATTGGCATCAATGACGGAGATGATTTTTGCCGACTCTGCCGCCGTCCGGGATTGCTCCACGATGCCCTCGGTCATGAAGGTTATGCGCTGTGTCTCCTCACTGGTGTTCTTCATGGCTTTATTGATTTCATTGGCGGCAAGGGCGATCTCATTCATGGCCGAGGCCAGATCGTTGACGCCGTTCACAGTCTCTTTCAGGCTGTTGACATTCTCATGGATGGATTTGCTGATGTCCTCAATCCTTTGCGACATCTCCATTGTGGATTCAATGGTGTTCGACATGCTCTGTCTGCCCTCGTTGGCAGCTTTCTGGATGCCTTGTATAAAGCTTCTCATGCCCTCGAGGTTGTTCTTGGTGTCATCGGCCAGTTTTCTGATCTCATCGGCAACCACGGCAAAGCCCCTGCCCGACTCCCCCGCACGGGCAGCCTCAATCGCCGCGTTCAGAGCCAGCATGTTGGTTTGCTCGGCGATTTCCTCAACGCCTGCCACAATCTCGTTCACCTTGGCGACCATTTCAACCAGGGCCTCTATCTTGGCGGACATATCGTTGGCATCTTTTATCACGTTGTCCTTGATTTGATTGATCTCCTCGATCTGTCTGATACTCCTGCCATTCAGTTCGATCAGATCCTGGGATTGCCTGGTGATCTTATTCAGCGTTTCGGTGTGGTTCTTGATGGAGTCATTGACATGATCCATGCTGGCGGTCGTCTGCTCCACGATGGCCATATTGGTTTCGCTCATCGCGGTCATTTCCTCGGCAAACTGGCTGATGGACTCCGCCAGAAACGACATGTTCACATCGAAATCGCTGAGTTTTGATATCTCGCCGAGCATTTCCACCGATGTGGAAGCCAGGGACTCCTCATTGTTCAGGAGCCTTTCAAACTCATTAAGAATGCGCTGATGGATAGGGCGTTGAACCACCGGTTTTTCGACTTGCTTGCCGCTTAATCTGGCAGTGACATAATTGATAATCAGATCAGCTTCATGACAGGCCTTGGCTCTGAGCATCCTGCATCCCCCCGCGAACGATTTAAAATGAACTGATCAACATACTTTGAGTAATTGTTTTATACCCAGATTCGCCCGGCCAATAACAGAGGATGGCCCCGGATGCTCATTGTAAGGCATCTGTCTGTTATTACAAAAAAAGCGGGCTGCCGCCCGGTTCATCTTACTTCAGGGCGGCTTTCAGCACAGCCTCCACTTTTTCCAGGGTGGGCACGCCCTCATGCAGCTTTTCCCTGCCGATATAGAAGGCCGGAACATACCAGTAATCATATTGATCCGCAATATCAGGTCTTGCGCTCTCATCAATCCGCTCGATTTCAATGGCCTGGTACGCGGGATTTTTCTCCATCAGGGTCTTCAGATAGTCTTCAGCCTGTTTGCAATACGGGCATCCTGGAAGTTTGAACATGGTTACCCTTTTCATAAAGTCACCTGCCCCCTTAATAGCTTTAATAATTATATTTTCCCCAAAACAACGGGCTTGCCACGCGTTTTGCTCGGTCCGCAAGGATACCGCAGGCTTGCTGATGCAGTCTTACCGCTTTCCCCGCTCACTGGACCCTGTAACGTCCGGAATGGACAACCTTCCCGTTACCATCGAGAATATAATAGGTAAAATCATTATATTTATACGCCCTGGCATAGCCGGTCGTGAAATCCTCCACCTCATCGTAAACCGCATCGACGACCATGTTACCGGAGGTATTGATGAATCCCCATTTTCCTCCGGCCTCCATCCGGGTCTGGACAGCTGCCAGCCCGTTCCGGAAATCCTTCGCCCAGGCGAACCGGGGTTCTATGGCGATTTTCCCGTTCCTGTCGATATAGCCGTACAGATCATCTTTCCGGAAGACGGCCAGTCCGTTGGAAAAGGTACCGAAGGCATGTTCAACGGCGGCCACAGGGTTACCTGTCTTGTCGATGATGAATTTTTCGCCGTCCTTCTCCGCGTAAGCCAGGCCTTCCCCGAAATCGCCGGCATCCGTGTACCGGGGCTCAATGGCGATGGTATAGTCGGCACCGATATAGCCAAACAAATTGTCCTGCCTGATCAGGGCCAGTCCGTCTGAAAACCGGGAGCAAATCTCATAATCCTCCGGAATGAACACCTCACCGTCGATGTTGACAAAGCCTCTGACCACTTCCTCCCCGCGGAATGCCCATACCAGCGCCCGCCCCTCGGGCGTGAAGCTTTCGGCATACAGAAACCGGGGTTCGACGAGCTCCCGTCCCGTGGCATCAATAAACCCCCACAGGGCGTTCCCGGACTCCCAGTCGCCTTTGCATACCACCGCATATCCGTTGACAAACGCATCGGCACCGTCATATCCGGGCGGTATCACAACCTGGTTCTGCTTGTTGATATAACCATACCGCTCCCCGTCGGAAAAGATGGCCAGCCCTTCCGAGAAATATCCGGCATAGGCGTAGACCGGCTCTATGACCGTCTCGCCCCGGGGATTGAGATATCCCCATTTGCCGTCTGCTTCAAAGGGCAGCAGGACCTCATCCATATCCCGTGATAAAACCGCTTTCCCTGTCCCGGATCCGGAACAGGCACCCAGGCACAGCATGGCTGCCAACAGGCAAAAAATCCGAAGAATACGCTTGTTCATGAACCGTCCTTCCCGTTTTCGCAAAATACGGAACAGCTTGATGAAGCCATCGCGGAAACTGCAGCGGACATCCGGCATCAGCAAGGGGCTGAAAGCCCCGAATCAGCCGAATACTGCCTCACCCAAAACTTTTCCTATGGCATCGGTGATGACCAAATCAGCCCGCTGGTCATAGGGCGTGGGGGATTTATTGATCAGGACCAGCCTGTTCCCGCTGTAGTAGTCGATGAGGCCGGCCGCCGGATAGACGGCCAGGGATGTTCCCCCCACAATCAGCATGTCCGCCTTCTGGATATGGGAGGTGGCCCTCTTCAAAATACGCATGTCCAGGCCTTCCTCATAAAGCACCACATCCGGACGGACCATTCCGCCGCATTGGCGGCATTTGGGGACTGTCTCCGGATAATCCACCACATACTTGAGGTCATAATTCTCCCCGCATTTCATGCAGTAGTTCCGGAAGACGGAACCATGGAGCTCCAGAACCTCCTGGCTTCCGGCCATCTGGTGCAGTCCGTCGATGTTCTGGGTGACCACCGCTTTCAGAATCCCCCGCTTCTCCAGTTCGGCAAGGGCCTGATGGGCCCGGTTCGGTCTGGCTTCAGCGAAGATGAGATTGTTCCGGTAATATTCGAAAAACTCCTCCGGATGGGCCATAAAAAAGGTATGGCTCAACAGTTGCTCGGGCGAGCGCCCGTATTTTGTCAGGGTTTTGTATATGCCGTCCTCACTTCTGAAATCGGGTATATTGCTCTCGGTCGATACGCCGGCGCCGCCGAAGAAAACCACGTAGTTGCTGCTTTTCAGCATCTCCTTCAATGCTGCCAGTTTTTCTTCGCTCATATCAAACACTCCCTTCCGACAACGGAAAGCTGCGCCTTCCAAGTCCGCGGCCTTCCGGCAGAGGCAACCCCTGCCCATAACATTATAGCACTTTTATCTGCCGACTTTTTATCCCGGGGAATAAGAGAAAAGGCACTGATAGATTGCTATCAATGCCTCGTGTATTGCCGTATGCTTATGCGTGTTCCTTTACCAGCGGATTGCTCCAGTCCTGGCAAAGCAGGATGGCCTGATCTTCAGGCATCGGCTTACTGATATAATAGCCCTGGGCCCGGTGGCACTTTCTCTTGATGAGGTACTCTATCTGCTCTTTCTTCTCAACACCCTCCGCCAGAACCACGAGTCCCATCTTACGGCCCATCATGACGATGGTGTCTATAAAGCTTTCACCGATTTGCCCCGTACTGATGCTGTCGACAAAAGACTTGTCGATTTTCAGCGTGTTGATGGGCAGCTGCTTGAGCGAGCTGAGGGACGAAGAACCCTTTCCGAAATCGTCCAGGGCGATCTTCACGCCGGCCTCTTTCAGCTCAAGAAGCCTGTTCCTGATGGTCTGATAAGAATCCACCAGGATCGACTCGGTGATCTCCAGTTCCACCTGGTTCGGCCTCAGCCCGGATTCTTCAATGGTACTCAGGACCGTCTCCACGAACTCCTCCTGAAGCAACTGAAGGATGGAGACATTGACGGCTATCATCATATCTTGATAGCCCATATCATGCAGCTTCTTAAGGAACATGCAGGCATTTCTGAGGACCCACTGGCCAATGGGTATGATGAGATGGGTCTCCTCGGCAATGCCGATAAAGTCCAGAGGCGAGACAAAGCCCAATTCGGGGTTTTTCCATCGGAGCAGGGCCTCAAAGCCTGTAATCTTGCCTTGCAGGATATCCATCTGGGGCTGGTAATACAGGAAAAATTCATTGTTGGCCAAGGCGCCCCGCAGGTTCTTTTCTATCTTCATCCTGTTCTCGAACTCGGTCTGCAAATCCTTATTATATATGTAATAGCGGTTTTTGCCGGTGGCTTTTGCACGATACATGGCCAGATCCGCATGGCGGAGGAGTTCCTCGGTGTCTTTTCCATGATCAGGATAGATGGCAATACCAATGCTGACCGTGACATACAGCGTGCTTTCACCAATGCTGAAGGGTTTGGCAAAGCTTTGGAGGATCTTTTCCGCAAATTTTTCCACATCGCTGATGCTTCTGGGGGCGGTATAGCAGATGATGAACTCGTCGCCGCCAAGCCTGTAAATCTTCTGGTTCTTTCTCAATATGGACGACAACCGCTTGCCCATCTTAACGATGAGCTTGTCGCCATAGGTATGTCCCAGCGTATCATTGATAAATTTGAAATTATCCGAATCCACATACAGGAGCGCACATAGCCCGTCCTTTTGGGTTTCGATGATTTCCTGCATGTTCTCAAACAGGGACAGCCTGTTGGGAAGCCCGGTCAGGGAATCGTGATAAGCATTCTGCCGGAGCTTCTCCTGGAAGTCCTTCATTTCCTCATACTTGACGCTCAACTCGCTCTGGGTCGCAAAAAGCTCTTCATAGGTTGCTTCGAGCTCCTCATAGCTGTCCTGGAGCTTCTTTTCGGCAATTTTCAGTCTTCTGACATAGATGACGAGAACGAGGATCAGCACGGAGAGAATGGTGATAACACCCAATCCGGCCAGGATGACCAGCCTGTATTGCCTGAAAAAGGCGGACGGATCGTTGATGATATCACTGTCAGGATCTATTCGGTCAAGAGGAATGCCGAATCGGGCCAGTTGCTCGTAATCGTAAACAGCCCTCACGGTTTTTTCGCGGGATATGGGTATGTCGGAGGCGGATTCTCCTTCCAGTACGCGTAAGGCAAGCCTGGCCGCATATTCCCCCTGCAGCTTGCCGCTCAGCATGTTACCGCCTATGGCGCCATGCCCGATGGTGAAATCATACAGGTGGAAAACAGGAACCTTGCTTCGCTGGCTGATCATGTGGCACAGCTGCTCAAAGCTCATGGTTCTTCCTTCCCTGTCGGAGTAGAAAGAGACGATGTAGATGGCGCTGTCGGATTCGATGCGCTCAACGGTATCAAAGATCTCCTTGTAGGTCATGTTGTTGAGGCTGACGCCTTCAATGTCGGGCCTGATCTTTTTCAATGTGGAAAGGGCAATCTGTCCGGAAGACATGCCGCTTTCGGTCGTGTCATAGACGATATAGATCTTCTTCAAATTAGGCATGGTCTCAATGGCCAGTTTGACCGTATCACCGGGATCAACCTGTTCCAGGATGCCCGTCACATTGTCATATCCGGATGCAATGGAAGCAAAGCCTACTTCATTGACGCCGCAAAAAACAACCGGAGCGTCGGAAAACAGTTCCGCCCTGTTTTTCAGCGAAAACTCCAAGGCAGCGTCATCCGTGGTGATGATGAGATCGACCTTCCGATCCCTGTACTTGTACCGGTAATACTCCGCAAGGCGTTTAAGGTTGTCCTCGGTGGGGTAGTTTTTCCAATCCATGTACTCGATGGAGATATCCAGGATGTGGTCGGAGCTGTATAAGGTGCTGAGAATCCCGCTTACAATTTCCCGCGTCCATGTAAAGCCCTCATGATAGGAGTTCAGGATGAGCACATGCTTTCGCTCCTCATTTTGGCGCACGCTGCCGGACACCGTGTTAAACATGGCGAACAGCATGAGGACGATAACAAATATTACAAATATAAATATAAGGATGTGCCTGGTCCCTATCCTGAAACTCATATCATCACCATATCTCTGCGTATTGCGCCGGATTTGCCCTTTTCTCTCTATCTATAATCTCAGGCAATTAATGTAAATATCTGTAATAAATTGATTTCATTCTAATAATTAAGCCATGAATTATTTACCACATAGGCAATAGTTTAAAACATGATGTTTGAATTGATTCTGTCAAACCTGTTTATAAACAGAAGGCGGGAACAAAATCCCCGCCCCTCTTCTTATTTTCCTGATATGGCTTCACCCGGTACATCTTCTAATGCTATCATTCCGTTATCATTCGATGATTTCGTACCCTCTTTGCCGGAAAGCTTCCTTAACTTTTTCCAGGTCGATCCCTTTCATGGCCGCTCCCTTTGGGATGGTCATGTAGCGGCCGACCGTGCGAAGCATGGCAGGATTCGTGATACTTTTGAACCCCAGCTCATTCATGATATCCATGATTTCCGGGTTTTCGCTGCAAAGCTCATAGACGGTTTTCCTAAGATCGATCTGCCCGGCCATATCCTCCCCTCCCCGTCGCAACCGTTCGCTGAATAAGAACTTACATTTTCTTCTTACCCGGTTGTAGCCCGTCGAATCAGCCGCAGACCAATTCTCCCTCATCTATTTTCCGATAACCGGCGCAAGAAAATACAATGGGGCGGGATTTTTATTCCCGCCCCGAATGACCAATTAACCGTTTCCATTGAACGCAGGCTGAACCTGCGGATCAGAGCTGTGCCTTTTTAATGGTGATCTTCCAGTTGGTTCCCGACGAAACATTATACGCTTTTGAGAAGGATCCCTGGTTGATGGCCACAGCAATATAGTCCAGCGAATTCACATAGACCAGGGGCTCGCCTATGTAAACATCGGCAAAGGATTTTACATACCGTATGATATTGCGGTAGACTTCCCGCGTATCATTCATGATGGTTATCTCCACCCTGCCGCCATAGGGGACATCCAGCGTTTTGAACAGATCCCTGCTGATGTTTGTCCAAAGGCTTCCAAACCGGACGTCCAGGATGTCGATGGTGCCCGTAATGGTGTCTCCTTCCTTAACAGGCTCCGATACAGGAAGCTCCACGATGCTGTCCACATCAACCAATGGTCCTATGTCCTCAAAGCTGATGATGCCTGCCGCCAGCCTGGCGCCGGTGTAGGCATAGATATCCCTGCCATGGAAGGTATAAGACTCGCCGGAGTTGGGAAGGCGGTTGGTTTCCTCGTCTATCTCCCTGGCCTCCCGGATGCCCAGCATTCGCTTGATATGGGTCAGCGTGCCGTTATCCGGCGTGATGATGTACTGGCCGTTTATGGTCCTGGCTGCAATGCTCCTTCTCGTGGAACCCACGCCGGGATCCACCACCGAAACGAACACCGAACCCTCCGGCCAGTAGTTAACAGTCTGAATCAGGCGGTAGGAAGCCTCCCAGATATTGTACTGGGGTATTTCATGGGTCAGGTCGCATATCTTCAGATCCCTGCATACCGAGTAGGCCACACCGTACATGGCACTGACCGCGCCGTCAGCTATACCGAAATCGGATTGGAAAATCAAAAGACTGCTCATAACGTTCACCTCGCTCACATTATGCCTTCTCAAACACAACCGTCCAGTCACTGCCAAAGTCCACATGCCAGGTTTCGCGGAAATTGCCCATACAGGTGGCGACCGCGATGCGCATGAGCTCATTGGTATAGATAACGGTTTCCCCTTTATTGACATACCCGAAGGACCTGGCAAAGAGCGCCTTTTCACGATGGACTATCCTGCCCTCATGGCATATGGTCATGTCCAGCATATCGCCATATTCGAATCCGTTGCTCAGAAACAGGTCCACGGGGATATTGGTCCACATGTTCCCGAAATTGGGATCGCAGATCTCAAAGATGCCTTCGGCCCGGTTCGGGCTGACCCTGGGTTCCATGATGGGATGCATGACGATCTCTTCCACAGGATAGTTTGGTCCCACTTCCTCGTAGGTAATGATGCCGCTTGCAAGCCTTGCGGCGCAATAACCGAACAAATCCCTGCCGTGGAAGACGCTGGTCCCCTCCGTGCTTTTCAGACGGTTGCGGGTCTCATCGATCTCGCGTACTTCCTGAATGCCCACATAGGCTTTCAGATGGGTCAGCGTACCGTTGTCAGGGGTGACCACATAATAGCCGTCGCAGGTTTTTGCCACGCAGGCCCGGCGTGATGTGCCCACACCCGGATCCACAACCGAGACAAAAATGGTGCCTTTCGGCCAGAACCGCATGGTCTGGTACAGGCGATAGGAGGCACTCCATGTATCAAAATGAGGGATTTCATGGGTGCCGTCAAAGATCTCCAGGCTGCGGTCCACCGATTTGACCACGCCATACATGGCGCAGACCGCGCCTTCCTTATAGGTAAAGTCTGTCTGAAATACGAGAATCGGTTTCTCCACGTTCTCACCTTCTCCTGTCGATGTCTTTCCCGGGATGCTATTTTTCGGCTCACAAAGTTGCCAGCCGGATCATGGCGGTGGTGTATATCTCGAAAAGCTGTTTGACTCTTTCAATTTCTATCCGTTCATTGGCCTGGTGGGCCAACTCCTGTTCGCCTTCCCTGAAGGGTCCGAAGGCAACACAATTACCGATGGCCTTCCCATAGGTCACACCGCCGCTTATCACAGGCTCTGCCCCGGCGTCCCCGCTGAGCTCCCTGTAAGTATCCAGCAGGATTTTCAGCCAGGAGGAATTCTTATCGGCCAGGGTGGGCCTGTCGTCATACCGCAGGGTCACCTTCAGGGGCTTTAAGACCTCCTGTAACCTGCCTGTCAGGATATCGGAGGTAATGCCATAAGGATACCGGCAGTCCACCTCGGCCGATACCTGGTTCTCCCTGACTTTGAGCACCCCCAGGTTCATGGTCAGTTTGCCCATGGGCGCGATGTCATAGTCCAGGCCTGCACCCTTGCCGTTGTGATCAGAGAAGCACCGATATAGAAGATCCGCCAGCGGATCGGCGCTTACACAGGCAACCAGCTCCAAAAGGCGCACCGTGGCATTGGCTCCGTCCTCGGGCCTTGAGGCGTGGGCCGCCTTGCCAAGGACCCGAAGCCTGATCCGGTCTCCTTCCCGGGACACCTCGCCCGGATACCCCTTTTGCTCCAGCATGTTCCGGTACGCGTCAGCGCTTTGGCCGCACCGGATCAAAGCCCAGGCCTCCGGGCTGACGACATTGCACTGGATGCCGCCCTCCAGCGCTTCCATGCAGGTCTCCATGTGCCCTTCAACAGACCACATCAGGGCGCCCTTCTCGCCCAGGGTGTAAGGGAACCGGCCGTCAGGTGTGAAGGCGAACGCCGGAACTCCCGACTTTCGGGCATAATACTTCATATCTTCCATGGTCCGCTCCTCATCGCAGCCGATGACCACACGGAGTTCCCTTTTCAGCGGTATCCCATGATCCTTTATATATTTCAGGGCATAATAAGTCAGCATCAATGCGGCCTTCATATCCTGGGTACCCCGGCCATGGATGAATCCGCCCGAAACCTCTCCGCTGAAGGGATCGGCAAGCCATCCGTCGCCGGGGGCTACCACATCCAGGTGGGAAATCACGTCAATCCGCTCACCCGTGCTGTTTCCGGGGATGCGGATCGCCAGGGCATGGCCATCGAATTCCAGCACCTCGAACCCGTCGGAAAGGGCCTTCCTTTTCAGCCACTCATACCCTTCATGGATGTATTTCCCATAGGGCATGATCGGCGTCACCGATGCCGCGTCATAGACCGTGGGTATTCTGACAAGTTCGGATATGCTGCTGATGATATCAGGGTAATACTGTTCCAAATTCATGCGAATGGGTACCACATCCTGAAATCCTGGGGCATGGTGTTGTGGGTGATGATCCAGTAGGCGCAGAACAGCAGCAGGGCAACGTAAATGACCTTGAAGGCCTTGTCGGCTTTCAGCTCTTCATGCTCGCTGTAATAGGTCCTGGTCTTTCCCCTGCCGTATCCCCTCAGATCCATGGCATTGGATATATTGGCCACCCGGTCGAAAGAGGAGATGATGAGGGGGATCAGGATCAGCACGTTCTGCTTCAACCGGTCTTTCAGGGACGCCTTCTTGGGATCCAGCTCCACGCCTCTCGTTTGCAGGGATACCTTGATATTCTGGAAGTCACGCCCGATATCGGGGATATACCTGAAGGCCAGCGAGAAAATGGTGCATATCTTGTAGGGCACCTTGATGGAATACAGGCCGGCTGCCAGTTCCGACGGCGTTATGGACAGGATGAATACCACCGAAACCATGAAGGAAGTAATCATCTTGATGAAGCGGACCATCAGATACCAGAATGTCTCGGCTGTCAGGTAAAAGCGGTCGGTCAGCTTAAACAGCACTGTATTGCCTCCCCCGCACCAATAGGCCCCGATGTCCGGATCCGCCAGCCAGAAAAGCACAATGTTGAGCAGGTTGACTGCCACAATGATGATAAAGAAATACTTAAGCGTCTTCCAGGCTGGCTTCAGCGACTTGAGACCGATGATGCCCAGGATGAACAACGGCAGAATCAGCCGAAGATCAAAGGACATGATGAGGTAAATCAGGAGCACGATAAACGTGCGGACCTTGGTCTTGCCGGTCAGCCTATGAAGGAAGGTGTCGCCGGGGATCAGGTTAATCAGCAGCTTGTTTTCCATGAACCCGCACCATCCTTTCATAATTGATGAAGTGTTCGATATAGGCTTCCGGCTCGAACCCCAAACGCCTGGCCAGGGTGTAGAGGGAGGTTTGCTTCAGGTTGGCCTTGGTAATGACCTCATCATTGGACAGCACCCTGAAGACCGAATCATCGGCCACCAGTTCGCCCTCAGAGAAGACAAGCGCCCGGTCGGTGTACTGGATGGCCAGGTGCATGTCGTGGGTGACGAAGAGGATGGTGATGCCATACTCCCTGTTGAGTTCGTCCAAAAACTCCATGATCTCGGTATAATGGCGGAAATCCTGCCCGGCTGTGGGTTCGTCCAGGATGATGATCTCGGGCTGGAGCACCAGGATGGATGCAATGGTGACCCGTTTCTTCTGCCCGTAGCTCACCGCCGAAACCGGCCAATTCCTCATGGGATAGAGTCCGCACATCTTAAGGGTCTTTTTGACAGCCTCATCGATCTCCGCCCGGCTCTTTCCCCTGAGCAGCATGGCCAGCTCAACCTCATCCTTGATGATATCCTTCACCAGCATCTGGTTGGGGTTTTGCATAACATAGCCGATTCGCTCGCCGATCTCCTTGATGGAATACTGTGTATAATCGGTGCCGTTAATCAGCACACGCCCTTCCCGGGGCCTGACGATGCCGCAGAGCAGTTTGGCCAGGGTGCTCTTTCCGGCCCCGTTCTTGCCCACAACGGCGATCTTTTCACCCTTTCTTACCGAGAAGGATATGTTCTTAAGAACCGGATCTTTATCATAGGCGAAGGTAACGTTTTCAACCTTCAGGATCTCCTCGCCGAGCCTGGGAACATATTTCTCAAGCTTCATCATCTGCTGCTTTTTAAGCCGCTCTTCAAAGGGGGACAGATCCACCGTCTGGATGTCCGCCAGTTTCTGTTCGCTCGACAGCTCGCAGCCGGCATATTGCAAAGCCTTGATATAGAGAGGCTCACGAATACCGTAACGGGTCAGGAGATCGGAAGCCAGAAGCCTGTCGGGATCGCCGTCATAGACAATGCTGCCCTCGTTCATCAGGACAATCCTGTCCACGCTGCGGTGCAGCACATCCTCCAGCCGGTGTTCCACGATCAGGACCGTCTTGTTCTGTTCCTTATGGATGCGGTCGATGAGCTCCACCGCGGTCATGCCCATCATGGGGTCCAGGGAAGCCAGGGGTTCGTCAAAGATCAGGAGGTCCACATCACCGTGCAGGACACCTGCCAGGGCCACTTTCTGCTTCTGTCCTCCCGACAGCTCGTAGGGCACATGCATGAGAAAATCGGACATGCCCACAACCCCGGCCGCCCATTCCACCTTCGGCAGCATCTCTTTCCGCGGCACGCTCTGGTTTTCCAGGGCAAAGGCGATATCTTCCCCAACGCTCAGGCCCACAAACTGGGCATCCGAATCCTGGAGGACGGTTCCCACCACCTTGCTCAGAGCAAAAATGCTGGCATTTTTGGTTTCCATGCCAGCAACTTTGCATGAGCCTGTGATAACCCCATCGTATGAAAAAGGATTTAAACCGTTGATGCAATTTGCCAGCGTCGACTTTCCGCTTCCACTGGGGCCAAGGATGAGCACCTTTTCCCCCTTGTAGATGGTGAGGTTGATGTCGTGAAGCGTTGGTTCCGACTGGGATTTATATCTGAAGCTGAAGTTCCTGAATTCTACAATGGGTGTACGCATTGGCATCTGTTATTCCTTTTCTTCCTCCATTTTCAGGTTTGTGCTGCGGGCGCTGCGCCTTGCGAGGGCATACAGGATGGGAATACCGATTATGACCAATACGGCTGTGTTGGCAATACCGCCTGCAAAAGCCTGAAGGAAAGTGATGGTCAGTTCACCGCCATAAAAAGCGACTGTCATCAATGGAGTGACAACGCCAAATGCGAGCGCATTGCCAACGATACATGTAATGGCATAGATAACGGCATGGACGGGCTTGAAGATTCCCTCGTTGATCCTGGCGCCATAGAACGGCAACAGTCCCACGATAAAGCCCAACACGCCATTACCCACCGACCAGTCGAACCAGAAGCCCCAACCGCCGATGAGATCCGCGATGGTGTTGCCGACAAAGCAGGTGATGAACGCCGGAACGGGACCAAACATGGAACCCACAATAACAGGAACGATCATGGCCGTCGTCAGCCTGGTGTTTGTGTAAATCGGGATTCCGCCGAAATTCATCAGCACGCCGAAAAGGGCCGCACCGATGGCGATGGCAACGACCGTCTTGGTATTCCATACACCAAGCAATGTTTTGAGAAAGCTCTTCTTCATCTTTGACCCTCCAATTCCAAATTTCTATTCACGTATGCATAACCCGCACATCCGGATTATGCATATAAAAAACGGTTGAGCCATGATGCCATGAAAATCCTGTCTATTGCAGGAATATCAGCCGATCATGGGAACAGGAGGTTTTTCCCACTTTTCATCTATGTTTAATATCATGTCTTTAATACCAATATGGCATTTTTCGCGCGTTTAGTCAATAGAATATTTACTTGAAAGCTATTATTTATAAGCGTTTCCGAGTATTTTCTGCAAGTTTTTCATTTTTCTGAATACCACCCTGCTTTTCAAAACGGCTCCCTTGCGACTTGCGCCTGTATTCCTTGACTTCCGCTGAAACATGCTTTCGTTCCGGCACGGGTGCATACGCCACAAATTCTGCTAAAAACCTTATACTTATTGACATTTGGCTATCGCATTGAATATGCTTAAAAAAAGAGCTGAAAATCGAATCAGGAAGGAATGATAGAGGCGCGGTCCTTACGAGTAATCTGTCCTTCATGACCTGGCAAACGGGGCAGACGAAAAGAATGACCGCCGAGGTTTCGGTTTCCACCAGGAGGAGCCGTTGCCGGGCTGGCACAGAATATGTGTCAGACTGTCACTTTTTAAAGTGGAGCGCTATCATGTCTGTTGATGTATGTCGACTGCAAACATGAGGCCCCCGGTGCCTCATGTTTTTATATAGGCCGAAAATTCATGATTTATGGAGGTAGGTTATGAAACCAAGAAAACTGCTCCTGCTGCTGCTTGTTCTTGCAGCCATACTCACCGTCTTTGCGCTGCCTGTCTTTGCCGAAGACGCCTCCGGTGAAGAAAGCCAGAGCTTTGTCTATGGCACATTCTGGGCCCTTCTTCCGCCAATTATCGCCATCGTTCTGGCCCTCATCACGAAGGAGGTGTACAGCTCGCTCTTCATAGGCATCCTGAGCGCCGCCTTGCTGTATGCCAACTTCAATCCTGTTAATGCCTTCACCGTCATGTTAAATGACGGCTTTATCGCATCCCTGGCCGACAGCTGGAATGTAGGCATCCTCATTTTCCTGGTGGTGCTGGGAACCATCGTATGCCTGATGAACCAGGCCGGCGGTTCTGCCGCCTACGGAGAATGGGCCAGCAGAAGGATAAAAACCCGAAAAGGCGCCATCCTGTCTACCTTTGGGCTTGGCGTCCTGATCTTCGTGGATGACTATTTCAACTGCCTGACCGTTGGCAACGTAATGCGTCCCATCACCGACAAGCACAGGATCTCCCGCGCAAAACTGGCCTACCTGGTGGATGCCACGGCCGCTCCCATCTGCATGATCGCTCCCATCTCCTCCTGGGCGGCAGCCGTTACAGGCGTAGTGGAGGGCTATGACGGCTTTGAGCTCTTTATTCGCGCCATTCCATACAACCTGTATTCCCTGCTGACCCTTGCCATGATTCTGATCATCGCCTTCCTGGGCATTGAGTACGGGCCAATGAGAAAACATGAGGAAAACGCCCTGAACGGGGATCTTTACACAACGCCCGATCGTCCCTTTGAAGGGCAGGAAAACCAGGCACGGAACACGAAAGGAAAGGTGCGGGATCTGGTCATTCCCGTCATTGTCCTCATCGTATGCTGCATCCTGGGCATGCTCTATACGGGCGGCATTTTGGAAGGTGAGAACATTGTGAACGCCTTCGCCAATTGTGACGCTTCACTTGGCTTGTCGCTGGGCTCGGTTCTGGCCCTGATCATCATCATTATCTATTTCATTGGCCGAAAGGTGCTTTCTTTCAATGAATGCATGGCATGCCTGCCCAATGGTTTCAAGGCCATGGTTCCCGCCATCCTCATCCTGACCTTTGCCTGGACTTTGAGCGGGTTAACCAAGTCTCTTGGTTCAAGCGAGTTTGTAAGCGGCATTTTCAATGAAAGCGCCGCCACAGTATTCCTGCCGGCCATTGTGTTCGCCGTAGCCGTAGGGATGTCCTTCGCCACCGGCACCTCCTGGGGTACTTTCGGCATCCTGCTGCCCCTGGTGGTCGATCTCTTCGATAAGTCCGCAGCCTTTTCCGGCGGAACACCCGATCTTCTGATTGTTACCATATCCGCCTGCCTGGCCGGAGCGGTATGCGGCGACCATTGCTCACCGATTTCCGATACCACCATCATGTCCTCCACCGGAGCCATGTGCAGCCATATCAACCATGTCTCCACCCAGCTTCCCTATGCCCTCACAGTGGCTGCTGTCTCCTTCCTGGGCTATATCCTGGCCGGATTCATCCCCTCCGCGTGGGTTGTCCTGCCGATATCCCTGGTGGTACTCTTCAGCGTGCTCATGATCATCCGGGCTGCTGTACCTTCCATCAAGGGCGGAGAAGCCGGGAAATCCGCAGCGCGTTAAGACTTTTCACTGCAAACATGTCCATAAAAAAGGAGGCATCCTTCCCGGGATACCTCCTTTGCATATCTTGAATGCTTCGATCATTTCAACGCTTTCTTTCCCTGTTTTTCCGGCTTTGGCTGCCCAGCCTTGATACAACCCAGATAAGCCCTGCCACGCCTGCCAGGGGGATAACGGATGAGGGATTTATAACGGCCGCGATAAAGCCCATTATGATGATGACGATCCAGAAGTAGCCCTGACCGCTGAGAAACGCGGCTTTCCTGCCGGACTCTTGCCCGGACATCAGCTCGCAATAGGGACAGTTATCGTAATAATAGTTCCTGCCGCAATGTTCGCAGCGGCGCATAGGCGTTCACCCCCGTTTACACAAGATGGTCTTATCGTGGCCTATATATTTATTATACCATGCATACCGTCCCGCAGCTTTTTGCGTCAGGCAAAAGGCCTTCACAATCTGAACATAAAAAAGGGGACTCCGTATGGGTCCCCTTCCCCCCCCCATGCCCCCGGGCAGAAATCCCGGCGGTCATACGAGAAAAAGAATGTTATTCTTTCAGCCCCCGACAATCACCTTGATGGATTCATCCGACATCTGCATCAATATGGCTTCTTCAAGCTGATCAATTGGGTAACGGTGTGTGATCAAAGGTTTCAGCTGGATACGCCCGCTGTTGATGAGCTGCACCGCCCGTTCATGGGTGTCCGGATTGATCTTTGAACCCATGATGGTCAGTTCTTTATGGAAAACATCATCCAGGCTCAGGGGATAGACCGATCCCACCTTGGGCACGCTGAAGAGCAGCACGGTTCCACCGTGCTTGGCAGCCTCAATGGCCTTGCCGGTAGCTATGACGTTCCCCACGCACTCGATGACCACATCGGTACCCTGGGTGCCCAGCAATTCCTGAAGCCTCTGGGGCAGTGATTCATTGACAGGATCCACCACATAATCGGCGCCAACCGAAAGGCCGATCTCCCGGCGATGCTGGACCGGTTCGCTCAGAATAACCCTGGATGCGCCCGAAAGTCTCGCCAACTGCACCATCATCAGCCCAATTGGACCTCCGCCGACAACGCAAACGGTATCGCCCTGCCTCATGTTCAGCCGGTCTATACCGTGCAGGCAGCAGGCCAGAGGCTCAGCCATGGCACCATGTTCAAGGGGCACGGATTTATCCAGCTTGTAGCACTGGGACTGGGGAACATAACAGTATTCCGCAAATCCCCCGTCGCGGTTGACGCCGACGGCAAAGAGATTCGTACACATCTGCTTCTTCCCGATTCCGCAGAAATGGCATCTCCCGCAGTAGATGTTGGGATCGACCGAAACATGATCCCCTACCGCTACCTTATCCACTGCGCTGCCAACCTTCTCAACCACACCGGAAAACTCATGGCCAAGAATCACAGGCGGTGTCACCTCGGCAGAGCCCTTGCTGCCGTGGTAAATATGGACATCGGTTCCGCAAACACCGCAGGCTGCCACCCTCACGAGAACTTCGTCGGGAGCCAGGTCGCGGCTCGAAATCTCCCGGGTTTCAAATCGCTTATTTCCAAGAAAATAGGTCCCCTTCATGTTTCCTCCCCCGCTTTTCATCAAATTACAATTCCAAAAGAAAGACCTTGTAACGCTCAGCGCTCTTTCTTGATCCAATCTTTAATAATGTTACTTTTATAAAGTGTTTTTCCTTAACTGAGTCCATTTTAACACAATGGTAACCCGTTTTCAACAGGCTTGCTTGTTCTGTCAGTCCACCCCGGCCAAATATCCGCTGAGCCGGAAAAATTTGCGGATTTATCTTTGCTTCGTGCATCAGGCGGGCTTTTGACAATATTGTTGCATTCTATTAATATAATAATTAGCCAAATTAAGTATGATTAGTATGCTTTACGTTATCCGGGAGGTCCACCCATGGGCAGAGCGGTAATAAACCCCACAGGAAAAAAACTTACGCCAACCGAATTAAAAAAGTTGAACCGCAAGAAAGTATATACCTATATTTACGAGTCCCGACAAACATCCAAGCAGGCCATTGCGGAAGCGCTCAGCCTCAGCCTGCCGACCATTACGCAAAATCTCAACGAATTCATCAGGCTTGGGCTTGTGGAGAAGAACGGCGAATATGAATCCACGGGCGGAAGAAAGGCCCAGATCATCCACTGCAATGAGAAAGCGCGCATCGCGATAGGCGTGGAGGTTTTAAAGGAATGCTCCCAGATTGTGGCTGTGGATCTCTACGGCAACATCCTCCGGGAAGACACTCTGCCCGTGCGTTTTGAAAATTCCGAGAGCTATTATGAACGCCTGGGGAACTGGATCAACGACTTTGCCAAAAGCCTTCCCTATCCTTCCGATCGTCTGCTGGGCGTCTGCATCGCCCTCCAGGGCCTGGTCTCCCATGACGGCGAGACCATCACCTTTGCGGAAATCCTGCAATGCACCGGGGTGACGCGCGCCACCTACCAGAAATATATCGATCTGCCCTGCCATCTGATCCACGATACCGAAGCCGCCGCTGCCGCCGCCCTCTGGCAGAATAAAATCGAAAATGCCGTGTATTTATCCCTGAACCGTAATTTCGGCGGCATTCTCATCATCAACGGCGAGGTGGTGCAGGGGCGTGAGCTGGGCAGCGGCATCATCGAGCATATGTGCCTGCGCCCCGACGGCCCTCTCTGTTACTGCGGCAAACAGGGATGCGTTGAAACCTACTGCTCCGCCGGCAGCCTGAAAAACATGGCAAACATGGAACTTGATGAGTTTTTCCGGCGTGTGCACGCAGGGGATCCCCGCTGCTCCAAGATCTGGCGGACCTACCTTAAAAATCTGGCCATCACCGTTGACAACATCCGCATGGTCGTAGACTGCGATTTCATCCTGGGCGGCTATCTGCTCCAGTTCATGAACCAGGACGATATCGAGATGCTGACCAATTATGTTAAGGAACAGTGCGCTTTCGACACACCATCCTTCAGGTTCCGGATCAGCCGGTACGGGGAAAAGTCCACCCAGCTTGGCGCGGCCCTGACACTTGTTAAAAAGTTTCTTGACACCATATAGGTATCCGCTTCATGGATTCGGGCAGGCAGGGCTGATGGGAGCATCTGCTCCTAATCCCCGGCACGACTGCCGTCATTCTGCCCGGTTCCTGTGCTTTCCTTTTTCAGCAATCCGGAAAACCATGCATACCTGTCGGCCGCATTTTTTTTAAAGTCTTCGATGGCCTGGTTCCGGGATTTCTGCCCATTCGCATACGCCATGGCTTCCTGGATAAACTCGTGGCTGATATAATCGTCATGTTCCGACAGTCCCATGCCTCTGGCATGCTCTGAGGCTGAAAGGTAGGCTTCAAAAAGATCCTGTCCCCCCATAAAAACCGTCCGGCATTCCAGCTTTCCTGCCACAGCGGCAGCTGCGGGCAAATCCCTTTTTTCACCAAAGGCACCGGTTGCCCATAAATACTGTAATCCGCTCTCCGATGTATCCAGGGTGATCCAGCGGATGATCTCGCCCACCGCTTCCTTGTGCTTCGTGTTCTTGTTGGCCAGAATCATGGGGCCTGCCCAGAAAAAGCCTTCCGGCGGATCACACACGGCCCAGTCGCCGTATGTCCCTTCCCCGGGTTTTTCACCACCGCTATAGCTTTCGAGAATGTAATGGACAAACCAAACTGGCCCGAAGAACCCGAAGATTTGCTTTTTCCCTTCACCCCGCATATCGGAATACCATTCATCGCTCCATGATGCAGTATTGTTGGTATAACCGTTTTCAACCAGGATACGGGCATAATCAAGAAAGGCTTCCCGTTTGGGATCAATCACAATATCGCCGTCCTTTATCCACCCCTGCTCCGAGTTCCTTTCAAAGGGCATCCAGATATCCTCGATACCGGAGCAGATACCGTATCCCTTTGCTTTGAGATCAGCCGCCGCTTTCAGGAATTTGTCCCAGCCCGGGCCGATGATATTCCCTATCACATCCGGATCGTCGGTTCCCCACACCTTCTTGGCAATGGAGCGGCGATAGATGAATGCTCCCGCGTAGTTTTGGTAACCCAGTGCCACCAGTTTGCCATCCCTGTTGGTACCTGCTTCCACCATGTACCTGGGAATGCCGGCCTCCTTGACAAGCGTGTCTACGTCGATACCCAGCTCCTCGTAGGGCGCTGCAAACCGGTAATTGCTTCCGTGGGTATAGGGATAGATATAATCGACCTCGATGCTGAACATATCGGGGGGTTCCATATCATAGGCCCCGTTCATCAGATTGTTGACAATCACACTGCGATCGATGCAGCCGAAGGCGTATTCGGTGATGATCTTTATGTCATACCCAAAGTCCGGATGAAGTTCCATGAACTTTTCTATGATTTGCTTAACCTCATCGTTATAGCAAAAAATACGGATAATCTTTTCCTGTTCCTCTCCCTGCCCGGTATTCTCATCAATTGGCTCTACTTCTGTTCCTTGGTTTTCCTGCGCCGCCTCGGGCGTTGGGGAGGGTATAGGCGTGTTTTGTACGGATGAGCAACTTACCAGGCTCAGGCAAAGAAGGATTGCAACAATCAGATGTATAACCCGTTTCATGACCATGCCTCCTTGGCATTTCACAGATGGCTCTCCCGGAAATCCAACCTCTATTATATTGTACTATATTTTGTCATGATCGGATTAACATTTCAGTTACATTTCCATGACCATCCCCTCTCCCCTTACCGCATCTCCGGGGCTGCTTCCGTCCAACCAAGGCAGCAGGATGCTTTCCGGATATCTGGCGCATGGCTACAAGACACCCGGACTTCCTTGCAGGAAAGCCTTTGTTTACGAATGGCATGGATGGGTATAATGGTATAGAACATGCATTGGTGATGGGGAGGAATTATCATGTCTTGCTATTATATCATCGGCATCCGGCTGGATAACCGGGTGAACAACGCCGTCAAGTTCCAGGAAGTGCTCACAAGGAACGGATGCAAAATCAAAACGCGCCTGG